>Ga0209390_10006599_pt1 | contig 15432 bp, 18 predicted proteins | sample BON01_FD_187212 | JGI IMG/M metagenome (GOLD analysis project Ga0209390, IMG submission 187212) | Freshwater microbial communities from Lake Bonney liftoff mats and glacier meltwater in Antarctica - BON-01 (SPAdes) (version 2) | ecosystem: Environmental > Aquatic > Freshwater > Ice > Glacier... | reverse complement strand
ATTTCTACTTCGAAGCGTTGAGAACACGAACTTCAAAAATTCGAAATCGCAGTATACACAGGAACACGAGTAATCGCAGAACTGAACACCGCCAATCCCATATAAGGGATGTAGTCGAGGACCCAAATTAGGTACCTGTAGTGACTGGGGGCTTTCGAGCGTTTTGGTTATTAATAAACATCTATCACATCATTGTCGAAATGCGCGCCCGTTTGGATCGACATTGGAACTGAATCCAAGTTCGCTCGGGGACGTATAACGCGCGACAGCTGGGTCACACCACTACAGAGCAAATCCCAGAACTGCCGTAAACGGAGTATGTAGGGCTAAAAACTTGAAAAAAATCACGCCTCGAGCCACTATGGAGCACAAGTCGCGCTCTGAAAATCTGGCACTTTACATAGCATATCGAGTGGAAGTGCCCGAAATAACATTCTGGCAACACCCCAGAGTGGTCCCGATGGGGGCGGAAAACGCGGGGTGTGCCACGCGCTTTTGTGCAGTGGTGTCGAGCAGAGGATTCCCGCATACTTTTTTTTTTAATTTCAGAGTGTTTATTAAGGAGTAACCTCAGCAAGAGGAGCAAGAAACATTAAAATCGAAAGACACCCAGTTCGCAGCTGTTAACCTCCCCAAATGTCTAGAGGGTCCCCACAACACCTACAACAGATCCACCAACAGGAGCAGATTGCAACACAGAAGCAGAAGCAAGAGCAGGGACGGGCACAGCAGCACGCATTATACCGCAAACATCGAGGCTTTCGAGATCATTTTCTGGGCCAGGGCTGTATAAATTCAGTTTATTTTACAATGAAACGAGAGTGAAACATTATGTGTCAAAGAAGAGGGTGTGCATGTGCCAAGCTGTCGAGAACAGCACGCCCCGCCGCTTTCATTTCAACATTGAGTGTATCTCGGACGATATCTTCAACGATAGGCACCACCATGCGGCACTGCTCCCATCCGTCCATCGACAAGGTGTTGACAAGGGTTTGAAACACTGGAATGACGATGTCTGGACACGTGAGATCCATGAAATCGATTCCCATTGTTGAAAAATGTGTTTGCAGTCGACACAACGCCAACAGCACATCCAGAAACACAAGTGTGCTGCTGGCCGCGACAAACTGCTCGGCATTGTGCGCATTCTGGCAAAGTTTGGCCAGCATTTGTATAGAGGCGCGTGCGTACCGCAAATTCGGAATCATATCATCTTGTATGCAATTATGCATAAGAACCGTGCTGCGCATCAAACCATCTACCACTTTCTGTATGCAATCACGGCCGGCGACCTGCTGCCAGCGGCCGGTTTCGTTACCTTCGCTTTCAACAAATATCGCCAGCAGCAAACACACGTCTGCGTCCACCGGACCCAACAGTGCGACTTTGAGACCTCCCAACTGCAAAATAGCAGAGCGACACTCGTATATTTGCGGCACATTAATTTGTGTTTCCTCTGGATCCTCTGGCTCCTCGTCAGGCTTCGTCGATAGCGTCGTCAGGCATTGCACGGCTGCATTGTGCATGCGTACATGCCGTGGGAACCGTCTCATCGCATCCACCAGCACTCGCACGGCCGTCTTACTGTGACGGGAGGACCACTGGCCACTTATTTCGCCACGCCATTTCGCCATATTTCCCATCATACGGCAGCATTTTTCGATCAATGGTACACACGTGGGGTGCATCACCATTGCTCCAATGATAACTTCAAGGCCACCCACGTCAAAAATCTCTCGCGTGCGATATTTAGCATCACCAAAGCAGATGGCGTGCAGTGTGGCAATGCCCTGCCGCTGCAAGTTCTCATCTTTGAGAACCTGGAGGTGGCGCAAGCCATTCACGATATCAGTGTAGTGGGCAACATATGCTCCCGCATTCGATGAATCGATCGACTGCATAAATTCCAGCAGCGCCCTTGCCTCGTCTAGATATTTCTTGTTCCAACTTTCCTGTCGTATGGCCGTGGCCATGTCGCACCATTCCCTGCTCAAACACGACAGCGCCAAAAGATTCACGTGGCCCTCGTGTGTGGCAGCTTCGTGCTGGTTTGTGGTGACGAGACGGCGGATATGCTCATTTCGAAGGTTGGCGAGCATTGTTGGAGTGTAGGTGCAAAAGCGGTCAGTCGGTCCCCTTATATAGTGCCGTATTTAGATTTCAAAGGCAGATTAAAGTGGAACGCGTCGCAGGCAAAAAACACCCTCCACAGCGAAGTGCCGTGTGTTTTTATATAAGCAGGCAGCAACTCGCACCAACACAAGATGGCACAAGTGTCGACTCTGTGCCTACAGAGCATACTAGAAGATTTTTAGGACATCGCCACTAAAATACTGCAACAAGACACCGATGACCACACGTTGGCGATGCTGCGCAACCTGTACGACGCTTCGAAGACGCTGCGGCGTAATTTGACGGTGGACCAGATACGCCTTGCAATATCCCAAGCATTCTCAGACTTTGGTGAAATGACGGCGTGCATTGATGACATGCTTACGGAACACCTTGACACCGAGACGCTCGAAATGACTGTCGTGGATGAATTCATGCTGCAAGGCAGTGGACAGAACTTTTCACGCCTATATGTGGTGAAGAGGGTGTTTGATCGTGCACAGTCAGACATGCACTTGTTGCCCTGCGAAAAACTGATGCTGCGCCGCGAAAAGCGGATGCGAACTGCCGAACACGTGCTCGACACTTTCGTCGCCCGCGATTTTGAGCTGCTCATTAGCGACATGGAAAACATGGCGGCCTGCGCTGATCTCTTGGAAAAGCTGTTCCTGTCGGTGTTTTATGTGTTTAGCTCTGTCGAACACGAGTCCTTCTGCACTTGTGTACCACAGGATTTCACATGCGAGCAAACGGTGTGTGCGCGCAGAGACACCATATCAGATGCCATGGCATCCGCGGGTGTCTTTGTGTGCATGCTCGAAACCTGCGCAAAGCATCCCCGCAACCTCGTCCTACTGGACCACTTCTTCCTAGTGGTACGCGGAAGCGGAGCGGCAAAGACACAGATTTTCGACACCCATAAACACACAGTGATGCTGCAGAACGTGACCAGTAAAGCGACTGTGGGAAGCGTGCAGTCCGCTCTTGTGGAGTCAGTACACTTGCAATATGCTCGGTTGATGCGAGACCTTTTTGTCATGCGAGACACCTCGACGTGCATCGCCTCACAAAGCGAGGAAAGTGTGATTGTGGTCGCCATGGTGGAAATGATGCTTGTCATCTCCCAAACACAGGAAGAAAGATACCACGAGAATGATGCCGCTTCGATACTCCTGAACATCATCAGTCAGGGTGCGGATATGTTTTCCAAATCAGACCTGGAGTCCGGATTTCATCAGTTGCGGATACGAGAAAATGACCAACGCAAGAACGCTTTTACCACCCCAGGTGCAGCTGGGGCACAATACGAATGGGTGACATGCCCATTTGGCCTGACGAACACATCAAGTTGTTTTTAGCGACTCATGAATCACGTGTTGTTTGATCACATCGCAGCTAATTACTGCGTGGTCTACTGTGACGATGTGCTCATATACACAGAAACAGATGACCCAACGGAACACATGGCGAAACTTTCTGCAGTTTTGGATACGTTACGGGAACACGAGCTTCTTATCAAGGAGTCTAAAACAGAGTTGTTCCGGACTGATGTGGAGTTCCTCGGATTTCAATTGTCCGCGGCAGGATGGTCTCCACAGACGGTCAAACACTTGCGTTCTTTTCTGGGAATGGCCAATTTTTTGAGAACATTTTTGCCCCTCTACTCAGAGACGTCCGCACCCCTTACTGACCTTTGAAGAATACAAAACACGGCCAATACAGACTAAATTGGACATTGGAATGTGAATTGGCATTTGCAAAGATCAAGGAGGACTTGACCTCTGCGCCAGTCTTGCGCCACTTTGATCCCTCCGTGCGTACGGCAGTTCACATCGATGGTAGTCAGAATGTGGTGGGGGCAGTCCTGTTACAGTGGCAGGAAAATGAAGACAATCCCAGTCCCGTGGCATTCATGTCTCGTAAACTGTCTGGAGCACAGGTATGATGCTCGCAATGTGGAGGCACTCGCAGCACAGATGGCACTGACCATATGGCGTACATTACTTTTGGGTGTGAAGTTTGAATTTTTCTCTGATCATGACAGTCTGCAGTATTTGTTTACGCCAAAATCCCCCTCGCAACGTATCCTCTGCCTGTGCGAGTTCCTCGCTGATTATAATTTTGAGGAAGCGAAATACGTCCCTGGTCCGCAGAATGTGGTCCCTGATTTTTGGTCCCATCCTTGGGAGGCCACAGCAAACGAGCCTGCCTCTCTCCACATGTTGGTCAAACGCTGGCCCAAACGCAAATCCAGCCGACCAACTAAGACTCATCCAGTTCAACCGTGTGTGATTGTACTCCCAACATGGCAAGACCAACTGGCCGTGCGGGACAAGGACAGAGCGACAGGTTTGTGGTCCTTGGCACGCACTCCTACTGAAACATCTGCTGAGACAGCACGTCGGGCCATTCGAGCAGTGAGTTGCGTCTCAGGTCATCAGCCACTCCTGACCTGTTTGGCTTCTGTCGGGGGTGTGGACCATTTGAGAGCAGATTACGAGGAAACAGCACATCAGTGGGAAAAGGTGATCGGGTGGCCTTACTCATGGATCCGACCGTCTTTGTTACCAGCACGCGACAGGTGGCATGTACCCCACTTTGAATCCTTGGGAGATTTCGGGGTGTAGCAAGGAGTCAGTGGAGGTACAGTATTTACAGCAACCACAGGCCCAATCCTCCAAGGTCCACATCATGTGGGGGTCATCCAACAATCGACTGGTACATCCAATTTGATCACTGAAATTCAAAAAGCAGTGACCACGGATTCATACTTATCAGGGGTGTTGCAGTCGGTGATGGATTCTGATGACAAATTTTTCCGAGACTTCTTCCTCGATGTGCGTGAGACACTGTGTTATCAACGGATGGAAGATACTCGCCCCCAGGTATGTGTACCTGCGGTGTGCCGAGAGGCCGTTCTCCGTGCTGCTCATGGGGACAGCACGCTAGCTGGTCATCCTGGCATCGACGAACTACAGCCGCTGTGTCACATGCATTCTATTGGCCAGGTCTGCACGCCGAAGTGGCATATTTCGTGCGCACATGTAAAACGTGTGCTGCAGCAAAAAGTTCTAACCATCAACGTCTGGGGACAGAGACTTATTCCGCAATCCCTATACAACCATTTACAAGCTGGGCCATGGATTTGATTTGACCATGCCACGATCCAAAGATGGGAACGAGTGGATCGTGACGTGGGTGGATCGTACATCCAAAACAATAGTAGCAGCCGCAGCCGCACACAAACATACATCTACAGAAGACCTGGCTCAATTGACTTTTAAGGAGATTTGTTGTCGATTTGGCTCACCAAAAAATCTGACAATGTTTTGTGAGTTCGTGGTGGAAATCCTTGTGGCACATTTGCGGTACCAAGCTGCGATTTACATCTAGCAATCATCCCCAGGCTGATCCCGCCGAACGCGCAAATCGACAGGTTTTAGAAACCCTGAGAGCAGCTGTGACAACAGTGGTTCAATATGACGAATAGGATCGAGCCTTTCCTCACATTACATTCGGTCTCAACAACCACGTGAGTACTGCAACACGCATAAGCTCTTTCGAGTTCGCGCACAGATTCACCGCACGCACACCATTGGCCTTAGGTCTCACTGATGATAGACCTCTGCCAGTGGATATGAAAACGTCCAAATGCCGTCAGGACTAGACCATGATAAAGAAATGGCCCGGAAGGTACTACACCGACATTAGGCGGCCGCGGATCATATGGCAGCTGCTCAGGTTCGTCTAGGACAGATGTTGGCAATACGAGTGACTCCAGCATGTATTCTGGTGGGCGACTGAGTGTGGATGGAACACACACCTAATGACGTCCCCTACAAATTGACTGCACGGTGTTTTGGACCATTCAAAGTACTGGAGGTGCGAGGTGCCCAGGCTATTTTGGATTTACCTCCATCGTTTGGCAAAACACACAACCGAATTAATATGTCACGGTTGAAATTCTTCGAAGCACGGGATGCCAAACTGGGTGAGGGTGATACGGCAATGGAACCACTTCTGGGACATGACGGCGTGATGCACTATGAAATTAAGTGTATTTGTAATGCTCGTACACACAAGAAGGTGCGGGAACTTTGGGTGGAATGGCAGGAGTACGACCAGTCGCAAGACGGATGGGTGTCTCGGAATCCCTCATGCAGGATGTACCGGCCTTAGTGTGGGCCTTTGAGCGGGACCCATCCAACTTCACACCTAGAGCGTCAGCGCCAAAACGGGCGTCTGTGGTTCCCAGGTCTGTGTCGGTGGTGCCAACCCCGGGACATCTTGTTACCTCATCAGCGTTGGGTATGGCCGTCAGCGGACACATCGTGATTGTCAAACCCAAGAACAAGGGGCAGCCGTCACTGGTAGTTTCAGCTGGTCATAGTAATACAGGAGTCGCACGCATAGGCTTGCGTAGTCAGACGACTAGCTAGCAGGGAATAGTTGGGTGCAGTGTACACAAGGTGTGCACGCAACAGGGGTTGAATAGTCGAGAATTGTAAGTGTGAGCAAATGTGACCATGCAAAGGCGGGGAACACGCCTAAAGAGTTAGTTTAGCAATTAGTTTAGGTTGGAGAGTGTTTTTTTGTCAATAAAGAGACGATCGGCTCGTGCCGATCGTTGTTTTTTAATTCTGAGCTCGTTTTGTGTGCAGAGTAGGGAGCGGCCAGTGTGGTCGTGCGGGGTTGTCGATTGGATCGGTAGACCGCTCAACGAACAACCCGTAGCTTGGTCCAACAGCTGGTCTCAACACAGACGCATGAAGAACTCTAAGGCAACACCTGGCATGGCTTCATTGTTCGCACTTAAGAACAAGAAGCAAGAATGGAGTGAGATAGACAAAGACAATCAAAGTGTCTTGAAAACACATGTCTAAACCTGTCACTTCGAGGTCGAGGACCAAGAAGTTTTGGGAGATATGTCTTGGCGTAGACATTACCAGACATACGAATACCGTCCAGCATTGGTGTCAAGTTCTTGTAAGGTTCTTCTATTATAACTCACTTCTTGGTAACTGCATACTTCTCGAAATCAAGTTTGTATAATATCTTGTTGGATCCTTTTTCAGTGTAGTAGCAAATCAGGTGCCTTTTGCACAGTGCATTTGCGTCTTTATGAAGCAGCGTTCCAACCTCCTTCAAACTTCATTGCCAACCGCTTGCCTGGCCACCTGAAATCCTTCAGCTATGCACACAAGCACACGCACACGCGTGTGCGCACACGCACATGCACACGCACATGCATATGCACACACGCACATGCACACACACATGAACACACACATGCACAAGAGAGACAGAGGAAAAAAGGGAGAGATAGACTGACTCACACGCACGCACGCACACGCATTCATGCATATGCACACACACACATGCACACGCGCACCCATGTGCATAAATGCAAACACACGCGTTGTAGGCTAAAATGTTGGAGGTTGTCTTACCCAACGTGTCGAATTCAGAATGTTTCAAGTCATTCCACTCCTGTCTTTTGCAGGGTCGACCAGCGGGTGCAGTTGTGGAAGAAGTATCAATGACCTCTCCTGCCTGTTTTGCAACAAATGCTTCATCACTTCCGTTGTCAGGCTACACTTGATTGTCCGCAAAAGTGCCACTATAGCCATTAACTTGCCTGTCACACAAAGCAAGACGAGAGAGAGATTGAAGAGTATAGACACCCACTTGCATGCGCACACATCCACCTGTGCACGCACATATGTACGCAAAGAGAGAGAGCAAAAAAGAGAGAGAGTCAGAGACTGAATCACACGCGCACGCGCACACGAGCACATGCACACGTACACGCACATGCACACGAACACGCACATGCAGAGAGAGACAAGAAAGAGAGAAGGAGAGAGACGACTCACAAGCACACACGCACACGCACAGATGCACATGCACACACGCACCTGCACACGCGCACCCGATGTACACACGCACACGCACTCACGTACACACACGTTGTGGGCTAAAGTAATGGAGGATGTTTTGCCTGACATGTCGGACTGAGGAGGTGCTAAGCCATCCCACTCCTGCGACTTTTCTATATGTTCCCTATATCAATATGGAGAGGAGATTCAGATCTAAGTCTGTACACCTTTTTGTGCACAGACTTGCACGTCTCCTTCTTGCTTGCGTGTTTGAGTGTACACATATATATGTTTACGTATATCATGTATATGCAATATGCTACTGAATATGTGTTATCACAGCATGCACACTCTTTCAAACATGCATATTCAGGAGATGAACCTGTGCACAGTGTGCGCTTGCAGAACTAAGGAAAGGGAGTGTAATGACAATGCTGTGAGGTATTAATCATATAGGACGCCTTTGATTCCAGACTGAGGCTCGTGAGATGGATGTAGTTGGCTGATGGGGCGAGAGAGAAGGAGAGAGAGAAGGAGAGAGAGGGGGAAAAACAAGGAGACTGAGAGAGAGAGTAAGAGAGACTCTGAGACAGGGAAGGAGAGAGTGTGTGTGAGAGAGAGAGAAGAAGAGAGAGCAAGCAAGCGAGTGAGAGAAAGAGAGGGAAAGAGAGTGAGAGAAGGAGAGCAGGAGAAGCAGAAAAGGAGCGCGCGCGCGCGCGCGAGAAAGTAGTGATGTCCGACATGTTTGCTTTGAAACTCATAAGGTAAATGTATTAGTTGCTCACTTTTATGACCCTTCTTGTGGTGGTCTTAGTTGCGATCTGTCAATCACACGCTATGCTTGTACTTAACTGTTCAGGTATACGATATGGCTGCCATACGACTGATCTGATCTGTTCTTGGTTGTGGAGATTTTGTTCCATACATGTTAATTATGGAACAGAGACATCAAAAAGAACTGCTGTTTACTAGCCCACTTGCACGGATCACAACACTTGCTCTCCGGAATCTGAAATTAAATCTTTATTATTTGGCTATTTTAAAATTTCCGGATGACCTCTGAAATTACAGTATATGCCAGGAAAAAGTGGTTTTGTTTGTGTAGTGTAGTGTATGGGTGCTTAAATCGGATGCAGGATTGTGGAAAATGTGGAGTATCGGTGTTGGTAGTGTGCAGGTGATCAAAATGAATGTAAATGATTTTGCTACATACTGGTGAACTTCCAAAACCATTCACTCGTACAAACATTGACGCAACATCACCAACATTTTCATACACCCTATGATCACACACAACTCAACTCAAAATCAAATAAATCAGGGTGATTTTTTAGTGATGGACTATGACTCTGACTGTTCTAGAGGAAAATAATCCTCATATCACACCAATGGGTCATATCACACCTAATGGGCTTTGGGCCAGGCCTCAGTCCTGTCCGTTGGTAAGCCTCGCCAGGGACTGCTGTTCGTCCAGACGCGTCCAGAACGGACGTGTCTCTTGTGCCCAAGACTTCAAAGTCCAGATGTCGCGAATAGCTTTTGGCGAGATGCCATACTTCTCTGAGAGCAGCGAAGCTGTGCGAGCTGTCTTGATTGTCCTTTGAGTGAAGATGTCCACAGCCTGTTCTGCAGTCAACTTGAATCTGTTTTTCGCAGAGGCACCTGCTGCCTCGTGGAGGGCATCATGAAACGCGGAAGGGCCCGGGGATGGCAGGGACATTGTACGACTGAATCCCCTTGACAGTTCTGCAACTTCAAACATGTTGCCAGGGCTTGAGCTTAGAGTTTCGAGGCTCGAGTCGCTAGATGTGCGACCAGTGCGAGGAAACTTGGAGCCTGAGCCTTGGCTTAGGGAGGCACCGCGGGTGGAAGTTGCAGGGCTCCTAACAGGCTTGAAGCCCACATTGACAACAACTTTGTCGTGAGCAGTACGTTGGAGCGACGTGTTGTGTTCATCCGACTCGTTGTTCCAAAGTCCTTGGAAAGCTTGTGCTGGCACAGGATTCGGCAGGAACATTGACGTTGACGATTTCTCGTCTGCATGACCTGAGAACTCGCTTGCTGTGGTCGGTTGGCGCTCAGTCTCAGTTTTGAACACCGTCAAGTCCTCCAAATCGCAGTTAAAAGGTGAGGTCAGGAGCTCAATGGGATCAAACTGCAACGAGACGAACGGGTGAGGAATTGAAGATTCATGCACAGAAAAGGATTGTGGTCTCATAGCGCCTGCCGCGCCAGCCATGGGTGCGCTATCCCTTGTGATGAGATCAACCAAACTTCGTATCGTTCGTTCGTATCGAGCTTCTTTTTTTTTAATTTAACAGTGTTCTGACTCAGCAAGAGGTCCGTTTTTTTGGCGTGATGTACAAAAAAAATTACTCCTCAACAAACACTGTTAAATTAAAAAAAAGAAGCAAGTCATGAATTCAAAAAAGAAACTTCGAACGTAATTTTTACTTCACATGAAGAACCAACCGGAGGTTTTTTTTTTGAATTCATGACTTGCTGACATGTGTACTAAAAATCCTCACTAAAAATAGAAATGACCACAAATTGGTGGTTGTCTTATAAACTTTTCTATCTCTCACCACAAAGCAATCGAAACTATAAATGATGAGCATACGCGGCAATACCACTGTTGGTCGGAGTCTGCAGACCAACCCGGCCATACCAGCAGACGGCTCGTCGAAACCAGGCCCAGACTCATCATCGAAGCCTGCGTCAAATTTGCGCTCAGTGTCATCAAATAACCGCACCTGCAAAAGTGCAAAGACACAGTTGGGCAAGCCGAGGGCGGGCTCCAGTGCAAGTCGAGGCGTCCTCGCAAGCTCGAAGACCAACCACAGCATCAAACACACGTTTTCAAGGGCTGCCAGCGCCCCAGAGGGCCTTTTGAAGACCAAAGACTTGTTTTCGAGGGCTAGCACCACTCCATCTTGCGCACAAGACGATGAAGAGCTCTTCGCCCTTGAAACGCTTGAAACTCTTAGAATCGTTGTCTCAAATGGAGCTGGACCAAGCTCATGCAAGATCACCCGATCTTTTGCACCGCACTCAGATCTGACGAACAACAACCAATGGAGAGCAGAGAATGCATTCGTCGACAAGGAAAACTGCAAGAAAGCTCGGCAATTGAATCGACATCGGTCATGGCCAACGAGCAACGCCGCCGCGGCCAATAATGTCGTCATTAGACAAGTCCTGATTGATCGCAGCAGCGCAAGGAAAACAATCGCAACGCGTACAAACTCGTCAGAGTCTCGAGGGACGAGGCAGATGGTCGCATTCTGCGAAGCAGAGCGCCTGAAGGCACGTTCTTTGAGTGCTCAGACGCATTTAGTAACACCGATCCATTGCCCTGCCAAGGCTCCATGCTCGCCACTCCTTCGTGTCATCTTTCAGACCTTGCTTTTAGTCCTGTATATGCTTTTTGCCATCTTGTGGACATTCTTTGCATTCTTTTATAGGCTGTAGACACGGACTCTCTTACATAGTAGTGTAATATGGCTGTCAACAAGATTACCTCAATCCAGCTGTGAACATACCTGATGTAACTTTGCGTGCAGGCGCCGCAGGGACGTTCACCTTGCGTAGAAACATTTTACACTTCAGAGAATAACGTCAAAATACTCCCACCTTAACTTGTACATTACAGCCAATAATACGACATCATCGTCTCGTGAGCACATGGAATGATTCCAGCATATGCCTATTTGGGCGGATTCTTAGACTAGCAGACTCAAATTTCCTTCGCGACACCTTCCACGGTTTGTGACTCGGATTTTGTGAGAACAAGCTTGAACTCATCAAACAAGGCAGACCACACTGACTACTATAGGTGTTGCGCGCGTCTAGGACGCATGTTGCGCACTGTTTGTCCCTGCCTTGTGCATCTGTAACCCAAAATTCTGTTGCGTGCATCCTTACAACATCAGCAAAAACTCCTTCTGAAATTCCTGTCAATCAAAGAATCAATCAGCAAGTGCAAATGCAACAACATCAGCAATCGCGAATGCAACCGTATTGCAGCAATCGCAAATGCAAGCAAAGCAATCGCGAATGCACCTGCACCAAGGCGCAGCCATGCACATGCAAAATATTGGAGCTGTCCATTTCTGCGAGCAAATTAGAGCTGTCCATTTCTGCGAGCACACAATGCAATGCATTGCATCGAGCCATCAACTTGACAATGCACTGTATCGAGAAATCGTGAATACAAGCGCAGCATCACAAATGCAAACACATCAAGGTGCAGTCTTGCGCGTGCAGAAAAATTGTGATGTACATTGCTGCGCAGCAGTGAACCACACAGCTTGAAGCATTGTGCAGTACGTTGCAATCCCATGTAAAGAGGGACTTTTGGCGGCCATGGTCGCCAACCGCGCTCAGTCAAGTGCAGGATCAGGGCGAGCCAGCGCTACTGCGGGCAAACGTCCAGCACCCAGCCCTCACAGGAGGCGTGCCTTTCTTTCTTTCTTTCTTGCTTTCTTGGGTGCAACCCTAACTTAATCACTGGACTCACTGGGTGGCGAACACCTAATTGATTCCATAGTAGAACCACAGAGACTGTCCTGTCCTGGACGTCAGCTCATGACGTACTAGTAGTCACAGCTGCATTGTCGCACGAGCATCATCCAATCATCCACGTTGGTGCGGGTCTCATTTGGCTGGTCTATTGCTCGCCCTCGTAGCTGCCCACAAACATCAGCCCTTCCATGATCTATTCTCAACCATTTTTCTGCGGGAGTTTTCTGTGTATTTGTGTGTGTATGCGTGTGTTTGCACACACACATACACACACAATGCACTTGAGGTACTCAGATGTGAGTCCGTGGGTTGCTACGAGACTTTGGAGAACCCAAAAAATCCAGATTGACTAAATTTCAGGATACATATATCCATATATGTGCATAAAGTGCGCATGTATATATATATGTTTTGTTGATGAGATCAGAGTCTCGGACTAGCTTATTTTTTCCTTTTAACATATTTTCCTTTCCGAAAAAGAAAAAGCCAAAAATGTGATTGTCATACTGAAAACTTGAATCCACATGAATTCGAGCTACAGAGACCCTCGATCAATGATGCTCTACTACCGTTTAAAGTGATGAATGCAATCACTATTATCTCGTCCACGGACATCGTAGGACGCAAGCATCCCCATTTCAGTGCCCTCACTTTGCTTGAGTTTGCTTGGATAACCATCTCATTTCATGTATCGAGTTCGTTTTGGTAAAATTGCTGACTGTGACCTGAGAACCCGTATCCCAGAGCTGTCTCTTCGAGATATCAAAGTTCATTTGTGGAAGTACACCTGGGATATGATCATGGGCAGTGAAACAAACAATATGTCAGAATCTTTGGCCCAAAATTAGTTGATTAAAGGTGGACCTGAACCCTTTCAAAAAGATATCAAAGAGATCTTAGGTTCGAAACGTGAGGAATAATTTTCCAACAACTCGTTTTTAAAACCGGTACTGTAGCATGTGCTCAATGGTGATTGGGCGGCTGAAATCAGCTCCAGACACGGGTCAAGCTGCAAAGATTGAATCCGAACACGAGTTCTGTTTGTGAGGGACCAGCCGCCTGCACGATGCTGTCCTCCCTCTGTGAGTGGGGGCGCAGCCGCCTACACGGCGCTGCCCTCCCTCCTTAGACTAACTGCCTCAATCAAGGGTACTAAACTACTATTTATAGTAATTAAAGCAATCATCATCAATTAATTAACGAATAAATCAATTAATTCATGGATCATTTCACTAAAGAAGAAGACTCTGAGCTATGATATGCGAAAAATGAATTGCACACTATTCAGAAACCGTCAGAAACCGGAGATCAAAGTTCTTAAACAACAAAATCCAAATCTCCGGAGATATTAATTTGAAGCGGCCTAAGTCTTGCCTTCGGCGAGTTTTGTTTCATAAAAAAATCTGACCTCGGCGCATTTTTTCATAAACATTCTTCTCTTCAATAATCTTCTTAAATCTTCTTCTTCAATCTTCAATCTTCTTCTGAATCACTCGACGGCTCTCGTGTGAATTTTGACCGAAAACGTTTCAGAAAAAAGCTCTTTTTGACATAATCTGAGTCACTCGGCGTGACCGTGACGGTGGAGAGCAAACGACCAACTTGGACAAAACTGAGGCTCCCTCAAAGTCATGTATGTGTGGGGTGCCAACTCAACGGTGACCAAGCACTCAGATCACTTTGTTTGAAAGAACACGTCAGAGCGCGTGGCTTGACCCTGCGACGATACTGCTGACAAGCGAGCGAATTCTTGTGTACTAAAACACCTCTTTTGGAGGTTGTTGAGCAACCAAAAAGATCCTCAAAAAATCCCGGAAATCATGATGCTATCTCTGACACGCTACCAATGTCCCGATTTCAAAATTTCTCGGCTGATGCCGCAGGAAAATTAACTGCGCTCTCCGCAGTTTTTCGAAAACCTTTTTTCGGAAATTCGCTTTTTGAAATTCGCGCTGTTTAATTTTTTGAGTTGATTACTCAACTAATTCGGGGACAAAGGTTCTGAGAAGTTTTTTTCTTCGCTGCTTGAAACCTGGATCATCCCATCCGGAGCGACCCAGTCTAGACAGTATCACGAGTCAACCATAGTCTGACGCAACTTGCCCCAGTTCCTCCTCTGGTAGTTCATTGTCTTGTCCTTTGAAACAAAAAGGGCATGATAATGCGGAAATAGGCACTTGAAGAGGTGGTACAGGGCCAAGTTGCGTCAGACCATGGTTGACCCGTGATATGGTCTAGACCGGGTCGTTCCGGAGGGGATGAGCCAGGGTTCGAACCGGAACCATAAACAGCGCACTCTGATCACCGTGACCCAGCTATCCTCTGGCACTAATACCTGAACTTTCGCATGTCCTGCGGGGCCTTGCAGAAAATTGCTGAGATGAAGCAGGTACGGAAAAATAACTGAATAATATTTTGTACCAGGTCAAAAAAAAGGTGTAACAAGTGAGGGTCAAGGGGACCTCACTTGTGACAGTCTGGGGGACGTGACATGGAGTCACTATATCCATGACGTCAGAGATCTGTCGGGAAGGTCCGAGGGATTTCGAAGGAGGACACCACACCAAAAGGGTCAAAACCTGTCACTATGCCCGGTCAGGTCTGCGAGGGGGTTTTTACTATTGTGGTTTCGAATAAATGGGGAGCAATCTGCAGATTGCTCTGGTGTCAACTGTACCCTAATGTCTCGGCATGTTGTGTGTAAGGGAGGAGGCCCGTTGGTGCTGGCCCGCAGAGGGGTGCCAGTGTCAACGTCGACAGCCGTGCTATGGGCTGATTTGTTCTGCTAGGCGGAATGGGTCACATTGTTACAAAAGGGTCCAAAAATCAATCCTCACGTTTCGAACCCAAGTTCTCGTTGATTTCGTTTTCGAGAAGTTCAGGTCCACCCTTAATTGATTACGCCGGTCGCATGACT
>Ga0209390_10006598_pt1 | contig 15434 bp, 14 predicted proteins | sample BON01_FD_187212 | JGI IMG/M metagenome (GOLD analysis project Ga0209390, IMG submission 187212) | Freshwater microbial communities from Lake Bonney liftoff mats and glacier meltwater in Antarctica - BON-01 (SPAdes) (version 2) | ecosystem: Environmental > Aquatic > Freshwater > Ice > Glacier... | reverse complement strand
TTTTAGCCTGCCCGCACAGCCGCCGCCCGAAATCCAAAATCCCATGTCTGTGGTGGAGACCTTTTGAGAAAATAGGTCGAAAATCAACGACTTACATGAATCAGACCCATAAACAGCGTAAGTGGGGCTAAACCTGCCGGTTTCCTGCTCCATGGGAGATCGAATGGTAGGATCTGAGAAACGACGATTGGCAGAAGATAAGACCCGGGAGAAAAACTGGAAACGCTGGGGCACCTACCTTTCCGAGCGTCAATGGGGCACGGTGCGCGAGGACTACTCGGGGCATCAGGAGAGTTGGGAATACTTCACTCACGACCAAGCGCGCAGCCGCGCGTATCGCTGGGGCGAAGACGGCCTGATGGGCTGGACCGACCGCAAATGCCGCGTCTGTTTTGCCCCGGCCCTGTGGAACGGACAGGATCCAATTTTGAAAGAACGGCTCTTCGGACTCAGTGGCCGGGAAGGCAGCCACGGCGAGGACGTCAAAGAGTGCTATTACTACCTCGACGCGACGCCGACCCATTCCTACACCAAGGGCCTCTACAAATATCCGCAGGCTCGCTACCCCTACACCGAACTCGGCCGACAAAATATCGGGCGCGATAAGAAGCTGAGGGAAGTCGAATTGGCGGACCTTGGATTATTTGCGGAGGAAGCCTACTTTGACGTGCTCCAGGAGGTGGCCAAACGAAGCCCCAATGATCTGCTCTGGAAGATCACCATTACCAATCACGGCAAGAAGCCCGCGCCGATTCACGTGCTGCCCAACATTTGGTTTCGCAACGTCTGGAGCTGGCCCGGCACCTCCAAGGAGAGCAAGCTGCGCCCGCATCTGGAGTTCGATCCGACCGTCGGTGCGATCCGGCTTCACCATGAGGAACTGGGCGAAATGCTTTTTCACAGCGAGGCCGAAGGGGCGGCCTCTGAGGGCAATTGGATATTCACCGAAAACGAAACCAATCAGAAACGGATTTTCGGATCGGAAAATGCCTCTCCCTACACCAAGGACGCCTTTCACCGCCACCTCGTCAACGGCGAAGCCGACGCGATCAACCCGGCCCAAAGCGGCACCAAGGGTGCCGCTCATTGGAGGTTTGAGATCCCGGCCGGCGCCAGCGTGGTGATTCGCTGTCGTTTGCATCCGGTGGCCGAGGATCATGGGATCGCTGGACTTGCCGGATTCGAAGAAACCCTCTCTGCCCGGATCGCGGAATGCGCCGAATTTTACAAAGACGTCCTCCCCCGCGATACCAACACCGAAGACGCCATGATCTGCCGCCAGGGCTACGCAGGCTTGCTCTGGACCAAGCAATTTTACGAGTTCATCGTTGACGACTGGATTCATGGCAAATCCGATGAACCCGCCCCGCCCGAGTCCCGGAAACAAGGACGCAATCACGGCTGGGGCCACTTCTTCGCCCGCGACGTCTTCTCCATGCCTGACAAGTGGGAATACCCTTGGTTCGCCGCCTGGGATACAGCGTTTCATATGGTGCCGTTCGCCAAAATCGACCCGCATTTTGCCAAAAGTCAGCTCCTCCTTCTGCTGCGCGAATGGTATATGCATCCGAACGGACAACTTCCCGCCTACGAGTGGAATTTTTCCGACGTCAACCCACCCGTTCACGCCTGGGCCGTTTGGCGGGTGTACAAGATTTCCGATCCCAAAGGGCATCGCGACATCGACTTTCTCGAGCGAGCTTTCCAAAAGTTGCTCCTCAATTTCACCTGGTGGGTGAACCGCAAGGATGTGGAAGGACGTCACGTCTTTGGCGGCGGGTTTCTCGGCCTCGATAACATCGGAGTCTTTGACCGCTCGCGTCCGCTCCCCGGTGGCGGCCACCTCAATCAAGCCGACGGCACCGCATGGATGGCTTCCTATTGCCTACTCATGCTCTCCATTGCCATCGAGCTGGCCCAGCACCGGCCAGCCTACGAAGACATCGCCTCCAAGTTTTTTGAGCACTTCGTCAACATCACCGATGCCATCAATGCCCTCGGCGGCGACGGTCTTTGGGACGAGGAAGACGGCTTCTACTACGATCAGCTCATCATTGACCACCAGGATCCGATCCCACTCAAAGTCCGTTCCCTCGTCGGCCTCCTTCCCCTGACTGCCGTGACCGTTCTCACGCAGGAAACGATCGACTCCCTCCCCGGCTTTAAGAAGCGGATGGACTGGTTCCTGCTGAACCGGCCCGAACTAGCCAAATACGTCAGCTACTGCGATCGAGGCACAGGTTCCGACGACAATCAGTCGTTGCGTCTGCTCGCCATCCCGTCCCAACAACGGCTCCGCCGCTGTCTCGAACGCCTTGTGGACGAAAAGGAATTCCTTAGCCCCTTTGGTATTCGCTCTCTCAGCAAGATTCACGAAAAAGCCCCCTTCCGGTTTAGCCACGGCGGTGAGCACAACGAGGTCAGCTATGTCCCAGGCGAGAGCGACAGCTGGATGTTCGGAGGCAATTCGAACTGGCGCGGCCCGGTCTGGTTTCCCGTCAACTACCTCATCATCGAAGCCCTCGAGAGCTATCACCACTTCTACGGCGACTCCTTCAAAATTGAAGCTCCCGCTGGTTCCGGCCACGAACTGGCCTTAGATCAAGTGGCGGACCTCATCAGCGAACGCCTGATCTCCATCTTTCAAAAGGACGCCCATGGCTACCGGCCCTGCTTTGGCGGCGGCGTCGCCAAACGCTACGACGATGCCCCCACTTGGCAGAATCTCGTTTTATTCCACGAATATTTTCATGGCGAAACCGGAGAAGGTCTCGGCGCCAGCCACCAAACCGGCTGGACCTCGCTCGTCGTCCGCCTCGTCCGCGAACGGGCCGAAAAACTGACAGACCACCATCAGCCCTGATCAGCGTGCGGACCGCCATGGAACAGGTTCTAATCCACCCAAACACGCCCCTTCAAGTTGAATAAATCCACATTCGTTCGCACTTTCGCACTTTTACTTTCCCTTTGAAATTCTGGCCGTTCGAGCTCCGCCCGGTCCGTTGCCACACTCGCGGCCAAGCCTCGCCAATTGCTCCGCAATGACGGAAAACGCCAAGGCCTTCGCGGCGGCGGCTTCCGCATTCATGACAACGTGATGATAGGCGTTATCATCGCGCAAAAGGCGGCGGGCAATTTCAGTCAAACTTCCCACATCGCGCCCGAATCCGCAGGATTCAGGAAAAGCCGACCGCTCGATGGCACCATCTCCTCCCACACAAGGAAGGCGGCACAACAGGGCATCCCCCGCCACCTGACCAGGCACGGCGCTGCGATCGAGTTGAAAAACGACCCGATGAGTTGCCATCAACCGCAAATATTCAGGATAGGGAAGCGGCCCTTGGACGATTTGAATCTCTGGCGAGATCGCCCGCAGCAACCGTTCTTCCGCTGAACCGTCGGGATTCAGGACGGTCACCGGCACGTTCAAGGTACAGGCGGTTGCCACGGCCAGCAAATGGTTGCGGGAAGGCACATCGAATTCCCGGGTGCCAATAAAAATCCCCACTCGCTGCACGGCCGGAACCGAAAAATCCCATTCCAATTCTTCGATCGGATACGGGGTCGGAATAAACATTCCCTCACGGCACCCGGCCTGACGGTAGAGGGACTCCAACTCCGGCGTGCTGGATAAAAACCCATCGGCTTCGCGACAAATTTCCTGAAAGGTTCCCAATCGTCGGGCATCCCCCAGCGCCTCGCTGACTTGATGAAGGCCGGATTCCTTCCACGAAATCCAAATTTTCCGGTCGGGTCGGCGCAATTGAGAAATCGCCGCCAAGGCCCGCGACAATCCCTTCTGCCGCAAAAGCACCAAAACCGCCCCCGCCTCCTCGGGCACCTCTTCCACGGAACGATAGTAGCCTCCCTGACAGCAGGCCGCGTAGGCGTGATAGTTGACCGGAGGATGCCCGGGATCCTCAGGCAAACCAGCCCCGGCGGGAAACTCTCGAGCCTTGTCTCGTCCCCCGGGGTTAAGAACCGCAAAGGCACCAATGATCGATTCCATGATCACGCCGGAGAAGCCGACGATTCCGCCTCCCGTGCGGCCGCTTTGTGCTTCTCCCAAAGAATATTCATTTCCTCTGGCGAGGCTTCTTCAATCGGACGCCCCCCGGCGGCGAGTTCCGCTTCCATCGCCTGAAACCTCCGGATAAATTTACTCGTGGCTGCGGCCAGCGATGTCTCCGCATCGACATGCAATTTTCGAGCCAAGTTGACCATGGTGAACAACACGTCGCCCAGTTCTTCCTCCACCTCCCGCAGTTTTCCCCCAGCGACCGCTTCCTGCAATTCCGTGAGCTCTTCGGTCACCTTCTCAAAAACCGGACCGGCCTCTTCCCAGTCAAATCCCACCCGGGCCGCTTTGCGTTGGGCATTTTGCGCCCGCATCAAGGCCGGGCGCGACTCCGGCTGGCCGTCCATGACCGAGGCCTTGTCGCCTTTTTCCTCCCGTTTAATTTGCTCCCATTGCCGCAAAACTTCCCCGGTGTTCCCCGCCTTGGCCTCGCCAAAAACATGAGGGTGCCGACGAATCAGTTTTTCGCAGATTCCTGTGACAATTTCTTCGAAGGTGAAGACGCCACGCTCACCGCCCATATGCGCATGCATGACCACATGGAGAAGCAAATCTCCCAATTCTTCCCGCAGATTGGCATCGTCGGACCGCTCGATGGCCTCGATCGTTTCATAACATTCTTCGACCAAGGCCGCCCGCAAACTCTCATGGGTTTGCTCGCGATCCCAGGGACATCCATCCGGCGCGCGCAGCCGGGCAACAATCTCACGTAATCGGGAAACGTCGCTCATATCCGCCAAAGAGAACTGTTGCTCCCCCCGAATTCACTCACTTCTTCGGAGGATTTTCTGGCCACGTAGATCACCAGTCCGGTCACCACAATAATGGTCGAAAAATAGACCAAACAGGCGAACCACGCCGGGAGTTCATGGACGGCCAGAGAGTTGTAAAATACCGTCCACGAGGTGATTGGCTCCTTGGCATGAACAAAGATTTTCAGCGTCCACGCCAACATGATGATCGCAAAAATAAAGACATAATTTCGTTTCAGCCGCCGTCCGACCGCCTCCAACTTGCTGATCTTGAAGGACGGTAAAATCAAATCCTCGCAGACGAGACGTCGCCATTCGCCGTCCAGCAAATTGGGACTTTGAGAAATCATCGGTACCAGGAAATGCGATTCCAACATCCGGACCCGTCCCCGGAAGGCATCATAAAATCGATACCGCCGCGCTTCGATCCACAGCATGATCCAAACGAGGGCGAGGTTGAAAAAGAAGACGATATGGGGAACCGCAGCATAGGTGAACGCCACGGTGATGATGGCGGTCGAACTGGTGATCGCCCAGGTGGTGGTCACATCCAGTCGCTGACGCCACACCATGATCCGGCCGAGTTCGCCGCGATAAAAATGGATCATCGTATTGACGTAACATGCGTCATTCAAGTCCGGCCGGGGCATTCCCGAGGTGTCGGCTTGCGAGCCCTGTGAGGGGCCTGCATTCGAAGGCCGATCCGGCGGTGCCTCAGGTTCCGCAGGCATCAATTGCTTCGCTCCTTGGCCAAAAGAGCCGTGCGCGCCCGCTCGAGCTTGTCCCGCTCACCCTGGCTTAAACTGCCAATTCCCTGACGGGCAATTTTTTCCAGAATAGGATCAATCGATTCGAGCACCCCTGATTCTTGCTTAGATTCCCGCGGAAGCACGCTTAGATTTTTTTTCGAATGTCGATGCCGGAACACCTCCTTGATCCTCGGAGTCTGCAGGCGGGAGACGCCCTCGAACCGCAGCCAAAGGGCAGCAACTCCTGCCGTCCACCACAACAACATCAACTCCACCCAGCCGTGAGCGGCCATCAGGGTCAGAGAATTGATCCCCAGAAACGCCATCGCAATCCACCGCGCCTCTATGCCGAAAAAGAACTGCGCCCGGGGATAAATCATCACAAAGGCCAGAAACACGGCAAAGCTCACCGCTCCGGATCCATAATATGGCGCGATGGAAAATCCGACCAAAGTCAGCCCTGCGAGCAGAATCGAAATGGAGAGAACCAGCAGTCCACACAGCCACGCGAAAGAACGACGTCCCAAAAAGGTCTCCACGTCGCGCCCAAACCAGGCAAACATCACAATGGACAGCACCGTCCAGAGACTCGGAGGAATGATGAACGCAAAGGTGAAAAATCGCCAGAGGCTCCCATTCGAGAGCACGGCCGGAAACGAAAATAAAAGGGGATTCAAAACCGCATTCCCCTCAGGAGCTCCCCCGACCGCCATGGCAACCGAGGTCAAAATCATCGCCCCGATTTGGACCCCGGCCAAGGCGGTCGCCAAATAAACCGGAAATCGACCCACCCAAGTCAGGGGCTCGTTTTTCCCGAAATTCCGATTTGCGATCATTGGCTCCCCGCAGTGTAATTGGACCCAATATTTGAAACAAGAAGGAATCTATCGCCATTCCTTTCAGCGTTTTGATTTCACGAAAACACGACCCTCTTATACAATCCCCCTATGACAACCTCCACGCAACTTGGAACCACTCAACCCAACAACCCTGCCGTGGTGGAATGGGTCAAGTCTCTCGCCGAATTGGCCACGCCCGACACCGTCTTTTGGTGCGACGGCTCCGAGGAGGAAGATCAACTCATGCGGAACCGCATCGTGGAATCCGGGGCCGGCCGCTGGTTGGATCCAAAAAAACGGCCCAATTCCCTCTTGGTCCTGAGTGATCCCCGCGATGTCGCCCGGGTCGAGCAACGCACGTTCATCTGCTCATTGTCCTCCAAACACGCCGGTCCCACCAACAACTGGGAAGAACCACGTACGATGAAAGCTCGCCTGGAAGGCCTTTTTAGAGGCTGCATGAAGGGCCGCACGCTTTACGTGATTCCTTTCTGCATGGGACCGCAGGGATCTCCCATCGCCCAATACGGCATCGAGATTTCCGACTCTCCCTACGTGGTGGCCAACATGCGAATCATGACCCGGATGGGGGCCTCCGTGTACGACCAGATTCAAGGCGAGGAAACTTTTGTGAAATGCCTCCACTCGGTCGGCTATCCTCTCGACGGTCGCGAAGATGTGCCTTGGCCCTGCGATCCCGAGAACACCTATGTCACCCACTTCCCCGAGGAACGACTCATCATGAGTTATGGTTCCGGATACGGCGGGAATGCCCTCCTCGGCAAAAAATGTTTCGCCCTCCGGATCGCCTCGGTCATGGGTCGCGACGAAGGTTGGATGGCCGAACACATGCTCATCCTCGCCGTCAAGGCGCCTGATGGCACCAAGACCTGTGTGACTGCTGCCTTCCCCAGCGCCTGCGGCAAAACGAATTTCGCCATGTTGATTCCGCCCAAGGAACTTAAGGACCAGGGCTGGGAGGTCACTTGTGTTGGTGACGACATTGCCTGGATCAAGCCCGGCTCCGACGGCTGGTTGCACGCCATCAATCCCGAAGCGGGTTTCTTCGGAGTCGCCCCCGGCACCTCCTTCGAGAGCAACCCCATGGCGATGGAATCCGCCCGCAAGGACACCATCTTTACCAATGTCGCCCTCACGGATGACAATGATGTCTGGTGGGAAGGCATGACCAAAGAACCCCCCGCCCATCTCATCGACTGGAAAGGCCAAGACTGGACCCCGGGGCAAAAGGATGCCAACGGCAAACCGATTCCCTCCAGCCACCCCAACAGCCGCTTCACCGCCCCTGCGACCAATTGTCCAATTATGGACGAGGATTGGGAAAATCCGGAAGGTGTCCGGGTCAGCGCGATGATCTTCGGCGGTCGCCGCGCCACCACCATGCCCCTGATTTTTCAAGCCTTCAACTGGATCCACGGCGTCTATCTCGGAGCCACCGTCGGCTCCGAAATGACCGCCGCCGCCGCCGGCACCCTCGGCCAGGTGCGCCGCGATCCCATGGCCATGCTTCCCTTCTGCGGCTACAACATGGGCGAATACTTTGCCCACTGGCTCGAAATGCGGGGCAAAGTGAAACATCTGCCCCGCATCTTTCACGTCAATTGGTTCCGGAAAAATGCCGAGGAAAAATTCCTCTGGCCCGGCTTCGGCGACAACATGCGCGTCCTCAAATGGATCGTACAACGCTGCAGCTTCGGAGCCCATGCCCTTGAAACCTCCATCGGCTGGGTCCCGCAATACGAGGACCTCGACATGACCGGAATTGAAAACGAAATCACCGAGGAAAAATTCGCCGAGATGCAGGCCATCAATCCCGAAGAATGGAAACGCGAACTCCTCATGCAAGATGAGTTGTTCTTCAAACTCTATTCCAATCTGCCGAAGGAAATCATCTTCCAGCGCGAACTCCTCATTTCCAGGCTCTAGAGCATTTTAAGTTAAAGCATAGCCGCTCTAAGGAAGGCAGGAAAACAGGAATGGCCATCCGATTTCCTGCCTTCATGCTTTCCTTAGAGATCCCGGTCTCTTCTGCCTCGTCCCAAAAATGGCCACACTATTTTTAAAACCGCTCTAGCCTCTCTTCCTTCTCTTCCAATAAACGCAGGCAATACCAAAGCATGCGCGGAAGATGAAACGGACCTTTCCACATATTGCCTTTGAGCTGCACCGAAGGAGTGCCATCGCGATGGAGGTATCCATACCACTCTCCTTGCTCGGAATCGGCGAAATGACGAAAACTCCAATCGTGGACGAGTTGATGGCGTTCGCGCCAAATCTCGCGGCCGGAGATTTTCCAGGCCAGCAAGGTGGCGATGACCGCTTCGTTATGAGGCCACCAGAACTTCATGTCGTGCCAGTATTCCTGGACCGGCAGGCCCTTGACATCGCGGAAATAGAAGATCCCACCCAATTCCTTATCCCAACCCCGCTCCCACATCCAATCGAGGATGGTGAGTCCGAGTTTGGTTTTGCGAGCGTCACCGCGGGTCCGCCCCTCGTGCATAATGAACCAGGCGGCTTCGATGGCATGCCCCGGGTTGATCGTCCGCCCGTCAAAATGGTCAATCAGGCTCCCATCCGGGGACACCGTTTCCATCAACACCTTCTCATCCGGCTTGAGAAAATCGCGCTCGATCTCATCGATCCAGGCATCAATCCATTCGGTGCAGGTGCGCCCCAAGACCGACAAATCGCCCAAGTTGACGCGCATTTCCTGAGCGGTGGCGATCCCGATCATCAGCGGACCGATAGACTTGGCCGGCCGGGTTTCGGAATCCACTTTGGCCGGCATCAACCCAGCGGTGAAATTCTGGGTGATAAACGCAGTGAAATAGCGAACGGCATCCTCGGCAGCCCGACCGTCATGGGCAATTTTCGCAAAAACGGCATTGCCGATGGCAGCAAAGGCTTCACTGTAAACATACCGTCTCATTCGCAGCGGCGCGCCTTCCCGGGTCACCGTGAAATGGAGTTTTCCTCCGGCATCTTCCCCATGATCGCGGAGAAATTGCACACAGGAACGGCTCGCTTCGAGCCATTCCGCCCGCGGTTCGATCGTGCGATGAAGAGTGCCGAACATCCAGCCGGTCCGTCCCTGGCCCCAGATCGATTTATCCGTATCCAGCAAGGTGCCGTCGCGATCGAGGGCGGTAAGGATCCCGCCATGCACGGGATCAAGACCATGACGCATCCAAAAGGGAATGACATCATCCAACAACGTCCGTCGATAAATTGCGGCTAATTCGGCCGGGGTTTTTCTCATAATGAGGGGGGGGGTGAAAAATCCTCGTCCGATGGTCGGCGGGCGTCAAGATGACAAATGCGCCCCTCCGTGACTTCCTTCGGGGGACGACCTCCTTGGTGATCACAAGATCGAGCGAGGAAAACCGTTGACCTGCTCGGGCCGTTGGAGTCCCGGCTTTAGCCTGTCCCCACCCAGAGCCGTGCCGCCTCGAGGCAGCACTTCCAAGAAGCTCCTGATCCGACTTTTCCCGAATCCGCCAGATCGTGTTGTGGCCGTCCTCGCTCATCAGGAGCGATCCGTCGGTGGCGACGGCTAGTCCGACCGGGTTACAGATTCCGGTTGCGAAAGATCAATTTTATGCCGTTTGCCGGGAGCGTCGTCCTGCCAACTCCCAGAGCGATCTTGCGCGAAAAGGGGGCCAAAACATTGGCTTCCAACGAGAATGACAGCCGAGAATTTGAGGAGGAAATGCACCGCCCGAAGATATTCCCTGGCAGCACCTTTTAACATCTTTCTCCGTGCAGAACGAGTGATTCCAAGTTAGGATCCCGAACTATGATCCACCGTTTCCTCTCCTTGGCCCTGCTTGTTTTTGGACTCAGCTCCCTCCCTCTCTCCGCCGATTCCGCGGTGGAGAAAGGCACCGAATTTATGAAAGAAAACGCCAAAAAGGAGGGCGTCAAAACGACGTCATCCGGACTCCAATACGAAGTCATCACCGAAGGAAAAGGAAAAACGCCCCAAGCCACGGATACCGTGGAGGTCAATTACCGCGGCACGCTCCTCGATGGAACCGAATTCGACAGTTCCTACAAACGGGGACAATCGATTTCCTTCCCGCTCAACGGGGTCATCCCCGGATGGACGGAAGGACTCCAACTCATGACGGAAGGGTCCAAATACCGTTTCACCATCCCATCCCCACTCGCCTATGGCGCACGCGGAGCCGGTGGATCCATCGGGCCCAATGAGACGCTCATTTTTGAAGTGGAGCTGATCAAGGTGAAGTAGAGCCGATGCTCGAAATCTATACCTACTCGGGTTGCGACACGTGTCGCCAAGCCGTGAAGTATTTGCAGGCGAGAAAAATTCCTTTTCACGAGATTCCCATCCGCGAAACCCCGCCTTCCTTGGCCGAGCTCCGGGCGATGCGAAAAGCCCAGGGCGACCTGCGAAAACTCTTCAACACCGCCGGAGCGGACTACCGCGCCCTCGGCCTCTCCAAAAAATTGCCAACTCTTGAGGAGCCTGATGCTTTGCTCCTCCTGGCAGAGAATGGCAACCTAGTGAAACGTCCCTTTCTCATCGGTGACAACATCCACCTCACCGGTTTCAAAAAAGACGAATGGGACGAAGCGATTTCGGATTGAAAACGGAGACGCCCTCCCCTCATTCCCTTCTGTTCCTGCCTACGATCTCTCTTCCCTTTGCGGCTTTAGCGTGAGGCTTCTTTACTCCGCTTCGCTCCGGTTACCTCCCGGCCAAACATTTTGTTGCCCTCTATCAGGTTGCGCTACCGCGCAGGGTTTTCTTGATTTTTTTCCCTCACCGCCGAATGCCTGGCGAGTTCCTCAAGCGCCTCCTCCAATAAGGCCTTCCCCGGCTCCTTCCGGTGCCAGGTGGACGCTCCCGACGGATGCGGGAGCGAACCGTCTCCTCGTCCCACCCGAACGCAGCTTCAAACCACCGGAAAAGGGTCTTGCCCGCGGTCCACGCGAAGGGACGGCCCAGGAGCGGTTCCTTGTCGCCCGGGGCCTGCCCAACCAAAAGAATCCGGCTCATGACCGGACGACCCAAGACGACCGGTTTATGCATGGCGGGACATTTCTCGCAAGCGGAGAGCGCACGAAGATGGGCGGTCAGCGAACGACTCATGACCACCCGAACAACAATCCCAGGATCCGCCAAGCCAGATATCCCGCCACCAAAGCTGCTCCAACCGTCACCACCAGCACGATCCCCAGCATGCCGAAGAGAAACACCCAATCGCCGGTGGTGGAGACCCGCCGGGATCTCACGCCAAGGTGTTTTTTTAAGAGGTCATGGTTCCTGCGGTTCGATTTGAACCAGACAGAAAAAACGTCTCCAAGGCCCGGGATCGCCCCGACAATGGCATTGAGCAGGAGATGCGCCGCCATCCGAGCAATCACAATGCGGGGAACGCCCGCTTGGAGGGCCCTAATTAAGATGACTGACCCTAGGGCGGCCGTGGAGGTGTCCCCGACCCCGGGCACCAGTCCGATGAGAGGATCCAGACCAATGCGAAATTTCGTCCCGGGAATCAAAAACAAATCATCCAAAACCCAGGCCAATAAACCGGTCAAATTCCTATCGCCCCCCATGGTTTGGGACTCTGGGGGGACGACCTCCACTTCAATTTCTTCAACCTTCTGGTTAGACGCCATCACTCCGCATTCATGGCACGTCGGGACGCGACAGACAATCCTTCCCGCTAAAGCCCCCCGGGCACGCCGGGAGTTTTTGGCAGTTTTTCAAAGGTGGCAGGCAAAAACTTGGGCAAATATGACAAATTGAACTCCGACTTGCCTTGACCGATTCTTTGAAGCGGCCGCTTCAAAGAATCGGTCAAGTGTCCACGAATGGAGGGGCCGTTGGTGGCCGCCCAGCGCTGCAACGGATGCGAAGCAACGGCCAGACTTTCAAATACTTTGTCGCCATTTTTCAGATCTCGCGATCACAGAGGATCTGGTGGCCGCGACTCAGGATGCGGGGTTTTCCGCTTTGCTCCTGGGCCGGTTCACGCTAAAAAAATGCGATCATGAAGGCTGTTCTTATTTGTCTCCCTCTCGGAATCCTCCTGGCGGCGTGTTCGACTCCCTCCAATTCGGCCACAAGAAGTTCCCCCACGCGGCAGGCCCCTCCCGACCGCTACGCCACCCAATACCTCGGGGCCAATAATCAGGTCGTGACCAAATACAGCCAAGCGGCCAAAATCCAAAAAGAAGGATTTTGGCATGGAGGGGGTTCCGGTGCCCCCTCGATTGTGATTGATCTTGGGGACCAGGAAGCCCGCTTTTATCGGGGCGGAGAATTGATCGGGATGTCCCCCATCTCAAGCGGTCGGGAAGGAAATCGGACCCCCACCGGAAATTTCAGCATCATCCAAAAAGATCGCGACCATTTTTCCAATCTCTTCGGCAACTACGTGGACTCGTCGGGCAACGTCGTCGTCCGCAACGTGGACGTCATGAGAGACCGCCGCCCCGCCGGAGCCACTTTCCAAGGGGCTCCCATGCCGTATTTCATGCGCATCACTGGCGGCGTCGGCATGCACACCGGCTACCTCCCCGGAGTCCCCGATTCTCACGGATGCATTCGCATGCCCAGCGAATTGGCTGAAGCTTTCTACAGCAATTCCACTACCGGCACCCCGGTTCGGGTGATTCCCTGAGAAGCGATTCAAGATTGAAAGCCATGCTGTCTTCCTGACCCAACTTTCAATCCCAAATCCGCAATCCACAATTAGTAAGCTCCCCGCACGTGGGGAAGGACTCTGCTGCGGTGATAATTGGCCAGACGTTCATGCAAGGGATCAGGGAGGCGCGACAAAGCTGAGGCTGAGGAATTTTCTTTTGCCTGGTCCGCCGTACGAGCTCCAGGAATGACGACAGAAATCTCCGGGTAATCGAGAATCCACAGGGCCAATTCACGAAGGAGAGGAAAAGGAAGGGCGAGAGGCTGAGAGGGAACGGATAGCGTTGCGATGGTGATTGGCGTTCATCGCGTTGAAAAAATCGGTGGTAGTTTTGTGGTGAGGCTTCTTCTGTTTTGAGATCCAGTGCATGCAGAGACTGTTGGTGATGCGGCGGAACATTCCCATGAAGAGCATGGAGGCGGGTTTGCGCACCCGGCTCAAATCATCGAGATGGCTGACGTCGAGGCGCTGATGGAGGCCGCTTTCGATACCCCAGGAAGCGCGGTTGAGTTTGAGCCATGCCAGAGCATCGAAGATCTCGGGCGGTCGGCTGGTGAGGAGAACGACTTGCTCGGGTTTGCGCTTTGAGGTGAGGCGATCAAGTTTGGCGGCTTGGGCGGCAAAGGGGAACCCAGTCTGCTCGGAACTCACGGTAGCAGTGAGAATGTTTCTGATTTCTTCGCGTCCCTTGTTGATTTGATAGCTTGCGGCTTGGTTGGAGCCGGAGGTTCGATGGGTGCAAGGCCCGGTGGTTTTTGGATTGCTTGCCGTGCAGGGTGGTCGGTCTTCAGGGAAAAAAAATGAGAGGGAGGCGTATCCAGGAATGCTTGGAGGGTTTTGTGGAGGGTGGGTTGGTTTTTTTTGACGGTGAAAAGGTAGTCGGCTCCGTGCTCGAGAACGAGGACGCGAGCGGTTTCAGTCTGGGTGTGGAGGGCATCAAGGCTGACCATGCGCCCGTCGAGATCGAGCTTCTCGAAGAGAACACGAGCGACGGGGATTTCATTGGTCTTCTGCGTGGGCACAATCGCGCTGCCCAGATAGAACTGGGTGGTCGCGGTAACGGCGGTAACGATCGCGTCACCGCTTCCGTGCCGCGGTTCCTTGCCGTCGATGTTGATGAGTTCGGAGGGATCAGGTTCGCCCCGGACCTGGCGCTGGATTTGTAGGAGGATTTTTTCGAGTTCCTCGGATTTGACTCCGGCCATGAGACGGCAAAATGTCGGTTGTTTGGGCGTGGAGTATTTGCCGTTGCGGCGGCGGATGCCCAAGGCCCGACGCTGGCCATCGCTCAATCCGGCCGCAAATTTTTCGAGATCCTTCTGCCCGCGGGGAGCTCCACAAAGGTGGGCAAGAAAGACGATAGCCAGCAGGCTCCAGAGTGGGTAGATGCCGATGCGGGCACGGTAGTCGGGCATCGCTTTGAAGTGCCCGATGATGGAACGGATTTCTGCGGCACTCTGCGTGGGGCGGGGATGGGTTTTGGCCTCCACTCCGGCTAGTGAGGGCTTGAGCTTGTCGGCGGCCAGACTCCGGCGTGCTCCGCGAATGAGTTCCTTGGCAAAGAGCCGTTTGGGTTTGCCGTGCGAGGTGTAGTAACCGCGTTGCACCCGTTTGAATCCGTCGGTTTTTCCCAACTCGCTCCACCCACTGGCACTGTAGAGGGTGCCGCTGTATTGCTCGGGATCCACAAAGGTTTCCACCACGAGCACCGAATGCCCATAGCGTTCTTGCCAGTCGGCTGAGAGGCGCTGGGTGCTCAGGCTCAGAACACGCGAGGCCAAATTGGGCACTGTCCTCTCGGGCAGAAGCAGGAAGCGGCAGTTGTTGACCACAAGCGGCAGCCTTCTGCGGCGCTGCTCATCGCTCCAGTCAATCCACTGATCGCGCGCCCGCAACCTTCGTGAACCTGCACAAAAGACCAGAACCCCGAGCCATTGCCCCGCTGCGTCAAAAGCCCCGTAGCGGATGCGCTCCCCCACGGCACGCACGTCCTTGAGATAATGATGCGTGTCGAGAAATCCGCCAGCCGTGAGCTTTTCCTCCTCGCCCACCAGCGGGCGCACCTCAACTTCGTAGAGGTCGATGTGAGGATTCCGAGATGCGTTGGCTGTGCTTTTCATCGACAAGAGGTAAAAAAATTCCCCTCTTCTGTCCACCATTATCATCTATCTCGCTCTTATTCAGTCGGTTTTACAACGCTGGGCATTGGCCCTGCCGGGAAGACAAGGCAATCCGGGGGGATGAACCCGCCGCATGAAAAAGGGCACCACCCCCAGCCAAGCCCGGGAATCGAAGACATCAACCTGCAATCCGGC
>Ga0209390_10006596_pt1 | contig 15434 bp, 15 predicted proteins | sample BON01_FD_187212 | JGI IMG/M metagenome (GOLD analysis project Ga0209390, IMG submission 187212) | Freshwater microbial communities from Lake Bonney liftoff mats and glacier meltwater in Antarctica - BON-01 (SPAdes) (version 2) | ecosystem: Environmental > Aquatic > Freshwater > Ice > Glacier... | reverse complement strand
CAAGAATCCTCTGTACTGAATCGAACATAGAACTCTTGGGCATTTTGTCCTTCGAAATTGATCATATTATTACCACTTTATTGACTTACAACATACAACTTTATATGTATCTATCTAGCGACCTCTAAAATTTTATTTATCTCCTTAGTGTTATCATTTTTGTCTTTTACTGCGTGTGAGGAGACTAATTTAGTTATAAATTTTAACCTCAATCAAGCTGATATAGCATTTACGCTATCTGCGGATGACGTTGTGAACTCCAATGGAGAACCAATAGAGGTAATTACGCCTGCACAATCTACCTTAACTGGAGATATGGCAGATTATGCCGATAAGTTAGAAAAAGTGGAGTCTGCTAAGTTAAGCACTTTAAGAGTATCAATTGTGTCACCAACTTCTCAAAAATTTTCTTTTGTGAATGAAGTGAAGTTCTATATCACGGGTACTGGTATCCCAGAAACTTTAGTAGGTTCTAAGTCTAACATAGATGCAACAGCCTCAAGTGTAGAATTAGACATTAATGATGTAGAATTAGTACAGTTTATTCGCTCCGGTGAAGTTTCTGCCCGTGTTGTTTTCACTACAGATGAAGGTGTAGATCAAGATTGTGATATGATATCACAAATGACATATGCCATAACAGCAAATGCACTTTAAGAAAAAACATAAACCAATGAAAAACATAATCAAATTATTAAGCTTAGTATTTGTACTAAGTCTCACAACAGCAGCTTGCAATGAGAAGAAAGCTTGTGCAGAGGATTGCAAAAAAGAATGCTGTGAGAAAAAAGACAAAAAGGCTTGTGAGCCAGGATGTGAAAAAGAATGCTGTAAAGGTAAAGTAGACGAGGCTATGCCTACTGATTCTACTACTGAATTAACAGGAGATGAGCAAGCACACATGTGTACTGCAGAGTGCCAGAGTGATCCTCATTCTTGCCCTAATCATTCTCACGACGATCATTAATATTCGTTAAAAGCAAAAAATAAAAATCCTGACTGCATCTTTGTGGTCAGGATTTTTTTATGAACGATAATTCTAAGATATCAGCGGTCATTATAACCTTCAATGAGCAAGAGCACATAGGTGCTTGTATACGCTCGCTACAAGGTGTGGTAGACGAAGTATTGGTAGTAGATAGCTACAGTACAGATGATACAGTCCTCATAAGCGAGGCTCTAGGGGCAAAGGTCATTTCTATGAAATGGCAAGGCTATGCTGAGACTAAAAATGTAGGGAACTTAAATGCTACATATGCGATTATACTCTCCATAGATGCCGACGAAGAACTAAGCAAAGAGCTTCGTGCTAGTATACTTGCCCAAAAATCTATAGGATTGAGAATAGACGAGGTATATAAATGGAATAGGCTAAATAACTACTGTGGCCAATGGATAAAATACGCAGGATGGTATCCAGATAACAAAGTACGCATGTTTCACAAGCATAATAGTAAGTGGGAGGGAGAAGTGCATGAGGAATTAGTACATGTAGATACCGTTACAGAAAAACATCTGGTTGGTGACTTGCTGCATTATAGTATTAAAGATAAAGACGACCATATAGCACGCATCCATAAGTATAATAAGCTAGCAAGTAAATATCCCAACCGCTTAGTTGCTTATTTGTCTGCTATTAGCACTTTTATAAAATTATATATTGTGAAGTTAGGAATCTTAGACGGTAAACTAGGCTATCAACTATGCCTTATTTCGGCCAAGGCTAAGGTTTGGAGATAATGGCTATTGCTCAGAAAGCAAGAAAGCATTTCACCTTGCGATGAAATGCCTTTTTATTGATTTTTTGTAGTGCTTATTTTACTAGTTCCTTGATGTGATCTTCCAACTCATACTCGTCTCCTTCTACATATCCTGTATGTGTATACACTATTTTTCCTTCTCGGTCTATCAAAAATGTGACTGGCGGGTTAGCAACGTTCATAGCTCTTTGTAACTCGCCATTTGGGTCTAGTAACACATCGAAATCCCAATTTAATGCATTCACTGTGGGCTTTACCTTAACTGCATTTCTGCTATCATCTACACTTATAGCCACTAGTTCCAGATCGTATTCTTTTATCCACTCGTCTAGTAAGCTATTTACATTTTTCAATTCCTTAATGCAAGGCTTACACCACGTAGCCCAAAAAGAGATTATTGTAATTTTGCCGTTTATACCATAGTCGGCAATATTTACATCTTCACCATCCATGTTTTTTAAAGTAACATCTGGCAGGGTGCCAGTAGATTCAAGTTTTGAACTGTCTGTTTGCGAAAACGCTGCAACAGAAACTAGTAGTATTATTAACGTAAAGATTTTTTTCATTGTATTTTGATCTTCTATTGTGCGATAATAAGTTCAATTACTATACCAATACAATGTATTTGATAAATATATTCTTGTCGTCCCAAGATATCTTAGGTTGGTACTAACGTAAAGTGGATGCAATACTATAGTTGGCTCTGTTTTTTAGTAAAATAAACGTAGCCCATGAAGTGGACAATAAGCTCGAGCGTAATGTACTAAAAGCACTACAATTCTTATACAAAAATATAGCTTTTACCATAGAAAGAAGGAGAAAGTAAATAGCAGAATTGTATTTTACTTTTCTGCACACCTAGTGTATTTCTATTTCAATATTAGGCCGTATATTGCGTTCTTTAATAGATAAAAGAAAGGCTATTCTGAATGAAAAAAATTGCAATAAATCTAGGTATAATGGCACTTATCGTATTGACGGTAATTTTCGGGATATTTTGGTTTTTAGATACATATACAAAGCACGATGATGCATTGGTAAAGGTTCCTAATCTAGAAGGGGTTAGAGTTTCTAAAGCGATTAGTACTTTAGAAGAGTTAGAACTTCAAGTTCTGGTTTCTGATACAGTGTACAAGGACGGAGCTAAGAGGTTTGCAGTTATCAATCAGAATCCTATAGCTGGTTTAGATGTAAAGAAAGGACGAAAGGTGTATTTGGTAATCAATACGGGGGACGTGCCTATGGTGATAGTTCCCGATTTGGCAGAGAAAACTTCGCTGCAGCAGGCTACTAACATCCTACTCAGAAGGCATTTGAAAGTGGGTAAAATAATAAAGGTGGTCAACTCTTCTGTGAAAACTAAGAATGATGAGCCGGTTCTAGCTCAGTATATAGCGGGAACTACAGAAAAACTAGTGCCAGGTACAGAAATAGAGCGAAACTCTGAAGTAGATTTAGTAGTAGGAATAACAGCTAATTATTATCAATCTGATTCTACTGAAGTAGATATAGATGGGGGAGATGAGTAATAGAATTCTTACGCGTAAAATGACAATAAGCATAACCCAAATTCGTTCTTCTAATATGTATACAGACTTACTAAGGAATGCATTTTATGTATCCGTATTTTGCCTTTTCTTTAGTACGCTTAGCTATGCACAAGTTACTACGTATCCTATTCAGGAAAATGCGGTTCTTCAAAACTTTCATAAGGCTAACCCTACGTATCAGTTTCAAGGAATTCTTAAATCTAAATTTGGAAAGAGAGACACCCTGGAATTGCCTTTTTTTGATGATTTTTCAGAAAGCAATCTATATCCAGATAGTACCAAGTGGCTTAATAATCAGGTGTATATTAACAATGACTTTCCCATACAGCCACCTACATTCAATGTAGCCACTTTTGATGTACTAGATGCTAATGGTATTCCGTATCGTGGAACTATCAATAAAGACCTCAGTACTTTTGGCGATAGCCTTATAAGTCAACCTATAAATTTAAAAGATTCATTAGGCGTGCCTTATAAACTGAGCGATTCTATAATTTTAAGTTTCTTTTATCAACCCAATGGGAATGGCTACCATCTAAATAGTGAAGATTCGTTGAGATTATCTTTTAAAGTAGATGATACTACTTGGGTTCAGGTTTGGAGTGTTGCAGGTCAGTCAAGCAGTGCTGATTTCGTTCAAGTTTTTATTCCAATTTTGGATATTAAATATTTACACAAAGGTTTTCAATTTGCGTTTAGCACCTATACTAGGCAAGTAGGAAATGCAAATCATTGGCATGTAGACTATGTAGTATTGGATGAAAATAGAAGTTTGAATATTGATTACTATAATGACTATGCAGTGCAGTCTACTCCTAGTTCATTGTTAAAAAATTACTTCACTATGCCCTATGAGCATTTCAAAGTGAATCCTGTATCTGAAACGGCACCATCCGTAACATTTAGGGCAAGTAATCTTCTTAATATGGGTAAAAATATATTGGTAAGACATGAGGCTACCTCTGGTGGGAACACGCTTGTGAGCACTAATTTTGTAGATAATAGTAATAATATTTTAGCACAAAGTAGTGCGGAAAGAACCTTTACTATCTTTAATTTTTCTAACCTTACTGGAACTAAGCCTGTCATAAAACACACCGTAAGTGTGCAAGAAAATGGAGTAGTAAATGATTATAAGAAGAATGATAATATTACAGTAGAGCTAGAGTTTGAAGACTATTATGCCTACGATGATGGTACTGCAGAGAGAGGTTTCGGGTTCGATCAAAATACTAATCCCAGCAATATAGAAGGTCAGATAGCCTTAGGTTTTAATGTGCTGAAGCAGGAGAGACTATATGCCATAGCTACGTATTTCAATGAGGCTGTTTTTGATGTGTCAGCAAGACGTTTCAGATACAGAATATGGAAGGATCTGGCAGGTATAAATGGTGCTGTTGCAGATGAACTCATTTACGAATCTGAGATACAAGTACCAGCTTATAACTCAGCCAATGGAAAGCGTACTTTTTCTGCTCATTATCTCGATACTAACTTAATATTGAGCCCAGGTACATACTACATCGGCTGGTGGCAGCCAGAGATTTTTAATCTTAATGTAGGCTGGGATATGAACTTTGGCAATACTCAAAATCCCAATAGACCTAATCCTATGTTATACTACAATACCTTTAATATTTGGAGCAACTCAGGTGTGCCAGATGGTACACTTATGATGCGTCCACATTTTGGAGACAGTGTAGGCATATACCTTGAAGTGCCAGAGCAGCAAGTAAAGAATAAGCAGATTAAAGTATATCCTAATCCTGCGAGTAATATAGTGCATTTGACAGCAGAGTTCGCACAGGTATCTTTGTATACTATGAGCGGTGTTTTGCTTAAGGCAGAACAGAATAAAACGTTTTTGGCTGTAAATGATGTTCCCGAAGGGTTATACTATCTGAGATTAGTCAATGAAAAAGGCGAACTCTTTACAAGCAAGATTGTTATCATTGCACTTTAAAAAGTAACAAACGAGTATGCAAGATATTACGGTAGAAGAGCTAAAGCAAAAGTTAGATAACAAAGAAGAACTTTTGTTAATCGATGTAAGAGAAGATTGGGAATACCAAGATTTCAATATCGGAGCAAAACTGATTCCTCTCGGCACACTCCAAGGTGCGGTAGAGGATTTAGACGCTTGGCAAAACAAAGAGGTAGTAGTGCTTTGCAAATCAGGCGGAAGAAGTGCTGCGGCCAGAGATTTTATGGTAAAACAAGGTTTCGCTAATGTAAGGAATCTTTTGGGAGGTATGATGGAGTGGCAAACCAAATTTTCATAACACGCATTAAGTTAGCTAAATTTTATGCTGCATTAGGTTGTAGCACGCTAGTAATAGCTTTATTTTTCTATGCTTCTTGCAACTCTGTATCTTCAGATGTTGAAACATACCTCAACCATTCAGACACTGTAAACTATGTTGGTATAGAGCAATGTGCAAGTTGTCATCAAGAGCAGCATAGCACCTTCGTGCATACAGGCATGGGGCTTTCCTTTGACAAGGCTTCTCAAAGTAAATCGTCAGCATTTTTCGGTAAACAGCATCAAGTATATGACTCGATTCTTGATATGCACTATCAACCCTACTGGGTAGGAGACAAACTTTATATAAAGGAGTATAGACTATTAGGTAATGATACCGTGCATCAATTAGATGTGCATATAGACTATATAGTAGGTAGCGGGCAGCATACTAATTCACATCTTTTCACCAGAAATGGATACTTATATCAAGCCCCAATCACTTTTTATGTGCAAGAAGCTAAATGGGATTTAGCTCCCGGTTTTGAGAAAGGGAATAATACGAGGTTTGAGAGGATACTTAACTCTGAGTGTGTCAGTTGCCACAACGCAATGCCAAAACTAGAAGGAGCATCAGATTTTAAATTTACAGAATTAGGAACAGGTATAGACTGTGAAAGGTGTCATGGTCCCGGAGAGTTGCACGTAAAAGAGAGGAAAGCGGGCAGAGGAGCCGATGTAAGTAAGGGCATAGATCCTACGATAGTGAACCCCAGAAAGCTATCTTGGGAAAGGCAAATAGATCTTTGCCAACGCTGTCATTTACAAGGTCTCAATGTACTGAAAGAGGGTAAGAAATTTACCGACTTTAAACCAGGTATGCGATTGAGTGATATTTTCGAAATTTACTTACCCCAGTATGCAGGAAACAATACTAGTTTCGATATGGCAAATCATTCGGCTCGTTTTCAAATGAGTGAGTGTTTCATCCAATCCAATAAAAAAGAACTTTCGTTTACTTGTATCACGTGTCATAATCCGCATGTGAGCGTGAAACAGACAGGTACACAAGTGTATAATGCAGCATGCGATAATTGCCACCTTACTAAGAAGTGCAAAGCTCCTGTGGCTCAGCTAGCTGCAGCTAAAAATGACTGTGTGTCTTGCCATATGCCACCTAGTGGGTCAGAGGATATACCGCATGTGAGTGTACACGATCACTATATCCGTGTTCCCAAACCAGCTTCAGAAGTGAAAGAGATGCAACGATTGGTTGGCCTATATGCTGTGAATAATGTAAAACCAGAGCGGGAATACCAAATAAAGGCGTACTTGGAGTATTGGGAAAAATTTGACAAGAATCCTTTTTATATTACTAAAGCAGGAGAACTACTGAAGGGTACAGCGTATAATGAGCTATGGCTCAAGTATTTTTACTTAAAACAAGAATACAGCAAGGCGACAGGTTTAGAACTAGACGAAAAAAGACTCTCTTCTTGGGAGCTGTTTATGTTAGGGTACTCCTATATACGCACTAGCAAATTGAGTCAAGGAGTGTTTTACTTAGAAAAAGCATATGCTTTAGATAAGACTATGCCGCAAATAGGCAAAGAGCTATTGAGAACCTATTTTGCTATGAATAAGACGGCAAAGGCAGAGCAACTCGCAGTATTTCTTGCCAAAGAATTTCCGACAGATGGAGAGGCAGCTAATGGATTAGCTCGCATATACGTGATGCAGGGCAAAGACGCCTTGGCCAAAGAGCAAATGAAGAAAGCCCTAAAACTGGCACCTGACGACTTAGGAGTGTGGTCCACACATCTCAATTACTTTGCGAGTAAAAAGGATATTGTATCATTTAGACTTTGGCTTACAAAAATCCGAGCCAAAGATCCTAATTATTTAGATGAAAAGCAGATTGCCTTAATTTTGGACACAATGCAATAACCGTGAGATTATCTACCTCCTTTTTTCAATAAATAGTATTCCTTTGCACTATGGCAATTATCATAACTGATGAATGTATAAACTGCGGGGCTTGTGAGCCCGAATGCCCGAATACGGCTATATATGAAGCAGGTGCAGAATGGAAAGTAGCAGATGGAACGGGAGTTTCTGGTAAATATACTTTGGAAGGCGGCAAAGAGGTCGCCGTAGATGCAATACAACAACCTATCTCTGATGAGGTATATTATATAGTGCCCGATAAGTGCACTGAGTGTAAGGGTTTTCATGAAGAGCCTCAGTGTGCTGCGGTGTGCCCAGTAGATTGCTGTGTGCCAGACCCAGATAGAGAAGAGACAGAAGAACATCTACTAGCTCGTAAAGCAAGACTACACATCTAGTATAATGGAACGAGGAATTTGCCATCTAGCTCAGATTCCTATTAGAGGAGAAGCAAAAAGCAGTGCAGAGATGGTATCTCAGTTGCTTTTTGGAGAGACCTACGACATTCTCCAAACGGAGGATGATTGGTATTATATTAAAATGCATTTTGATGGATATGAAGGCTGGTTAAGCAAATCGAGCATCTATCCACTAGTAAGTAGAATTACTACAGTCCAAAGCTTATTATTTGAAAATCAAACTAATGATATTACCGGAGATACTATTTTATCTTCTACAGGCTCAGAAATTACATCTAAGATAAATAGTGAATCAAAATTATTTATCACTACTGTAGCAAAGCAATTTTTAGGTACACCTTACCTTTGGGGAGGCAGACATTTTAGTGGTATAGACTGTTCTGGTTTTGTACAGATTATCTATAAATGCATAGGTATTCGCTTGCCTCGGGATGCATCCCAGCAACAAAAAATAGGTAAACCAGTGGCATTTGAAAATCTTTTTGATGGCGACTTAGTTTTCTTTCACAAGAACGAAAGAATAGGACATGTAGGCATGGTAATAAGCCCAGGGAAGATCATACACGCTCACGGCATGGTGCGAATAGATAGCCTTACAAAAGAAGGTATTTTTAATGCTCAGGCTGGAGAGCAGACTCATTATTATCATTCTGCAAAGCGGTTTAGATAATAGTTGGGCATTCTCCAAAAAATTACTCATATTGCAGCCTATATGCGAGCAAATTTTTTTTATAAACGATTAAGTCTTTTGGTTCTTTCTTTAGTTGGGTTTTCAATGTTTTCAAATGCCGAAGGGGTTGATGAGTATATCGACAAAGTGTTTGGTTCAGCTACAGGCTGGTTTGTAGATTTAATTTTTTATCAGATTCCATTTAGTGATAATGTCAAGGTTTACTGGGTTCTTTTTCCTCTAATTTTGGGAGCATTATTCTTTACATTCTATTTTAAATTTGTCAATATAACGGGTTTTAAAACAGCAATAAATATTGTTCGAGGTAAGTACGATGAATTAGATCATCATGAATCGATTGTAGCAGCAGGAGATTCCACAGCTGGTGGAGATAATATTGAGACTACAGCTATAGAAGGGGCAGAAGGAGAGGTTTCTCATTTTCAAGCACTCACAGCGGCCTTGTCTGCTACGGTCGGTCTAGGGAATATAGCCGGTGTCGCTATTGCGGTATCTATCGGTGGAGCAGGAGCGACCTTTTGGATGATTATTGCGGGTCTTCTGGGAATGGCATCCAAATTTGTAGAATGTACTCTTGGTGTTAAATATAGAGATGTAGATTCAAATGGTGTTGTATTTGGTGGGCCGATGTATTATCTAACTAAGGGACTAAAATCAAAAGGATATCCTGGATTAGGAAAGGTACTGGCTTTTGTTTTTGCCATTTTCGTAATAGGAGGTTCATTCGGTGGAGGAAACATGTTTCAAGTAAATCAGGCTTTTCAACTAGTAGAAAATATTACAGGTGGAGATACTTCTTTTTTGCATGATAGAGGTTGGTTATTTGGTGTAGTTATGGCCATTCTAGTTGGTATAGTAATCATAGGCGGTATTAAGAAGATTGCCAAGGTCACAGATAAAATAGTTCCGTTTATGGTTCTTATCTATGTTTCAGCTTCATTGTTTGTGCTTATATTAAGGTATGAAATGATCGGTGATGCATTTGTACAGATATTTAATGGGGCATTTAGTCCTATGGGAATAGCAGGTGGAGCTGTTGGAGTTTTGGTGCAAGGATTTAAACGTGCTGCATTCTCAAATGAAGCAGGAGTAGGCTCAGCATCTATAGCACACTCTGCAGTAAAGACAAAGTATGCTGCAAGTGAAGGCCTCGTAGCCCTATTAGAGCCATTCATAGATACAGTTATAGTTTGTACTATGACAGCACTAGTTCTTATCATAACAGGAAATGTGGCAGCTGAGAATGCTAATCTTGATGATGCACAGGCTATATTACTTACTTCAGGTGCTTTTGAATCTGTTATCTCTTGGTTCCCTTATGTTCTAACACTGGCAGTAGTGTTATTTGCCTTTTCTACAATGATTTCTTGGTCTTACTACGGATATCAAGGCTGGGCTTATCTTTTTGGTAGAACAAAGAAAATGGAATACGCTTATAAAGTTATTTTCTGTCTTTTCGTTGTTGTTGGTTCAGCAGCTAGTCTAGGATCTGTTATTGGGTTTTCTGATGCAATGATTTTTGCGATGATGGTACCCAATATGATAGGATTAGTTATACTAGCTCCTAAGGTAAAAGAGGAACTAACGAGATATTTAAAAGCAATAAAAAATGCTAAAGATTAACTTTCCATACTAGTATATGATTTTACTTCAAGATGTTATTACACAGAAGCTGCCTAACAGTGCTCCTGAAAGTACGTTTAGCTTTTGGTTTATCTCTCAGGTGGTGGTTACCCTCATCATATTTGTAGGGGTGTATATTATATTAAAACCAGTCTTTAGTAAAGAGAAAGATAAGCAGGAGGAGTCTAAGGATAAGGAGTAAATAGTGCTATTCTATTCGTTTATTCCACCATAGTATTAGGAAACAGGTCTTCTTAGTTATTGGAGCTTGTGCTTCTTTGTTTTTGGGAACTACAGGTAATGCCTATTTGACTATTATACGGTAAGTCTAGTTTACCTCTAAGGCTATTGGAGTCTTTTGGCCTAAAAGTCTTCTTTGTGTCACTCCACTATTATTAACTAAAAGGGAAGGCGTATAAACCAACGTTATATTTTCTTTCACCTCTATACCATTGGAGTAGTCAGTGTTAAATTGAAGAGAGGGATGTATTTAGTATTTATTGATTTATTGGATTTGCTTGTTCAAACAATCTCCTTCTAAAGGCTATTATACTAAAGACACCAATACTAATAGCCGCATCGGCAATATTGAAAACCGGTCTAAAAAATTGAAAGCTTGAGCCCCCAAAATAGGGAATCCAATCTGGCCAGAATGTATCTACTAGTGGGAAGTATAACATATCTACTACCTTACCCATAAAAAGAGGTGCATAGCCACCTTCCTTGGGCATAAAATCTGCCACTTGGTGATATGTACTGGCCCCAAACCATTGACCATAGAATACAGAGTCGATTATGTTACCTATTGCTCCGGCTAATATCAAGGAAACTAAAACTACCAAAGCTGTTTTGGCTCTTTCTTTTATTAGACCTTTTATGTAATAAAAGATAATTACAGACGCTATTATCCTAAAACTAGTTAATACGATTTTGCCCCATTTCCCTCCAAGTTCCAAACCAAATGCCATTCCTGGATTTTCAGTAAAGTGAAGTTCAAACCAATTAGAAAAGACCATATTACTCTGGCCTAATGAAAAATTAGTTTTAATATGAAACTTTAGCCATTGGTCTAAAATTAGCACGGTTAATATGGAAATTGCTACGTAGACTACCTGTCTAGTTTTATTAGTTTGTTGAGTTTCTTCCAAATTGATAGGTTTTACTTGTATTGATTCTTTTTAGCTTCAATACTTTGAGTAGTATGCGGTACTGCTCTAAGTCTTTCTTTAGAGATAAGTTTACCCGTAACTTTGCAAATACCGTAGGTTTTATTTTCTACTCTTACTAATGCGGTTTGTAGATTTTCTATGAATTTTTGTTGGCGGCCAGCCAGTTGAACTACATTTTCTTTTTGTTGTGAAGCACTTCCGTCATCTGTAGAGACATATGCACTTGCGGTATCGTCGGTGCCATTTTCATTCTCGTGTTTACTCTGATTTAAGAGGTACTTGTATTCTGTTTTTGCACTTTCAAGTTTTGTAAGTATTAACTCTTTAAACTCAGCCAAATCTGCGTCGCTATATCTGGAAGTTTCTGCCATATCTATTTTGATAAAAGTATTTTAATTTCGTTAGTATCTATATCAATCGTATCTTCAGTATCTAATTGTGCCACTATCTCAAGGCTATCAGCTAATATTTCGCCGCAAATATATTCATTAAACACTTTTGTTGCTTCATTAGTATATGGGTGCTCGGCTATTTCAACTCGTATCTTGTCTGTTACTTCAAAATCTTTATCCTTTCTCAGGTTTTGAATCTTATTGACTAATTCTCGGGCTACTCCTTCTAGTTTTAATGCGTCCGTAATCTCTAAGTCAAGTGCTACAGTATAAATACCGTCATTCATGATTTGCCAGCCAGGTATATCGGCTGTTACTATCTCTATATCTTCTTTACCTATAGCATACGAATTCCCATTTGCTTCTAGGGCTAGCGTGTTTCCGTTCTCTATATCCTGTATTTGCTCATTAGTCATAGCCAAAATAGGCCCGGTTACAGCTTTCATATCCTTCCCTACTTTAACACCTAGTATCTTAAAGTTAGGCTTAGCGGAGCGTTTTATAACACTAGACTTTCTATCTATTATCTCTATATTCTTGATGTTTACTTCAGATTTTATCAGTTCCTCCACCTTGGCAAGGTTGGCGGCAAACTCATCGTTCAACGCTGGTATAATAGCCTTACTAAGCGGCTGTCTTACTTTCACGCCTTCTAGTTTTCTGATACGTAGAATGAGTGAAGTTATTTTTTGTGAGATTTCAATCTGCTTCTCAAGTTCAACATTGATAAGGGATGAGTCTGACTTTGGAAAATCTTGTAAATGAACAGATTCTAAAGTCCCATTCAAATCTCTGTATAGTTGGTCTGCGTAGAAAGGACTAAAGCTACACATCAACTTAGAGATAGTTTCTAAACACGTATATAAGGTTTGATACGCTGCAATTTTGTCCTCACTTATTTCTCCTTTCCAGAAGCGTCTTCTATTCAAGCGTACATACCAATTACTCAAATCATCTATTACGAAGCTTTGAATAGCTCTAGTCGCCTTGGTAGGTTCATAGTCATCCATAGCTTCTTCTACTAGCTGAGTAAGAGAATGTAGTTTAGAGAGTATCCATCTGTCTAGCTCCTGACGCTTCTCCATAGGCACTTCAGTCTCCTTATTAGTGAAGCCATCTATATTAGCGTACAGTGCATAAAAACCATACGTGTTATGCAATGTGCCAAAGAATTTACGTTGTGTTTCTCCTAAGCCTTCTAGATCAAATTTTAAATTGTCCCAAGGTGCTGAGTTACTGAGCATATACCAGCGTATCACGTCGGCACCATACTTATCTACCGCCATAAATGGGTCAATAGAATTACCCAATCGTTTAGACATTTTGTTTCCGTTTTTGTCTAAAACCAATCCGTTGGCAACTACATTTTTGTAGGCTACGGAGTCGTTTAGCATTACAGAAATAGCATGCATCGTAAAGAACCATCCTCTAGTTTGGTCTACACCTTCTGCTATGAAATCTGCAGGGTAGTTAGTTCTATCATCTACCTTCTCTTTGTTTTCGAACGGGTAGTGCAATTGAGCGTACGGCATAGCTCCAGAGTCAAACCATACGTCTATCAAATCTGTCTCACGAGTCATTGTTTGACCGTCTTCTGAGATCAGAAGTATATCGTCTATAAATGGTCTGTGAAGATCAAAATCTTTATCTATGGTATTGCTTGGCATAACACCCGCCGTTACAGCCTTGTCTACTTCAGCTCGTAGTTCCTCTATAGAACCTATGCATTTTTCTTGCTCACCGTCTGCAGTTTTCCAAATAGGTAGTGGAGTTCCCCAGTATCTACTTCTGCTCAGGTTCCAGTCTACTAGATTCTCTAGCCAGTTGCCAAATCTTCCTTCACCTGTACTAGCAGGTTTCCAGTTGATTGTTTTATTAAGTTCTATTAATCTGTCTTTTACTGCAGTAGTTTTTATAAACCAACTCTCTAGTGGGTAGTAGAGTATAGGCTTATCTGTTCTCCAACAATGCGGATAACTGTGCTCATACTTTTCTACTTTAAAGGCCTTGTTATCTGTCTTTAACTTGATGGCTATTTTTACATCGGCACTCTGATAGCCTGGTGCAGATTCATCGTCTTCTTTATAGTTTTTCACATATAAACCAGAGAATTCTCCTACGCCATCTATGAATTTTCCTTGTCTATCTACTAATGTTAGAAAACCTATACCGTTTTGTTTAGCAGCTATATAGTCATCACTACCAAAGCTAGGAGCAAGGTGTACTATACCCGTTCCATCTTCAGTAGTTACAAAGTTGGCAGCTATTATTTCAAATGCTTTTCCTTCTTCTGGCTGCTGATAAGGCATCAGCTGCTCGTACTTTTGGCCTACTAGTGCAGCACCTTTTATTTCCTTTACTATTTCAAAAGGAATTGTTTTATCCCCTGCTTTGTACTCATCTAGCTTTAATGCAGCATTTTTTTCTGAGAAGTACTTACCTACTAACTTAGTAGCCAGTAGCACCGTGATTTTCTCAAAGGTATATTGGTTATACGTCTTTACTACAGAGTAGTCTATCTTAGGGCCTACGCCTAGTGCAGTATTACTGGGTAGCGTCCAGGGAGTAGTAGTCCAAGCTATGCAGAAGGTATCTCCCCACGCTAAATCTAGTTCTAGACCGGCTGGGTTTTCTAGTTTAAACTGAGCTACTACAGTAGTGTCTTTTACATTCTTGTATGTGCCTGGCTGATTAAGTTCATGAGAACTAAGCCCTGTGCCGGCAGCAGGAGAAAAAGGCTGAATAGTATGCCCTTTGTATAAGAAGTCTTTTTCGTGTAGTCTTTTTAGTAGGTTCCATACAGACTCTATATACTCATTCTCGTAGGTTACATACGGATTTTCTAGGTCTACCCAGTAGCCTATTTTCTCTGTAAGTTCGTCCCACTTGTCTTTGAATTTTAAGACATCCTCTCTACAAGCAGCGTTGTATTCTTCTACAGATATTTTAGTGCCTATATCTTCTTTGGTTATGCCTAGTTTTTTTTCTACTTGTAGCTCTATCGGTAGGCCGTGTGTATCCCAACCTGCTTTTCGCTCTACCTTATAGCCTTGTAGTGTTTTGTATCTACAGAATACATCTTTTAAACTTCTGCTTATAACGTGGTGTATGCCTGGCATGCCATTAGCGGATGGTGGCCCTTCATAAAATACAAAAGACTTACCGTCAGCTCGATTGGCTATACTTTGCTCAAAAATTTTATTTTGTTTCCAATATTCAAGGACTGATTTCTCAGTACTCGGTACATCTAGTTGCTTGTATTGTGGGTATTTGTTGCCTTTGGCCATGTGCGACATTTTTCTTGCTCGAAATAAAAGTGCAAAAGTAAGGAATTCGACTTTGTAAAAGAACCCAAATACACGGTGTTAATTATACGTCTGGATTAATCGAAAAATACGCTTTATACTCCTTAAATTGCAACTCATTATTAGAAATGAAAATAGTAGTAAAAGCGAATGGAGGCTTAGGTAGTAGAATGCGGGTAATAGCATCTAGTATAGCCCTTAGTCAAAGGCTAAAGACAACCGTAGAGGTACTTTGGATTAATAATGTAGCATTGAATTGCTCGTTTTTTGACTTGTTCCAAAAGTTAGAGGATATAGAAATAGTAGAGTCTGAGTACATAAAAAGCTGGAATAAAA
>Ga0209390_10006595_pt1 | contig 15437 bp, 13 predicted proteins | sample BON01_FD_187212 | JGI IMG/M metagenome (GOLD analysis project Ga0209390, IMG submission 187212) | Freshwater microbial communities from Lake Bonney liftoff mats and glacier meltwater in Antarctica - BON-01 (SPAdes) (version 2) | ecosystem: Environmental > Aquatic > Freshwater > Ice > Glacier... | reverse complement strand
CCCTTTTCATGCTGTTGGCTCCTCGCTCGGGGAGATGAGAGCGGGCGGGCGTGGCTCAAAGCCTCATGCTTCGCTTGGGAGCTTGGGAGGCGTGGCCCATTTAGGGTTTTGCAAGAAATGCAGTCCCCTTCCTCTCATTGCCACGCCAAAAAGGATGATGAAAACGACAACAAGCAAGAAAGAAAAACCGAGCTTGTTTTTTTCATGACCAGTCAAGCGTTGGTCATGCGCCGTACTCCCAACCCCTCCATTAGACCCTCCCCTACTCCACTCCAAATAGCTACACACACTCGTGTTTTTCTTCTATTCTTCTTCTTCCGCATTTAATTGTCACTGCACTGTTGTTGTAAGGTCGCGGTCTCTATGCTGAAGTGGCTTTTATCTTTCTACACTACGTTGTCCTTTCCTCCTTCTCCTCCTCCTTCTCCTCCTCCCTCGCGCACTTCCTCCTTCTCCTCTACCTCCTCATCCTCGCCCTTGTCCTCCTCCTCCTCACGTCCTTGTTGCTTGTCGGGCTGGTCTCTGTATACACAACAAGTCCCTTTGCAGCTAGGCGTTGCTTACGCTTAGCGCTTAGGGAGAGCCGCCGTCGATGGGCGCCCGGCAGACGCAGCAGATGTTGTTGGTTTTCAACCACCTCTTGCAGCACTGTGTGGTGGAAAATTAGGGAAGGATATAAGATATATGTGAGTTAATGAAGGCTTTGTTAAATTGATGAACGTTTCTTTCTTCCGTTCCCCATCCCCTCCTCATCCCCTCCTTCGGTTTTCCTACCTTGAAGTGGTAGACGTGCGAGCAGGGCAACGTGCAGAGCTTCTCCCCGCCCTTGTAGTCCTCCATGCAAATAGTGCACGCGCCCAACTCCCCCTCCCCCTCCTCCGCCGCCGCGCAGCTGCCAGCCGGCATCTTCAAATTCTGGTCGTCGTCCCCCAAAGCTGCTGCTGCTGCCGCACCACCACCAGCAGCTGCAGCTGCCACCGCCTCAGCGCCGCCGCCCTCCGACTTGGCATTGGCAGGCACAGGCACGTCCCCCGGAGCCTTGCGCTTCTTCCCCTTCCCCTTCCCCTTACCCTTGTTGCTGCTGCTGGTGCTGCTGGTGCGCGGGAGGGTGTGGGTGGGGAGGCGGGCAATTTGGGCGTTGGTGGCCCCTCGGTTCACGACAGGCAAGGGTCGATGCGAGAGGATGAGACGAATCAGGTTGTTCGCATGCGAAAATAGCGGGGCCAGACCCTCCGGGAACATCAGGTCATGAGGAAGGCCACCACCACCCCCCCCTCCTCCTCCTCCTCCTCCTCCACCACCTCCTCCCGCCCGGTGACGGATGGGGGGTGGGGGGAAGAGGCCGCGTAACAGGATGTCCGAGGGCCGGATAGGACGGCTTGTCCCATGTGTAATGCCCATAAACTCCACCTCGTCGTCATCGTCCTCCCCCTCCTCCTCCTCCTCATCGCTCAGCTCGTTGGTCAGGTCAATGTAGCCTGCCGCTGGGGCTTGGCGTGCGGCGGCAGCGGAAGCAGAGGACCAAGAGGAGGACGCGGCAGAAGCAGCGGCGGCGGACGAGGCTGCCGTGGCGGAAGGGCGACGGGCTGCTGCAGCGGCCAACATGGTGGCTTCATAGCTCGAGGTGGAGCGACGACCAGTAGCTGCAGACGAGGCGGCGCTGGAGCTGCTGGAAGACGAGGAAGACGCTGCACGTGCCACGGCGGAGGAGGCCGAAGCAGCGGCTCCCCCAGCAGCAGTCGGCGCGGCAGGGACTTGGTGACGGCATCGCTTGGCTTTTTGTGATATGGCTGCTGCTGTGGCCGTGGCGTGGCGTGGGGACGGCATCTGTGCGTGGGTTGCGGGGATTATTGGGGTATGGGTCAGAGTGCTCAAATTTTAGGGAGGAGCGGGTGCATGCAAGCAAGCAAAGCGACCAACTTACATTCAGAAGCTGGAGAAAGCGGCGCCGACGACGATACGCGCGCCGCCACACCTGGCTAGGGTTGTCTGTACATCGAGGGGGGGTTGGATTGAGAGGGGGTGAGGTGCTTTAGAGACCATAGGGGTGCCTCGCACGTTGCGCCAGTTTTTGCGATGATGCAGCCATGGTGCGAGGCTTCGCCGGGCGCTGGCGCTGGCGTTTCTCCCTCGTTTCCGCACTGAAACACTGAAAGCAAGGCCTAAACCCACTCGATTTACCCTCTACAAACACAAACTTCGTGGCCCAGGACATGAAGGACAAGGAGGGGAGCCCGGTCAAGGCGTGTCCAAGCTCCGGGGGTCGCAATAGTCCTTTCAGGGCTAAAACCCAAGGCCTCGCTCCCCTTCCCTCCGCGCCCTTTCTTCATTGTCTGATGTTGCGGAATGTAGTAATTATAATCACGCCGCGCTCACTCCCTTTCCACATCCCAACCCACCCTCTTGAACCTTCAATACAGTGCCATGGATGCAGGGGCACGGCGGGCGCGGTGACCAAGGCGACAAGACGAAAACAACAGGCTCCAAAATGGGGAAGGAGAAGCGGGACGCCAAGCCGAACCAGCCCTCGTTGGCTTCCTTTTTCAGCAAAAAAGCGGGGAGTGGTAGCGCGCAGACGAGTCCAACACGGCCAAGGAAGGGTGGCAATGATGCTGCGGACGCGCCGCCGGCCGCTTCCCCGTGGCGTGGTCAGTGTCAGGCACTCTTGGGGCGGTTGCAGAACGAGGACGAAGAAGGCTGGTTCGCCGCGCCCGTGGATGCGGAGGAGCTGGGGTTGGACGATTATTTTCAGGTGATTACGGAGCCCATGGACTTGGGCACCGTGCAGGCCAAGCTTGGGCGGGGGGAATATGCGGATCCGCAGGCCTTTGCCCGGGACGTCTTTCTGGTATTTGAGAACGCCTGCCGGTACAACGAGAGTCCCGACCACCTCGTGCATCGAACGGCTGCCGCACTGGCCCGCAGCTTCCGGAACTGTTTCCAGGCCGCTCTCCCTCCTTCTCAGGTGGAGCAAGCTCAAGTAGGAGCGGCGGCAGCAGCGGTGTCGGTGAGTCAGAGGATTGGTGGCAACGACCACCAAGACGAGGAGGAGGACAACGAGGAGGAGGACGACGGTAGCGACGTGGAAATTCTGGCAGCCTCCGGTGCGGGCTGTTCCACGGCGAGGGCAACGGAGGGCAACGCATCCGCCGCCAAGCCTGTCGCGACTGGGGCCCTTGTCCACCCTTTCTTTGCCAAGCGCTCGCAGCAGCAGGCGCAGAAGGAGGAGGAGGCGGCGAGAGCAGCAGCAGCTGCTGCAGCGGCGGCGGCCAGAAGGTATGTGATTGAATATTGGCGTTTCGAAATTTATATATTTTCCTATTTGATCGGGTTTTTGCAAGGTTTATTAAGCATACGCATTTTTCATCTTTCCTTACTTCTTCCCCTACACAGCGCTCTTGCCGTGGAGGAGGCCTTGAGCAGAAGCAGCACTAGCAGCAACACCTCTCCCGAGCGTCTCACCGTGGCAGAGGGCAGCAGCAACAGCAGCAGTGGTAGCAGCGGTGGTGAGAGTGGCAACAACAGCCTCAAGAGCCAAGGCGGTGCTAAGAAGCGAGAGTTGACAGACGAAGAACTGCTGAGCGCCAACGACTACTTCCTCAACCAGGCCCAGAGCAAGCGTAAAGCTGCCCTTCTCAAGGCCGAGGCTGACGAGAGGGAGAGGCAACAGCGTCGGCAGGTGTTGGAGAGTTTCAATAAGGGCAAGGAGATCCATCCCTTTTTTGAGCGGCCCAAGGCTCCGAGTGGGGGGCAAGGCGGGGGTCGAGGGAGGGAGGGAGGGGCGGCTGAGGATGAGAGGGAATGGGTTGCGCCGTTGTTTCCGACGGTGGCGCACGTGACGCAGGAGGAAGACAAGGAGGGAGGGGGGATTGAGGAGGGGTTAGGTATGGAGGAGGAGGCCGAGGCGACGCACCTTGGCAATGTGGTTGTGCCGAGGCTGACTGCAGTGCGTGGTTGCTGTGCAAGTGCTGCTGCTGCTGCTGCTCGCGCAAGTGGGAAGGGGATGGTGGTGGATTTGGACGCGGAGGAGGCGGAGGAAGAGGCCGCGCGGGGCGTCATGAGGTGGAGCGAGAGTGCGTTGGTGCGGCGGAAGGACAATCTTCCTCTCTTGACGGACGCGGGAAGCTTTGAGCCCTGGGGGGCGGGAGCCCAAGAGGTGAGTTTTTGGGGGCGGTGGGGTTAGATAAAGGAAGCGAGCGCCAGTTAAATATGTTTTCGGATGCTATATGAGCAGAGAACTTTCTCTTTAACCTATTCTGCACATTTATCATATTTTCAAATGCCGTCTTTCGTCTCATACACTAACACGCACCCTTCCTCCCCCCACACAGGCGGTCGAGCAGCTAGCCCTAGCAGCCGGCGTCTACCAGCTTTCCCAACCCGCCCCTTCTCCACCCCTCCTCGACCACGAAGCGCTAAGACGGCACTTGAGGTGGATGAAGAAGCAGCACGATAAGGCGCCGGCGGGCACGGCGGCGCAATGGGTGGACAAGTACCGGCCCGAGGAACCTAATATGCTGGTAAGAGCCACTTGCGCTGGGAGGAGAGGAAGAACGAGAGTAAATATTTTTTGGGTCCGCTGTGTGTGTCTGCTACAAATATACATCATTATTTATATATCGACTCGTGTATTTTATTCTCACCGTTCTTTTTTCCCTTTATTCTCATTTATACCTAGACATGGGAGCTCCAGCGCGTGGCCCTCCTACTGCAGCGCTGGCTGGAAAGCTGGCAAGACTGGCGCGCAGCCCCCCCCGGGACCCAAGCCAAGAAGAAGAAGCAGGAACGAAAGAAGAGGCAACAAGCAGAGGAGGGCGAGGACGAGGAGGAGGACATGGACGAGGGGGAACCGCGGAGCACCACCCTCATCACGGGCCCACCGGGGTGTGGCAAGACGGCCCTCGTCTACGCGACGGCGGCCAAGTTAGGGTTTGAGGTCATTGAGGTGAACACCAGTCAGCTCCGTTCGGGCGCCGAGGTCAAGAAGCTCTTCAGCGAGGCCACCCAATCTCAGCATATCAGTCAAGCGCCTTCCGCTGCCTCGTTCGCCGCAGCCCTCCAGGCGCAGGCGCTGCCCGCTCCTCCGGCCCCCGCCACGTAAGCGCAGGCTGCATATTTGCTTCTTCTGTCTTGTTTTGGTTGCCGCTTTCCTAGCAGTGTCGTGCTTAGCAAGTAAATGACTAACACTCTCTTTCTTCCTCTCAATTTCATCCTCCACTTCTCTTTCTTCCAGGAAATCGGGTAAGGCCAAGAAGGGCGGCAGAGGCAGGCCCAAGAAGAAGGTGAAGGAGGAGGAGGAAGAGGAGGACGACGAGGTCATCCTTCTGGAGCACATCCTTCCGCGGGCGGGGCCTTCGACCGGACGCATGACCCTTATCCTCATCGAGGAGGTGGACTTGGTGTTTGATGGTAAGTGTTGGCAAACAACCTGTCTTTCTTAGCTATATTTATATATGCCACTGCCTCCTCCCCTCAAATGATAACTCAGCTGCCTTTATTTCAGATTCATGCATTGTCCATGCATCTAATAGCCATCCCCCTCCCTCATTGTCCATGCATCTAATAGCCATCCCCCTCCCTCATTCCTTCCCCCCCAAAAAAACAGAGGACGCAGGCTTCCACCGAGCCCTGCGCGAGTTCATGCTCACTGCCAAATGGCCCCTAGTCCTAACCGCCAACCAAGCCCCCCTCTGGCTCCGAGAATCCCCCGCCTGCCACATCCGCCCCGTCGAACCCTGCCCCACCCCCGAGCTCGCCCTCCTCCTCGGTATGATTTGGGCCGCTGAAGGCTTACCCGCTTTGGCTCCCGCGGCGTTTACTGCCCTTGCTCGTTCTTTCGTGGGAGATGTCCGTTCAGCCATCATGAATCTGCAAGTGTGGGCCTCCCGTCTCCCCGATATGCTTGAGCAGCAGCAGCAGCTTGTGCAAGCACCACCAGAGCTGCCTTCCTCCTCCTTGCCGTTATCACCACCGTCGTCGTCGTCTCCGTCCCTATCACTCTCGCCACCAGCTGCAGCAGCTAGTTCACACACAAGAATGGAGGAGGGCGAGGAGGAAGGAGAGGAGGCTGTGTTTGAAGTCAGTCATCGTGCGCCGGCCGCTACTGCAGCCGCTGCTGCTGCTGCTGCAGAGAAGGCTCCTATCGTCTTTGGATATCGCTGCCCGGCGGTGAAGAGCGTGCGTCCCTTTTCCGGGCGCTTGGTGGGGGGGACGCGAATTACTATTAAGGGTCAGCATTTTTTGCAGCGCAGCGATGAGGCCGCGGGGACGTGGGCGCCTGTAGAGGTTTTATTGGGTCATATGCCTTGTTTGGATGTGAAGGTGCTCTCGGATGATGAGATCAAGGCGATTACCCCTCCCTGTCCTCCCTCCCTCTCCTCTGCTGCCAATGGTCAGTTTCCGGTGGTGGTCCGCGTGTCAAGGTTTGCGAGCAACGAGGCTGTTCGGCAGCTGGCTTGTCATTCTTCGTTTAGGTATCAGAATAAGCAGCGGTGTATTGATGAGCTTTTCCCTGAGTTGAGAGTGCCGAAGCATCGGCTCAAGCGACCGGTGGCGGCTCTTTCTGATCAGCAGGAGGAGGAAGAGGAGGAGGGGGAAGGAGAGGAGTGGGATGAGGGAGGGATGCAGCAAGGGCGGGAGGCGGAGGAAGGGGAAGGGGGGCATTCTCCGGAAGGGCGTAGGAGTGGGAGTGAGAGCGAGGATGGCAAGGGGGGTCAGGCTAAGCGGCGGAAGGTGGTGTTAGAGAGTGATGACGACGAGAATGAGGACGAGAAGGAGGAGGAAGAGAAGGAGAGCGAGGCAAAAGAGACCCGGGCCTTGCCGCTCAATGAAGGTGGAGAGAAGGAGGACGAGGACGAGGAGGAGGGAGGGGCGCTGACGACGACGCCGACGACGACGGGCACCATGGCTTTGCTGGACGGCGACGGCAGCGCCAAGATGGTGGTAGGCACGACCGAGTGGGAAGAAGAGGAGCAGGATGCTGCTGCTACTGCTGCTACTGCTGCTGTTGCTGTCGAGGAGGTGGTGGAGGCAGAGGAGGAGTACGACGACGATGCAGGTTCCGCGGAGCCGGAGCGGGTGTGGCGAGAGATGCTCAAGCCACCATGTTTTGAAGGACGGCAGCAGGTCGACACGACCATGCTGGCGACGCTGAACGAGCACGCCGAAGCCCTCTCGTCCTGCGACCTCCTCCGAGCCTTTGCCCCCGGCCTGGACGGTGACGACTACCTGCAGGTCCCTTGCTCTTCCTTGTTGCGGCGCGGCGTGACCGCGCAGGTGAGCATTTTCAGGGGGGGGGGATTTGAGAAGCTGCTGCTACAGCGCTTATATGCTGAAAAATATGCCGTTACTGATTTTCTGCATTCATACCCGACTACACACTTACATACCTTTCCCTCTCATTCCACTCCCCTCCACACATACACACACACACACACACACACACACACAACCACAGACCCAACAAGACGGAGAAGTCAGCCCTTGGCCGCAAGTGCCGGGCGCGGGGGACGAGATCGGCAACGTGCTGGAGGCGTTGCTGGTACGACGAGAGCGAGCTGTGGATGTGCTGGTGGCGGCACGGGGTCCACAGCGGGAGTTGTCTACTTCCCATGAAGCGGCAGTGACCGTGGTGCTTCGACGGGAGAAGGTCGTGGATGTGGTAAGTGATAGTAGGAGGCAGGAGGGAAGGGTAAAGAGATGCATGACAAATGATTTTGGTAGTTAGCCCACGGTGAGCAAGATGTAAACTCGTACGAACACGCGCGCTCACACATCCTCTTCTTCCTCCTCCCTCTGCATCCCCTCCCTCCCCATACAAACAGATCCTACCACTGCTAGCCCCCAGCTTCTCCTTGCCCTACCCCACCCGCCGAGACGTGCATCTAGACTACGCCCCCTCCTTACGTGCGATGCAGGAAGCAGACTTGGTCTCAAACGCCGGGGGGCGCGTCAGCCGCCGGACCCGGACTTACTTCTCGAAGGTGGTGGAGTTCGAGGATGTGGATGAGTTTAGAGAAGGATTGGCGTGCTTGGCTCGGACTGCTTTGGCTAGTGAGAATTGAGGGCGGAGGGAGGGAGGGAGGGAGGGAGGGAGGAGGAGACTGGGTGTGAGTGTCCTATGTGTAAGCTAGGCGAGAGTGAGACTGACGATCGACAGAAAGCAAGAAGGAGAGAGAGGAAGAGAGAGAGTAAGACGAGAAGAAGAGAAGAAGAATGGGCGTGCAAATATCACCACATGACTAATAACAGGCCGACTGACAGACAGATAAGACAGAGGAGACAAAAAGGACCCACTATCACAACAAAGCAAACGCTTGTTAAAGTAAACGAGAGAAAAAAGGCCACCAATCAATAATGCATCTGACCCTGCGAGGCAATGGGAATGGCCGTGGGCGGAGCACATAAATAGAAAAGATGAAAGCAAAGAACGAACAAAACAGATAAAGCAACTGCAAAAATGCACAAATATTCACCTGCTTGTTCGTTTTCTCTCTTTCATCTCTCTCGTTCTGCTTCGTCGCTTTATTTTATTTGCTCATTTTCCACTGGTATACATACATAGAAAAAATGCGGCAGGGACTTGGTAGTCGGAATATCCCTGACCTGGATCTCAAACCCATTCTCCGGGCCATTCAGTAGCTTTAGCCGAAAATGCTTTTGATGGAACGAGATGCTCAAAAACACACTCTTGGCATCGTCTTTCAACAGCCCCGCCACGCCTAAAATCACCTTGCGCACATTCTCCACTACCTCCTCTCTTGGGTTCCAGGGATCTCCTTCATTCACCGTTAGTGCGTCCAAAGACGCCTTCTCGATGATCACGTCAAAAGAACAAGGAGGGAAACCAGCACTGCCTAAATCAGTCATGTCCCCCACAATCCACTCAAACTCACCCGGTATCTCCCCATGCAGTGCTTTCATGCTGTCTATTAGAACTTGAGAATAATCCTGGTTGCACAGATAGCTTCCCGGGTGCAGCATGGTTTTTAGGCTGACCGAGAGGGGCGAGTTACCGCACCCAAGATGGAGTATACGAATCGGGCGGTCTACAGGAATGTACTCTCTCAGCAGGGCCTCAATGTCTGCAAATGTCACAAGCCAATCGTACGCCTCCTCTTGTGCAAAACGCGAGTTCCAGTAATCGATTTTCGTGTACTCCTTGACATCCTCAGGCTCCATTTGTGCTACTGGGCGGGACGCGGCTTTGCTTTCAGGGGAGAGGAGCGCTTGCGGAATGGGAAGGACGATGCTTCGGTGCAGGAGCCGCCTAGGGTAAATGGACGAGGAGACGGTCGAGACGCTCGTGGCGAGGACGACGACAGTAGCTGGCGTGGAGGCTGACAGGCAGGAGGTGGCGTTGATCGGATGCGTGTGAGGGAGGGGGAGGGTCGAGGGTGGGGAGGTTGGCTTAGCTTGGAAGTCTTAGAGGCCCTTATATGCGTGCACGAAAGGCAGCCGCGCTACCTTGTGAGAGCCTGTGGCTTTGTGTGGGGAGGGTTGGGGGTCAAACTCACTCGTCGTCGTCGTGGCTTGTAAACGATGGTTGGGAGGCGGCGAAAGGAGGGGCAGACGCGATGACGATCAGGAATCGAAGCCTCGCGCTCACAAACTCAAGCCTCTCACCACACACAAATGCTTTCAGGACGACTGCGGGGCCAAGGAGAACAGTGACGATGCGTAGGATGCCGTGGGGGTTCTGCTGTGCTGTCTATTGACCAATGCCCCCTCACCACTAGCCATCTCAACCTCCCACCCCTTCCCCCACAACTCACCACAGCTCGCCTCGCACAAGCATGGAAAGCAGCATACACCAAGTCGAGACCAACACACTAAGCTACGCGCAGTTTGACCCGGCGACGTATTTGGCCAACCTGGTCAAGGCTGGTGTGCGTCAAGACGGCAGGAGTCTGACGGGCTTGCGGCCGCTTACGCTGCTACAAGGCATCTTGCAGCGGACGACGGCGGGCTCCGCCTTGGTCAAGATTGGCGGCACCAAGGTGGTGGCAGGCGTCACCTTGCAAGTGGGCCAGCCCGCTGAAGACACACCGTCCAAAGGAGAGATCGGTACGTGGGTTTGATGGTGCACGAGGGGCAACTGGGCGAGGTTGGAAAATATATGTGCGTCCGTGGGTGGGGAAGGAGGCATTGTGACTAACGGTGGGAGCGACTGCGCAATGACACATTTTTAATTAGTACGTGTGCTCAATTTCTGCCCTTTACTAACTCTTTATGTAGGTGTGGAGGTGCATCTACCGCCGTTATGTCATCCCAAGTACACGTCGATCCAGGCCCAGCAGGAGGAAGGCAAGGCGCTCGAGACGTTTGTGCAAAGTGTGTTGCTCCGGTGCGGCGTGGTGCGACGCGAGGACCTGTGCATTGCCGAGGGCCGCCACGTTTGGAAGCTGAACGTGGACATTCAATGCTTGAGCCATGAAGGGAGCTTGGGGGATGCCTGTATTTTGGCGGCGGCGGCGGCGCTTGCGGACGTCCAGTTGCCCGCCACCGCCGTGGACAAGGACGAGGAAGTCGTCGTTTTGCCAGGTAAGGGCTTGTGTGCGCTGTTTCTTTTTATTTGTGCTGCATATTATGCTGATCCTTAACCATTGCACCTATATTCCTTCCTCTTTCTTTTATCATCCATTCAGACAACCCCTCCCGGCTCTTGGAGACTCACCGCTTCCCCGTCCCCCTCACGATCGGCCTGCACTCCGACAAGTTCCTCTGCGACCTCTCCCTCACGGAGGAAGAGCGCATGCCCACACAAATGACCGTGGTCCTCGACGCCGAAAGCGGGCAGTTGTGCTCAATGCAGAAGGCCGGGGGTGCTTCCATGACTTCCGAACAGCTTGCCAGAGCCCTTGCCTTATGCAATGCGCGGCGGAAACAGGTGACGCTCGCCCGTGGCCAACAACAACCGAGACCCTTGTAAAAAGGTAAAAGGAAACGAAACTTTGATTGAAATATAAATATGTTTTTTTGCTGGTTATTCCCCTACTATCATCTTACTTTTTTCCTTGTTGCTTTTGTTGTTGTGACTGGGCCGTACCGAGTGTGGTGGCTGGTACAGTCTGTCTTTGTTTTCTTCTTCTTTTCTTCCCCTTCGTATTGTACAAACACAAACTCCCTTTCACACACATCCCCTCATTCCTTACCTGTCCTTCTTCTCTCCCACTTCCTCCCTCCCTCCTTCCACCCCTCTTACAAGCCCAAAAACGGATCTTTCGGCCGCGGGAGGCCCTGCTGCTGCTGCTGCTGCCGCTGCTGTTGCTGTTGCTGTTGATGCGCCATCTGCATCTGCATTTGCACGGGCACTTGCATCGCCGACCCCATCTGCTGCTGGCCATACGAGGGCATCATCGGAGGCCCCCTTGCTCCCCCCACTCCTCCTCCCATCCCTCCCCCCATCCCTCCCCCACCACCCATCAACATAGGCGGCTGCATCATCCCCCCACCCATCCCTCCTCCACCCATACCTATCCCTCCCTGCATCTGCTGCTGCTGAGAAAATTGCTGCTGCTGATAAAACTGCTGCTGCTGCAGTTGCTGCTGCTGCTGCATCTGCTGCTGCACGTACTTTGCGCCTCCCATCATGGCTGACCCTCTTGGAGGCGGGCTCGTTTGCTGCATGGGCGGCGGCCCCCACTGCTGCTGCTGCTGCTGCTGCTGCTGCTGCTGCTGCTGGAGCGGGGAGGGAGGCGGCATGCCGTAGGGTGAGATGGGGGGACAAGGGGGGAGTGTGCGCTCGATGAAGACGGGTTTGGCGGGAGGTTGAGGAGGGCGGGCAGCACGGGAGGCCTTCATTTCTTCCAGGCTGCGGTTGTCGGCATAGACGGAGGAATAGAGCTTGGTGGGGGAGGTGGTACCGGAGGGAGTACCATCATCCAGAAGGTTGTTCAAGTTCACCAACGAAGCCGTCGCCTTGTCCACGTCCACTTCGCCCGAATCGTCCTTGTTGCCCCCCAACGCGATGAGGGCCGTGCTAGTGCCGCTGCTGCTGCTGCTGCTGCCGCCGTTGCCATTGCCGACGGGGCCAGGGTTGTAAACAAAGGCGGGCAGGGGCTTATTACCGTAGGTCGGAGGCGGCATCACCACCACAGGCGCCGACGACGACCCTTCAGGCATGCTAGCAGTAGAGAGACTCCCAAACTCCTTGACCAAATCATGAGCAGTCACATTAGCGCGGCCCTTGGCCATGTTGAACCCCGCGGAGAAATCAGCAAATTGCTCCCCTGACGCCGGTGCTGAGAAGGGGTCAAAAGCCTGCTGCTGCTGCTGCTGCAGCCTGCTGCTGGTGCCCGTGAAATCCTCCCCTCCGACTCCTAGGAGATCCACAACAGGCGTGGCGGTCACGGGGGGACGGAGGGACGTAGTGGTACTTGCTTTCATGACGGCCCGGGGCTTGCCGTTGCTGCTGCTGCTGCTGCTGCTGCTGCTGCTGGCGCTGGCTCGGGGGTTGAAGTCGTCCGCGGCCTCGAAGCTATCACGTTCACGCAGCGAGCCGGTGGGGCGGGCGGTGGAGGAGGAGCCTTGACGGTCGAACCCACCGCGGCTTGGCAAGTGGACGGGCTTCAGGGGCAAGACACCGAAAGGGACGCCGTCCAACTGTTGAAAGAAAGAGGGGAGTATCAGATACGTGAACCTTTGAATGGGCAGTTGATTCAAATAATAAATGATCCCCATAATCACCCCAGCGAATGAATTAGAAGAAAGAAGAACTTACCGTCAACTCATACATCTTGTCGCTCCGCCCACGGCCCACCTCCACAATGTCCGTGATATCCACACGGAGGGCATGATCCCCCTCAAACCAGGAGTGGCTGAAGGTGCGGCTCATATCGTCGGAGTGGTGGATCTGCCGGCCATCGTAGGTGATGATCTTCTTCCCCGACACGACCGAGTGCGCCAAAATGACCTCCTGTGTAGGTGGGGGGGTGGGTGGAGGAGGGTGGAGAAAGAGGGGTATGTGTGAGTATTGAAGTATCAACAATCTAAGTCTTACAAAACAAACAAGATGTTTGAATTGAGCAAGGCGAAAATATGGATGTTCGAAAAAAGGAGGCTCGTCCCTATATGCTGAAGAAGGGGAAGCCTACCGTGCAATGCACAAGAGACTTACCCGCTCCTGCCCCTTTTCACCAAAGCTGAATGTCCAGCGTGCCCGGCGCTTGGTCACCCTAACCGTCTTGCCCACGTCCTCCACCTCGTGATAGATCCGGAAGCAATCCTCTGTCAATTGTGTGTGTGTGTGTAGGAATGGGGGGTGGGTGAGTAATGAGGGTGAGCCATTTGTTCAATGACGGCACCGCATAGGGGGCGCCTGACCAGACCACCCAATCTATCCCCTTCAAACCCCAAGCTACAAGCGTGGAGGAGGACGAGAAGGAGTCATGCTCCGCCCACCAACACCAGCACCACCCCGAAGCATTGTTGCCTCCTACACGCGCCCCGCGAGGACCGGGTCCCTACCTACTGCAAGAACAATCCCTTGACCACTAACCATATCGAGTGGAGTGAACGTTGCTGCTCGTCCTGGACCCAAGCTGGCGGCTGCTCATGGCTACGTGGGGTGATGTTGCGGCCTGTCAAACTTGCGGTGCCCTATTCCGTGGCCTTGAATCGTGTGGGCCGGCTCTTTGTCCTGTGTCGTGTACGCTGATCGATGGGTGGTTTGGGTTGAGTGAGAGAAGTTATAAAAGGGCGCCGCCTCCAGGACCCTGCCTCCCCAGAAGACCTGATAAGGACACACAGAGGAGTGTCTGCATGTCTGGGACACCAAGTGGAGAGCAAACATCCCTTCCAAATATTGCCTTGCGCTGGCAGCCAAATCGAAGACGCCAGGAGAGGCAGTGGAGGGCTTCTTTGCGCGAAGAACGCCTGGAAAGTTCGTAGGTCGCCGCAGAGCTCGCAAACCCTTTCCTTGATTCGTTTGATCCCTAGGATCAATTTCGCTTGTACTTTCACGACGGTACTTTTCAGATATGATCACGCAAAATACAAGTAGGGCCTGCAAACGTGTAATCCTGACCGAAAACGGGGCTGTACTAGCTAGGAGGACGCCGGGGACGGCACTTGTACACGGGAGGTCGACACTTGTGGCCTGCTTTGGACCCAAACATTGGCCTGCGCTGTTGATGCCATCAAAATGTGGTTTGGGTCGTCCTTTATTTAATGTAATAGGAGTGCGCGGACTTGGGTATATCAGGTGCGGTTAAGTAGGTCATCCTCAAGGTGGAATAGGGGGGTAAAATCGGGGGAGGGGGAAGGGAGAAGGCCGCACAGGGGCTATTTTGCACGCGAGTCGGACCGAATGAAGGAAAGTGCAATGGGCGTTATTGCACAAGGTCTAACCCAGCGCGTGCGAATCCGTCATCGCCTCGACTTTTCAATGCTACCAGCTGGTAGCACGGAGATGCCGTATCAAAATTGGCGTCGAGTGCGCGGAGTAGTGAGATCCCGGCCTCAGTCGCCTTATCCCTCTTTCAGTCCCGAAGACTCCGTGACTTCCTAGCACCGCAAACTCGACGTGTGCGATACGATCGAACATGCGAGCACGGACTTGTGAGGTCCTATATTTTCCTGCCTTCTTAGCCCTCCTCCCCTTCCCGGGAGCTGCAGAAGTCTCGAACAACCCAACCCAGCATGCCCGCCACCTGCGCTTGAGATTAATCGATAGGTAAGGAATTAAGTAACGCGCTTATAAAATAAAAAAGGCCTGAGCGATGTCGGACTCGCGTGCGCTGAGCGGTGAAGTCCAATTTTTACCTCGTGCTCCTTCTCTGCTCGCGACTGACTCCCTTTTGGTTGCACCCGCAGAACCGACATGCGCGCCGCACGCATCTGAGCTCAATCGATAGCCTAGGACGCAAATAACATAGGCGTAACGTGCAAATGTTGAATCGATGTCGGGTTTGCGCGCACGATGTAGTGGGACCTGATTTCTGCCTCCGTGCTCCTCTTTCTCACCTCGAAAGATCCTGAATGGTGCTCACCTGCAAATACGGCAAGCTCTCCCCGCGCGTCTCAAATGTATTGATTCTCTAGGGTCAGAGGTACGTGCTGATAAGATAGACATGTCGGGGCGAAGTCTCGGTGGAGTGTGCAAGCGGGTTTCAGATTCTAGCCTCCTAAGGATAAGCCCTCTATCTTGCCTTCCATAGAGGCTCCAGGACTCCCGAGCATCCCGAGCCCACAATGCGCGCCGCACGAGATCTTCTTATTCCGAGTCTTAAGAGCTTTAGAGCCAGAATTACATGCCGATAGCTTTGAAATACTCTGAACTGTGTCTCAGTCGCGTGCACGAGTGGTTTTCCACTTCTGGCCTCCCAAGCCCTCCTACTTCCCTTCCCCAAAGGCCTCTGGAGTCCCGAGCAGCCGCATGCGACATGCGCGCTGCCTGGCTTTGTATATTCTGAGTAATCCAGGCTTTATACTACACG
>Ga0209390_10006593_pt1 | contig 15439 bp, 20 predicted proteins | sample BON01_FD_187212 | JGI IMG/M metagenome (GOLD analysis project Ga0209390, IMG submission 187212) | Freshwater microbial communities from Lake Bonney liftoff mats and glacier meltwater in Antarctica - BON-01 (SPAdes) (version 2) | ecosystem: Environmental > Aquatic > Freshwater > Ice > Glacier... | reverse complement strand
GTCTTAACCACCCCCCCCTCTGTCCCCGCCGCCGCCTCCGCGTCGGAGGGTGCTGTTGTTGCATTCTGGGGAGAGTGGGGGTTGATGGGAATGTGTTCGCTCGATCACTTAGCAGGTGCATATCAAAAAAATGTGAAATGTGTCACCCGAGCCGTATCTTCTACCAAAAGAGCCCGGCATATTCGTAGTGGTATATGAAGAAATACCTTGCTCATGCCGAGCGCAGCCGTGATGCCGAACACCTTGCCTCTGCGTGTGTGTGGATGGGTTGATATGTATGTTGGCATGCGTAGGGTGTGTTAATGTATGAGTGTGTTGTGGGCAGGCGCTACGTGTATTTGTTTTTGTGTGCGTGTGCGTGTGCGTTTCGCTGCACTCAAGTCTGTCAGATCAATGGATTTCCAGCCTCACCCCCACTCACACCCGTCGCTTCATAAAACCAACCACAACCACATACCTGCACGCACACAAACACACACACGCACACAGTGTTAAGAGTGTTGAACAATTCAAAATTCATATCGTACCTGAGGGTGGGAGGCGGCGTGTCCTTCACAATCATGTCACTCGCTTCATCTTCAATCGCCGGAGTGAAACACCTGAAGGCGAGAGGGCAGAATGGCAGGAGGGAACAAAGAAAGCAGAACGAGATACTAATCTCTCTGTCATTGATCACTGGCCATGCAGATTGAATTCGAATGAATGTAGATGTTTTTTGAGACAGGATGATTGTGTGTGAAAAATATGTTGCAGGAATAGAAAACAATACATACCCGAAGAAATGATTGGTGACGGTGCGATCTAGCTGATCTAGCCAACCTTCACCACCTTTCAACCTCAAAACACATTCCTTCTTGCAAAGCTGCAACCTTGCAGTCATCGCGGGTGCTGACGTCGGAGCCTTGAGTTTGACGCCAATCGCACACACAGCGATGCTGGCACCTCCAACATTTGACAGCAGCAAAAACGAGAGGATATGATATGATGTATTTGCCAGCCTTTGCCGTTTCATGGCAAGCAATGGCTTTTTAGTCCGGCAAATCGTTATCTTGAGTTGCGACTGAGATTTCGAAGGGAGAAAACTGTAGGTATGCAGAATATCTTCCCCCCCAAAAAAATGGACACAAAGTCCGCTCTGTCACATATACACAGGGGACTTCAACAGCTGGACGGGACCTGCCCTCGAAGACCACCTCAACCATACACTCACACAAATCCCTCCACGAGTCAGTGACCCTCGCCCAGACCACCAACTGCAAGACCGAACACCACACCCTCAAGCACACACAACCAATCCAAAAGCAAGAGGGCGCTTCCTTCTCGACTTTCTCAACCCACACTCGCTCATCATTGGCACTGGCAGATTCCAGAATGACAACGCCCTTACATCCCCACAACAAAGCACAATACCATGGTTGACTACTTTGTTTTCTCCAAAACAATTCTCCGTAATGTACAATCATGTCACGGTACTGCCCACCTCTACTCTTGGCACCGACTACCCTCCTCACCTCCCCCATCAACCAGCCCCAATCCCAAGCACACATCCCGCACAGACCACAACATTCTCTCGTTACACCTCCTTCTACCAGCCCACCCACCACTCAACAGTTGTAACCAACCAAAAAACTAATACTCTCCCCGTCAAGCTTTTAAATTTCCATTTGGAAATTAAAACACACAGACATTATTGAAATATTTCAGAAAGATCTTCAAGACACAACATCAGCCATCCTCCCACAACTCCAGGCATTACTAAATAGCACAACACACCAAACTCCTCAAAAGCGAGCAGACGCAGCCAACAAATTAGTACAAACCGCGCTACACGACACTGCCTCTGCAGTCCTCTCCTCCCGCATCCACACCGTGCAAGGCTGACAAACAAGCGAGCACACACACCACAAAAACACCTGACATCCAAAACACGCCCACCCAAACTGGGCCTACGCCCACAGCAATAGCCATGATACTGGAAATACCAAAAATCAAAAACACCATAGCCACACGAAAAAAAGAATTCCCATACAACCCGGAACACGATTAGCCCGCACTCTCAAAAACTACAACATCACAGGAAAGACTTGATGATTTGGCACCTCCTTAAAGAAAACTCCCGAAAAGTGCGCATCCGAGTCCTCCATACACTCATAGAAGACGGTGATGAAGTTGACATCCTCCGCGGCGGCCTACCCGAGGAGAGCCGTCTCAGCCCAACCCTCTTTGGAATGTACGCGGCCAAACTCATACACGAACTTCGCACCAAATTCCCAGAACTGAAATTTGATGACATCACATCCATAGACGACTTGAACTGGATTGGAGCCTTCCTCTACGTGGATGACTGACATGGTCCTCGTAGCGTGATCAGCCACACAGCTCCAGCACATGATTGATGCGTGCCAAGAATGGAGCGAGCGCAGTCGTATGAAAATCAACCATGAGAAAACCGAGATCACGGTCTTCTATGAAACACCAGCGCAACGAGCATCCTGACAACCGTCACACTTCTGGCTGACACCTCGATTGCCCCTTAATAACCCCCCTACCCCACTGCCTCTCGAAGAACCCCAAGATGCCACCTACCTCGGCCTCAAGCTTCACCCACAAATGACAATGCAGCCGGCAACGACACACACCTGACAAAAGATCAACTGGGCCTACCAAACAGATTCCGCAATCGCGCACAACCTCAAGCACGACACCCCTGCCAGCCTACGAGGCACATGGACAAGCCCACTCATCCTGTACCGCATATGGCATTAATGCGTCCTCTCACATGCAACCCAAATCCTCGGATACCTTCTCAACCCTACCCAGGTGCAACAAGTTCAAAGCACCTTCGTCAGCTCTCTGCAGCGCACCTTGCATTGTTTTACGGCTGCGCAGATCACTATGCTTGAGCTAGGAATCCCTCTTCTCATTCTCAGGCAAGCTGAACGACCGGAAGTTGTCTCGCTCCAGTACCGTTACACCATCACGCATATGCACCTTATCTCAGCACACCTCTACACACTGTGATGTCAACGCAAAGCCTCAAACACCCACCCCCGGCACTCCCTCGATAACAGAATTGAAACAGCATACCACGCACTGGGCCTCTCCACCTCATAACCTGGACCACCTACCATGCCAATGTCTGTTGCACTTGATAAATCAGGAAACAGGGGAAAATCCTACACAACATACCTTAAACCCTTCGTCACTGAAGCATGGGTCCGACAACTAACATGCTCTCACCCCTCTCCGCCACCCCACGTCACACCCACGGGACGTACCCACGCGCACTTATACACGGCCCTCCTTATACAATAATCCATACAAAATCCCTCCTTACCTCAATATCTGCACTGAACGCAACCCCATACCACTCACTAGATTCCGATCTCAAAGCCACCAATTAATTCGCACTCACACGTTAGCCATTGAAAACGCACAACGAGTCACATTCGACCAAAAATTATGCCCATACGGCGATCAACAAGCCACTGGAACCAAAATAAAATTAATTGCTGCAATGTCCAGGCACTAAACATATTGCCAACGATCTTACAGCCACACTTACCACATTACTCACACTTAGTCACCAGCCAACATGGAACTCTCTCACATTGTATCAACAAACGTCCATTATTCTTGCAGACCCCCCGACAACGCTCTCCAAAAAAATCCACCAAACATGGCTCCACGCTACCCTCCACCACATTCTCACATATATAGCAGCCCTCGAGACACACTTGTACAACATGTCATACGCCCTGCAACCCCCTCAGCCCAGTCCACACTCTGTCCCCCTTAACAAGTGGAACAGACACGGACACATGCACCTTTTCTTTTTTTTCTTTTTCCAGTTCAGTTTCGAGGCACAGAGCCCTCAGCTGCTGTTCAAGGAGGACACCTTCCCCGGGTTGAGCCATTTTTCCGAAAATGTCGAGGTGAGCCGGCTCAATCCATTTTTTGTTCAACAATTCGAGTTGAGCCGGCTCAACTCGTTTTTATTTCAACAAATCGGGTTAAGCCGGCTCAACCAATTTTTTTCCAACGGGCCAGATTTGCCCCAAAATATCTGTCAAGCATTTTTTTTCAGTTTGGATTGAGCCGGCTCAACCCAAATTTTTGACTTGTGGGTTTAGCCTGGCTCAACTCAAAAAAATCCAAAAACCCCAGTTTTTTGGACACTATCCGTATGGACTCTGGGGTAATGCGAGTGGGGCGCGGCGGATCCGGGGCGCGGCGGCTCCGGGACCTGGCCGCGCGCCCGGTAAAGGGGGGGGACAGCAAAGGTGACACTCCAATGTCACATTGGAGTCTACTGTACCAGGCACAAGACTCATCGTGACAAGTTGCCCACCAGTCAACTACTCTTGATGGCGAGACAAGTCTTCACCATCACTCACATCCGCATGCAGGTAGTTTGGGCACGACGAGATCATCCAACCTAAGGGAGACTCGGATGATCTGTACCCCTACTGCCGAACAGGAGTGGTTGTAAGAAGGGGTCCGGGTATAGGCTCCCACGTTGGGAGGCGAGTATTAGTAAGGGACGGGCATCTTAAGGGTCCGGGCCTCAATCGGACTTAAAAATAAATGAGATCGAACTGAACTGAACTGATTTGCACTGCTTGGAGGACACTAGGCTTGTTTGGTGCCTTTCCTACCCTAGTGGAGGGGCACCATGGAGTCCTGGGCGCTACGTTTCTTGGTAGTTAGGGAGATTGATTGTGGGAATTGGTCAGCCCAAGGATACATGCCTACCAACATTGTGATCTGTTTTACCCAATCGTAGGGGATCTGATTGGGTCGGCCATAAACTAGGTAGGCTCCAGTCCTCCGGTCCGGGACAGCCTGAGGTTCTTGGGTCCTAAGTGGCTAATCTGGTGCTCACCATCGGCTTAGTCCAGTGATTAGTTTGGGTCTTCGAAACCCAAGCAAAACGAAGAAAGTGTGTGCCTTTAAGTCCATGGTCCATTGCGGGAGTGCCTTCGAGCCAGGCGCTTCCGGGCTTCCACATTACTGCATACCGCCTGTAAACGCTTCTGATGTGATTGGCGCGCGAGCTGTGTGGCGGCAAAACAATTAAAAAAAAATCCACCAACTACTTCCAGGCCGCGGCTTAAGCTGCGTGGCAGCTTGGGTGGCGGCTTCTCACAAACAAATAAGATGACCTCTTTTCTTTTGAGTCATTTACTCCAGAAGAGAGTCGCACACCGAGAGATGAGTAGACCGCACAAGCTGGTCACGAGCAAGTGTAACGGTGCTGTTGTGTAACGGTGACCTTGTGTGTGGACTTTGCGTAAGGACTTTGTGTGATGGGTGGGGCTTTGCGTGTCGAATTTTCGTGATGTGTGGGACCTTGCGTGTGGGCTATGCGGGTGACTTTGCGTGTGTCCTCACGCAAAGTCGACAGGCAAAGTCCGCACGCAAAGTCCCACGTCACCCGAAAGTCTACGGAGGCTCTAAAACACGCAAAGTCTCGGAACACCAGAGATGAAAGGAGCAAACACATGTACAGGAACCTGGTACACACAAACACAAACAGAGGAAGCAACGCAGTAGACACATACAGAGATAAAGTCTTAGACTTTGCGTGTTTGCCGGTTCTTGGCACGTTTGCTGCCTGCTCGTCTGAGGGTGTCAGTATACGAGACGTATACGAGGAATTACAATATATGACCCTAGGGTCATATATTAAGTCTCGTATCCCAACGGCCTCAGGCGTGCAGGTAGAAAACGTGCCAAGGGCTGGGGGGTGACAGAGGAGTATCCTGAGTGCTTTCCCGACGTGGTGAAGCTGTTGCTCGACACCCTCCTGCAGTCAAACCAGGCGCACACGGCGTTGGGTAGGCGCTGCGCAAGCTGGCGCTGCTGGACACTGAGGCTATTATGCTTGACCTGCTGGGTGCAGATGAGAAGAAGACTGTAATTCTGCTACAGGAGCACTTGCTGGTGATGATTGACGACTTGGACTGCTGCGCAGTGCCGTGACACAGCTTGTGGTGCGTGACTCATGCTTAAGGCGCAGCAGCACAGCCACCAGCGCAGCCACCAGCACGTGCTGGTGGCTGCGCTGGTGGCTGTGCTGGCACTGAAGTTGCGCAAGCTTAACCATGACAACCTTGCCAAGTACTTCAGTGGATGGTAGTATGCACAGCACGCTGGCGCAGTGGCAGCACAGACACCCAAATAGGGCGTCCTGCTGGTGGCCCGGCCCGGCCTAGCTGGGGCCAACAGTGGTGTTGACACTGGGCAGGACTGCGGAGGTGCAGATGGTGCTGTACTCGAGAATATTGGGGTCATATGCCAAGGGGTTCTTCTTTGACAACTCAGTGTGCAGCCTTGCAAGGCGCTGTGCATGCACAGGACGGCTTTGGATAGCTCCGGTGCAAGACACGGCAACGACCACCCAAACGTGGCTGTGCATTATTCCAATATTGACAACGTGTACGGTGTGCGGGGCGAGTATGACGAGGCTCTTGTTCAGTAGCAGAAGTGCCTAAAGAACATGCTCCGTGTGATTGACTGTGACTATCAGGTAGCTGTCTTGTATAATGACATTGGAAACGTGTACGAGAGGCAAGACGACAACGAGAACACGCTACTTCAGTACCAAAAAGGTCTCGAGATCTTGTCACTGGTGTATGGCTGCGACTCTGCGTAGGTGGCTGAGTCGTACAATCATATTGGGATAGTCTACGAGAAGCACAGTTACAACGAAAACACGCTAATTCAGCACCAGAAAAGCCTCCGAATCCTGCTGCTGGTGTTCGGCTGCGACCATCCCAGCATGGCCTGCTCGTACCATAATGTTGTTGTAGGCTACAAAGCGCAAGACCAAAATGAAGAGGCGCTCGAGCAGTACGAGAAAAGCCTCGAGATAAATTTCAGGGTGTATGGACAGGACCATCCGAGTGTAGCCGACTCAAAGTACAACATGGACCGAGTCTATGAAAGCCACAACAAGATGGATATGGCGCGGGAGCCCTTTCTCGTGTGCCCACGGATGTACTCCAAGCTGTATGGACCTGGCCACCGTGAGTCGGTGGTCGCTGCAAACTCTGCACAGCGAGACAGTCAGTGTACCACAGAAAGTATCTGAGAGCGACGCGCGAGACACACATGATATCTCGGTGACAAAAACTCCTTTAGCGAGCGACGCGCAGACACACATGATCTCTTGGTGACAACAACTCCTTTTGCAACATGATTATCTTCTTTCTTTTTGATTCTAATGAATATATAATGTGTGAAATGTATATGTAGATATATGTGCATGTGCGTATGCGCGAGTGTGTGTGTGGGTGTTTGCATGTGATGAGTGTGTGTTTGTGTGTGTGTGTGTGTGTTTGTATGCATATTTGTATGTGTGTGAGTGTTCGTATGTGTAAACAAGGAAAATCTCGAATATATATACATGTATACGTGTGTCTGCGACGTATGTGTGTGTCTCTGTTATGTGCATTTGGCACATAACAGATTACTTCAAGTTGCTTCAGTCGTCTATCATGTTGGATGCGGCCTTGTGAGCTGCGACGCCACCTTGGTTACGGAATTCCTTGACATAAATCACGGCCATCAAGTAGTCGGTGCTGATTCCTGGATTCTTCAATGCTTGTGTTGCTCCACTGATTCTCTTGTTGCCGGTGTTCTTCCAGCCATGGGCGAGAAAATGTTTGCGTTGGAAGCTTACAGTTTGTAATTTTCAGCGCTCCTGCGCTGAGCAACATTCAATGTTTTAACTTGGTGAAAAGTTTAATTACGTACGAGCAGAACATTAAATCTTCCTTCGTAGTTTCAACTCCAAGACGTTTTGGTGTGTTGTTTCAAGCTCATCCTTGGCCTTCAAGATGTCAGGTCAACATGCTCCTCACTTCTTGTGAAAAATTTGTGCATGCGCGCACACAAGCAAGTGCAATGTCTAGAACGACTGCATGCAGAAACCTGTATGGAGTTCAGTCCAACAGGCTTGCTCTCATCATCTTGCTTCAGACTTCATCAGTTGCCTGATCATCAAGTCAGGTGCACATGACTCAGTCTGTTAGCTAGTGCTAGTGCGTTTGCGCAGTCTCTATCACGAGCGAGTCAGTACTGAATAATTGCTGGTTGTCAAAAAATTGCACACACATTTTGCACGCACAGCCGACGGCAGTGCATTTGCGATGTATTTTTGATGCAAACTCATACACATCTCTAGTCTGATTGGCGGGGGGGTGTATCTTACTGCCTAGAATACAATATATGATGAATGTAATTTCTCAAAGAGCATGCATGTATCTAACGGTGGCCTTTGCATAAGCAATGATGATGATGATTGCTTTAATTACTTATAACAGTAGTTTAGTACCCTTACTTGAGGGTCTATGTAGCTCAAACTCATGTAGATTTGGGTTCTCGGTTTTTTTGTTTTTGCTGGAATCGAACCGACGACCTCGGGATTAACAGTCCCACGCTCTGACCAACTGAGCTAGTTTTACATCGTCTCGAGGAAAGTGTTGTGTACGATAAGAGGGTCCTAAAGGATTTTCGGTGATTCGTCTGTCACCATAGCTCAGTGGTGGAGAGCGCGGCACTCAAGAAAGTTAGTAATCCGTAAGGCCCCCGGTTCGATTCCGGCCGAAAACACGTCACCTCAGATTCACATGGATTTGAGCACATAGACCCTCAATCAAGGGTTCTAAACTACTGTTTCCAGTAATAAAAGCAATTAAAATTAAAAGTAAGTCTATGTGTTTCCTGTCACATTTTTGCTCATAACAAATTTAAGTCTGAATGACCTAGCCAATGTTGTGAGCCAGGGGGGGTATATGCTTCTCACTGTTGATATTCTGTCAACAAAATCAGGGCTCTGAGCATTATGTCATGATGACATTGCTCAAAGCAGCCATTCGAGACATTTAATGCGTGAAAACGCACAATACTATCGTACAACTTACCCGTGTACTCATAAAGATGGAACAGGTGGTAAAAGCAAAAGGCTGAGACATAGCAACTGGCGTTGAGATCAAGCGTAATCAACTCGACGGCATGCGCTAAAGAGGTCTGTCAGATTCAGTCTGGCGCAAGCATATCTGCGGCAAACGCCAAATTTGATTTTAATGGCTTTTATTACTGGAAACAATAGTTTAGCACCCTTGCTTGAGGGTCTATTCGCTCAAATCCACATTGATTTGAGTTGTTGGGGTTTCGGTCGGAATCGAACCGGGGACCTGCGGATAACCCAAATTTGTCAAGTTCCGCGCTCTGCTCCACTGAGCTATAGTGATGGATGCATCACCGAAGATCCTTCAGGACCCTTTTAGAAATCTGAAATCTCGTAAAGGCTCTGTGTCTGTGAAAATAGCAGTGCTATTGTTTTGAGTGTAAAAGATTCTTTGATTGTTTCTTGATTCCACTCACAAATTCTGCAAAGAATGCTTGGTCATATGCCTTCTGCTCTACCAAGGTGGAAAAGCCCTAGATGGCTGAGACCCTTCAAGCCCATGACTCTCACCTGTACTGGTGACATGACAAGCTTGTTCCAGTAAACAACTCTAAAAAACTCGCAAAGACTCTCACGGTGTCTGTGAAATGATCAGTGCTATTGTTTTGAATTTAACAGATTCTTTAATTGTTTTTTTGGTTCCACGCACAAATTCTGTAAAGAATACTGGGTCAAAAGCTTTCTACTCCACCAAGGTGTAAAGCCCTAGTTGGCTGAGGCCCTTTAAGCTCATGAATCTCACCTGTACTGGTGACATGACAAGTTCGTTCCAGTAAACATCGTTGTCTCTTTGACCCTGTCATGATTGGCTCTTTACTCATGACATCATTGTCTCTCAAGTTGACTCTGTCACCTAAGTGGCATGATTTAGTCACATGGATGACAAGACTGGCTATTTCTTCACTAACACCGTTGTTTCTCTCTGTATCTGTCATTTGACTGACATGACACTGTCACATGTGTGATATACGCACAGAGACGATGACAATGCTGGAATCATTCTGTTCGACAACCATATTATCATCATCAACTGAATTTTGTCATATTTGCTTATGCGCAGATTTCAACAAGTTGGTGTCAGAATGAAATCACCATTTCAAGTTGCAAACTGGAGCTCAAGACTCATGAGCACATTTTATCATTTATTGTTACAGTACATAACATGTCGTACATTGCATGTTACACATTGCATGTCACACATTGCATGTTACATCTCAACACATGCATTGACGTGCTTGTTTCAAATAATTTGTTCTTCGTTTTGTTTTGTGAGTGCTCTGATAGAGTCGGGTCAAGTGATCCCTCTTCATGCTAATAACATGGCAGATTTTGGACGCTAATAACATGGCAGATTTTGGAACAGTGCTAGTATGCTTGTATGTAACACACAGCATGTTGCACATTGATTGTTATACATAGCATGTCGCGTATTGTATGTCACAAAACATGAATATAATATGACACTCTGTAATTGAGTGTGGCAAAGATGTGCTTTTGTTTTTGAGACATATAACATCATACCTAGTAACTTTTATCTTTCAAAACTTACTTTTCTTGTACTAATATTAATTATCGATTGCAAGATCTACTCCTTTCATGGGAAACAGGATAAAGATTACTCTGTCACATGTCCAGTGAGTCGAAAGGTACACTTATCAATCTGATGATTACATCATATGTGTGCCATGACTACATTTTGCTTTTTATGCACGCGTTATAGAGCATGTTCAATATTATGTAGTGCCCTATACATGCTTGACCTAGCAAGGGGGGGAACCATGCACGTGTGTACAAACACCCTGTGCTTTCTCTGCTGGAGTCAAGAGGCTACATGGATGGGGGTTGACTCTGCTAACGTAGTTACTCTGTATTGTGTAATTATGCAATCCTTGTTTTCTGTCCTCATCTAACATCGAGCAGATCTCAAACATGAATCTGCTGATTAACGACGTGGATTCTCTTTCCGGATCTCAACAGCTCTCAGAGCTGGTTGATTTCTAGATTTTAGTTCGGATCTTGACAGCTCTCATAGCTCGTTGATTTCTGGATTCTCTATTTCTCTATTTAGATCTTGACAACTTGGATAGCTCGTTGATTTCTGTAATCTGTAACTCATCTGTTGTCTCTAGTAACAATCAAATTCAGGAAATCACCGAAGATGACGTCTCAGAAGGTTTTGCGTCAGTCTCTTTTGCATCTTCTTCGGATACCTCCGTCTCAACGCGGAGCTGCAAACGTGTCTTATGACAGCTTTTCTTTTTATCACAACATCAAGTGCAAGTCTTTTGATGATATCGGGAAGAGTAGTCCCTGCTCAAAGAGACACAGAAATGCTCAAGGTAAGACTATTTACATCGGGACCGATGCACCTAAGCATTGTTTGTCTAGGATTGACTTCTTGAGTTAGTCCAGTACAAAGGCTCCGTCAGAGGAGTACAAGAAATTTCATAGGCGTTACAGACATGTAGCCTTAGATCGTTTAGACATGGTTTATCTCAAAAGCAGAGGAATTGAGTATTTCTCCCTTGCAAATGGTAATTTAAGTCATAAGACTTCCAGATCTCAGACGCTGCTCTCTTCATTGCTGTCATCGATGAAAATATTGCCTTGAGGGGTAAGTGCAATACACATACAAAAACACAGGTGTCATCAAAAAACAATTTTTTTGATTTTTTTCATTTACACCTGAAATCCCGATACCCACGCCGAATGTCGAAGTATTAAGTGCGCAATGTATGCAACAAGGTGGCGGATAAGTCTATCTCAGTCAACTTTGTCCGCCATCTTGTCGCATACATCGTGCACTTCATACAGTAGGCTCTTTGTGCCGGCAGCAAGGCGAATGAAGTTGGTAGGGGAGAAGCTTGGAGGTGACAGAGACCAGATTCCACGCTCGCGAAATCCATGCGGCTGTGGTTTTTCAAAGATGGCCGGATCTGAGTTGATTGTGACTCACTTCCAAAAAAAGGGGTGTCAAGTGCCTCTTGATGTCTCGTAGCGTCGTTAGCGGCGCATCTGGCGACGACGTGCATAGGGAACAATAACCTAATGCATGGCCACTTTTGCGCTTCTACCCTGACTTCAACCACGTCGCGTGTTCTCCAACATGGGTCAGTTGATGCCGTGCAACGTTCCATTTATCGTTGTGCCAGCGATCTTTAGAGGCACAGCAACTGGAAGTGCACTGCCGTAAAGATTCCCATCATCTCTCTCTGATACAACCAGGATATTCGGTGCATACTCCCGTACCTCCGCTGTATCCTCTTTGTACCCTGCGAACCCTCCGCTGCCATACGCAACGTATTGCAAAGTGTCTCGGAAGTATGACGAGTCCATCACCGCGATCTGGTTGTCGGCCTTCAGCTGTGCCACAAACTCTGCGTGCCCCACCAAGCCGTGCTGGCCGTACTTTTCATACTGGCCCGTGTCTGTGAAGTATATATGTTTGTCGAAGTCGGCCTGGCCGTGCTGGCCATACTTTTTGCCTATGAAAGATATATATACCCATTATAATCTCTGCGAACTGTGCATCACCCAAAACACGAGTAACAATTCAACTTTAGCTTTGGTATGGTCCTGGCCTTGTGTCACGCAATAGGTCGGGACTAAGGGCCCTTCACCGTCTCACCACATATGTATATACATGTACGTATGATTATATATATTTATACACATATATATATATACATTCATGCATACCTCTATCTGTATACATATATATGCACGCAATGTTGCATCTTCACCAGCCGTGGTGTGGACAATGAAAGGGTGTTCTTGCAGATCTGTATAAGGGACACCTTCTTCAATCTGGCGCTTGTAGTCCTGCCACCGCGCGCCGCCCCGGCCAGCGAGTGTCAGCGGGCTCTCAAAGTCTGGTCCTCTGCATATGGATTCACGACAGATATGTGTTGATATGTGGTCGTGTTTGTGTGTGTTTGAAGGCGCGTGTATTGGTGCGGGCATGCAAAGTCGTTGCTCGTTAGCAACCACATGTATGCGTCCATGCTGTAATTGGGTTGCTAACCGTGTGTCGGCATAACAAACCAACAAACAAAAATCATCAACGGAGTGATATTGTACCTAAGGTCCAAGATATCGCGCAGTATATTGTATGCCAGGTTATCAGCGCCTCGTATCATGAGTATGAACAGATTGCCTGGTCCAGTGATGTCGATCCCGTCGAAACCACGCATTTTTCGCTCCAGAGAAACAAGCCCGCCGTTGGTGAGAGCCGACATCGCAGGAAAGAACGCAGCTGGACCAGCAAGGGAGCTCCCCACGGAGCAAGTTGAGAAGATGAAGAAATCATTGGATTGATCCGGTGCCATCACTAAGTATACTCCATTTTTGCAGTCGGATGTACCACAATCGAACTTGCACTCGGCCGCAGAAGTGCCGAATGATTTGTAGAACTGCTCCTCCATTGGCACCACTTTGTATTTGTTTTGGCGCACTGCGGCAGCCACTCCATTGACACTTGGTTGTTGACAGTGCCTTCTATGTATACAATATCATATGTGCTAGAGAACATGACAGTGTTGTTCATGTTCTGGCATACCTGGTACATGTTGGCCTTGGGTGCCTCATAGATACCCTTGGCACAGCGACGCACAGTGTCATCCTCACTACACACCGCTGCGTTGATGGCGCGAATGCCATGTCGGAGGGGGTGGGACTCTGATGCCATTTCAGCTGCAGCGAGCGTTACCCTGCCGGTCATACGCAGTCGCTTATCAATACTGGCATAGTTGAAGAGACTATTGTAGCTGAGGCGTGGATCTGGCGTGGTAGGGAGCCCGCCGCACCCGGCGTTATCAATGGGCGTCCATGATGTCGTGCGGCCGGTCCTGGTTTCGCACTCGGAGCCCAGTGAATAGTGTGGCGACGATAGGCAATTGATTACCAGTGAGTTTTCGTCTTGCTTCAGGATCTGCAGAGTTTTCGCTGCTGCATCAATTTGCTCTTACGTGCGTGCTGCCACCCCGCCTGGAACAGGTAGTCGTGCTAAGAGACTGTTTAAAGGCTCTGCGACATGATTGGCTTCTCCATTAGCGGAGTCGCCGCTGCTGAGGGCGGTGGGTGTTGGAGCTCCCGTGCCGGCTGGCTTCGCAAACGCGCAGGCACATTCTGATGCAAAGCTCTGCAGCTTGGGGCCAATGTTTTCTTGTGCCGAAGACGCGCATGTAAGATCTGATGCAGGTTTCGTCGACATGAGGCCCTGATGGCGACCAGCGGCATGGATTGCGGCGCCAACCTTGAACATCGTCGTGGGAGTGGCAGAAAAGTGGTTGGCGAGTCGCTGTATCTTGCTTTTCCCTTGGTCCATTTCTATCTCGTCGTCATCGGCATTGCACGGGCCAAAAAAAGCTGTGAGAGTAGGCTGCGCACTGCCTTTGACCATCGCTGCCTTGGGCGCGATGTTTCCCAAATCCTGACGAAATTCCAATCCAACCCGATTGGGTGTCAATCTTGTTACCCAATTTGCGCGCAAATCGGGTTTCATAGCAGAGCAGGTTCAACCCGAAAAAATCGGGGGAAATGTCTTGTTCGACTGTTTGTATAGGCTCTGGCTCAAGGCGACCGGCGCGCGGCGGCTCCGGGGCTAAAGCCCCTCTGATTGCCGCACGCCCCAAGTTGACAGGCTGGCTGAGACAAAGAGAGGAAGGGAGAAAGAGAGAAAGTTCTAGATTTCTAGGAAGAAAGAGAGACGGCTAGAGAAGGCGGAACAGCTTTCTCGAGAAAACGCTCTGGTTTGCTGGAGAGAAAGCTCTATGCATCCTATGATTCTTCACCACCCTGTAGGGAGACAGCGAGAGAAAGAGGAAGAGAGAAGAATTTGAATTCTGTCCCAAATGTATACCAAGACTCAAAAAGCAAAGCTCGCCGTGCTTCCACCCCAGATATTTTACATACAGAGATATTTGCCGAGAAGCTAAGTGTGACTCTACACAGGCCACGACAGCAGCGCTGAAGTACAACAAGCGCGACAAAACAGTGTGTCAACCCCAAGACCAAACCGCCACGCAAAGTGCGCTGCTGAGGCCGAAGGTCTGTACGAACCTCAATAGTAAAGGGATTTCCTCTCGATCGCCATCTGCAACATCCACTGCAACAGTGTCGTCCACTTCAACATCAGCAGCAGGCGAATTCTGATAACCGTTTTCACTCAGTGATAACTGTTTTCAGCTACCTCAAGATAGTTAGTTACCTTGATCAAACGCTTCTTGAAATCTCAATAGAAAGACATAACAAATCCAGTTACACCGAGAAGGGGAAACTCGCGTAGTTTCTGTTTGTTTTGTAAGTCTATGAGATCTCCGCAGCATCAGGAAATTACGCTTGTATATATATGTCGTTTAATGACATATAAACACATAAATTTTTTTTATACGACATATAAACACAACTTTTTTTTTAAATGACATATAAACACAACAATAAAATTAAGTGACATACATATGT
>Ga0209390_10006590_pt1 | contig 15440 bp, 20 predicted proteins | sample BON01_FD_187212 | JGI IMG/M metagenome (GOLD analysis project Ga0209390, IMG submission 187212) | Freshwater microbial communities from Lake Bonney liftoff mats and glacier meltwater in Antarctica - BON-01 (SPAdes) (version 2) | ecosystem: Environmental > Aquatic > Freshwater > Ice > Glacier... | reverse complement strand
CCCACCCCCCCTCCCTCCCTCCCTCCCCCTCCACCAACCCCTCCCTCCCCAACAAAAACCAGGCCCCCAGCATATGTAAATGAATCAACAAAAACGCCGTCAGCGCATCCGAACTCAACGGAGGAAACAAAGGCAACAGCGACGCGTAACCTACACAGGACAAAAGAAAATATGTCTTCCCATACCCTCTTTCTCGATACGACAACGCCAAAACCCCACACAAGAAAACAGGGACCAGCACCGCTTTTTCATGGACATGCCACCCAAGCATAAATCCACACAAGCTCGTCTGGAACAAACTATATAAAAACAACCTCTCACTCGGCCTCCGCCACAACTGCAGCAAGGCCGGACATATACTCACCACCACAAAACACGCAGTCATCAACGGCGAGACCCTAAACAAAACCTCCGGCTCGATCACTTGAACCAGGCCACTAGTCCAGGACGGAAGGGAGGGCGACCGGGCAGGGTCGTGAAAAGGAAGGTTGAGGCGCCGGGAGAGGGAGGCGAGGGCCAGGTCTTTACAGCAGTACAAAGCCCATACATTTGGTGCCCAGTAGGCGTGGGTGAGGCCACGACCAAAGGGGAAGAGGCGCGTGGCGAGCTGCTGCAGGTAGGAGAGGGGGGTGGAGGAGGAAGGGGAGGAGGGGCAGAGGAGGAGAAAGGGACCGAGGGGGTTGAGGGCGAAGCTGAAGATGAGGAGGACGGTCAGGCCCAGGAGGAGGAAGCGGGGGAAGGAGAAGCTGGATTTGTTGTTGTTGTTGTTGTTGCTGCTGCTGCTGCTGCTGCTGCTAGTGAAGCAGTAAGAGGAGAGGAGGTACACAAAGTAGGCTGGGGCGAGCGAGAGGAATATGTGCTTGAACATGAGGAGGGCCGCGAATAACGCTGCTCCTGTCAAGATCCATCCGAGGCGAAGGGCAGCGATGGAGAGGAGCAAGAGGCCGAGCAGCATGCCATTGTATTGAAAATGCATGTGGTCTACCATCAGCAGCCCCACGCTTCCCAGCACCAATAAGCCCAAGGCTCCGACGCGTCCAGGCGTCCGTGTGCGGGGGGGAAGGCTTTGAATATACAGGGCAAGGCCAGCGAGCAAGACGAGGTCTGTGACCATGACGGAGAGACGTTGAAAGAGGATGGTGGCGTCGCTCACGTAGGGGTTGGCTGAAATCTCGAGCATTTTAGGGTCCCAGTTTAAGAAGGCTGCGACTTGCGAGAGCCCCCATTCGAAATAGGCGAAGAAAGGCGGGTAGTCCAATGTCCATTCTGAGGTGTGCTCGAAGTACCATTCCCGCAGGGGGAGGGAGTGGGTGAGGGCTAGCCAGTTCCGATGAACTTCAAAGTCGGTGGAGTGGTAGGACGGGTGGAGGAGGAGCTTGATGGCCGTGGTGCCCAGGAAGAGGGGGACGAGGATGGAGGCGGTGGTGCTGCTTGTGCTTGCCATGCTGGTGAAGGTGGTGGGGCAGGAGGAGGGAAGGGGGGGTGAGCGTCAACGGCTGCTGCGTTTTGGCGAGAGCGGCAGCGATTGCGTAAGCCGCCCTGCTCAGCGTTGTAGGCGTGCCTGTGATGTATGTGTAAAGAGGTGGAGATGGTGGTGTAGTGTGTGAGGCGTGTGTGTGGTGGCTGGAGGAAGACGAGGAGGTAGGAGCACAAGCAACAAGCATTTCATCATCATCAAACCATAAGCCTCCTCCCTCCCTCCCTCCCCTACAGTCGCACTCACTCCCCCAGACATGCCCCAACACAACCCCCACACTACACAGGCAGAAACCCCCCTAATTGTGCCAGCAAACCGCGGCCTTGGTTGGCGAATTTCTCCACTCCATATATCGCACCCTGCCCTCCTCCACCCACCCTGCCTCACACAGGAGCTCACCCACCCTGCCTCACACAGGAGCTCCCTCCTCCACACCATGACGCCCCCCGCCGACGCCCAGCCCCCGCCCAAGGCGATGCCCGAGAAGGAGGAGGACCAAGACGACGAGGAAGAGGAATAGGACGCCGACATCACCAGCAACCAAGAAGACAAGAAGAAGAAGAAACAAAAAAAGAAGAAGAAGAAGAAGAAGGCCACCAGCAGCGTCTACATCCCCCCGGCCTTTGAAAGCAACTTGCGCATCACCACCTCCCCCATCCCAGGCGTCGGTCGTTGCGCCGTGGCCGCCAAAGCCCTCTCGCCCGGCGACTTGATTTTTGAAGAAGAGCCTATTGCCTTAGTAAACTTCTCTCGTTACGCCCACGAATACTGCGTGTACTGTGGGAAGCACGCGCCAAGAGGGAGCAACCAGCTCGTCCCTGCCACAGACCTCTTGAGTGATGGTACCATTTTGCGTTGTGCTGATCCGGCCTGTGCGGCGAGCAGGGGGGCAGCGCATCGATTAGCGGGGAAGGAGGCCTGGGCACGCGTGGCGGAGATAGCAAAGGATGAGAAGGCAGATGCTCATTTATTAGCTATGGTGTTGCTGTTGGTGTGTCAGCGGCATTTGGCTCGACAGGAAGGAGGGGGAGAGGGAGGGAGGGAGGGACAGCAGCAGCACCAGAGGTTGAGGGATGTGGAGGGGTTGATGGATCATTGCGGGGAGCAGACTGAGGAGTGGAAGGAGTGTGTGGGGAAGGCGATGACGAGGTTGCTTGAATACTTGCCGGAGGACGTTCGGGTGGGAGGAGGGGGAGGAGGGAGGGAGGGAGGAAGCGAAGGCGGAGGAGGAGTGAGTGTGGAGGAGGCTGTGCGGTTGGTGTGTGTGGTGAATGTGAAAAGTCACGGGACTACGAGGAGCTTTAATCAGATGCGGGGCCTTGGTTTGTTTCCCCTCTTGGCATGTCTGAATCACTCCTGTCGACCGAATTGTGCGTACGTCTTTGATTCTGTGAATGGAGGGAAAATGGGTGTGAGAGTCTTAGAAGGAATCGCAGTCGGAGAAGAGCTTTTTGTCCACTACGCTAACCTATTGGTGTCCAGGGAAGTAAGAAGGAAAGAATTGGAAGAACCGAAGCATTTTGTCTGCGTCTCTTCCAGGTGTGAGGGCAAGGGAGGGAGGGAGGGGGAGGCGGGTCGGTTGTTAGCTGCTTTGTGTTGTGCGGCGTGTGGAGTGGAGGGACGGGTGCTGGCGCCGGGGGAGGAAGGGGGGACGGCGGCACAGTAAGCAGCAGCAGCAGCAGCGTTGTTGCTGTTGACGGAAGAGGGGGAGGAGAAGGAGGGGAAGAAGGGAAAAAAGAAGGGAGGAGGAGGAGGAGGAGGGAAGAAGAAGGAGGGAGGGAAGAAGGGAGGGGAGGCGGCAATGGTAGTGACTGAGGGCGTGGCAGGGCTGACGCTGGAGGAAGGGGGAGGAGGAGTGGAGGTGACCAAGGAAGGAGAAAAGAAGGAGAAGAAAGAGGAAATGCAGGAAAAGAACACGCCGGCAGCAGCAGCAGCAGCAGCAGCAGCAGCAGTACCTACTAGCCGTCGTTGTAGCCCGTGCTCGGCTGCATTTACTGAGCAGGAAGTGTCTGCTTACTCGGAGAGGGTAGAAATAGGGACAGAGCAAGGCCAGTTGTTAATTCGCTCTCAAACAGACGGGGCGGCCAAGCAGCATTTAGATGATCTCTAAAGCTTGCATACTGCGAGGGGGGAGGAGGGAAGGGAGGAGGGAGGGAAGGAGGGGGGGGGGAGGATGCCTCAGGTGGTGAGAGGGACGCCTTCAAGGTTGAGGTTGCATCCGAAGCATTATCTTTTGATTGAGCCGGTGGCGATGCTGATCAATTTGGATGTGAAGCTGAAGGAGTATGCGGGTAAGAGAGGGAGGGAGGGAGGGAGGGAGGGAGGGAGGGAGGGGGTTCGATGCGTATATATAGAGCCTGCCAATCTAACTGAGTGGTAATCTTACCCTTCCGTCCCTCCCTCCCTCCCTCTCCCACAGCGGCCATCGCGCACTTCCGCCGCATGATCGAGACGATGGACAGCGTCCTCCCTCCGTCCTTCCCCGAAAAAGGGGACCACCTCCACGGGCTTGCTGCTTGTTTGTATGAATATTTACGACCGCGATTAGAGACCCTGCCGCCTAAGAGCACGATGATGATTAAGGGGGAGATGAAAATGTTGTTTGGGCGGGCGTGGGAGGTACGGAGGGTGGGGCTGGGGGAGGGGCATCCGTTGACGGAGGAGAGTAGGGAGATGGTAGAGGCGATCGCGTCGGCGGGGCAGGGGTGAGGAGGGAGGGAGGGAGGGAGGGAGGGAGGGAGGGGCCAGGAGGGCCACGAGAAACTGTTAGGGGAGCTATTTGATTGAGCAAGCGATAGATGAAAAGAAGAAGAAGGGAGGGAGAAGATGCAATGGAAGACGAAGCGAAGAAGAGAAGAAGAGGAATAGAGACTGAAAAACAAGAGTCAGAAAGAGCAGCATAAAACAACCACAAAGTAATGAATCAATAGAACACTCAATCAAAAACCATTCACAAACACTATTTCTCCTTCCTTCCTTCTTCTCCTTCTCCTCCTCCTCGATATAAATTTCGTCCACTCCTCCCCCCATCCCTCCTCCCCCTCCCTCCCTCCCTCCCTTCCCTCCCCTCCCTTGAATTTTACTTTAAAAACAACTCCTTCAGCTGCTTCACAGTGTCCTCGGGGCTAGTGACCGTATGGCCAATCACGTGCGGGTGCGTGAAAATCTCGTAGTCATTTCCCCCTTCGAACGTCTTGTCCCCAAAGAAATGGACTTCATCGAAATCAACCTCCGGGAGGTACCTAAGGAGTGAGGGAGGGAGGGAGGGAAGGAGGGGTGAGTGAGTATCACCCGCGGGTGCGTGAAAATCTCGTAGTCACTCCCCCCTTCGAACGTCTTGTCCCCAAAGAAATGCACCTCGTCGAAGTCGCCTTCCGGAAGGTACCTAGGGAGTGGGTGGGAGGGAGGGAGGGAGGGGGGGAGGGAGGGAGGGAGGGAGGAGCAAGTAAGCATTAATATTTCTATAAAAGACAAGCAAGCATTCCCACCAGTAAAACCAGAGAAAAGTAACCAAATGCAACAGCAGCAAGCACCATTAAAGCGTACCTGACGTTATAAGTCTTATCCCAAGCCCTTAGAAAATAAGTCGGGAAAAATCTGCCCCCCAACCGGAAAGGCCAGGCCCAAATCCGCCAACTCCTCTCTCCCTCCCCCCCTCCCTCCCTCCTCCACACACATACCTGAGGCAATAAGTCTTATCCCACCCCTTAGGAAACAAGTCGAAAGAGATCTGCCCCCCAATCGAAAACGTCAAATCTAAATCCGCAAACTTCTCGCGCATCTTCTCCACCATCGTCTTGCGCACGTCGTTGGCGAGGTCCATCACCTAAGAAAGGGAGGGAAGGAGGGAAGGAGGGAAGGAGGAAGGGTTAGGATCAGTCTGCGAACTTCTTGCGCATCTTCTCCACCATTGTCTTGCGGACATCGTTGGCGAGGTCCATCACCAGAGGGAGGGAGGGAGGGAGGGAAGGAGGGTTAGGATGAGCGATTTGAGCCAATACGCAGGCGCGCGTACTGCTTCTCTCCACGGACAACCCCTCCTTCCCTCCCTCCCTCCCGCCCTACCTCAAAGGCATTGCGTTCCTCCGTGTTACAGTTGCGGCCGATAGGAGAAATGTTGAGCATGCCCGTGCGGTACTCGATGAAGGTGCCACGCTTGATGGGAATGTCCAGGTCTGGAGGGGGAGGGAGGGGAGGGAGGGAGGGAGGGTTGAGTACACGTGAATGCTGGCAGCAGGGAATGCAGGGAATGTAATTGATATGTACTTTCTACCCGTGACTCATAGCATACTGCCTACTTTTGTCCCGTGATCTCCCTCTCTTTCTCCCCTCTCTCCCTCCCTCCCGCCTTCACCTACCCGAAAGGTACCGCAGCGTCCAGTTGACAATCGCCTTGATGTTCTCCTCCCCCAAGTGGTCATTGATGGAGGTATGCCCGATCTGCTTCCCTTCATAGTAGGCGACCAGCCCATTCTCGGAAAATGAGTAATCAAAGTCTTGGAGGACGGTGTCGCCGAGTTGTTCCTTTTGCTTGGGGAAGTCCGACCCACCCACCACCCCAATCGTGATTTTCTCGCGGAGCTTCTTGATGAACGCGGCGGTGTCGGGGGTGATGTCTTTACGAGCCGGGGTGAGCGTGCCATCCACATCGAACAAGGCGATGATCCGGGGATTGGCGGGAGGCATTTTTTTAAATGTAGTGCTGGTGCTGGTGCTGAGAGTGGAACTGGGGGAGAGGAGGTAGGAGAGCGATGAGTATCAGACACAGAAGGATGAATCCTGGCGGGGTGCATTCAGGATTTGGGGGAGTTGACTGACGATCGATAACTGCTGCTATTCTGAGATGAAGGAGAGGCAGCATAGGGCTTCTTACGAAGCAGCAGGAGGCAAGGGGGAGGGAGAGAAGGGAGGAAGCTGGGAGCCGGGAGCGGGGATTACCGCGCTTACCGTTTGAAAGGGATGGCGAAGCTACGGGTAGGCGCGCACGAGCTTAGAATAGGCAAGATGAAGGCAGCACGGAAGGGGCGCGTGAGCATGCACTGCGGGGTCGCTGTGTGTTGGGGTTGGTGTGTTGTGATGGGTATGGGTGGTAATATCGCTGATGACGACGATCAGAGTGCTCTTGGCGGCGCGCTTGTGCTAGCACCAGTGATCCGTGCGGCCTAAAAACTCGGCCCGGACGAAGCGAAGAGATGTCGACCTGGGCAGCTATGGTGTGCGTGGGGTTGTGTGCGCGTCGGGGGCAGAAAGTGTAGGGCGGGGTGTTGTTGCGGTGTTGATGATGAACGAAACGAACCATTTTTGAAAATGTTCAGCGATGTTCGTCGATCGTCGAGGTCGAGGAGGTTGACCTGGGTTGACCTGGGTACCTTGGCTCCCCATCTGGAGGTCATCTCCCATCAGTCGATCATCGTAATCATCACCGCATTTACTCCAGCAACGATCAGGCCCTGCCATCCCTCCTTCCAGCACGTCCTCCTCCTCCTCCTCCTCCCCTCTTCACGCAATACACAGGGCGGCTCCGTCATCAGACAAGATCCAGCAGCGGGAGCAGCAACGACCAGGCCCCTGCCTGCAGACACACCCCTCCCTCCTGCCACCACGTCGTCCACCCTGAGCGGCTCCGTCATCAGACAAGGGCAAGCAGAACCCGTCTATTTGTTAATTCATATCCACAGTTGCTTCTTTTCTTTCGTATTCCTTTTCCTACATCTCTCTGTTTTTGTTTTCTTTCTAAATTTTGTGCAAAAGCCGCTCGATTCACCCATTCAACCTCCCCACCCTTCCCCTTCCTCTTATTCTCCACTTTAGCTACAACATTGCTTTGCATTAGCGTCCGTATAATGATTAATCACAAGAACTCTTCGACAAGAACCTCCTACAAGCAGTACAACCCCATCTTCTATCCTCTTCTTCCTTCCTCGTCCCACCATACCTTTTCCCTCTTCTCTTAGTCCCTTCCGCAACAGGACGCACGAGCTGATTCAATCCTCCTTTTTTTCAACCAATTCTACCAAAAAAATATACATCCCCCCTATGAATTTCCCTCCCCCTTCAATTTCCTCCTACTCCCCCTGCAACAGCTTTCTGGCCACAATTACCCGCATAATCTCATTCGTCCCCTCCAAAATCTGATGCACCCTCACATCCCTCAAATACCTCTCCACATGATACTCCTTCAGGTACCCATACCCCCCATGCAACTGCACCGCGTCATTACACACCTCAAACGCCACATCCGTCGCCACCCTCTTCGCCATCGCACACATCACACCCGCCTGCGGATCCTTCCTATCAAGCATCCTCGCCGCCTCCCGTACCATCAACCTCGCCCCCACCAAGCTAGTCGCCATATCCGCAAACTTAAACTGCACATGCTGATTCTCCCCCACAACCCTCCCAAACTGCTTCCTCTCCAAAATATACGCCCTCGTCTTCTCCAAACACGCCTGCGCCGCCCCCACACTACACGTGGCAATATTAATCCTCCCCCCATCCAACCCCCTCATCGCATACTTAAACCCCTCCCCCTCCTTCCCCACCAAATTGCCCACCGGCACCCGAACATCCTCAAAACTCACACTCGCCGTCGGCTGCGATTTCCATCCCATCTTCTTCTCAGGTACTCCAAACGATAACCCCGGCGTGCCCTTCTCCACCACCACACACGAGATCCCTCCTGGGCCCTTGCCCCCCGTTCGACACATCACCAGGTATAAATCACTCACGCCCGCGCCACTTATAAAGGCTTTACTACCATTGATAATGTAGGAGTCTCCGTCACGAGCGGCCCTGGTGGAGAGGGAGGCAGCATCACTACCACTATTGGGTTCAGTCAAGCAATAGGACGAAAATAATTCCATCGTCGCCATCCTAGGCAACCACTTCAGTCGTTGCTCCTCCGTGCCGAACGTATCCAGCATCCACCCACACATGGAATGAATCGTCAAATAAGCCGCTGTGCTGGTGCAGCCCGCTGCCAAGGCCTCAAACACAATCGAGCCCTCCAACCTCGACATACCACTCCCCCCCACGTCCTCCCTCACAAACACAGCCCCAAACCCCAACTCGGCCGCTTTCCGCATCGTCTCCATGGGGAAAATCTCCTTGCTATCCCATTCAGAGGCCAAGGCCGGGGTCAATTCATTCTTGGCAAAGGAGTGAGCGAGCGAAAAGTACTCGCGTTGCGTCTCGTCCAGCCCGCAGGTGGGCGTGGCAATTTCGGGCAAGGTAGAGAAGGAGGAGGGGGAAGAGGAGGGGGAGGAGGATGGAAGGAGGAGCCGACCTCGGGCACTGACCGTGGTGGTGGTGCTGGTGGAGAGGAGGCAGCGGCGGGACAGGCGGAGAAGGGAAGACATGCTTTAAGCTGCTTGTGTGCTGCGGAGCGAGGTGTCAGTGGGGGGTAGGCGGGGTGATGGTCGGAGCGATGTGATGCCTTAATTTGCGGGAGGGAGGACTGGAGGACGGGCAGGAATTGATGCCGGAGAAAGAGGGAGCTAAAAGATGCAAGCGTGCAAAGGGCGTGCCTGTGTTTGTGTGGGGGAGGGGAGGGGGGATGAGGTATGGGTTGAAGTCAGGGCAAGATCAGGGAATTTCGAGGCCGACGAAGAGGGTGGTCCTTCATGCCTTTGATAAGCCATTTGTACGCAAGCATCATGCCACCTCGTTCACATACTCACAAGCCACTTCCTCACAATCTCCCCCTTGTACACAGGCAGCCGCGTCCCGTCGTAGTTTGGCTTTGCTCGCAGAGAGCTCCTGCATCACACCAGTCCCCCTCCTCCTCGCTCCTTCTCATCATCATCGAAGCAAGCCAGCAGAGCACCCTCTCCCTCTTCACAGCTACACCACACAAAGCAAAGCAAGCCATGGCGGACGACGAGCACAACAAGAAGCCGAAGAAGCCCTCGGGTGCCTTGAACGTGGAGCGTCGGACGTGGGACCTCGAGCACTTTGAGAAGGTGGCCAAGGAACGCTTGGAGCAGGTATGTAGCCCGTGTGATGCTCTGCTGCGTCGTGGCCTATCTCTCTTTCCCCCTCTCCCAGCCGCACCCGTGCGCAATCACTCCTTCGCATCGTGATATTCTACCATTCAAGCCTTGTCTCCTTGTCGGCGCTGCCTCCGACCCCCTCTCCTTCTCCCCACGGTGCCCCCCAACTCACTCCCCCACCTCCCCCACCCACCCTACCACATACACAACAGGAAGCCTCCGGGGAAGGCGAAAAGAAAAAGCCAGGCTTCGTGCGAAAGCGTGAGGAATTCCAATCGGCCGAACAAGGGGCAGCGGGGCCCGAAGGGTCGAAACGTGCTTACCTCAAGCATCGTGAAGCGGACTTGGGGTTGGAAGACAAGGTGGGCAAAATCCAGGTTGTGACGGGTAGCTCCGCCCCGCATCAACAAGGGGGGTATTGGTGTGATATTTGTCAGTGTTTGTTGAAAGATTCGATGGCGTATCTGGATCATATCAATGGGAAGAAGCATCAGAAGGCGTTGGGGTTTAGTATGCGTGTGGAAAGGGTGGGGGTGGATCGAGTGAAGGAACGCTTGGGGGCCTTGAAGCGACGGGAGGAGGAGAGGAAGAATGCTGGGCCGAGAGAGAGTGCGATCAAGGTGTATGAGAGGAAGTTGGAGGAGGAGGACGCAGTGAAGGAGCAATGGAAGGAGGCTAGGAAGGAGGCACGGAGGAAGATTACCCAGCGGGCGGTGGAGGAGGAGGAGGAGGAGGATGGGGAGGGAGGGGGGGAGGAGGAAGATGAAATGGCGGCTATGATGGGTTTTGGTGGCTTTGGAGGCAAGTAGGCGTGGAGATTGGATTGTAGGTGGGATTGTTTGTGGGTGTACATAGGTAGGGATGGAATCATGCAAGAGAGGGAGGAGGGGGAAGGCAAGCGCATGAAGAAAGAAAAATAACACATATAAGAAGAGAAACCAATAGCAAGAATCAACAAAAATTCTGGTAAGTATCAGTGCGATGTCTCTTTTTGGATGCGTGCCTTTTTCTTGTTAGTATGCTTGCGGCTGGTCGGATATGATTCGCGATTTCCACTCCCACGTCCAATGGGCCACCCAGGTGCCCCCAAGTTCAGACATCCCTAGTCCCTCAAATACCCCTATCCTGCAGGCTTTCAATACAACATGCTTACATATCTCATTAACATCCTGCTTTCAGGCCAGGAGGATGCCTGTAGCCCAAACGCAGCCTCCCCAAGACTGTCCTTGCGCTCGTGCAGGCACCCACAATTGCCTACAAAATTGCACATATTCTGGGCCTTTCCGCGGGCTGTGCTGCATGCATGCCGGGCAGCCTTGCGACGCAAAATTGCAATTGCTATAGCCGCACATGATTGCCTAGCAGTGGGAGCCCCAGATCTGCCCGTTCGTTCTCGTTCCTGACCAAAAGGAAAGGCCTTGTCACGCCCTTTTTCCATGCTTCGGACACGACGTTTTTGCCAGGGGCTCAATTTGGGCTGTACTGCACGGATTTCCTCACGGTCTCAGGCAATGTTGTGCATATACATATTTTATATAGTGGGAAAAATCGACATGGTAAACGTATGGCCATTCAAGCCTGCAAATACCAAATGTCCGAGTGTTTTGTCAGTAGAGCCAAAAGCCCATCGGACAGTATTTCTGTATGAAGGGCTTTTCGTCGGTTTGCTCAAACACTCGGCCCTTGTCCCATTGCTTTAGCTAGTGGCGATTAAAATGCAAGGTCTTGAGTTATCTGGAGGAACTGTATTTGAAACTACAACTATGTAGACAAGTGTCAGGATGGGTAGGCAGTGTGGTTCAAATGAAGTGCCTGGGAAAAACGGCGTGTCCGAGCGACGGGTTCATAGACGACTTTGAGCCCGGTGACCGATTACTTACTTCCCTTTTTCGAGGGGCTGCATTTCGTCCACAGACCAAGTCACAAGTTCTGCGCGAAACTTTGTCGAATTATGTGTGTATGCTCTATCGATCGCATACATTACGCTGACCATTTGGGTTTTGTGAGGATGAGAACCAAGGGTTTGTGCATCTTGGTTGAGTCGATGGGCCTGAGCGACCTCCCCCTTTCTCTCTTTCTCGCCCAACGCGGATGATGATGCGCATGCCTTGTGACTCGCCTCAGCACACCAACCTCATGCTACTGACCCCACACACATACGCACAGGCACCAAGTCCATCCGAACCTAGAGCAGCGAATGGCGGCTTCCATCATGGAGCAGGTAAGAAGGATACCCTTTTCACAAACGAGTATCCTCTTCCCCTTGATTCTCGCTCATACGCCTCCGCCCTCCCACCCCACCGCTCTGCCGAAGGACGAGCACACCTTGTTCGAGCTTGCCGACGTGGAGATGTCGTACGGGAGCAGCGCCATGGCGCCGGAAGGCCGGGGCCTGCTGCAAGTGACGTCGAAGCGCCTCATTTGGAAGGAGCAGCAGCAAGAGGCAGGGCCGGAGGGCAAGGTGTACGAGGTGGAAGTTCCTTGCATCACCCTCCATGCCATTTCCAAGGACCCGTCTTCGTTCCCGAAGCCATGCTTGTACTGCCAGGTAGGTGATGGATGGGTGTGGGTGGGTGTACATGGCGTAAATGGCGGAAGGGGGTGGGGAGGTAGAAGCGGAGAGGGGGGTGCTACTATGACTATGACGAGGAGGCAGGCGTACATCCTTCCTACCTCAACACAATAATATCCTCACGCCTCTTTCCGTTCCTACAGATCTCAGAAGGCGGAGAGGACGAGGACGAGGACGAGGCCAAGGAGGTCTACTTTGTGCCGCAGGACCCAGAGAGCCGTAAGTACTTAGCTTGTGTGTGTGCTGGCTGTTTGATTGATATCATACCAATTCAGTCTTGTAGCATCAATGCTCCAACATTTGTTATATTTTTGTGTCAATATCTTTCTTATCTTTGTCATTCATCTTTTCTCGTTTTCTCACCCCCAATCACCTCACCCTCCCTCTCTCCCTCCCTCCCTCCCTCCCTCCCTTTCTCCTTCCTTCAGTCGCTCCCCTCTTCGAGGCCCTCTCCAAAGCCGCCTTGATGAATCCCGACCCCCCAGAAGCTGGGGAGAACGAAGGCGATGACGAGCTGATTTTTGACCAGACTGCCTTTGCTGCTGCGGGGGGCGCGTCGGAGGAGCAGGTAGGAAGGAAGAGGTTGGGGATGGTGTTGCTTGTCAGTAGGATGGGCAAAGCTCTCAAATAATTTATTGTTGGTATATACATGTTAATAGATATTTGAGCCATTTCTTCAATTGAAGATTATCGAGTTGGTAAATCACTGAATTCCCCTCCGATGTTATTTTAATTCTCATTTCTTCACCAACCTACATCACCCCACAACAGGCCCGCGTGCTGGCTCACCTGGAGGGCCTCATGACCTTCAGCCCTAATCTGGCGGCTGCCACGGGTGGGCAATTTGACGATGTGGACGAGGAGGAGGAAGGTGCAGCAGCAGCGGCTGCGGAGGGGGAAGGCGAGGAAGCAGGAGCAGAAGGAGAAGGAGGAGAGGGGGGGGAAGGGATGAATGGGCATAATGGCACGGCACAGTAAATGGAGGGAGGATGGATGTGAGACGTTATATAAGAAACCCCAAAGAATCAATATAGGAGGATAAGAAGAGAAACCTGCGTGCTTTTTACGTATTTTGTGCATGTTGCGTTCGCTCCTTTACTTAGTACCGTGCTTAGTACACGTCAACGCTACCCGGCAACGGCAACGAGCCCTGGCGTTCTCAAGTCGTCTCCTGTGCACAAGCACACTCGGGCTTCACACACCAGTCTACACACCCACAACTACACAGGCTAGCTTACGCGGCAGTACAGGGGCGTCTCCGTGGGGAGCCGGTGGTGCCGGTGGAAGCCTTGATTACACCGCAAAAGACCCCGCCCCCTACTCCGGCCTCACCTCTGCTAACTTGAAATAGGCCAGTCTCATCGATCACAATGCGTCCATCAACAAGCAAGCTCTATCTCATACTCCTACACCACAACACCATTAGGACAGGCACGCACCTTGCTGCTGGTCCTGTCAACCACCTCTAGGAGTCCCGTCCCACCGCCGGCACGTGGGCATTAGGCACAGGCCATTCAGTCCTCTCTCCTTCCCAGCCAGCGTCATTTGTTCTACGCCCTCAGTCCACGCCCTCCCGCTTCATAAGCCATGCCTGAGACTGTGGCCGAAAAGGCGCAGGACCTGGTGATGGCCTGCCTCTTCTCCCTCATTGCCGTGGTGGCCTTGGTAAAGTGCCGCCGGGTCATCGTGTTGGAAGGCGCAGAGGTACGTGGGCAAATATGGCGTGTTTGTGTGTGTGTGTGTGAGTGTGTCGAGAGCTATACTAGGAAATAGGTGGGACTGCGAAAGCTTGTACGCATATATGTAGATAATGAGTTCCGGTCCCTACGTGATTGCATCTTTTCTTCTCTTACTCATTCCCTTCCTCCCTCCCTTCCCCCCCCTCCCTCTCTCCCACCCCACCCCTCCCTCTACAGACGGCCATCAAAACGTTTTACTTCCTCATCTTCGGCGCCGCCGCCTTGCGGGCAATCTGGTTCTTTATCCCTTCCGACGTCCTGGAACCGTCCTACGCCCCTGCCGAAGTCTGGGCGTTTCAAACCCCGCACTGGGAAGGAACGCTCATCTCCGAAATCCTCCTTTCTGGTGGCTCCCTCTGCCTGTTCGCCATATTTGTCCTGATTATTATCTATTGGGCCGATTTGTTGAAGAAAGTGTTTAAGCCCGTGCGGAAACACGAGCCAATGACCACTTTCCTGACCATCATGGGTAGTCTCGCCGCCTTCGAAATCGCGAATTTCTCGTTATTTTGTGCTGGCATTTATTCCTCCCAAGTCATGACCCTCCTAGACTCCATCATGCTCGCCCTCTTATCCATGGTCTGCGTCGTGGAAATTTCCATCTTCTCCCACCGTTTCCGGACAGTCCTAACAACCCTAGGAGCAATCAATCAAGTCCCCACAGACTCACAAGTAAGGACCATCGTGTGGATAACCGTATTTGGGAACGTCTTCTTCGTCTTGCGAGCAGCGATCGAGCTCTTCCTAGCCGCCACCTTCTTCGCGTTATGGAAGGAGAAGAAGCCATTGGACTCACTAGCTACCCCCCGGAATCATTTTTGGGATGTTTATCTCTTAATAAAACATACCTTGGAGCTTCTCATTTTGTTCTTGATGCTCTGGACCCTGCAATCACGCAGAACGACCCACCACCACCATGGGGCGAATAGCCAGCAGCAGCAGCAGCAGCCGCAGGGAGGGAGTGGGTTGAGAAGTAGTGGTGCTGGTGAAGGAGGAGGAGGGTCAGGTTCGGGGGGGTCGTATTTATCGATGGCCTCTACCGCCTCGACGGGGAGCAAGCTGCCGAATAGAAGAGAGTACACGGAGGTGAAAGATGTGGAGGGAGGAGGAGGAGGAGGGGAAGGGGGAGGAAAGGGGGGAGCGCCGCGAGCGCCGCCGGGGAGGTTCTTTACTGGAACGACGAAGAAGGCGGCAGTAGCAGGGACGGGGGAGGGGAGGAGTGGGAAGAGCAGCGGGAGTGGTGGTGGGAGATGAGGGGGAGGGAGAGAGGGAGGGAGGGAGGGACGGAGGGAGGGAAGTTGTATCAGTAGCAAAATGAAGGGAGGACAAACCGAAATAGCAAGCACAAAAAAACACAAAATAACAATCCAGCCTCACAACACCTTTGTCTGTGACGCATCCCTTGTGTGAGGCTATTTGGTGTGTGGGTGTGTATATACATGGGGAGAAGATTGGACAATGCAAACAAACAAAGAAAAAGTACGCCAGGGAAAGCAAGAGTTGAGCAGGGAGGGAGATAGACCCTGATTTTGAGAAATCGAGGAAAAGGCGGGAGGAAGAAAGCACCTTGGGGTCGTGTGGTAACGATGGTGGTGAAGTGTGCGGGCGAGAACTTGTTCATGTGGAAGGAAGAAAGAAGACACACCGAATAGATTGCCAGT
>Ga0209390_10006587_pt1 | contig 15444 bp, 13 predicted proteins | sample BON01_FD_187212 | JGI IMG/M metagenome (GOLD analysis project Ga0209390, IMG submission 187212) | Freshwater microbial communities from Lake Bonney liftoff mats and glacier meltwater in Antarctica - BON-01 (SPAdes) (version 2) | ecosystem: Environmental > Aquatic > Freshwater > Ice > Glacier... | reverse complement strand
CTTGCAATGCTTAGATTTTTACAGTTATTACTAATCATACTTTTTCTATCCTCCAAGCCCAAACAATGCAGATTTTTTTTTCAGCCAGTCACGCTCAACGCTTAACTGACCTATTTGTTCATACAGGCCTTCTAGCTAGTTCATTGCCGGTTTTGCCCGTATATGCGCAAAATCCAATATTACGATTGATTACTCTTACCAGAGCCTGCTTCTATAACAGTCATAAAAGACTTCTTGTAAATAGCGTATATATCTTCATCAATCATATGATCTGTATTGCGCACCCTATTTTCAATAACTAATTTTGATAATTCAATAGCTGAGTTAATTGCAGAGGAAGCCATTTGGCCTACTACATGATCCGCTTCAAAATGATCCATAACTAAGTCATCCATTATATTCTCAAAAAAGGCAGACGGTAAATCTTCAGGGTTAAACTTAGCAACTTTCTGAGCTTTATGTATTTTCTTTTTTTGCACTATATCCTCGCATTAATTAATAGTTAGTTAGAGTTAAATTCCTAAAGCCCCACGATATAAATCAATTAAGTTATCTTCCTCAGCTAGAGCATCCTTGTCTTTCTTTCTGAGTTTTAGTACATGTTTAATTATTTTAACATCAAAGCCCATTGATTTGGCTTCATTGAAAGAATCCTTAAGAAGATCAGCAGACTCCGAGCGCTCTTGCTCTATAGTCTCTATTTTGTTTATTATTTGCTTTAGTTTTTCGGCTTCTATCACTTCGCTCATATTTGTCTCTGAAAATTATATTAATTGCAGCTTTATTGCATATGACTTGCCATTTTTGGTATATAGATCATAGCCGATAGCCTGATTCTTAGTTAGGCTTGTATAACCAGCACTCTCTACTTCGCTAATATGAACGAATATATCTTCGCTACCGTCATCAGGTGCAATAAATCCATAGCCCTTTGTCGTGTCAAACCACGTTACTTTGCCTTTTTCCATAAAACTTAACTATTACAAGCGTCTTTGAGTTTTTGACCAACTTTGAACTTAGGTTGATTGTAAGCCTTAATTTGTAATGCTTCACCGCTGCGAGGATTACGGCCAGCTCTTGCTGCTATCTTAGTAGTAGAGAAATGACCAAAACCTATAAGAGAAATCTCATTACCTTGACCCATGGCATCAATTACCGAAGAAGTGAACATATTTATGTTTTTCTCAGCTTCGGCTTTAGTGCATTTATTTTGTTCAGCAATATATGTTACGAATTCTTGTTTATTCATGAGTTTTAAATATTTATTGTTAAAAAGGCGATCTCGCCAGTGTTCAATCTAGCGAGATCATAATACCTGATTCATTGCAGCGTTTTTATTATACCGGTAAACTAAATTTCGTTCTTAAGCTTTAGAATATCATTTTCAGGCAAGCCAGTAACAATTAGCTTATGATACAGCTTTTGCTTAAACATATTTTAATTTATGCAATAAGTTTGCAATTTCTAAATCCTTAGTCATATTTTTTCTCCTAAATTATAATTTTTCTGATTATAACTTATGAGAATTTACACAATCAATCGGACAGACCCAAATTATGTATTCATTTAGAGCTACTTTAATCAATATGACTCCATTCGCTGTAATCTGAAGCGTTTTCTAAATCCATGCTTTCTCCTGATAATTTAAGATCATCATAGATTTTACTAGTTTTATCATTGAAATGGCTTTTTAAATGCTCTGTAATGAACTTAAATTTTTGTTCTGGAGTATTACCCCATTTCTGTTCTTTATCTAGTTGCTTTAAGACACGCTTCTTACCAAGAAAAATTTCACTTGTGTATAATTCTTTTTCCTCTTTGTTTTTAGCAAAATGTTTCTGTAGCTTTTTTATGCTATCCTTAAATAACATTTCAATCTTAGCCTCTTTACGACCTTTCTCTTTGGCTATTAACTCTCTTTTTTTGCAAAGATCTTCTATAATAAAAGAGATATCTTTCCCACTTTTTTCTTCCTGCGCTATATCACTAAATATGGTTTGTAATTCAATTCTAGTTTTTAGTGAACTCCAATGTATATCAGATTCATTACGTAGGTAAATATCATCCTGTCCAGTTGTACTAACATAATGTATATGTATATTACTAAAACCCAAATCATTGTTTGATTCAAATACATATCCACGCTGCATCAGATAGCTGTTTATTTCGCTATTATTTAGCCAAACACCATCTTGAGACGCATAGCTATAGTAGCCGTCTTGTATACATTTAAGCCTAGAAATATCAACTCTCTCTAATATTTGCTTTTTCTGATCGTCTTCTGAACTCTTCCAATCTTGCCAATTATTGAATTTATTGAGTTGAATATCATTTGCTTCAGTTTGAAAGAGTTTAAATTCACATAAATTATCCGCTTTTTCTACCAATATATTTTTTATATGATCCTCTAAAATAGCTTTTACATCAATATCTAAAAGAGTTTTTTTTGTTATAATATAATCCCAAGTTTCTTCTGCTATATTCTTCCAACTACCATGAAGATTATTAATAACATTATTTATACTAAGCTTTGTCTCTGGGTTAGTATCTGGATCATTTAGAGGTTTTTTTAATAACTGAGTTATAACTGCTTTAAAAACATCAAACGATTGAGCAAATATGTTTTTATAATGCCCAATTATAACTAATTGTTGATTTTTAATAATATTATCCACCCTTACCTTATGATCATTATCTAACTCTGTTTCTTTTTTTTCAAAATCCAACCCTAATTTATATAATTCTATAAAAATTTTTATATTGTTACATAATTGTTGACGTATCAGTGATACATTACCTTCTGTCTCAATCACTCCTTTTATAGCATGTAATGCACAATCTCCACCACCCTTGGTTTTGACTATCTCAAACGTTTTATTGTCAATTTTATATCGGCTCTCTAGCCCTAATTTAGTAGCTTGACTAAACAATTCCCTCGGGTCAGCGCCTAATTCTTCGGTAGAAATCTTATACCCACCAATATCGAGATTGCATTGACCTATATTCTCCTCGTCAAAATTATCGCTTTGGTTACTATCTGCTTTTAAAAACTGCTTAAAGTTAAAGTTAATATTATAATAATCTTTTAATAAGATACTCAGCTCTGTGAGTATCGATGTTAAGGCTAGTGACAAATCGGCTTTTTTGAATTGATCTAATTTTCGTGCAATATCTTGAGAAAAAGTCTTTTGATTTTTCTTAAAAACATCTAATAAGTCCTTAACATTTTTGCCTAGGGCTTCGTCTTTATTAGAATCTTGAAATAGTGTATAAGCCTTTAATTTATATTCTGATAGATTAAGTTGATTCGATAACTGTTCCAAATCAAGCTTGTTTAAATCTTTATACCCTATCTTTTTTAAACATTTTGCTATATCTAAAATAGTCAAAACGTTATGAGTATCAATATCAAAATCATTAAATTGCTTAAGTGTATATAACTCTTTTAAAAAGTCTAAATCAAGAAATTGAAGACTTGGGTATTTTTTATAGCCAACAGATTTTATCCACTTTATTAATAATTCCGCTTTAGAAAAAAGAAATTTTCTATATTTAGCCCCATTACCATTGTTATAAGGATCTTGATCGTAATCCATTATATGAGTATTTGGTAATTCTTTATGGTAAGCCTTTATTGCTTGTCTTATTCGTGCTACTACTGGAGAATAAGCCATTGGGAAAATATTTTCAGGGCACTCTATCGCTTCAATCAGCTTTTGTTCTTTCGCTTTTCCTTTATATGATTTTTTGGTTTGAGTAGTATGTATAGTAATATACTCATTATCTTTGGAGAGTAACTCAAAGGTCATAGGAGCCATAAATACAGTAGAGATATCTCTTTGCATTTCTGTGATAAATAATAAGTTTGTTACCTGATCAGTAAAATTATCATCATCTTCACTTTCACTTACTTTAGGTGCATTTTTATTCTGTATTACCGCTTTTATACGATTTACGAACTGTTTTTTAGCTATATTATCTAATTTATTTATTTTTAGGAATATATCAGAGTAATTGCCAATCCCTTTTACTTCTGAAGATATAGTAAAATTCTTAGAACTTAACTCATAAGCATTAGTGAATTGTCCTAAGGCAGCTTTTGTAAGTTTATAGTTATTACTAACCGCATGGCTTGGTGTATTCTGCAACGTTAAGAATTTTACTATATTTTTATTTGCTCGATTAATTACCTTAGATAAAGCCAAGATATTGCTAGCATCTTCTTGATATCCGCTTGATAGTGTAGGCAAGTGTTTATTCAAAAAAGTAAAATTCTCTGTGTGATTTTTTATCTTTTCTTTGATAGAAGACTTTTGTTCATCTTTTAATGTCTTATTATAAGGTGAAAATAAAGAATTAAACCCACCTATTTCATTTGTGCCTTCTGGAAGAAGGGTGGTGATTACTTCTTTAAATAACTTTTTCTCATCTTGAGTAAGTTCTAAATGAGTCTTTTTTAAATGCTTGTATTTATCGTTGATCGAACTTTGCTTAAATAATCTATCAGCTAAATAATTTAGCATTAAAGACAAGTATATTTTAAAGTTATCAATATCAAGCGACTCTTGATATGCTTTTAATTTATCAAAAATGCTTGTTTTGGGTGAATAACCAGCTTCTTCCTCATCACTAGAATCAATATAATTTTTCATTACGGTCAGTTATGTAAAATCAATATAATGATATGTTTCACACAATCCCACTAATGAATTAGCTACTTCTGGATCAGAATTATCATATGCATATGATATAATTGACTTGGGGTCGTCTTCTGACAAGTGCAGATCACTAGGAGTTAGTATAGTTTGGGTTATTGTATAATGAATAATAGAAAAAGCATTGTCTACGTTACCAGATTTTAGGCAATCTTTCACCATACCAATAATTTTCTCAGAATTATTATTAGTAATAGCATTTTTAATTTCATCCTGTATGTCATTATTTAATTTGTATTTCATATTAATCTCCTCGTTTTTAAAATGACCTTTAGAATCATTGTACAGTACTAACAGATATTAATCAAGAATCGCTTAAGCTAGCAAAGTGCTTATTGATTTGTGATTATTTATACAAATGTAAGTTTTGTTTATTAATTAGCAGTACGTAATGTCATTTATAATAAACCCGCTATACACTAGTAAAGCTAAAGTCCCACAAACGCAGGATTTTGGTATCCAAAAACAAAACTCCATTGTATTAACATTTAGCCAAAAAAATCCATTCCAAAACTACTACCGATAGATTTTATAGCAAAATACCTTATAATTCATGTTTTTGGAATAAGTTTGACTATAAAAATAACTTAGAACAAATATTACACATTAAATTAGCTAGATTTCTGTAATTGTTATCGGGTAAAGAGCTTCTACTTGTTTCTTCTTAAGTAAATACATAGGAGTTTTTACTCCCTTTACATCCTCAAACGTAATATCACCGTTAGCCCAGTACACTTGAAAATCACAAACATACTTTACTCCTCCCGTAAGATGAAAAGGCGGTTGCATTTGAAAGAATAACACTTCACCCCGCGCGCGTAAGATTTTGAGTTCTTCGTAACGCTTGCGTTCTTTTTTAGAGGCAAATTTAAAGCCGTCGCTTTCAGATCTAACAGCAAAGAATTTATGCTTTAACTTCATTTATCCTCACTCTTCATTTGTATTTCTATTTAATATAGAAGTAAGGGTCGGAGTGTAATAAGGATTACCCTTGTGCCACGGCTCTCTTTGCTTTATCTGAAGTAGTTTTTTGGCATATTGGGGTTCAAGCAGTGCTTTTTCTAGTTGAGGTATCATTCTTCGCTGTAGTTTTGATCCTAAAAAATCAGAAGCAAATGTTGCTCCCGGTATTTTATGCTGCACTTCTTTACCTAACTGTGCAAGTAGCGAAAGATCAGCAGGAGTATTTGATCCGATTGCTCTTGATGCATCTGAAATCAACTGCCTTCTGGATAATACTTTATTTACATCGTGTAATTTTCTGATTTCGTCTTTATTAAAGAAATTAGAGATTATATTTTTATTTTCTTTTAAAAACTTATTAGCTTTTATATTGGATAATTTGGGATTACCGGCATTATCTAATGCTCCCGTTTCTGCCGTTTTTAAGAATTTATCAAGCACAGAACTCTTCGCAGCTTTGATTGCAGCAGGATCATTTTTTATCTCCTTATATAAAGCTCTCTGATCGCGCTTTGATCCGGATATAATTTGATCAGGTACTCTCTCATACGGTAACTTAAATTCGGTATTATATGGATCTCTCTTAATAAACTTGGCCATTAAAGGGTTTTCTTCGATAGCGGAGATCGGCTTTGAATTATCCGTGAAAGCTTTTCTATAAGCTGCTATCTCATCGATATTAGAAGATCCTTCTTCGATTATTTTCTTAGCATTCATGAGTGCGCTAGCTTCTCTTTTATTTCCGGCTATTATAGCACTTTCTATTTCCGCATTTAAGGCAGATAAGGTTGTATGTATTTCATAAGGAATAGGGTTCGAATTATTATCATTAGCATGAAACTTTCTTAATATATTTTTAGGATTACTATTAGTTTTTAGTAATTTTTCAGCCATAGTATAAGCTGATCTAATCTTGCCTTTTTCATATTTCCCAGCTTCTTTTAAGCTAGATACAATAGCGGAAATATCTACTTGATTCGTATTTGCCTTTAACTCAGATAAATAAGGCTCTGTCTTTTCTGTTCTTATTTGTTTCTTTTGATTTAAATTATCATATAAAGAATTAGATATCTTCTCTCCTAAAACTTCTGCATCGGTTGATAGAGGACTGATTTCTTGTAAATTTCTTCTAAGTAATTGATTATTTGCTGCATATCTCTCGCCTATCCCATTTATATTCGGACTAAGTGCCCTATCTAATCGAGCCAAGCCGCTATGACCTGCTACTTCAGCCGTAGTCGGGTTAATAATAGGTAATCCTTCTTCAATATTCTTTATGACTTTTTCTACGTCTTGCTCCGGTACATATTTTTGAAGCTCCCCGGCGGCTTTATAATCAATATGTTCTTTAGAAGGAGCAATAAAATTCTTACCGCCTTTTATACCCGCTCCCGCGCCTTTAGCAAATCTTGCTATAATCGGTACTGAAGCAGTCGATAGAACATCGGACTCTAATGGTGCTAAACCACCCTCTTGCAATGCTCCGCTAACTCCTCCTATACTACTGCCAAGAGCAGCATTCTTTAAATGTCCACCAACTCCTTTTGCCGATCCTAAGAAATTCTGAATTACACTTTTAGGTTTAGCTAGGTTGCCTAATGCCCCGCCGCTTAACAACGAGCCCCCTACTTCAAGTGCATTTCCTAATATATTTTGTATCGGATTCGACGGATGCGGTTCTAAATCTAATCCTGTATAATCTTTTAAGTCAGCACGCAGCGAACTAGAGGTAGGTATAAGGGAACTATAGTCAGTTTGCGGAGCATTCTCATCAATACGTATATTGGGAGGAGTCTCTTTTCCCTGGCCGTAAGTGCCCATACCGTACATGCCTACCGGCACACCGTACATTTTATTGCCGGCATTGGTGATTGCTTCCATCCCGCTTCCAAGCCCACTTGGTATATCAGCTATCGAACTTATTCCTTTTAAAGTAGATTTAGCTACAAACGGTAGAAACCCATCTCCTTTCATGAATTTATGCGGATATTCTGAAGCAGTAACATTTAGTCCGTGCATCTCGTCTGGAGCTTGAATCTTATACTTATCCCATCTGTTTCCAGATTCTTCTATTCTGTATTTATCCCACTTACTCAAATTACATCTCTCTTAGTTGATCCGAATTAATCCATCATTTTCTGCATCGCTTTCTTCATCAACAGGAATACTAAATCTATTACCGCTTGAATCTTGCATCAATACCGGTGGTTTAGTTATATCGGCAGCAGCACTATTTTGGTATGCCGCGGAAGCCTGTTGTTGCTCTGACATCCATCTTTTAATTTCAGGATAATTCTTCTTATTAATATGCCGTCCTAATTGCATTGACAATTCTGAAGCATCATATCCTGATCCTGCATCATGTAACATATGATCTAGCTTAGTTTCAAAAATATCTGATGCTTCATTAAAATTAGGGAAGAGATCGTTTTGGTCTCCGTATTTTACGGTAAAGTTTGTTAAAGCCCCGTCTTTTAAAGCTTTTTCAGCTGTTTGCATGGCACGTTTATTACTAGCTTGTACATCAGCATATTTTGTAGCAACAGCGCGTAGTTTGGGATCTTTAGTAAATGAACTCAATACACTACTAGCATTTCTAATAGCAGCTTTAAATGCTAACGGGTTAGTAGTATCAATACCTGCTTCTTGCATTGCTGTTTTTAAACTTTCATATCTATGTTTTACGTCTTGAACTTCGGAATAAAAATCTGCCGCTGCTTTTGCCTCCTTTCCTGTTTTATCAAATGCCGAATCAGTTCTAATTATAGGAGCAATTTGATCTAAATAAGAATTCTGTTGGTTCTTTTTTGTTTTATAATCAAGTAGTTCTTTTTGATATGCATTCGTTTCAGAGTGCTGCCTTTTATTTTCAGCTAATTGATTCTCGGCATGTTGCCTATGCCATAATCTTTCTTCTTCTTGCGCTTTTGCTTGTTCTTCGTGTTCCTTATGGGCAAGTATTTGCTGGGCTAAAGCGTTATTCTGAGCTAAGCTAACATTTTCCGTTTGGTCATAAGTAGCAATTGCAGGCGAAAGCGCATTAATACCTGTTCTAAAATTATCAATTATACTCCCTTTTCTTTGTAGTGGATTTTGTCTTAAATTATCTGCCATCGCTAGCATACTAGCTCGTAGAGCTGCATGTTCTTGATCTTGCGTCATACCCATATTAGCTCTTGAGTTGGTTATTGCTTTTGCTATACCTTCATCAAAGGGATTATAATAATCTTGCGAGACCTCTCCGCCGTTTTGCATCTGCTGGGGTATTCCACCCTTAAGCATATTTAATTTGTCTTCATAGTATTTCATAATTGGTCTCCGCAAATCTTTATTTAGTTATTATTTTCAACCTGTTTCTAAACATTGTATCCTGAATTTCTTAACCAATTTCTTGAATAATTAATATCATTGAATTGAGAATTAAGCATCCTCCTCTTTAATATTTCAGGATGATTTAATACTCTTGTATCAGCCGTATCGCCATATCCTCCGGTAGTACTAACTATATTAGGTGGATTATTCTGATTTCTAAAGAATGAGCCGTCTTCAATACTTCTTCTGTAAGCAGCCTCTTGCAGTTGATTTTGGCGGTACCATTCTGCATTAGCTCTACTTTGTTCTGCTGCTTTTCTATTTATCTCAGCAACTCTTGCATCATGTTCTATCCGCTGCCTCTCGAGTTCATAGTCGTTTTGGCTTCTTATCTCATTTCCGGCAGGAATTAATTCTTTCTCTACTTCACTATGAGCAATAGGAGCTTGGTTTTTTAAACCGGTTAAATTTAATCCTTGCGCATCGCTATTATTAATACGACCAGTCGCACCTAAGGTACTTACCGCATTTAAGTGAGGACTCCTTACACCGGTGTTCCCAGCTCGTCCTGCCGCGCGCAGGTGAGGCCATTGCCAATCTAGCTCATCTTCATAATTATTATAGTCGCTATTTAGTTTATTTTGTTCATTGGCCCACTTGTTTGTCCCAGACTCATTAAGCCCTTTAATTTTGCCGAGTATTTCATTATATTCAGTAGATCCGAATTTACTTAAACTCTCTAATCTATTAATGTCATTTCTATCGTTTATATTAAAACGTTTCAAATTATCACCAAGTCCCGATTGGAATAAATTACTTCTATTATTATGACTGCTTGCAATGATCTCTCTTGCAGCTCTCTCCATTTCTCCTATATGAGATTGAGAGCCATATACTCCTCTGGCGACATTATCAGCATTTATTCTACCATGAGCTTTTTTGATTAACTGCTTGGTTTCATAATCTAAATTTTCTTCCCTAGGAGCAATTTGTTCAGGTAACGAATTCACCGCCCTTGTACCGATATTTTCACGACCTATTAAATCTCTTCTTAAAGCTTTCCGCTCATCATAAAAATTATCTCGGTAGTTTGGACTTAACCTCTCTGCCAAAGAATGAGACGTATCTATATCGGCATTAAGTCCCGCTACTAATTGCCCAGGATAAGTAGGAATAATAGAATCATAAGCCCTTTTACCTTGCTCAAGTATTTTTTTGTTGCTCGAACGTATGCTATCGGCAGAAGGGCTATCATCATCCTCATCCACTCTACCTCCATGCCTACCTATAAGATCCTCAAGTAAATTAATCTTCCTATACGGCTCTTGTACCTCTCTATCAAATGTGCCCCGTAAAGCATTGTTTACCATAGCCGAGTGCGCATGTTTCTGATTACCAAGCTCACCTAGTATTGATACTAATCCCTCTCTGCGTCCTTTCTTATCAAGCGATAAGTTGTTAAGACCATTAGCTAAATTCTCGTTAAAACCTTGATTTAAATTACGAGCTTGCTCACCGATATCTTCAAAAGCTCTTTGACTCGTAGGTAGCATTCTATTTATATCTTTTTGACCTTTAGCCGCAAATCTTGCTTCTCTATTTGCATAATTCTCTCCAAATTGTTTCTTTAAACGCTTTAAGCCGATATTTTCATTTACCCCTTGCCCTCCGCGCTCAACCCTACCTAATAAAGAATTTATTTGCTCGATGCTAAAACCTTGTGCAGGACGATTTAAAATTGACTCTATCTTATCACTGTAAGGAGCGCGTTTATTTCTAAACCCTTCCTCTAATTGTCTTTTTCTTTGAGTTAAATAAGACATCGGGACGTTTGTTCTGCCCTGATATACGGGATAATTGCTACCCGCTAAACTACCTCTATTTCTAGCCAGTAATTTCTTTAATTCTTCCGTAATATCCGCTGATTCTCGAACAGGTTGTTCTTTAGTATTCCAATAAGATGCCCTTTCTTGATCGGTAGCTCGCCAAGGTAGCGTTCCGCCTCGATGCCCATAACCTGAGTTCGATCCTGCAAAATGTTCCTTTAATAAACGCTCATGTTCAGTTAAATAGTCGTTCTCAGTATTATAGTTCCTATAAGCATGTTGCTCTACAGGACTCATTTGATCAAATCGACTCATATCAGCCCCTCATATAACTTAACAATGATTTTGCCTTCGGCGGCATTTTAATGCTTCCACCTCTTTTATGCTCTCTTATATTACGTCTCATTTGATCTAACTTTTTTGCCCCGTTAGCATTATTACCGTCACCCAAATCTGAAACCGTACTTGCATCAATGACATATTCACCATCCGACAGTTTAGCATTAATATCATCATCCTGACCGCCACTATGACCTTGTAGGTAGCCGATAATTCCCATCGGGTATTCTGTTTCTTCTATTTCATAAGCCGTTGTCGGGTGATAAACACCGCCCTCTTTCATACGAACCTGATTACCCGTAAATTCAGGGTTGTCGTAATACTCTAACCATCTTCTTGTGTTTTGGTATTCTTCCGGGCTATTCACTTTTCGATACAGTGGAGTCATATTTGATGTTTCATTACCATAGAGATTACTTCTAGCTCTGCGTTTTGCTTCTCTTTGGGCTAGAGTATAAGCTGCCTCTGCTTCAAGTTCTGCTTGTGAAAGCCTTGATGCATTTCTATAGCGTTTTTCGTTAGCAGCAATTTCTTCAGGGGTCGTCTCTTTTACCTTTTTTTCTTTTTGCGGTATTAACTGATTTGCTAAAACGGCAGTACTCATAATGTTAGACGGGTGTGTAAAGAAATCTTTACTATTACCTACTAAACTATCCAAAAACCCTTTTTTAGCTTCTTCCTCAGCTATTTTTTTACCGGCTTCTCTACCTACCGTAGATGCGGCACTTTCTCCTGTTTGTACACCGGGAATACTACTGCTACCGGCACTATTACCTATCCCAAGAGATGGTAATATAGCATTTTGAGTGCCGTAATTAGTTAGATAATTACCTGCCGCCGTTGCACCAAGGCTATTTGCGCCTGAGCCGAGTAAACCGGCAGCAGTTGGTGCTATTGTTCCCATTAGCCCACCTCTAAGTGCTGATTGTAAATGATCTTTGCGCCCTCTTACAGACGAGCCGGCAGCACCACCAAGCGCGCCACCGATTATACCGCCAAGTCCGGGTAATATCATATTGCCGAGTACCACTCCGGCTGCGGGTCCTACTACACTTTTAAACCATTTCTTAGGATTACTAAAAAGTCCAAATTGAGGTAAGCCTGTTTTAGGATTAATAGTTCCGCTCCCTCCCATACTTTTTAAAACTGCCGCTTCTATCGGATTTATATGAGCAAGAATAGTATCCTCTCCTTCTCCTTGTTGCCTAATTATTTCCGCTAAGCTAGGCAATAGTTTATATTCTTCGGATTGTTCCATATCTGTATCAAACTGTGAAGCATCAACCAGTGGCATTTCATCCATTGGTGTTTCATAAAATACTTCTTCTTCAAATTCAGGGTTAGTACTTTGCAAACTATCGACATGACCGCCTTCTGCATATGACGCAAACCCCTGTACGTTATTATTACTAACGTTATTACGCATTAATTGACTTAATCCTAGAACGTTAAGTCTACTCTTAACATTATTTGCTAGATCGTTTTGTGAAGAATCAATTACACGACCGCCGTTTGCGTATTGTTGGTTCTGTGCAATACTATAACCCGTATTATTAAGATACGGCGTATCGGTAGAACTCTGTATCGGATATAAACTACCTTCGCTTATAGTCCCAAGCATAGGATTTCCGACTTGTCCTTGATTTACGCCATCTATATATGGCTGCTTGTCATTTTGAGCAAAGTTATCGGTAAGCTGCGGATTAAAGTCAGTATTTTGAGACTGCGCCGACCCAAACTGATTATAAGGATTATTATATGGATTAAACATTTCTTTTTTCGATTTAATTAGTTCTTGAATTCATTATATTATACACTACAAATGCCCATTCTTCCCAATCTTTATATAGTGATTCATCTTTTTTTGTTTTTAAAGGACTAGGAACTCCGGCATTTAAAAAAGAACCGGTACCGGCAACTATTTTAGCCCATTTTGTCCATTGTTTTTCGTCCTTCAAAATAGGCAGAGGTTCGTTACTATAATCCATCAATAATGTGGCTGCCCAATATTTTAAACTAATATGCTTAGGATATACTGTTATCATTGCCCGTCACCTAGATTGACTGTTATCATCACATGCCCCATTTCAAAATAATTGACGGACGCAAAAGTAAAAGTTAGTTGTCTTCCTTGATAGTAATAATCAATCTTTGGAGTCGCTCCGCTAAAAACTATCTCTTCACTTGAAATAGTAGGACTTTGTGCGTATTCTTTAGTATTAATAACAACGCTCATTGTATCTTCTTGCTTACCCATTCTAAAATCAGGTTCTATTTTTTTAACTTCCATCCATCTATCTATGCCGGTTAATTGTTTTAAAGGATTAAATGAGGCAAAGGATATAGTGGGAGTGGTAAAAGACGAAGGTATTACCGTATTAATTTGCGGTTGATCTACTATTCCGTTTAAACCAAATGCCATTATAAAATTCACATAGATATTTGGATCTGCTAATAGTCTATATGCACGTGCTGGCTGCGGGTTAATAATATCAAATACTAAAGTGCCCCTGGGATTGAAATTCTGAGTTTGGTTTACTAATTCATTCCAATTCACAAGGTCTACAGAGGATTGAATAATACATCTATAATTTTGTTTTAGATCAACGTTAGCGTTTGTTATTTGTATTTGTGCAATAGTTTGCAAATTACCCATTCCATAATCATACATTAAATTAGTATTTGCATGCTGCGTGTAAACTGATCGAACCGAAGGCGGCTCTGTAAATGCGTTTTGTGGATAACCTCCCCCAGCATTATCATTACTAGTTCCATTGTTAGATGAAGGCGTACCGCCTAAAATACGTTGTATAACGGGAGGAGCTAAAATTACCTCATTAGTTTCAACTTCATGCTTAAATAAGTACTTATCCGTATTCAAAGGATTAGTCAGCGATCTACCGGACGTATACATATTCCCCGTAACATTATCCCAAAAGCCACAATCTCTGGTAATTGAAGTATCATACCAACTATTCTCTATAACATTATATATGATAGCATGAGTGCATCCGACCTCTGCGTCTTGTCCTCTTTCTGGGTAAAACCACCAAATCTCATCCTTAGCAACATTTTTTATGCCAAATACTAATTGGCGTTTATTCATATCGATATTATCAAAGAAATAATTACGATTGATATTATTTTCCAGCGGATTAACTATACCGTTGTAAATAAAGAATCTTCCGGTACCTGGCCAATAAAATACCCCGTCATATTCAACAACGCATCTTGATGATAGAATTGAACTATCATTCGTTATCACATCCTTCGTCATCTTTAACTCGTCGCTTTCTCCTGTAACACTATTGGATAGTTTTATTACTGATGAAAGCGTCCAAAAAAGTAATGTCGGAGAATTACCTCCTCGAACTTTAGCTCCAAAAATAACTTTATCGGTCGAAATGTTTATAGATGTCTTCTCGCCGCTAAAATCAAAAGGATCATTTAATTTACTCCACCGAACTAATCCGTTATTACCGTAAGCAAACAAATAAGGATTAATAAAGACCATGCCACCGTTTGTGTCCTCAGGAGTACTAGTAAAGTCTTTAGCCGGACCTACGGCGGGATTAGCGTTGTTTAAAGGTATATATCGTATATAAGGAGCAGTATCGTCTAAAATATTGTCAAGATTATTACTACCGAAACAAACTATCTGTTGTTGTTCGGCAATAGCATTTGTAGATTTAATAACAGGAATAAATTGCCATAATAACTTGCCGGGAGAAGTAAGATTGTTGTAATTAACTCGCTGTCCTATAATAGCATTATTGCTTATTACATATTTATATACCGATGACTGATCGTTCGGATGATCAGGATCAAAAATGTCATTGTATCCGTATAGTACGATATATTCATTTTCTCTAGTATTAAATTTATATATACTATTAGTGACGTACCTATTTACCGAACTTTTTATTCCAAGCATTCCGCCTATTTTCTTTGGCATACCGCCGTAGAATCTTACCCATTGTCCGTCCGTGCAATACTCCCCTTGAAACGGTGGCCTATCTCGGAGTATTCCAGGTTTAAAAACTATAGGAAATATTTGATCTGCTGCCATATTTACTCTTTATTTTCAAGCGCATAAAGTACACTGCCTGTCATAACCTAATCCTTGTCTCGTTTACTTGTTCTATCGGTATATCGCTCTTTGGTCTCATTGTTAAGACTTTGTAATGCTCGATTATATAATGATTCAAATACTGGAATGCGCTCATCATTCTTTAAGTATGATAATGCTTCTAAAAAGCAGGCATAAAATAATAAATCTGGATATCTCT
>Ga0209390_10006586_pt1 | contig 15450 bp, 20 predicted proteins | sample BON01_FD_187212 | JGI IMG/M metagenome (GOLD analysis project Ga0209390, IMG submission 187212) | Freshwater microbial communities from Lake Bonney liftoff mats and glacier meltwater in Antarctica - BON-01 (SPAdes) (version 2) | ecosystem: Environmental > Aquatic > Freshwater > Ice > Glacier... | reverse complement strand
GTGGAGGAGGAGATTGAAGCGTTGCTGTCACAGAAGTGAGGGTAAGAAGGAGGGAGGGAGGGAGGGAGGGAGGGAGGGAGGAGAGGGAGGGAGGGACTCCGTCGGCAAGTAGAAGATTTGGACGACCTCATTCGCAGCAAGACGGACACCAAGCGGGCCGTGGAGAGGGAAATTGAAGCGTTGCTGTCGCAGAAGCGAGGGTACGTGTGGAAGGGAGGGGAGGGAGGGTGGGAGGGGGTGGTGATATATGCTAGATTCAGCTTTGTAATGCTACTTCTGAGACTTGCATCTGTGCATACCCCCACGTCTCTTCCATCCTTCGCGCTCATCATCCCTCCCTCCCTCCCTCCCCCCCTCCTTCCCTCCAACAGCCTACAAATGGAAGTAAACACAATGGCCCCCTCCTTGGAGATCGCCAGCGAGTCCCCCCTTCGCTCCCTGGTCAAGGCCTGCTCTTGGCGATTTGTCGCGGCGCTGATTACCCTTAGCACCTCCCTCTTCTTCTCGCGCGAGTAAGTGAATGTTCTATTTGTATTTGTATATGTGTGTAGGAGGGGTGTGTGTGTGTATGTGGATCTCTTCTTTCGTTCCCTGGTCAAAAGCCTCCTCTCGGCGCTTTCTTGCTGCGTTGATTACGCTAAGCACCTCCCTCTTCTTCCCATGCGAGTACGCACGAGTGTTTTGTTTGTGTGTATGGGTGGGCGGATTGTGGGTGTGGGTGCTTCTGTGTGCCGTGGATTCTCTCATCGAAGTCTAATGTCATCCTTGTTTACCTTTCCTCTTCCCTCAGTGCCAAGATGGCCGCCTCCATCGTCTCCTCCGATTTCCTCTCCAAGGCTGGCACGATGTACGCAGGCGAGCGACTCTGGAACAAGGTCTTTTGAGACTGGAAAGAGATCGAACAAAAATAAATATTAAAATAAACCACACAAATACACACACCAACTCACCACCTTTTCTTCTCTTTATTTCCCTACCTTTAGTGCCAAGATGGCCGCCTCCATCGTCTCCTCCGACTTTTTGTCTAAGGCTGGCACGATGTACGCGGGCGAGCGGCTGTGGAACAAAGTGTCTTGGGGAAAAGAAGCTAAAGCCGGTGATGCTGCCTCTCGCTCGATTATCAAGGCATTTGCCTGGCGGGCGTTCGCGATGGTGAATACTCTGATTATTTCTATCTTTTTTGCCAAGAGCGTTAAGATTGGTACGTAAAATGGGGCATTCCCTTTCCTTTCCCCCTCTTCCTATTTTTGCTCCTCGTTCACTCACCCCTCCCTCCCTCCCTCCCTCCTACAGCCGGGCAAATCGCCTCTACCGACACCATCATCAAGACTTCCCTCTACGTGGTGCACGAGCGCATTTGGTCCAAGATTGATTGGGGACGATCGTACGACGTCGAATACAACATTTAAAGCGGAGGAATGGAGAAGGCAGGAGAGGGAGGGAGGGAAGGAGGGAGGGAAGGAGGGTGGGTTGTGTATACATAGATGAGGGTTGTGGTGTTGCGGCAGGCAACAAGGGCACGTTTTTTTCTTGGAGTGAAACCGACGAAATTGCTGGAGTAGAGGACGATGAAACTGGAGAGGAGAAGGAGAGGGGATGCTGAGAGAAAGGTTGAAAGGGCGAGCAATGTGGGCTCGTGCGGCGGAGGAAGGAGACTGACGGGGTGGTGGGGAGGTTTTAGGCTTGGAAGGGGGAGGACGATGGTTGGAATCAGGGCATCAACACCTACAACAAAGAACGAAGCAACGACACAATGGATGAATGAACTAGTTTGCTTGCTGACTTGGTTTTTATGTTGTGTTTGCTGTCGCTCCTCGTGCGACGTGCGGCAACAGAACAAAAGAATTGCCGGTAACGGCGGAGGTTGCAGTTCCGCCGCGCAAATATGTGCGTTCGTGCAGTGTCGACCCATCACACGTGGGCCAGAATGTGGCTTAGAAAGGGTCAATGGTATGTGTAGGAAGATTTGAGCAAGTTTTCCCTGACGTTTCCAGGGGAACTGTGCTTTCAAAGTGACCCCAAAGGGCGAGCTCCGGCAGGCGACGGTCAATACTTTTCCTTCTAGACCTTGACCTCCTCCCCCTCCCACACGATTTGACGCTGCTGCACTCCTTTATCATAACACAAGCGGTTTAGATAGCGATCATCATGCTGCACAAAGATGGCGTGCACGTAATCTCCTGGCAGCCGTGCATTGGCCCCCACTAGTCGCGCTCGAAGGCACCTCCTATTACTCACATACACACCCCGAACTCTCCACAGAACAACACCACGGAAACGCATAAAGGCACCACCTCTTACTCATACACACATCCGCCAAACTTCCCACAGGTCAATACAACACGGCAAGCCGCATCTTCACACCATGCAAGCCCAAGACCCCAAGCCCGCCCAAGTCATGAACCGTGGCGACGGCGGCATCGTGCGCCTCAGCTCTCCCTTTGGAGACATGCTCGACATTGAGGTGAACCAAGACCCCACGCTCCTCCAACTCCGACACGAGCTTGCGAGCTTTCTCCCCGGCGTGACGGACCTCACTTTCAAGCAAGGCGACGACGTGCTCACCGAAAGCTCGGCCATCGACATTGACCAGCCCGTGGAGTTTACGTACCCCCTTCGAGGTGGAGGCCCCGCGTTGGTCTTTGTGCGGACGATTCCGGAGGCTGTGCGCTTGCATATTCTTTGTTGTAAGATTGGTTGCCAACAGGTATGTCTACTCTTACAACAAAAACCTAGAAAGAAACAAAACTAATGACCCAAAATTATTAATACAGGTGGGGAATCTGGCTAACTCGGCGTGGTGCATGAGCACATGCTGCTGTCTCTTCCAAGCGTGTGGTACTTTGGACATGTTGCGTGTGCAGCAGTTCTTTTGCTTGAAGGTGGGCTTGTCTCCGGTGGGCTGCAATTGTATCACTATCATGCCTGCTTGCCTCCAGCTGAAGTGTTTGTGCTTTTCGTGTGGAATCAAGAACTTGCCGGACATTAAGAATGATGATTGGGTGACTGAGTCGATGCTTTGTTTGTATGCGAATTGTGGGCCGAAGGACTGCTGTGCGCCGCAGGTCTGCTGTCTCAAGTGCACGTGTTAAGAGGAAGGGAAAAGGGGCGGGATTGAATTAGCAATGGAGAGAGTGAGAAAGTGGAGAAGATGCAGCAGTATATAATGACAGTCATTTGGAAAGAAGCATTTACACGCAAACAAAATACTCTATTTATGTGAGTGAGAAGCAAGAGGATTAGAAAGTAACTGACGACCGCCCTGAGCTGGGCAAGTCCGAAAAAAGAAAAAGACGAGCACCCAAAATCTGACTCCCATCGTGTCTTCATTTATTTTCGCCCCGCCCCGTCTCTGGCCAAATCCTATTTCCCACATTCGTCAGTGCACTCCTCCTTATATTTTTCATGTTTTCATTATTTCCTCCCCTCACCCTATAAATACAATCAACTACATCCCAACACCCCCTTCCCCCCCCACAACCCTTTTCCCTCTTATTTTCCTTCTCCCTTTCGCTCTTTCCTCGCAGCGCGACCCCTACTATACCAAATCATCGTGCCCTTGTCCTTTTTTGTGTTCACATCGTATTTCCTTCTCTCACCCTATAAACACTGTCAACTACACCACATCCTCCCCTGCCCTCTTTCTCCTTCTCCCTTCCCTCTTTGTTCGCGTTCAGAGCACCAGAATATTCAATACGTTTTGCTTTCATCCCTCCCCATTTTACTCAACCCTCCCCTAACAAAACAAACCACGACATAACTTAAATCCACCTCCCTCCAACAAAGAATTACAACAACACCACAATTCCTCCTTCCCTCTATTGACTACTCCCCCTCCTCCGCACCTGCGCCTCCATCGTCGCCTTCCGTGCCAACTTTAACACCTTCCAATCAGGCAACAATGCCATCCATCCCTCCCTCCCCTACACTAGAACAAAACCACAACTCCCCCTTCCTTCTCCCTCTCCAGACTACTCCCCCTCCTCCGCACCTGCGCCTCCATCGTCGCCTTCCTCGCCGACTCAAGCACCTTCCGATTCGGCAACAAAGCCAATGGCGCCGCCGCGTGCGGATGCCTCGGTTGATTCCTCACCACCTCCCTCATCCTCGTCTTCACCTTCCCATCCGCCTCTTGCAATAAATGCATTAATTGGTCCGAAAGCGACGCTCGAAAAGCCTCTGCCTCCTCTAACGCTACCTCAGCCTCGGTCCTCTCTCGTTGCAAAGCAGCATAGTGAGCTTTCAATCCCGCCAGCTGAGCATCAGCCCGCGATATTTTCCTCTCTTGCACCACCAAATCCATGCTATGGGGGTGGTCAAAGGCTTGTCTTCCTCCTCCTCCTCCTCCTGCTGCTGCTGCTGCTGCTGCTGTTGCTGTTGCTGCTGCTGTTGCTGTTGCTGCTGCTGCTGCTGCTTGTGTCGCCGTATCGGCCTCGCTCGTGGTGGTGGTAGTGATGGTGGTGGTGGGATAGAATTTACCCAGCAAACCGCCCACACTGCTACTCCTGCTCTTGCTGCTGCTGCTCTTGCTGCAGCTACTGGCACTGCTAGTTCTACTCCTTCCGCCGCCGCTGCTGCTACTGCTGCTGGTGCTGCTGGGGGCGAGGGTTGTGTAGGGATTCAAAGAACTGTCCTTGCCTTGAGCCATTTCTCCCAGCACTTTTCCCATATGAGATAGATCAAGGGAGCTTTGTCTTGAGGACGAGGCAGAGGAGGAGGAGGAGGAGGAGGAGGAGGAGGAGGTGGGAGACGCCACCGAGCACCAGGAATCCACGCTGCTGGTATGCGCCTTGGGAGAGGTCACGAAAATCGTCCGGTTTCCTTCATAATCACTGCTGCTGCTGCTGTTGCTGTTGCTGCTGCTCCTATCCTCCTCTACAGTCACGGTGCCCCCGCCGGCCCGACGTTGCAAGGGCCTCAAGTCCCGAATGGAGGAAAGGAGGGAAGACGCGAGGGAGGGACTGCTGCCGCTGGAGGAGGAGGAAGAGGAGGGGGAAACCACTGGCTTGCCCCCGGCAAAGCCCTTCCGGTGGGCAGACAATAAATTACTGAACATCCTGCTGCTCTTTCTCCCTCCCTCCTTCCCCCCCTCCTCCTTCCCCCCCTCTTTCCCCTTCCCTCCCTCCTTCTCCTCCTTCTCCTTTTTGTCCTGCTGCTCCCTCTCTTTCTGCTGCTGCTGCTGCTGCTGCTGCTGCTGCTGCTGCTGCTGCTGCAACAACACAATCCCCGCTACCTGCCCCTGCAGCGCCACACACACCTCCTCCATCTCTTCTACTTGCATCCTAACCTCAGCCATCCTCCCCTTCAACTCCCCCACACTCCTCCCCGCAACCTCACACCCCACGCTCGCCTCTTCAATCTTCACACGATAATGCCCAAAATCCCGTGTAACAGGCCCTTCGATCAACTTAATCTCCTTCCTTAACCCCTCCACCTCCGATGCCTTCAACAACACCTCCCCCCCATCCTCCCCTGGCGGTCCATACCGACTCAACCACTCGCCCGTCAGCCCCGTATTCCTCCCTCCTCCCACCCCACCAGCAGCAGGAGCAGCAGCAGCCGCCACAAGCTGTTCCTTCAACAGGGTCAATGCAAACTCCTCCTGTAACTCACTGAGCATCGTCCTAGTCACCTTCCACCCCCTTGCTGCCCTTAACAACTTCTCCCCATCCCTCCATAGTGGGTGTCGTTTCGAGGTCCACTGCCTTAAAAACCTCCCTGACTCCTCCAAATTCAGCGGCAACAAATCCTCCTCCACCGCCTGAAGTAACGCGAGGGAGATCCGGAAAAGGGCCTTCCACCCATCCTGGAAAACGACGTCCCACACACGGGTGAGCACCCGAAGAGGGAGGCAATAGGCAAGCAAGGTCATATGCCACTGCGTCACCAAAATATCAGGCGCCAAGTGAATATTCTTAAAATGCGCGTGTAACCTCGGCAAGTGCTCACAAAGCAACCGATCGAATTGATAGACACGGAGCTTCATATGAGGCACGTCAGGATGCCAGAGCAGGCGCATGGATAAACCGGAGGAGGAAGACATCAAGGCAGTCATCATCCAAAAAACGTCGCTCGCCACGTGCATATGCTCCTCGGAACATTCCCACAAAAAGCCATATTTTTTTGCAAGCGCAGTTTTTTCAGGGCTGGGGGTGCAGCTGCTGCTGCTGCTGCTGCTGCTGGTGGTCGTGGTCGTGGTGGTGGTGCTAGTAGTGGTGGTGCTGGCATGAGAGGGAGACGGAGAGGGGGGAAGAGAAGGTGCAGCAGCAGCAGCAGCAGCAGCAGCAGCAGCAGCAAGAGGAAGGTGCTGCTGTTGCAGGTAGTAGGAGGGAGGAGGGGGGGAGAAGCACTCTGAGCCTTGGGTTTGGGTGGAATGGTCGGAATAGTACCCGTCTTCTTCGTCCGTTGTGGTGGAGGGGGAGTAAGCACCGTCGGAGGAACCATGCTGCTGCTGCTGCTGATGGTGGTGCTGGTGATGACGAGAGGACTCGTCCTCATTCCTCAAGCTGCCGCTGCCGTCCGGGGGGGAACAAGAAGGGAAGTAGGCCTTGTGCGTGCCGCTGCTCCTGCTGTTCCTGCTGCTACTACTCTTGCCTGCTGCTGCTGCTTTTGCTGCTGGTTTTGTCAGGACCCCTGCGCGGTGATTAATGCTGCTGCTGGCGTCGCAGAACTGGAGGAGGGGCGCCCGGTGGCTTTGGGGGTGGAAGTGGGTGAATGGCGAGGGAGGCAGCAGCCGCCGACGCAAGGCAAAGAGGAAGGAGGCACACACAAAGTTCATCCCTTGCATGTAGCTATGTTAAGTGCGAGGATAGAATAAGAAGTCGTGAGTATATGTACACCGCATCACATTTTTTGATATTACCCCCACAGACACAAACGAGAAACCTTCCTCGCTCACTTACCCCGTGTCTTCATGAAAAATCAAGCAGGCTTTCAAAACATTAGCAAGCAAATTCTGCCCCACCCCAGCCGAATCCCTAAAGAGGGGCTCCAAAGGAAAGGTACGGGCGACATCCCTCAAAACCTCTCCTTCCTGCCCGTCTTGCGCCAGCATGCGCTTGCCACTGTACCGCTGCTGCTGCTGCTGCTGCTGCTGCTGCTGCTCTTGCGGCTGCGGCTGCGGCTTAGGCCCCCCGTCCGAGCGAGAGTAGAGGTACTCTTCGTCCGCTGCATTTACTTGCAGTGGCTCGTTCTCATTGTCACCATTGCCGTCCCCCATCTCCTCCTTCACCTCTTCAACCCCGGTGCCCCGGGCGCACCCACTAGCAGAGGAGAAGAGCACGGTCCGAAAGACCTCGAAGCCCGCCTCGTCGAGCAAGCCCCCGTCTTCTTCCTCCTCCTCTCCCTCTGCTTCGCCGTCGTCGCCTCCTGCAGGGCTAAACAAAAGCTGGCGTTGTACCTCGGCCACACGCAGGGCCTTCTTCCAAAACTGAAAGCGGGTGGCGTCCGAGGGGCCCGTGGCTTGAATCGAAGATCGAAGGAGGCCGGGCGCCAAGAACGACGCTTTGCAGCGTCGACTCACAGCCCCCAAGCCCGCCACCTCGTTGGTGTAGAGGAGTTCGAGAAGCTGATCTTGGAGCAAGCTGGCCACCAGCACGCCTTCCCAGGTTGTGGGCGGGGGGGGTGGAAGTGGGGGGGAGGAGGGGCGTGTGGTGGGCCTAGCAGGCCCATCCGCGTAGAACGAGTCCATGGGCCCTCAAGCGAGGTGTGGTGGACGCGGGCAGTTGGTGTGGATGTGTTGGGTGCGTTCAGGCACGGGCTAGGCGCTGTCAAGGTGGTGTGTGGTTAGAGCGGTGAGCAGACGTGCTGTATTGCTTCCTGCCACGTAGTGTGCCCTGCCCTCGCACCGGATCATTTGTGTTTTCGTGCAACCGAATCGACAAGCCGGCTCCTGCCGGAGGAGCTCATGAGGGGCTGGGGGTGGGGAGGTTGGCTTTTTGGCTTGGAAAGGGCTTGACACGCAGACTATAAACAAAAAGTCGCACAATAGGTAGTGTATCATGATTACGCAGAAGCTGCTTCGTGTAAATGCGAGCTCACTTTATGCTTTAGCAGTCGAGGAAAGGGCTTTTTTTGCCTCCGCGAAACGGCTCGATCCGAGCCGCCACCATGGCCGAACGAGTTCCTCTTCCTTTCATGGGTGACCCACTAGGACTAAAAGGAACTGTTTCTGAGTTTGAAAACGTATCAGATCTTGCTATTGCACCCCTTCTTAAGCGTCAAGCGGCGTGGCGCAGGATTACGCGAAAGGTGCGGCATCGATATATCGCGAGCTCCTAGTTGCCAAATATGGGCAGCGCTGCAGGCCACAAAGCAAGAACCTGCCTGTTGTCGCCGTTTTGATCATACCAAGACTAGTGCAGGAATGATATGCAAAGATATTGACAAGCGGTCTCGTGGGCTCATTGCAACCTATTTCTACCCCTGTACGACATTGCGGGTGCTTGGGTATGGGTAATGTGTGGGTGTTGTCGTGGGCAAGAGAAGGACAGGAGACGAAACCAAGAGGAAAACATTGGGCATGTACCAGCGTATGGACAGCAGATGTAGAAGATAGCCGCTGCTTGTCTTTCTCTGCTGTAGAGACGTGGCAATTTAGGCTTCATACGAAAGTTGCAAACAAATGCCCGCGGCTGTCTTGTGAGTTTAGCAAAAACATACAAAGAAAATGACGATGAAAGAAGTCGCTTTCTTTTTGTATCGTCCTTCCTTTCGTTTTATCTGCCTTCATTTCTTGTCTGTCTAGTTACTGAACATTCTGCTGCTATTTGCTGTTATAACCCCTTCCCCTCCATGTCTCTGGCTGCGTTGCCTCGCACAGCCTGCACCCACCCTTTGTCCTGAGTACACACTCGCGTAAGAAGGCAAGACCAAAAAGCGACAACACCTCGCTCGTCATCGCCATGCCCCTCGCGCGCCCGCCGCTTCTCTTCTCCTCGATCGACACCTACTCTACTCACCATTCCACCTCTCCGCCCCTCCTCCCCTCCTTACAAATTCTTGGCGTTCTTGTTACGCAACAACTTCCTCCGCTTCTTGAGCTTGTGCTTGTTCATCTTCGACCGACGCTTTTTCAATGTGCTCGAGAACCGGGCCAAAACCCCACCCAACACGCCCCCAAACCATGATGGTGATGATGATGACGAAGAGGGAATGAGAAAGCTGCTGCTGCTGCTGGTGCTCGTGGTGGGTGCCAAGGCAGTCCACGTGGTGGGGTTTGGTCTTCTCCAAGACGTCAGGCACGAGGCAGAGGAGGGATAGAGGGTGGCGGACGAGGTCAAGGCCCGGCGGCTGCTGGTCAAGGGCAGGGAGATGACGGCGGTAGCGGTGGAGGCGGCCACCCGTCTCCACAGCGTGTGGAGGGCAGTGGCGGCCATGAGCCTGTGGAGTGGAGGGAGAGAGGTTGATGAGATGGTGATGATGGTCGTGGGTTGTGGTGGTTGGGACCAGGGGGTAGTAGCAAACAAAGGCATGATACAATGCACAGAGGACAACACCACCTCGCTTGTCCTGTCTTCCTCATCTCCTCAAAATCTTCAGTCTGTGGTTGTGGACCGAACTCCTCCTGAGAGGAGGAAAACGTCTTCGCCTTGCTCAACCTAGTGGAGATTCACACTGGGGCTGCCCTTTCGGCCTTACTGAACCTAGTGGACAAGCACCAACCTAGTAGACAAGCACCCCCCACGAACATTTTGGAGCCCCTAAACTCCATCCCTACATACTTTACAACCTAATCAAAAATGTACCCTAAGAAAGCGGGGGCTTTTGAGGCTGTTTTGACCATGCAAATGCCCTCCGACTGATCCGCTTGGGTTGCGCCACGCCGCTCTTCTCTTCCATGCTTGCCTTCGAGATTCATTGCTACATTCAGTTGCTCATTCCCGGCGTAACGAGCATCAGTGGCGCTCGCGGCTGGTGCAAGAAGGATTTGGCATTGCTTGTTTGAGGTGGCTGGACCATTGTTTAGGCTTCTTGCCGGTGCTTGGCTGGGTTGGGAGGAGATGCACTGATGCTCTGTGCAGAAGCACCGCGGGGCAATCCTCAGCGACAGTGCTTCCACTTCCACCACAACGTGGCCCCTTTGCTTGCTCTTGTCGTCGTTGGCTGCTGCTGCTTGTGCTGGCACGACCTCGGGACAATCAATCCTCCCCCACCACTCCTTATTTATGCCGCTGCCCAACCACTGGCCTCTCACCCACACACTTACTTTGCCCTCCCAAACCAGGTCGGACCTCTCGCGAGCGCAGCACTTTCGTCCCTTGAAAGCCCCGCCTCCCCAGAGCCTCTTCCCCAACAAGAATGACCGCCCCTCAAGACGCCCCACCAGTCATCATGGTGAATGTGCCCACGGACGCCAAGAAGGCGGAGGAGCGCCTGGCGCACTACCATCCCGAGCACCACCACTTCTACGAGCCTACCAAGGTGCACACCGGGAAGCGCTTGCTCCGTATTGTCATAGCCGGCACGGGCTTCATGGCCGACTCCTACGACCTCTTTGTCATCAATATTGGTAAGGCCCCCCCCAAATGGTTTGACAAGACACACTAGCAGATATACCGAGGGTGGGCGGGTGTGTGCGCGTGCCCCTGGTCACGTGGTGGTGGAGATTCTCTTGGCCCCTGGTGTATGTCCCCCCTATCCGCTTGAATCTTGCTAGGTCAACAACTGACTGTTTTTTCCTTCTGTTCCGCTCTCCTTCCCTATCCCACCCACTTACAGCCCTGCTGATGATGAAGCAAAACAAGAATTACGGTGTGCTCACCCCCGACGTGCAGGCACAAATTTCCATGATGGCCATCGTGGGTGCGCTCTCGGGCCAGCTCTTCTTTGGTGTACTGGGTGATGAGGTACATTGGAAGAAAGAGATTCGACTGTGCCCCTTTACCTTTTTTTTTTAATTGATTATTTATTTAATCGCTTGAATTAGAAGGAGTCACGCACTATCATTCATTCATTCTCTCTCTCTCTCTTCCCTCCACACCACACAAAAATAAACAGTTTGGCCGCAAGACCACCTTCGTAATCACGGCCGTCATGACCATAATAGGCACCGTGCTCACGGCCTGCGTGCAGGTAAGACAGATAAATACAAATGAGAAGAGTGTGGGGAGGGGAATTTGTTGGTGTGTCTGTGTATGCGTTGCCTTGATCTCTTTCTTGCTTTAATTAATTTTGCCGGCTGGCAGGATCTCTTAGTGAAAAGGCAGCTTGTCTTCTCCCTTCCCTCTCTCCGCTCAAGCCAGACACTAATCCTCCCTCCCTCCCTCCCTCCCTCCCTCCCTCCCCTTCCTACTAGCCCACGCAATTCCTCGGCATGAATATCTGGCTGCAAATGATGCTCTTTCGCTTCATCACTCACTAACCACCCCTCCCTCCCTCCCTCCCTCCCTCCCTCCTTCCCTCCTAGCCCACGCAATTCCTCGGTATGAACATCTGGCAACAAATGATGCTCTTCCGCTTCATCATGGGCATGGGCGTCGGCGGCGAGTATCCCATGGCTTCCACTATTACTGCTGAGTCCTCCGCCCCTCAAGATCGTGGACGTAACCTGGCTGCGGTGTTCAGTATGCAGGGCGTGGGGCGCGTGTTGTGCGCGTTGATGCTGATGGTGTCTGCTTTTACGATCAAGGTAAGCCCTCTCTCCCTCCCTCCCTCCCTTCCTTCTTACGCACTCGCTCACCCTTCCTTCCCTCCCTCCCTCCCTCCCTCCCTCCCTCAGGATACCAACTGGCAGTGGCGTTTCGCCATTCTGATGGGGGCCGTGCCTATGATTATTGCTGTTTATTTCCGTTGGACTTCGGAGGAGACTGAGGCGTACAAGCACCAGGTAAAGGAGAAGGTGTCTGGGAACTGGGATCGCGCCAGGAATATCGCTAAGCACGTGTGGGCGAACAGGGTCAAGTTGGCGGGTACGGCCGGGTCGTGGTTCATCCTCGATGTGTTATTCTACGGGAATTCGCTGTTTTCGGCGGATGTGACTCGGGCGATGGGCACGGAGAACACGCTGCAGGGGAAGACGATCCAGAATTTGTGTATTCAGTTGATGGCGATGCCGGGGTATATTCTGGCGGTTATTTTCCTTGATAGGATTGGGAGGAAGAGATTGCAATTGATTGGGTTTGCGGGGGAGGCGGTCATTTTCTGTGCGATGGCTATCTTCCAACAGCAGTTCAAGACGTTGCCGGTCCTCTTTGTGTTTATGTATGCGATGACCTTCTTTTTTGATGACTTCGGGCCTAACACCACCACCTTCGTCATCCCCGCTGAGATCTTCCCTACGGATGTCCGTTCGACCTGTCACGGGATCAGTGCTGCGTTCGGTAAGGCCGGCGCTGCTGTGGGTGCGTCTGTGTTTTTGAAGGTGGCGAATATGTATTGCCCTGGCCGCGATTGTCATAACACCAAGGACCCCGTGCCTCAGGATAGGGGTATCCGGGTCGTGTTCATCAGTTGTACAATTCTGGCGGCGTTGGGGTTTTTGTGGACGTGGGCGTTGGTCCAGGAGAAGCCCCATGCTAGTTTGGAGGAGGTGGAGAATCTGTATGATGTTGAGGAGGAGGGGGAGGGGGAGGTAACGGCGTTGGAATTGACCATGAAGAAGGGGATGGGGGAGGAGGGGGTGGGCTTGACGGCCCCGCCCACGGTGGAGGAGGAGGCGAAGGTGGGGAGGGTATAAATGAAGGGGGGGAGGAGGAGGATTTGGTTGAGATGGCTTTTGATGGGAGTGAGTGAATGAGTGGATATGAGGAGGAAGAGGAGGAGGAGGTGGAGGGAAATATTCTAATATGTCCGGGAGGGCGTTAACGTGTGCGAAGCTAGAGATAGAGAAGGGAGGAGGGAGGGAAGGCACGGCGTGTCCTGCTAGGTGATGCTTTAAATGGCAGTCAGCAGCAAGACCAATTTGGTGTCTTTTCCAATCCCGTATTTATTATTACCTCCTCCTCCTTCTCGTTTCGGTTATCGGCACAGGAGGGGGGAGGCACAAATATGTGGGGTGCGAACAAGGGTCAGAAGTACGGAAGGGAATGGAGGTGTGAGTGCGCTTTGGTGTGTGAGAGAGAGAGAGCTCAATGAGGGGGAGGGAAGGCTGGAGGCCCCTTTACCCCTGTGACAGAGCAGCACCCACTTTATTTTTGTGGGCGTTTACCTTGATGATGGTTGGGTTTCATATACATAACGAGCAAAAACTGTTTTTCTCCCGCGTGTGACGTGTTTGAGTAGTGGTCGAGAGAGAGATGGGGAGGGAGGGAGGAAAAACACCAGAGGCATGGTGTGCCTGTGTGGTTTGGGCAAGCACTTTTCCCTGCAAAAAACTCAAGTACAGTATTTTGGAAGATTGTAGTAGAGAGAGGCAGGCAGTGAGTGAATGGTATGCGAGTCTGGTATGGGGACGACGAATGGACGAAGAATTAAAAACAAAATATTACACGAAAAACAACACGAAGTTACTGCCCACCAGACACACAGCTCTTTTTCTATTTGTCTCTTTTTTGCATGGCTTTGCGGCTTGTCGTGTCTTTGTCGTGTGCCTAATCAGTCCAGCCAACCTCCCACCCCCCACCCCTACCCTGATCAGAAGGAGGCCAAAACCACACACAGATAGACGCCCAAGCCCCCCGCAAAACGTGCCATGACGAAGCTGGCTAGCCGCTTGAGCTGTTTCATGCATTGCTTCGCACCGATTTGTGGCTTTTACATGGTGACTTGGCCCTCGTTTGCTTGCTTTCCATATGACGAATACGACGACACGCCGCCTTCTTTCCGCACCATCATGCCCCCTCCATCTGACCTCTTTTACACCCACACCACGCCCTCACAACGCCCTCCCCTTCTCCACACACACCTCCGCATCACAGGTCAAGCCCATGGACGTCTTTGAGCAATGGGAAACGACCACCACGACGGCCGCCATGCGAAGCGGCAGCAGCAGCAGCAGAAGCAACACAGGTCCCACCAGCGGCGGCGTCGCCTCCCCTGAAAGCTCCCCCAATCGCGTTCACGCCGCAGCTCGACGGCGCGGACGCGGCTCACAAGGTGCTGCTGATTTTGGGGGTCAAGGCGCGGTGGAGTACCCCACAGACATTTTCTCCTTGCGACGCATCGACATTTCGGCCGCGCTTGCCGCTGCTGCTGCTGCCGCTGCCGGGGTCGGCAGTGGCCCTAGCACGGAGCGACTTTCCTCCTCTGCCTTCCTCTCCCCTGCTTCCTTCCGTTCGTCCAGTTCCACGCCCACCAGTTCAAGTGGTCGTAATAACATCAAGCGGGGCAGCAACCAGCAAGCCACAATTCAGCATGCAGCAGTGCAAAATGGTGTGTTAATTCTTGCCTTATCCGACGCCACGCTCATTCGATGGGGTCTCGACGGAGCACGGGACCCGGAAATCATCCTTTTACCCACCACTTCCAACAGTACCAACAGCACCAACAGCAGCAGCAGCAGCAGCAGTAGCAGCAGTAGTAGCATATATAAACTGTTTCTGGACCCAACAGGGAGTCATCTCATCGTCAGTCTCACTACAGCCGAGCATTTCTATCTACACGCCCGAGGGAATAAACCAAAGAAAATGACTACATGGTCAGGAGTGGTAGTGGAAAGTATGGCGTTTGATCGCGTGTATGGAAGCGAGGCGAGCACGAGGTCGATATTGGTGGGTTCTGACCAGGGGCAGCTTTTTGAGACGGTCCTAGAATGGGGAGGAGGAGGAGGAGGGGGAGGAGGGGGGTTAGGAGGGAGCAGCAGTAGTAGCAGTAGTAGTAGTGGTGGTGGTGGAGGAGGAGGAGGGGGAGGAGGGGAGGGAGGGAGGGAGTGGCCCTTGACAAAGGTCCATGAGCTGGAGGAACCTCTGCGGATTCGGAGCCTGGAATTCGAGACGTTGGAAAGCCCCGCCCTCCCTCCCTCCCTCCCTCAGTCGCAGCAGAGGCATCGTCTTGTTTTGGCTGCTACCTCTGGTCCGGTGAGATTGCATAAGTTTATGGGTGGCCCGACTTTTCAGGCTCTTTTTGCGAAGCATAGGGAGGAGGGAACTTGGTCCTTCCAGGATTTTGGGGGGTCTCCTTCATTTACCTCTGTGGAGCTGCATTTGTTTCGGGGAAGGGGGAGGGGAGGAAGGGAGGGAGGGAGGGGGGGAGGGAGGGCGGAGAGTGTTGCGTTGGTGACGGAGGGGGGTGTGTATCATGGACGGTTGGTTTTGTCGCCGCCGCCGAGTTCATTGGATGGGTTGATTGTGGAGGCGGCGCTGAGTGAATATGTGGGGGGGGATGGAAGGCCCTTGCCTTCAGGAGGAGGGAGGGGAAGGAGGGGGAGTGGGGAGGGAGGGAGGGAGGGAGGAGGGGAGGGGAGGCCGGTGTCGATGGTGGTGACGGAGTTTCATTTTGTGTTGTTGTTTCCGAAGAGGCTGCAGGTCGTGTCGAGATTGAATGGGCAGCAGGTATGTTTCTTTGTCCCTCCCT
>Ga0209390_10006585_pt1 | contig 15453 bp, 15 predicted proteins | sample BON01_FD_187212 | JGI IMG/M metagenome (GOLD analysis project Ga0209390, IMG submission 187212) | Freshwater microbial communities from Lake Bonney liftoff mats and glacier meltwater in Antarctica - BON-01 (SPAdes) (version 2) | ecosystem: Environmental > Aquatic > Freshwater > Ice > Glacier... | reverse complement strand
TTCGGCGACGGCGCGTCGACGAAGCGGACCGTGCCGTGCGCTGACCGCTTCGGCGAAGAGCGGGTGCGCGAACCGGATGGAGTCGTGGTCGCCGATGTCGGTGGCGATCAGTCCCATGTCCTCCAGTGCGGCGAGTTCGGCGATCGGCAGCAGCGACGACGGCAGGGGTTGCACCATCGCCAACACGTCGAGGAACGATCGTTGTTCGGCGGTGACGTCCTCGGATCGGGCGTTCACCAACTCGATCAGGGTCGGTGGCACGCCGGGCGGGGCGGCGAAACGCCATCTGTCGCTGCCGGCGTCGGCGGCGAGGGCGCCGCTGGCGACGTTGGCCACGACGTACTCGCGGGCGAACAGGCCGACGCCGCCGGTTGCCGTGGCGATGGCCCGCGCCGCTGCCGGCTCCAGCGGGCCACCGAGGTAGGTCTCGACGGCGTCGATGACCTCGGTGTCGGGAAGTGGCATCACCTCGATCGCGTCGAAGGTGCCGTCGACGATCATCGGTCGGAAGATCGCCGGCCTGCTGGAGCTGCCCCGGGCGGTCGCGACGACGAAGACCAGGTTGCGGCGGGCGAGATGGGCGAGCAGGTCGAGATCTGATTCATCGAGCCCGGGGGCGTCGTCGATGACGGTGAACAGAGGCCGCTGCGGCGACCGGTCGCGGATCACCTGTTCGAGTTCGTGGAGGAGATCGCTGCGGGTGCGCACCGTGCTTCCCGGTTGACGCAACGGTGCCAACCACACCAGCGGCGCGCCGGTCGTGCTCGGGGCGGTCAGCCACTCGGTGACGTACCCGGCCTCGATCGCTGCGTCGGCGAGTTGTCGGGCGACCGAAGTCTTCCCGATGCCGGCCGGACCGTGCAACACCACACCTCGGGTGGCTCCGCCCGTTGCGGTTCGGCGCAGCAGCGCCAGCATTGTGTCGACGTCGCCACTTCGCCCGACGATCGGCCATCGGCGACTCATTGCGTGGGCGTCGGCGGGAACGATCGGAACACGGTTTTCGGAACTTACTGGTCACGCATCGTGTGAGGGGTGCCCAGTGAGTAGGAATTACTCATTGGCTGGGCCGGGTCGGCGGTGCACGATGACGAGATGATCCCCTCTCGCTTTCCGACCGTGCTGCGCAGTCTTCTCCTCGTCCCACTGATCGCCGTCGGGCTCGCGGCGTGTGGTGGCGCGCAGGAAGCCGTGAGCGAGCAACTCGTCGAACAGCTGGTCGGTGAAGGCGTCGACCTCGAACTCGGTGACGACGGCCAGATCGCGTCGATCGAGACTGAGGACGGCTCCTTGGAGATGAACGCCGGTGCAGAGGTCCCCGAAGAATGGCCCGACGATGTGCCGCTCTTCGACGACGGCGTGGTCGGCTCGAGCCTGGTCTCCACGTCGGACGGCCCGACGTTCATCTCGATCGACTACAGCACCGACCGCGGGGCCGGAGACGTGATCGACGGGCTGATTGCCGTCTACGAGTCGGCCGGGTTCACCGCCACGGCGACATCGAACATGGGCGAGGGCAGCGACAGCGTTTCCATCTACGCCGGCGAACGCGAAGGAACGACCGTGTCGGTGTCGGCTGCCTCCGCAACGGACTCGCCGACCGTGGTGATCCTCGGTCTCGGCTTCCCGGCCTCCGGCTGACCTCGCCGGGCTGACCATCTCCGGCTGCAGTCGGGTGCGCAAAGCACCAGGCAGCGCAGCGGCGTCCGGCACTACCGTATTCTCCATGACTGCAGGGCAGAATCAGAGCGAGACACCGGTCGACGTGAAGCCACGGTCGCGTGACGTCACCGACGGCATGCAGAAGGCGCCATCGCGGGCAATGCTGCGTGCCGTCGGTATGGGCGAGGACGACTGGGAGAAGCCGCAGATCGGCATCGCCTCGTCGTGGAACGAGGTCACTCCGTGCAACATGACGTTGCGCAAGCTCGCCCAGCACGCCAAGGTCGGCGTTCGCAAGGCGGGCGGCTTCCCGATGGAGTTCGGCACGATCACCGTCAGCGACGGCATCTCGATGGGCCACGAAGGCATGCGCGCTTCGCTCGTGTCGCGTGAGGTCATCGTCGACTCGGTCGAAACCGTGATGCACGCCGAGCGCTTCGACGGGTTCGTCGGACTCGCCGGGTGTGACAAATCGATCCCCGGCATGCTCCTCGCCGCCGCCCGACTCGACCTGCCGAGCGTTTTTGTCTACAACGGCTCCACCATGCCCGGTCAATACAAAGGGTCAGCGATCGACATCACGACCGTGTTCGAAGCCGTCGGGGCGTGTGCGGCCGGCACGATGACCGAGGACGAACTCCATGAGATCGAGATGAATGCGTGCCCCGGCGAAGGGGCCTGCGGCGGAATGTTCACAGCGAACACGATGAGTTCGATCGCCGAAGCGATCGGCATGAGCCTGCCGGGCACGGCCTCTCCGCCTGCGATCGACACCCGCCGAGAAGGCGACGCCGAGCGCGCCGGCGAGGCGGTCGTCAACCTGCTGCGGCTCGGGATCACCCCTCGTCAGATCATGACCAAGCAGGCGTTCGAGAATGCGATCGCGATCACCTCGGCGCTCGGTGGCTCGACGAACGCCGTGCTGCACCTGCTGGCGCTGGCCAACGAAGCCCGCGTCGACCTCGAACTCGAGGACTTCAACCGCATCGCCGACCGTGTGCCGCACATCGCCGACATGACGCCGGGTGGCAAGTTCCACATGAGCGACCTCGACCTCATCGGCGGTGTGCCCGTGGTGTTGAAGGTGTTGCTCGATGCTGGTCTCCTCCACGGTGACGTGATGACGGTGACCGGCAAGACCATGGCGGAGAACCTCGCCGAGATCGACCCACCCGGCCCTGATGGCGTGGTGGTGCATCCACTCGACTCGCCGATCCACACAGCGGGCGGCATCAACATCCTGACCGGATCACTTGCGCCGAAGGGCGGCGTGGTCAAGGTCGCCGGGCTGTCTGCGTCTCAAATGCAGTTCGAAGGACCAGCTCGGGTGTTCGACGACGAGTCGTTCGCGATGGACGCGATCATGGCCCGCTCGATCGAGCCGGGCACCGTGATCGTGATCCGCTACGAAGGCCCGAAGGGCGGCCCCGGCATGCGCGAGATGCTCGCGATCACCGGCGCGCTCAAGGGTGCGGGCCGTGGGTCGGACTGTGCGCTGATCACCGACGGTCGTTTCTCCGGCGGTACCTGGGGCTTCTGTATCGGCCACGTGGCACCCGAAGCCGCCGATGGCGGCCCGATCGCGTTCGTGCGCGACGGCGACATCATCCGTGTCGACGTGCCGACCAAGTCGCTCGACCTCCTCGTAGACGACGCCGAACTCGCGAAGCGACGCGTCGGCTGGCAGCCCAACCCGCCCCGCTACACCAGCGGCGTGCTCGGCAAGTACGCCAAGCTCGTCCAAGGTGCCGAAACCGGAGCCATCACCAACACGATCTGAGTGGCGGGTTCGTCGAGTGGCGGGTTCGTCGTCCGCTCCGCTTCCTCGTCGCGCCGCCGTGCCGGGCCGGGCATGCATGGCCTCAGTTCTGTGTGAGCGGAAACGTCGGGTGTGTGCGTCTGGGCCCACGCAGACGGGTGTGGCGCGCTGCGTCGTTGTGCCCACACACTCAGTCGACGAGGGCTTGTTGAACGAGCTGGTTGAGTTGCGATCGGATCGGATACGTACTCGACGGCAGGAGCTGGGTCAGGAACAACGCCACGATCTCGTTGACCGGGTCGACCCAGAAGATCGTGCTCGCGGCGCCACCCCATGAGTACTCGCCCTCGGAGCGCATCACCTTGTTCTCCGCAGCGTCGAGCACGACGGAGAATCCCAGCCCGAATCCCATCCCGTCGAAGCTCGTCTCGGCGAACAACGGGCGGGCGAACTGTTCGAGATCGGCGCCGCCGGGCAAGTGGTTGCGGGTCATGTAGTCGACCGTGCGGCTCCCGAGCAGGCGCACGCCGTCGATTTCGCCCCTGTTCAACAGCATGTGCGCGAACCGGAGGTAGTCGTGGGCGGTACCGACGAGCCCGCCACCGCCACCGAGCATCGCTGGCTTCGACGTGCTGGCGCGGCCGAGTGCCTCGGGCGCCGGCACCGCCTCGCCGGTCGCCGGGTTGCGCACGTACAACGTGGCGAATCGATCGAGCACGTCGTCGTGGACGTGGAAGTCGGTGTCGGTCATGCCGAGCGGTTCGAAGATACGGGTACGGAAGAACTCGTCGAGCGGCATCCCCGACACGACTTCGACGAGACGCCCCAGCACGTCGGTGGACACGCCGTAGTTCCATTCGGTGCCGGGCTGAAACGCGAGTGGCATGTCGGCCCACAGCGCACAGCACTCGGCGAGATCGGCACCGGGAGGATTGCCCCACTCGAACCCCCGCCGACGGTAGATCGCATCGGTCACGTGGGTGTTGTGGAAGCCGTAGGTGAGACCAGAGGTGTGGGTGAGCAGGTGCCACACCCGGATCGGCTCGACGAGCGGGTCGGTGACCGGGGCGAGGTGTGAACCCGACCGGTACACCCGGGTGTCGGCGAACTCCGGCAGCCACTTCGAGATCGGTGACTTCAGCTCGAATGCACCCTCCTCGTACAGCATCATCGCAGCGACCGAGGTGATCGGCTTGGTCATCGAGAACATCCGCACCACCGTGTCGTCGGTGAACGGAAGGTCGGCGGCGATGTCGCGATGGCCCGTCGTGGAGGAGTGCACGAGTTGGCCTCGTCGGCTCAGCGCGATGTGCCAGCCGGCCAACTTCTTCTGTTCGACGTAGCCCTGGAAGTGGCGGTCGATTCGGGCGAGGCGTTCCGGCGCGAAACCTGCGTCGGCGGCGTCGATCTCGATCTTCAATGCTGACATCCGCCGAGCTTGCCCGAGCGACGGCATCGCAAACGAGCCGACGCCTCGGGGTCGACGTTGGCGGCATGACCGAGATGCCCCCACCACCACCCAGCTTCTCATCAGGGATGCCCGCGACCCCACCGCCGTCGACCCCGCTGATGGGTGTTCCCGGGCCGCTGGGCAAGCCGCGCTCGATTGCTGTGGTGTTGCTGCTCACGATCGTCACGTTCGGGATCTGGACGATCGTGTGGTCGTACCAGAACGGCCAAGAACTCGAGCAGCACGCTCGCACCGGGCTCGGCGGCGTCGCCTACCTCTTCATCTCGCTGCTCATCTCTCCCGTGACGATGTTCCTGATGGCATCGGAGGTCGAGCAGTTGTATCGGAGCGAGGGTAAGGAGCCGCCGATCACCGCTATCTGGGGTCTGTGGTTCTTGTTGCCGATCATCGGCAACCTGATCTGGTACGTCCGGATCCAGCGGTCGATCAACGACTACTGGGCCTCACACGGCGCGGCGGCCTGAGTTCGTCGCTCGGACGTCGCCAGCAGGAATGCCGGCTGATCGTCGCTCGAACAATCCGTAGACCAGCCGCCAGCCGATGAGGAACAGTGCGAGGAAGGCGGTGGCGACGATGATGAACGACGCCGCGGCGCCGTCGCCGAACACGAGGCTGCGCAGCACCATGCCGGCGACGAGAGTGATCGCCCAGATGCCGGCCCCGGTGGTCAAGTTCGTGGGGTGTTGCCAGGCGCGCAGTGCCAGCCAGGCAATGGCGAGCGCAATGACGAACGGTGCAGCGGTGCCGATCAGGCCGGCGATTGCCGAGTCCCGTTCGTGTTCTCGCCGTCCGACGGCGACGAAGAGCACCACGAAGAACGTGTCGAGTCCGAGCGCGAGCTGCAAGCGTCGATCCATGCGATCAGTCTCGCCCGTTGTCGACGCTCCCGCACATCAGCCTTCAGCGGCGAAGCCACCGATCGTGCCGCGATAGAACACGAGCGGCTGCGGGGGTAGACCGTCGGCGTCGGCGTCGGCGTCGAGCGCCGTCACCCGCCCGAGCACGAAGTAGTGGTCGCCCATCTCGTAGACCTCTTCGATAGCACAGTCGATCCATGCGACCGCCCGTTCGAGCACCGGTGCACCCGAGGGAGCGGCATGCCACTCGACGCCATCGAAGCGGGTCACCTCGGTGCCGCTCTTCGCGAACTTCCAACACAGATCGCTCTGCTGGTTGCTGAGCACGTTGACGCAGAAGCTGCCGGCGTCTGCCATCAGAGTCCAGGTCTCGGAATCGGTCTGCGGGAGGAACCCCACGAGCGGCGGATCGAGCGACACCGATGTGAACGAACCAATCGTGAAACCGTGCGGTCGATCGCCGTTGGCCATGCCGGTGATCACCGTGACCCCGGTGGGGAAGTGACCGAGCACGGTGCGGAAGTGCTTCGAGTCGAAGGGAATGGCATCGGCGTCTGGGAGTTGCGTCGGGTCGCTCATCGGCGCCAACTGTACGCTCCCGCCCGATGAACGACCGATCGGCGCCCCTGCCGGCCGCCGAGGCCAAGGTGGCCCTTCGAACTTCGATGCGTACGTTGCGGCGCTCGTTGCCCGAACGCGACGAACGGTCGGAGAAGCTGTGGCGACACCTGATCGTGCTCCCATCCGTCGCCGTTGCCGAGACCGTGCTGGTATTCACCTCCGTACTCGGCGAGCCCGAGACCCGGTCGCTGTTGGTGTGGTGCGCCGCCACTGGCCGGCTCGCTGCGGTGCCCGAGGCCGAGGCCGATGTCGACCCGGCCTGGCCGGATGTGGTGGTGGTGCCGGGCTTGGCCTTCACGGCGGCCGGCGACCGGCTGGGTCAGGGCGGCGGGTGGTACGACCGCTATCTGGCCCAGGTTCGTGCCGACTGCACCGCGATCGGGGTCTGCTTCGCCGAACAGATCGCCGACACGCTGCCGGTCGAAGCGCACGACATCACGATGGACCACGTCGTGACCGACCTCGGCGCCGTTCTTTGAGGTTCGATCGCCACGAACTCGATGCGGCCACCGTGATCGTGCGTCGCCATGTGCCGCCGACGCCGCAGTACTCGTGGCCACTCCTGAACGAGCTTGTCGGTTCGCGCGTGATCGTCAAACACGAGAACCACACACCGGTCGGCATGGGTTCGGGGATCAACGCGTTGATCGCAGTGCGCGACCTGCTCGGCCTCGACACGCAGATCGTGGGCGTGGTGTCCGAGCAGGCTCCGTCGACGCTGCTGTCGTTCGAGCGTGGCGAGGTGGTCACCACCGAAAGGGCTGCGACGTTCGTCGATGGCGTCGCCACCCGTTCGCCGGACCCAGAGTCGATCGCCGGGATCATCGCCGGTGCTGCACGGGTGATCGCCGTGTCCGACGATGCAACGGCCGACGCGATGCGGATCATCTACCGCACCACCCACAACGTGGCCGAGTCTGCCGGCGCCATCGCGCTCGCCGGCCTCCTGAGCGAGCCATCGGATCGACGCGGCGAGCGCACTGCATTCGTGTTGTGCGGGGGCAACGTCGACACCGCCCAACTCCACGCCGTGCTCGGCGGCGCCACCCCCACCGCCTGATTTCCTCACGGCAAGAATCTGCGCACCCGTAGGAGCCGATGAGCCAAACCCCACCATCTGGAGGTTTGGCTCATCGCCGTTCGACTGGCGCTCCAACACGCCGTCACCGATGAGCGAAACCTCTCCATGTTGCGGTTTGGCTCATCGCCGGTGTTCCGTCCGATCGCAGTGCGGTGTCGTGCCCACATCGGATGGCCGCCGATCTGGCATCATCTGGTGATGCGTTCTTCGCCGATCACCATGGCCGCACTTGCATGGGCGTTGACTGTCGCCGGTCTCCTCGTCGGCTGCGGGGGTAGCAACGACAATGCTGCAATCATCGATCCCACGACACCGGTCGCGACGACCGATGCCGTGACGAACACCACGACCGAGGTCATCGACCCGCAGTCCGCGGACGCGCCCGTCGAGACCGATCCGCCGGCGACCGATCCGCCGCCTCCCGTCACCGAGGTGGCCGTGGACGATGGATCGTGTCTCGTCGGCAACTGGGTGGTCACCGAAGCGGAGATGAACGGTTTCTACGGGACCTTGACGAGCACACTCGATGCGCCGATCACGATCGGCGTCGTCGGGTCGGCGCCACTGTCGTTCGGTGCCGATGGCACGTACGGTTGGCAACCGGACTTCGCGTTGACCGTCGAGGTCGCAGGACAGCGCGGAACCGGTGCCACCGCCGGCATGATCACGGGGATCTGGAGCGCCGTCGACGGTGTCGTGACCACGGCGTCTGACGTCAATGCGTTGACCGTGTCGATCACGATCGGTGGCACGACCGTCAACGGTGCCGACCTCACCAACGGTTTGCTGAACAGCTCACCGATCAACGGGGTCACCTACTCGTGCGATGGTCCGACGCCGGTACTCGACTTCCAGACCGCTGACCCTGCCGTCACGGTTCCCGTCACCCTCACGCCTGCCTGAGACGCTCGGCCAGTTCGTCGACAGCGGGGTCGCGCACCGAGTCGCTCCGGGTGGCGATCACGAGCTGACGCGTGGTGAGGAGGCGCCCCGGCGCGAGGGCTCGGTCACCCTGCTCGGCCTGGCTGGTGGGCAGCACGGTCCAACCCGATCCGAGCCGGACCATCTCACGCATCACTTCCGGCTGATGGCTCTCGGCAGCGACGTCGAGCGGAGCGCCGAGGCGTGCCAGGGCGTCGACGACGACGGTGCGGGTGTGGGACCCCGTCGGGAAGAGCACCCACGGGCCCCAGGTGGCCGGGTCGCCGATCGTGGCACCCGGCGGCCCGTACACGGCGAGCTCCTCGGTGAGCAACGCCTCGGTGTGGATGCCGCTGACCTGCGACGGCGGGTCGACGCACACGACCAGATCGAGGTCGCCGGAGATCAACAGCTCGAGCAGCGGAGCCGAGGGTGCCACGCGCAGGCGCAGGTCCACGTCGGGGTGCTCGAGCCGAAAGACGCGTACGATCTCCGAGTGGTGACCGACGGCGGCGGCGTCGATCATTCCGAGCCGGAGCCGACCCTCGCGACCCTCACGCAGGCGGTCGGCCCAGTCGGTGAGGTCGCCCGTGAGTCCGAGGACGTGGCGAGCATGGTTGACGACCGGTGCGGCGCTGTCGCGGATGCGGCGACGACGGCCGTCACGTTCGAACAGCGGCACCCCGATGCGCCGTTCGAGTTCGGCCAAACCCTGCGAAAGGGCCGAGGCGCTCACGCCGACCCGTTCGGCCGCCACCGCCCACGATGGTGCTTCGGCGATTGCGACGAGGTATTCGAGCTGGCGGATCGAGAGATCGGGGAGTGGCCGCACCCCAGGGAAGATACATCCGATTTACTTCACAGTCGCACTGAGTTGTGAAACATCGCTTATCATCGGTTCCATGACCGCACGACAGATCGCTCCCGCCACCGGCAAACTCGGTGTCCTCACCCCCGGCATGGGTGCGGTGGCATCCACGTTCATCGCTGGCGTGATCGCTGCCCGCAAGGGCCTGCACCCGCCGATCGGCTCGATCAGCCAGATGGCGCACATCCGTCTCGGTACCAAGGACGAGAACCGCAACCCGATGATCAAGGAGTTCGCGCCGCTCGCCAGCCTGGACGACATCGTGTTCGGTGGCTGGGATCCGATCTCGCCGAATGCCCTCGAAGCTGCGCGCACCGCAGGGGTGTTGGACAACGAAGACCTCAATGCGATTTCGAGCGAACTCGAAGCGATCGTGCCGATGGAAGCCGTGTTCGACCAGCGCTGGGTGTCGCGTCTCGAAGGTGTGCGCGTGAAGAAGATCGACAACAAGTGGGACCAGGCAATGGCCCTCATGGACGACATCGCCAACTTCAAGTCGGCCAATGACTGCGACCGTCTCGTGATGGTGTGGTGCGGGTCGACCGAGGCGTACCACGAGCCGTCGGCCGTCCACGAGACCGTGGCGACATTCGAGCAGGGGTTGCGCGACAACGACGACAACATCTCGCCGAGCCAGATCTACGTGTACGCAGCGCTCCAGTCCGACGTGCCGTTCGCCAACGGGGCGCCGAACCTGTCGGTCGATCTGGCGTGCATGATCGAACTGTCGAAGACGCGAGGTGTGCCGATCGCCGGTAAGGACTTCAAGACCGGCCAGACCTGGATGAAGACCATCCTCGCCCCCGGTCTCAAGGCCCGCATGCTCGGCCTGCGCGGCTGGTACTCCACGAACATCCTCGGCAACCGTGACGGCGAGGTGCTCGACGACCCGGAGAACTTCAAGAGCAAGGAAGTCTCCAAGCTCGGTGTGCTCGATGGCATCTTGCAGCCCGAGGTGTACCCCGACCTGTACGGCAACATCGACCACGTCGTACGCATCAACTACTACCCGCCCCGCGGCGACAACAAAGAGGGCTGGGACAACCTCGACATCTTCGGCTGGCTCGGCTACCCGATGCAGATCAAGGTCAACTTCTTGTGTCGCGACTCGATCCTCGCGGCGCCGATCGTGCTCGACCTCGCACTCTTCATGGACCTCTCGATGCGAGCCGGTGAATCAGGCGTGCAGGAGTGGCTGAGCTTCTACCTCAAGGCCCCGCAGGCAGCTGGTGACTCTCCCGCCGAGAGCGACCTGTTCATCCAGCAGACCAAGCTGAAGAACACCCTGCGCGAATGGATGGGCGAGCAGCCCGTCACCCACTCCGAAGCCGGCTGACAACCCGCCGCAGCCGGCCATGCTCGACCGCTAACGTCGTCGACATGACGGCGACGATGATGGATGGCAACGCACTGCGTGACGAGATGGTTGCGGGTATCCGTCGCCGTCTCGAGGCTGCAGGTTCGCCTGCCATCTGTCTGGCCACGGTCCTCGTCGGCGACGACGGACCGAGCCAGCGATACGTTCGGATGAAGCATGCACAGGCCAGCGAGGCCGGGTTGACGTCGAAACACATCGACCTTCCCGCCACGGCGTCGCAGGTCCAGGTCGAGTCGGTGGTGCGCGGCCTCGCCCTCGACGATTCCGTACATGGCATCCTCGTGCAGTTGCCGCTACCGGACGGTCTCGACGCCGAGCCGGTGATCGATCTGATCCCGCCCGAAAAGGACGTCGACGGTCTGACCGAACGATCGATGGGCCGACTGCTTCGGGGCCGACAGGGACTGGTCGGATGCACGCCGCTCGGCGTCATGCGGTTGCTCGAACGCTACGAGATCCCGACGAGCGGGCGGCGAGCGATCGTGATCGGGCGCTCGACGTTGGTCGGTTTGCCGCTGTCGCTGCTCCTGGCCCGAAAGGGCGTCGACGCGACCGTGACGATGGCGCATTCGCGCACGAGCGACATGGCAGCAGTCGTGCGCGAGGCAGACATCGTCGTCGCCGCAGCCGGCCAGGCCCGGATGATCACCGCCGACATGGTGAAGCCCGGGGCCACCGTCATCGACGTCGGGGTGTCACGCACTGAATCAGGGATCGTCGGTGACGTCGATCAGGACGCCGTGGCCACCGTTGCGGGCCACCTCACCCCGATGCCTGGCGGCACCGGTCCGATGACGATCGCCTGCCTTCTCGAGAACACCGTCACCGCAGCGCGACTCCAGGGGGTTCTCAGCGCCTGAAGCTCGGTCGAGGTAGCGGTGTCGGCCGGCACCCCTTCGGCGAAGTCGATCATCGGAAAGGGAAGTGCATAGAGGTCGTTCATGTCGATCACGAACGCTGCCCACCCGGCGATGATTCGGTGGCGAAGGATGTCGGTCAGTTCCTCGTGGGTGAATGAACAGTCGTCGTCCCTCACGAGTCGGGCGATTGCCTGGCCATCTTCGTGAATGGCGCGGGCGTGCACGGCAATCGTCGAGCGCCCCTTGGCGGCGATCTTGATCTCACCCCCGAACTCTGCGCGCCAGCGGAGCTCGATCAAGGACCCGATCAGGTCGTAACCCTCGGTGATCATCGTGCGAATGCCTTCGCCGAGTGGGCCGTCGACGAACCGCCACTGGTCGGCCACCGCGAACGAGCTGCTGTTGTCGACCGCCGAGTCGATCAGCGACCGGCACAGTCGGCGGACATCGTCGACCTGCTCCCAGTCGACGTTGGGGTCGAGGACGAGGTTGTGCAAGGCGTCGATCAGCTCGGACACGACCAACTCTGCAGCGAGGGCCGACAGCTCGTCCATATCGGTGACGTGTCGGTAGACCGCCGACTGGGTGATACCCATGCGCCCGGCGACGGCGACCGATGTCAGTGCCGACGGGCCTCCTTCGCGCAGCAGGTCTGCGGCGTGGCAAATCGCCTCGCAACGACGACTCGACTTGGGTTGCACAACGTCGGACCTCATCCGGCGAGCGCCCACCATGGCGACGTACCAACAGGGCACGACATCGAGGTGACGCCGGCCAACGGCAGGTCACGGTGGTGCCGACTGTCCATTTCTTGGATGAAGCCGCACCACCCGGCGAACAGGCGAAGCTCGAACGTACGGGCAATCTGGCGGCGTTGTGACGCGGTGTTGAGGTGCACGCTGCGGGCGATGGCGATGACATCGTCGAGGATCAGCTTGGCGTGGGCCAGTTGTGCAGCCTGGGCGCTGTCGGTCAACGGGTCGTGTCGGTCGAAATCGGCCCGCCATGCCGTCTCGAGTTCGCCAGCAAGCAGTTGGGCGCTCGCGCCGAGCAGCGTTCGAATGCCGTGGCCGAGTTCGCCGCCGTCGTAACGCCACCGGTCGATCGTGGAGAACGCTTGCTCGTGTCGTTCGATGAGTCCGACGAGCCGCTCGGCGAACTGGGCGACATGGTTGCCGTCGCCCCACGTCGTCTCGGGAACGGTCACCGCTTCGAACATCACCTGGGTGACACAGAGACGTGCCGCGACGTTGACGGAGGTCAGTGCGATCGGACCGGATTCACGGAGAATCGCGGTTGCCTCAGCAATCACAGCGTCTCGTCGGCCCATGGATTTTCACGGTACCAAGAGTATTGACGTGGGGTAAGTCCGGAGAGATCAACAGAACCTCAATTCACCAGTCAGGGCAGGGCCTACTGCTCTCCCGGGGGGCGGGCTCAGCAGCTGATGCTGGTAGCCGTTCGGGCGGCGTCGACTGCCATACCCGAAGTGAGGTCGATCGTGGGGAACGGGAGGCCGACCAGATCGTTCATGTCGATCGCGAACACCGACCACCCAGCGATGACCCGATACTGGAGGATGTCGGCCAGTTCGCTGCGCCCGAACGGGCAGCCAGGGGATCGGGCGAGGCGAGCCACGGCACAGCCGTCGTCGTGCAGGGCGCGTCCGTGGGCTGCGATCGCTGTCCGCTCTTTCGTCGTGAGCTTCGCGTCGCCACCGAACTCCTCGCGCCAGCGGAACTCGAGGATCGCCGCGATCATGTCGTAGTTGTCACCGATCATCTTGCGGATGCCTGCGCCGAGGGCGCCCTCGACGAACCGCCATTGGTCGACGATGGCGAACGAACGCTCGTTGGCCGTCATCAGATCGATCAGGGCCCCGCACATGTGGCCGACGTCGTCCATCTCGTCCGAATCGACCGCTGGGTCGAGCAGGATCTCGTTCAGGGTGCGAGTCATTTCGGAGACGACGACCTCGGCGGCGAGCGCCGACAACTCCTCCACGTCCCGAACGTGGCGGTAGACGGCCGACTGGGAGATACCCATGCGTCCGGCGACCGCAACCGACGTCAACGCGTCTGGTCCACCTTCGCGCAGCAGATCGGCTGCATGGCTGATCGCCTGGCCCCGTCGGCTCAGTTCGGGTTGCACGTCGTCGGGCGTCATGCGCAGACCGCCTCCGAAGGAGCGATCCCGACCGGCGACGGCAGCGATGGGGAGCCGAGTAGCGGTGTCGCGACTCCGAGTCGACGATTCATCTCCTGCACATACCCGCACCAGCCGGCGAAGAAGCGCAGATTGAGCATGCGTGTCACCCTTGCGGCGCTGCGCCGCCGTGCCGGTGCCCACGCCGCGAGCCACGGCCACTGCATCGTCGATGATCAGTTGGGCGTGGGCGAGTTGGGCGGCTCGGGTTGCGCCGTCGAAGTCGCCGTCATAGCTGAATCCGCCGCGCCACGCGATTTCGAGTTCGCCAGCGACGAGTTGGGCTCCTGTGTCGAGCCCCGACCGGATGCCGGCGCCGAGTACTCCGTCGAGGTAGCGCCATCGGTCGATGACGGCGAATCCCTGCTGATGGTCGACCATCAGACCAACGACACGCTCGGCGAACTTCGCAAAGTGGGCGCCGTCACCCCATGCGGTCTCTGGTGCGGAGAAAGCGACCATCATCACCGAGTTCAGCTCGTTCACGACTGCGTAGCTCGCCAGTTCGTTGAGTTCGTCCATGTCGCGGATGTGGCGGTAAGTGGCCGACTGCGTCACCCCGAGGCGGGAGGCGACGTTGACCGAGGTCATCGCGCTCGGACCTGACTCGCGGAGGAGTGCAGTCGCCTCCGCTATCACTTCGTCCCGTCTGCCTACTTCTGTCACCGTAACAACGGTACTTTCGCCTCCAATGACCGGACAGGTCAAACATCCGTCAAACCACCACTCCGGATGACGAATTGGAGTGCCTGGGTGGCTGAGATCATGACGATCTGCAGAAACGCGTTCGTCTGCGGGCTGCAGCTCGGTCTCGACTCATGACTTGCCTACACCGCGCCGATGAGGACTATGATGACCACCGTGACTGCGACGACTCCCGCATCTTCGAGCTTGCTCGTAGTACTCATCCAGTAGCACGCCCAGCCTACCGCTGCGTGTGCTCCGACCTCCCAGACGGGAGGTCGTTTGCTTTTTCGGCACTGGTTCCGCTTTCCACCCGACCCCCACTCCGACCCCACCCCACCCCACCCCACTCCACCCCACCCCACAGAGAACACCAGCACACAGAGGCAACGACATGACCGAACGACTCACCGGCGCCCAGGCGCTGATCCGAGCACTCGAGTACGAGAACGTCGAAGTGATCTTCGGCTATCCCGGCGGCTGCATCCTTCCCGCCTACGACCCGCTGATGGACAGCAAGATCCGCCACATCCTCGTGCGTCACGAGCAGGGCGCCGGCCACATGGCCGAGGGCTACGCCCACGTGTCGGGCCGACCCGGCGTGGCGATGGTCACCTCCGGTCCCGCCGCGACCAACCTGGTCACACCGCTGATGGACGCGTACATGGACTCGGTGCCGATGGTGGCCATCACCGGTCAGGTGCCGACTAAAGCGATCGGCTCGGACGCCTTCCAGGAATGCGACACCGTCGGCATCACCCGGTCGTGCACCAAGCACAACGAACTCGTGATGTCGGCCGACGACATTCCCATGGCGGTGCGCCAGGCGTTCCACATCGCCACCACCGGTCGCCCGGGACCGACGTTGATCGACGTGCCGAAAGACTGCCTGACCAACATGATGACCTGGAACTGGCCGACCGACCAGGAAGTGCTCGACTCGCTGCCCGGCTACCGTCTAAACGTGAAGGGTCACCCGCGCATGATCAAGGAGGCCGCCCGGCTGATCATGGCGTCGGAGCGTCCGATCATCTATGCCGGTGGCGGCATCCTCAAGTCGCGCGCCGCCGAACCCTTGCGTGAGCT
>Ga0209390_10006583_pt1 | contig 15454 bp, 14 predicted proteins | sample BON01_FD_187212 | JGI IMG/M metagenome (GOLD analysis project Ga0209390, IMG submission 187212) | Freshwater microbial communities from Lake Bonney liftoff mats and glacier meltwater in Antarctica - BON-01 (SPAdes) (version 2) | ecosystem: Environmental > Aquatic > Freshwater > Ice > Glacier... | reverse complement strand
TATCGACGAGATCCACCGAATGTCTAGAAGCGCCGAGGAAATGTTGTATCTAGCCATGGAGGATTTCAGGGTAGATGTAATGGTTGGTAAGGGACCGGGAGCCGCATCGATTGCTCTGGAGATAGCTCCATTTACTCTGATTGGCGCCACAACTCGGAGTGGCATGTTGCCCACGCCACTTCGCGACCGGTTCGGTTTTACCGCATTTTTGGAGTACTACGAGCCCGAAGAGATAGCTCAAGTATTGGAGGCATCCTCTCTAAAACTTGGAATTATTCTCCAAATTGAAGCCCTCGATCTTCTGAGCACGCGTTCTAGGGGCACTCCGCGAATAGCTAATCGATTATTAAGGCGGGTAAGAGATTTCGCCAGCGTGAATCAGCACAGTGTTATTGACTACGACATTGCCCTAGATGCAATGAGTCTTTTTGAAGTGGATAAGCTCGGCTTAGATAGGGTCGATAGATCGCTTTTGACAATGCTTGCCACTAAATTTAGCGCCAAGCCAGTTGGGCTTTCCACTCTAGCCGTCGCACTCGGCGAGGAGCCTGAAACTATAGAAGCGGTCATTGAGCCCTTCCTAATTCGGGCTGGCCTTCTGCAACGAACACCTCGTGGCAGAGAGATAACAAGTCATGGTTTAGTGCATTTAGGGATTCAGTAGAGCAAATTTTTCATCTAAGCCCTATAATTTCGGGGTACCAATCGGTTAGGAAAAACCTTGGATCTTATATTATTTGCAGTTCTTGCCGCCATGATTCTGTTGCTGATCAATCAGAACAGGAAGCGTAAGCGTGACGCTGCGACGTTGGTGGAAACCCTGCAAGTGGGATCAAGCGTGATTCTTCATGCCGGCATCAAGGGCAAAGTCGTCGCCATTAGCGACGACGATCTAGACATCGAAACTACTCCTGGTACCAAGCTCAGAGTGCTAAAGCAAGCAGTGCGAGCAATCCAGCCATCCGAGGAGAACTAGCTTTGGCCGAAAAGAGCGCTTTAACTTCTCCGAGGCGGAAGCTGTCATGGATAACCGGTATTGCAGTTTTCTTTATCGGACTGATGATCTGGGGGGTTGCCACGGTTCAGCCGGGGGCCTCCTTCGCCCCTGAACTTGGTCTCGACCTCCAAGGTGGAACGCAAATCATTCTTACTCCAACTATCGCTGAGGGAGAACAGGCAAGTACCGAACAGCTGAATCAGGCCGTTAGCATTATTCGTCAGCGTATCGACGGCTCAGGAGTGGGTGAGGCTCAGGTTTCGATTCAAGGCAGTCAGAACATTGTTGTTGCAATTCCTGGCACTCCAGACCCCACTACTTTGCAGCTAATCAAGGCCAGCGCGCTTTTGGAATTCCGACCTGTGATCGGACAAGGTGTTTCCACTCCGGCGGCCGAGGACGCAGTTCCGGTTGATTTTGACGCTCTCAGCAACGAACCTTTGACCGAGCCGCTAAATGCCGGTGATCCGGCGTGGATAACTGAACGTGTCGTAGCTCAGTATGAAAACCTTGACTGCAGCAGTCCATTCCGTGAAGCGGGACAAGTCGACGACCCAACAGTGGCGCTTGTCACTTGCGATGAGCTTTACCTTTTCAAGTACATCTTGGGTCCGGTCGAAGTTCAGGGAGCTAACATCTCAGACGCTAGCGCAGGAACTGTAACCACGCAGACCGGAGCCAGCACCAACACGTGGGCAGTCAACCTAGAATTCAACGGTGAAGGCACCGACGCGTTCGGTGCTGTTACCGCGAGACTTTTTGGGCAGCCAAGTCCGACCGACCAGTTTGCAATCACTCTTGACGGGTTGGTGATTACCGCTCCTTCGACCAACGCCGTTATTACGAATGGACAAGCGCAAATAACCGGGTCTTTCAATCAAGAATCCGCAACGGTGCTTGCTGACCAGCTCAAGTACGGTGCTCTACCGATTGGTTTTGAGGTCCAGTCACAGGAGAACATCTCAGCAACACTTGGTTCAGAGTCGCTGCGTTCTGGTCTACTAGCTGGCCTAATCGGTCTAATCTTCGTGATTATATACATGGCATTTCAGTACCGAGGTTTGGCAACTGTCGTGCTCGGATCACTTATCGTCGCTGCGCTGCTTGTCTATCTTGCGATTGCCTTTTTGTCTTGGCGACAGGGTTACAGACTGTCACTGGCCGGAGTTGCAGGCTTGATTGTGGCTATTGGTATTACTGCGGACTCTTTTATCGTCTACTTTGAAAGAATCAGGGACGAACTGCGCGAGGGACGGAACTTAGAAAGCGCAGTAGAAGCTGGCTGGAAGCGAGCCATTCGTACGATTTTGATCTCGGATGCCGTTAGCTTTACAGCTGCGGTAGTCCTTTACTTGCTAACAACTTCTTCGGTACGTGGTTTCGCGTTCACTCTTGGACTTGTGACGCTAATCGACCTCTTGGTGGTAACGATGTTTACCCACCCAATGGTTCAGCTATTGGCAAGAAACAAGTTCTTCTCTTCCGGACATCGATTCTCCGGATTCGACCTTTCCGCAAGGGAAGTTTCCTATAAGGGACGCGGTGAATTCAGGGTTTCCAAGTCGCTGGCTGGCGGCAAGGCTGAGAGGTCGTCCAAAGAAGCTGTGAAACGACAGACAATTGCAGAGAGAAAAGCGTTGGCCGGCAAGGGAGACAATGATGAGTAGAGCAAGAGAATTCGGAAACAAGCTTTATTCTGGGGAGCGCAGCTTTAATTTCGTAGCCCGCAGAAAAACGTGGTACATAATCGGTGCGGTAGCGATAATTTTTGCGTTATTGCTGCCGGTAGCCCGAGGTGGCTACAACTTCGGCATCGAGTTCCGCGGTGGGTCCGAATTCAGGCTTACCAACTCGCAAGAACTGTCCCACCAGCTTGCCGTTGATGTGGTCCGCGAAATTTCTCCTGGCTCTCAGGTGAACGTGACAAAAGTTGGTCTGGCGGACATCAGAATTCAAACCGAACAGCTTGAAGACGTCGAATCAGAGCGAGCGCGTCTTGCATTAGCCGAGGCTTATGGCGTTGCAGATGAAGCAGTTGCATCCAGCTTTATAGGCCCAAATTGGGGTGCCGATGTAACAAGTCAGGCCATTACCGGTCTAGTGGTATTTCTGATACTTGTATCGCTACTGATGGCGGTTTACTTTAGAAGCTGGAAAATGTCAGTTTCGGCCCTTCTTGCCTTGGCCCACGACCTAATCCTCACCGCCGGAATCTACGCGGGTGTTGGTTTTGAGATAACCCCAGCAGCTGTAATCGGCTTCCTGACAATCTTGTCTTACTCGCTCTATGACACCGTTGTGGTGTTCGATAAGGTGCGAGAGAACACTTTGGAAATTGAATACTCGGATACCAGAACCTTCGGTGAGATGGTCAACCTGGCTATCAATCAGACATTGATTCGTTCAATAAACACTTCGGTTGTGGCAGTTCTGCCGGTTGGGTCGATCCTGTTTGTGGGGTCGTTACTTCTGGGTGCTGGCACACTCCGCGACATCGCGTTGGCACTATTCGTTGGAACAATTGTTGGAACCTACTCATCAATCTTCCTTGCGGCTCCGATTTACGCCCATCTGCGCGAATCTGAGCCGACTATCAAGAAAGCCGCTGACAAGGTAGCCGCCAACCGCGCGTAGAATTGAGACCATTCAAATAAGGGTGGACTAATGACCGACGCGAAAAGCAGCTCGCTTCGTTCTCGGCTGCCCAAAATTTTTACAAAGTCGTCAACCTCCTACAGCCATGATCTGGCAGCTTTAGTCAAGATAGTAAAATCGAATCATCCTAAAGCGGACCTATCTGTAATAGAAAAGGCTTATCAATACGCCGAAAGATATCACACTGGCCAGTTGAGAAAAAGTGGCGAGGAGTACATCACCCACCCGTTGGCCGTGGGTCGGATTTTAGCGGATCTCGGGTCGGGGGCCGCCACTATCGCAGCCGCGCTGCTGCATGACACCGTAGAAGACACCGAATACTCCATAGAAGCCCTTGAGGCAGACTTTGGCTCCGAAGTGGCGCTACTGGTTGACGGTGTTACCAAACTCGATAAGGTTCGATTTGGAGACAGTGCACAGTCTGAAACAATGCGAAAAATGGTAGTTGCCATGAGCAAGGACGTTCGGGTTCTTGTCATTAAGCTTGCAGACAGGCTCCACAATGCCAGAACTTGGGGTTTTGTAAGCGTCGAGTCATCCAGGAAAAAAGCCCAGGAAACACTCGAAATCTACGCGCCACTGGCTCACCGATTGGGCATCTCAACCATGAAGGTTGAACTCGAGGACATTAGCTTTAGCGTCCTTTATCCAAAAGTTTATGAAGAAATCGTCTCGCTGGTGGGTCAGCGCAATCCCCTAAGGGCCGATTACACACAAAACGTGATTGAAGAGATCTCAGCTGAATTAAGAAATGGCAAAGTCAAATCGAAAATTGATGGCCGACCAAAACAGTATTACTCGATCTACCAGAAGATGGTTTTGAGGGGCAGAGAATTCGATGACATCTACGACCTTGTTGGGGTCAGAGTAATAGTTGCAAGCGTAAAGGACTGCTATGGCGCTCTGGGTGCCATTCATGCTCGATGGTCACCGTTGACGGGTAGATTCAAGGACTACATAGCAATGCCCAAGTTCAATCTTTACCAGTCGCTGCATACCACTGTGGTTGGCCCCGATGGCAGAGCCGTTGAAATCCAGATCAGAACTATGGAGATGCATCAGCGAGCAGAGTTTGGTGTTGCGGCTCACTGGAAATACAAGGCGCAATCTGGCAAGAGCGAGAAGGAAGTCGACTTCGCGTGGCTAAAGCAGTTATCCGACTGGCAAGAGGAAACCGCAGATCCAGGGGAGTTCCTCGATAATCTTCGCTTCGAAATTGGCGCCAAAGAGCTATACGTTTTTACGCCAAAAGGCAAGGTAGTCGGGCTGGCAGCAGGATCGACCCCTGTGGACTTTGCATACGCGGTGCATACCGAGGTTGGCCACAAGACCATTGGGGCCAAAGTAAATAGTCGACTGGTCCCACTCGAGAGCAAGCTGCAGGCAGGTGACTCGGTGGAGGTCTTGACTTCTAGGTCGGAATCGGCTGGCCCAAGCAAGGACTGGCTGAACTTCGTCGCGTCACCGGGAGCTCGCGCCAAAATAAAACACTGGTTCGCTCAGGAACGGAAGGAAATTGCCACCGAGGACGGAAAAGAAGCCTTGGCAAGGGGCCTGAGAAGAAAAGGCCTTCCGGTTAGATCTCTAATGTCCTCCGATTCGCTCACCAAGCTGGCCGAAGAGCAAGGTTTGGTCGGAATTCCGGCATTATTCAACGCTATTGGCCAAGGTCAGTTGACTGTCGCCACCGTAATTGAACGACTAAAGCGACTAGAAGGCCTCACTCCCGAAGGTGTCACCGAAGAGATACCGATACAAGTGCCAAAGTCCCTGCGCCAGCGCCGAAATGAGTCGCAGGGCATTCTAGTAAAGGGCGACCCAGACGTCATGTCAAAGATGGCGAGGTGCTGCACACCGGTTCCCGGAGACGGAATAACCGGGTTCATTACCCGAGGTGAAGGCGTCTCAGTGCACCGAACTGATTGCAAAAATGTTCAATCGCTTGCAAAGGAGCGACTGGTAGAGGTTTCCTGGGCAGATGAAGCCAGGGGAGTGTTCATGGTTCAAATCCAGATCGAAGCACTTGATCGCTCAGGACTGCTAAGCGATGTGACCAAAGTGTTGACTGAGAATCACGTGAATATCCTAAACGCTTCGGTCTCTACCGGGAAAGACCGGGTTGCGATAAGTAAGTTTATTTTCGAGATGGCCGACCCTTCTCACTTGGACCATGTGCTGAATCAGGTTAGAAGAGTAGAGGCCGTTTACGATGTCTATAGAGTGAAAAGCAGCTAAAGACTTAGTCCACAGCTTGCGAAGCTGCAAGCAACCAAGCCTTTCTAGCCGTTATCTGATCTTCGATATCCTGTTTCTTGTCAGCTTTTGCTAGGTCAAGGTCTTTTTCGAGACCAGCGATCGCATCCTCAAGCTGAGAAACCAATGAATTTGAACGTGCTTTCGCAGCTGGATCTGATCGACGCCAGGCATCTGCGGCAGCATCTGCAATCTTTTTTTCGGCCTTTCGAAGCGGGTCGTCAATTTTGCGAACCTGATCACGAGGAATGTGACCAATTTTCTCCCAGCGCGCCTGAACATTTGCAAGTGTCTTTTTGGCGGCGTCTAAGTTGTCAAAGCTGATTGCTTGGATTTCTTCGTTTAGAGCAAGCTTTTGCTCGAGATTAGCCTTTTGGCTGCTAGCAATTTCGGCATCCTCAGACTTCTTGGCTGCGAAGATAGCATCCCCGGCCGCGCGGAACTCTTTCCAAAGTGCCTCCTCAGCTTTACCAGCTTTGCCAGCTAGCTTCCACTGATTCTGAAGCCTCTTATATTGATCGGTTGAAGCAGCGCCCTTTGAAAGCAGCTCCTTCGCGCTTTCTACGAGGGCTGTCTTCTCGGCCTTAGCTTCCTTGAATGCACCATCTAAGTTAGAGAAAAAGGCGCGTCGGCCCTGCTCAAATTTTGCGCGAGCCTGAGAAAAACGCTTCCAAATAGGGTCAGTCTTAGACTTAGGAATCTTTGGTCCCTCTTTTTGAAGTTTCTGCCAGCGTTCAAACAGCTCGGTCATTTCAACCGCGGACTTTTTCCAATTCACGCCACCCAGGTTGGCAACGATTGCCTCGGCCCTGGCCGAAATCTCTTCCTTGGCAGCCATTGCGATTTCGTTCGCTGCAGCTCGCTCTTCGTTGGCCTTTGCGCTAGTGGCATCAATTAGTCCGGTTACAGCCTCTACGCGATCGCGTAGGTTCTGCACGTTGCCGATTACCTTTGGCTCCACAAGCTCGGTCTTTAGGTGTTCGCGAGTGGTCTTTAGGCTCTTGGCATCGGTGATTCCGGCTGCTAATCGCTGCTCAAGTGTCCGGACTTGTGCTGCAAGATCATCAAATTTACGCGCGAAATAAGCAATCGCGTCATCGCCAGAGACATTGGGATACTGACCCACGATGCGTTCTTGCTCACCGTCTATTAGGTAGACGTTGTTGGCCTCATCTACACGGCCGAATTCAGTGCTTGTCAAGGGATGCTCCTACTGGTTTTGTCCTACTCTACCGAAACTGAAGTTATCAATACCTCTTGTAGCGGAGATGCGTCCGTCGAACCATCGATGGTCCCCGCATCAGCAATAGTTTTCACGGCTTCTAACCCTTGAGTTATTGAGCCAAAAACCGTGTAGCCACCGACTGCGTCTGAAGGGATAGTGGAGTCCTGGTAAACAATAAAGAACTGAGAGCCCATTGAGTTTTCATCGCCACCGCGACGGGCCATAGCCAGAACTCCTTCTTTATAAAGGTCGGCTTCAGGGGGATTCTCAATCGGTCCCCAGCTGTAGCCTGGGCCGCCAGTTCCGTCTCCGGAAGGGTCACCGCACTGGAGGACATAAATCCCTGAGGTGACAAGTCGGTGACAACTTACGTTCTCGAAAAAACCGTTCTTTGAAAGCGACACAAAGTTAGCAACTGCCTGAGGTGCAAGATCTCCAGCAAGCTCAAAGGAAAGTTCCTGCTCATTCAGGTTCAGTGTTCCGTTCCAAGCTCTACCTTCGGCAAGACTGAGGTCTGGAACAACGGTTGCCTCAGGGTCGGTTACGGCATCGGAATTGGCTGCCTGATCCTGAGTCGATGCAACTTCTGCCTCTTGACCACCCGGTCCGAATGAGAAGTACGCTAACTGCCCCAAGAATGCCAGAGCCACCGCTCCAGCGGCAACCGCCAAGAAGAAGCGGTTATCTCTTTTTGATCTCACAGCTCTACTGCCTATGAGGTCTTGCTTAGCTTGGTAATTTTCTAGTTTGCTGTTTGATTTCATAACTCACCCTTTTATCGCCTCCGTAATTCTAGGTGTTGCTTAGAGTTGGCGTGTGTTAGACATTCCTCTTGCCGCAAGACTGAGGCCAAATTCGCTCTCCGAAGTGGTTGGTCAGTCAAGAGCACTGGGTAAAAATGGCCCATTGGCCAGACTTATTTCCGGTGATCAATCTGCCAATTGGCCCTCCGTGATTCTTTGGGGTCCTCCGGGTAGCGGAAAGACCACCATTGCAAGGCTCATTGGCGACAATGAAAAAGCGCATTTTCTGGAACTGAGCGCCGTAAGCGCCTCAGTCGCGCAGGTAAGAGAACTGATCTCGAAAGCCAAAGAACTAAAAAACCTGTATGACAAACCGACGATATTATTTCTGGACGAGGTGCATCGGTTTTCAAAGTCGCAGCAGGACTCGCTTCTGGGCGCTGTTGAGTCCGGCTTGATCACACTGATAGCGGCAACCACCGAAAACCCTTCCTTCAGTGTCATCACTCCACTGATTTCAAGATCTTTAGTAGTGAAACTGGAGCCGCTCGAGGATGCGGACCTGATTTCAATCATGCGCCGCGCATTGGAGTCAAACAAAGGCTTACCGGGCGCAAGCTTTGAAGACGAAGCGCTTCAGTATTTAGCCAAGATATCCTCCGGGGATGCAAGAAGAGCTCTGACATTAATGGAGGCCGCTGTAAATGGTTCCAGCGACTTGGTTAGCCTCGAAATAGCAAAGCAGGCCGCTCAAGCCACCATCTCTTATGACCAAGCTGGTGATCAGCACTACGACACGATAAGCGCCTTTATCAAATCTGTCCGGGGGTCTGATGCCGACAGTGCGCTCCATTACTTGGCCAGAATGATCACTGGGGGAGAAGACCCAAGGTTTATTGCAAGGAGACTAATGATCTTGGCCAGTGAAGATGTCGGACTTGCAGACCCGCAGGCTCTGGTGCTTGCCGAAGCAACCGCCGGTACGGTTGAACGAATCGGCATGCCAGAGGGGAGAATACCTTTGGCGCAACTGACCATTTACTTGTCGCTAGCTCCGAAATCGAACCGAGCCTACGAAGCAATCAACGCGGCAATGAAATCAGTGCAGGCTGGCGAAACAAAGCCCGTGCCTGCTCATTTGAGATCCACCGGTGCGGTCGGTTATCACTACCCGCACGACGACCCCAGAGGTATCGTGCCGCAAAAATATCGAGAAGGACAAGAGACCTTTTATCACCCGACCGAGCATGGGTTTGAGGCCGAACTAGCCAAACGAGTAGAAATCATCAGAAAAATCCTGCCTAGGTAGTGACACTTTGGCAATCGCACTGGTAAGCTCTTTTAGTTATCTGGATTCAGCGGCTGTAATCCGATGACTACGAAAATCAATCCAAAGTTTTGAAAGGTACCTTTTTGTCAAAGGCAACAAGATCCCGCAGCAAGACACGCCTATCGCGTGCTCTTGGCATCGCATTGACGCCAAAAGCTGCAAAGTATATGGAAAAGCGACCCTACGGACCGGGTCAGCACGGCCGCACCAAGCGCAAGACAGACTCTGACTACTCGGTTCGTCTTCGCGAGAAGCAGCGTTTGCGCGCTCAGTATGGAATTCGCGAAGCACAGCTTCGCAACACTTTCAAGGAAGCCAAGCGCACAGCAGGCCTAACCGGTGAGAACTTGGTTGAGTTGCTGGAGATGCGGCTTGACGCCCTAGTTCTACGCTCGGGAATGGCGCGTACCATCGCACAGTCCCGTCAGATGGTAGTTCACCGACATATCCTTGTCGATGGCGAGCGCGTTGACCGTCCGTCCTTCCGCGTGAAGCCAGGACAGATGATCCACGTTCATGATAAGTCCGAGCGAACCGAACCTTTCCAGGTGGCCGCAGCCGGAGGAAACTCCGACGTGTTGGCCAGAACGCCAGAATATTTGGCCGTCGACCTTGACAAACTTCAGGTGACGCTACTTCGCCGCCCAAAGCGTGAAGAAGTGCCCGTAACCTGTGAAGTCCAACTTGTAGTTGAGTTCTACGCAGCTAGGTAGTTAGATAATGACAGGCGGCGAGATAGCAGTGGTCATTTTGGCCGCTAGCGCTGCATTGTTGGTTATCCTTCTGGGTTTCCCGCTAGTGAAGCTTGGCAAACTATTGGATCAAACAGCCGCGACAGTTTCTACGTTCAACGCTGAATTTGAGCCAATTCTCGCCGAAGCAAAAACAACATTGGCGGAAGCTAATAAGCAGCTCAAGCGCGTGGACAACATCACCAAAGATGTTGAGCAGGTGACCACAAACATTAGTTCGTTGGTCGCAGTGTTTACTGCTTCGGTGGGGGCTCCGCTCACAAAAGTGTTCGGCGTCGTGAAGGGCGCATCAAAAGTGTTCGGTAAACGGAGGTAGTCATGTCAAAACTTGGTTGGTTCATCGCAGGAATTGGAATGGGCGCACTCGCGATACAGCAGCTCAGGGATAATCCAAAAGCTCAGGGTGCCGTAGATGAGATTCGCATTGCAGCAAAAGATTTCTCAGACTCAATCGCCGCGGGCTACCAAGAGCGCGAAGCTGAACTGAATAAATCAGCCAAACCTAAGAAGTAGTTCGTGAAGACTGCCGAAATCAGGCGGCGTTGGCTGTCCTTCTTTGAGAGCAAGGGGCACACCATTGTCCCGAGCGCACCGCTTATAAGCCAGGACCCCACCCTCATGTTTGTGGTAGCCGGAATGGTTCCTTTCATTCCATACTTATCCGGCGTTGTGCCTTCTCCCTACGAAAGAGCGACCTCAGTTCAAAAGTGCGTGCGAACACTGGACATTGACGAGGTCGGAAAAACTACCCGCCACGGTACTTTCTTTCAGATGAACGGAAACTTCAGCTTTGGCGACTACTTCAAAAAAGAGGCAATCAGCTATGCCTGGGAACTACTTACTTCTTCTTTGGACTCTGGCGGTTATGGGTTTAAACCTGAAAAACTCTGGGTCACTGTCTATGAAGATGACGAAGAGTCAATCCAGTACTGGCTAGATCAGACCAGTGTGCCAATTGAGCGCATTCAAAAGCGAGGAATGGCTGATAATTATTGGTCAACCGGTCAACGTGGCCCGGCTGGGCCCTGCTCGGAGATTTACTTTGACCGTGGTCCAGACTACGGATTAGAGGGCGGCCCGGTAGCGGATGAAGATCGTTACATTGAAATCTGGAACCTCGTGTTCATGCAGTACGAACGTGCCGACGGGGGAACGAAAGATCACTTCGAAATCTTAGGCGACCTTCCTAAGAAGAACATCGACACCGGAATGGGTCTTGAGCGCGTGGCTTTTTTGCTCCAAGAAGTCGAGAACATCTACGAGATTGATCAAATCAGACCGCTAATAGACCTAGCCAGCCAGCTAAGCGGGAGAAAATACGGCTTACTAGAACTAGACGATGTTCGAATGCGTGTGATTGCGGACCACATTCGATCTTCACTGATGCTGATGTCTGACGGAGTAACCGCCTCAAATGAGGGGCGAGGCTACGTTCTTCGGAGACTTCTGAGACGATCAATCAGAGCCATGCGGCTACTCGGGGTTACCGAAAACAGTTTTGAAAAGCTCTTTACGGTCAGCAAAGACGCAATGGTTGAGGCCTATCCTGAATTGGAAGAAAACTTTCCACGGATTCTCAGAAGTGCGCTTAGCGAAGAGATTGGCTTCACGCGAACCTTAGAAACTGGAACTCTGGTGCTTGAGCAAGCGGTTGCTGAGGCCGAAGGAATGCTGTCTGGAGCTGTCGCGTTTGAGCTGCACGACACCTATGGCTTTCCAATCGACCTCACCGTTGAAATTGCAGCCGAATCGGGGCTTGTGGTCAACCGCGCTGGTTTCGAAGAGCTCATGGACCAGCAAAAACAGCGCGCTAAGCAAGATGCCAAAGATAAGAAAATGGGCGGCGGATCACTTCAGGTTTACAGCGAAGTTCGCGCAATGGGCGAAACCATATTTACAGGTTATGACTCACTCGAGGCCGACGCGACTGTCATTGGCCTAATCCGTGACGGCGTTTCCGTTGAGTCACTCATTGAGGGGCAACTAGGCGAAATATTCTTGGACAGAACTTCGCTTTACGGCGAATCAGGTGGTCAGGCTGCCGACGCCGGAATCATCACCGGTGATGGCTTCACACTTGAGGTGCTGGATGTTCAGAAGCCAGTCAAGGGTCTTTTTGCCCACAAGGTGCGGGTTTCTCTCGGTCAAGTGCGAACTAATTCTCAGGCCAGGACCATCGTTGATGCCGACTGGCGTCTGGGAGCATGTCAATCTCACAGTGCTACGCACGTAGTCCACGCGGCAATCAGACAAGTTTTGGGCCCCCAAGCCCTCCAGTCTGGTTCTTTCAATCGCCCGGGGTACATGAGGTTGGACTTTGCTTGGGGCGAAAGCCTTAGCCAAGGCACCAAGAGTGAAGTAGAAGAGGTTTCGAATCTCGCAATTCGCTCAGATCTGGCTGTTAGCGCTCAATTCATGTCTGTGGCTCAAGCTAAAGACTTTGGAGCGATCGCACTATTCGGGGAAACTTACGATGAACAAGTCAGGGTTGTTCAGGTTGGTGGTCCCTGGTCAAGAGAACTGTGTGGTGGTACGCACGTTCTAAGGTCCTCGCAAATTGGTTTGATAAGTGTTTCGTCCGAGGCCTCCGTTGGTTCGGGCTCGAGGCGCATTGAGGCACTCGTTGGAATGGAGGCGCTGAAATCGCTTCACGAAGAACGAGATCTGGTCCGCAGGCTCGCGCTTGAACTGAAGACGCCCACCTCAGAGGTTGAAGCCCGAGTAATCGAGTCATTAGCTGAGCTCAAGGCGGCCAATAAGGCGGCCTCGGGGCTTCAGGCCGCACAGCTTCAGGCTCAAATCCCGACGCTTGCTAAAGCCGCTTCAGAAGTGAATGGAGTGAAGTTATTGGCTCTCGAGCTGGAGGTTGACGATGCTGACCAACTTCGGTCTCTAGCTCTCGGCCTAAAATCTCACCTTGGGGACAATTCAATAATTATTCTCGGTAGCAAAGCCAGCGGTTCGGCAGTTGTCATCGCAGTAGCGGGGCCATCAGCCATTGCAAAGGGCCACAAGTCGGGTCAGCTAGTGTCTGTCGCGTCACAAGTCTTAGGTGGTGGTGGTGGCGGTAAGCCAGAGCTAGCTCAGGGCGGCGGCACAAACATCGACCAACTCTCTCAGGCAATTGCGGCCGCCGCAGCAACGGTGTGATGAGAAAAATTGCCGTGGATGTGGGCCAAGTCAGAATCGGAGTGGCCCTATCTGTTGATTCTTTATCCATTCCCCACTCAGTCATCAAGCAAGGACCGAGCGCCGTATCCGAACTAATGGCGATCTACACCGAGAAAAACGCAAAGTGCGTTTACGTTGGGTTGCCGTTATCACTAAGTGGTAGTCACACGGCTAGCACCAAAATGGCAATCGAATTCGCCAGGTTAATCTCTGAGCAAGGAGTTCCTGTCCAATTGATCGACGAGAGATTGACATCAAAAACTGCGAAACAGTCCCTTAGAGCTGCCGGAAAAAATGCCAAACAGCAGAAGACCATCATCGATGCATCAGCCGCCTGTCTTATATTGGAGTTTGCACTCGCCTCGGAAAAACAAGGGCTGCTCGCTGGTAAAAGATTGGAAGATTTAGATGACTGATGGCCTGGAGCCAACACCGGTAAAAAACCGATCGAAGCGATCCTGGCTTGCCGGAGTCATATCCATTGCGGTCGTGGCGGCATTAGTAGGAGGCGGTCTATTCGTTGCTGGCTCGAGCGTTCAGGATTTTTTGTCTCGGTTTCAAATTGAAGACTACGACGGTGAAGCGGGACCCTCAACTGTGCTTGTGATTGCTTCGGGTGACAACGGCGGAGACGTGGCTAGAAAAATGGTTGAGGCAGACATCATCAAGAGCTTCGACGCCATCTATCGCGACATGCTGAATGTCGACCTTGTGCTATTTCCCGGCAGCTACGAGTTTCCAACCAAGCTTTCGGGATCCGCGGCACTCACGCTCCTGATGTCTGGGGAAAATCGTCTGCTTTTGTCAACCACGATTCCTGAGGGAATGACAGTTGCTGAAATTCTTCCCAGATTGGCAGCTGACCTTGGCTTGACAATCTCAGATCTCGAAAGAGGAATTGAGGGCCAGATTTCTAGACTGCCTGAGTCTTCACCGAGCATTGAGGGCTATTTATTTCCGGCTACCTATAGCTTTGACCCAAATCCAGATGCCAGCCTCGTTATCAAGGCAATGGTTGATCGAATGGAGCAAGAGCTTCTGAAGTATGAGATCCCACTTTCGGATTCGCTATCGACACTGACGCTCGCGTCAATGGTGGAATCCGAAGGCAGGCTCCCTGATGACCTGTTCAAGATCTCTCGGGTCTTTCTGAACCGACTGGACATCGGAATGGCGTTGCAGTCTGACCCGACCGTGAAATACCGCTACGAAGGCAGCCTGGAGTCGTTTCAAGAGGGACTGAAAGACACCGAGTCCCTGTTTAATACTTACAGCCGCCCCGGGTTGCCCGTTGGACCGATAGCCAACCCCGGAGAGATTGCCATCGAGGCGGCGCTTCGCCCGGTAGACGGGGCCTGGCTCTACTTCGTTGCGATTAATCTTGACACGGGCGAGACAGTATTTTCTAAAACCTTGGCAGAGCACGAAATTGCAGCCGAAATTTACCGCCAATGGCTTCGAGACAGTCCAATATATGACTAAAAAATACGCCGTAATTGGTTCACCAATCAATCACTCTAAGTCTCCTGTTATTCACGGTGCTATTTTTAAACACCTTGGAATAGCGGCAGACTACGGCTCCCACGAGGTGTCTGATTTGGCCGGCTTTCTGCTTCAAAAAAACGATCTTCTTGGGCTAAGCGTCACCATGCCGCTGAAGGGTCAGGCCTTCGAGCTTGCCGACGAACTCGACTTCTGGGCCCAGCGGACCGAAGCCGTAAACACACTGAAGCGCACAGAGACTGGATGGTCAGGGTTTAATACTGACGTCTTTGGTCTCCAGCAGGCAGCCAAGTCGGTAAATTTTCAAACGGTCGCGGTTCTTGGGACCGGAGCTACGGCAAAATCGGCCCTGGTTGCGTTTCAGGATTCAGATTTAGTGCTGTGGGGTCGAAACAAAGAATTAGTAGCGAAGCTCGCAGGTGAATTCGACTCACCTTCGGTTGACTTGCAAAAGGCCCTGTCGGCTGATCTGGTGGTGAGCACTCTTCCTGCGCAGGCCTTGTCAGAACTGATACCCAAGGACAGTCAGTACAGGGGAACTCTGCTTAGCGCAGCATACGCACCTGGGTCGGATCTGGCGGCGATTTATTTCCAGTCATTTATTTCGGGGTTGGAAATGCTCATGTGGCAAGCCGTAGGTCAACAAAGAATTTTCAGTGGTCTTGGGCCTAGTGCACCCATGAGAGATGAAGATAATTTGATAGAAGGCATCAGGCAAGCTCTGGACATGACAAAATAGACAGATGCTTAGATGGATAACTGCGGGTGAATCACACGGCCCAGAACTAATCGGGGTCATTGAGGGCCTTCCTGCTGGAGTCCCAA
>Ga0209390_10006574_pt1 | contig 15474 bp, 19 predicted proteins | sample BON01_FD_187212 | JGI IMG/M metagenome (GOLD analysis project Ga0209390, IMG submission 187212) | Freshwater microbial communities from Lake Bonney liftoff mats and glacier meltwater in Antarctica - BON-01 (SPAdes) (version 2) | ecosystem: Environmental > Aquatic > Freshwater > Ice > Glacier... | reverse complement strand
ACTTTCGGTGAAGAATGTCGTCGTCTTTTGCAGCCTTGCCAGAAAACTCGGGCCGGATTGGATTCATTACCGTGTAGATGTTGTACCCGACATTGTTGAGCCCGATCGCATCTCGCTCGAAGGCACTCTTTAGTGCATCTAGGTTTTTGTAGTTCTCGGCTCGGTAATGATTGATGATTGGCGCCATTGAACGCATTGGGCTTATGGCCCGTAGCTCGATGACGCTGTTGTTATTTACTGTAAGTAGTCGCCAGACATTTTTGATTTCAGTTGGGTCGGTCTGGCTATTGACAAATTTAGCAGCACATTGACTTTCAATTACGTTTTTCATATACTGTTTCCATGTGTGAAGTCTGTGCTTAAAAGCACGAGATTTATTTATCGAGAGCCTTAACCGCCCTCGGTTTTTTTTGGAATTCGCGACTGGTTGTTTGATCCGGACCAGCGTGCCGGAAATACCGCGAGCGTTAGCTCGATTTAACTCGCAAGGCTCTCAGGCCTTGATGTACCGCGCACTGATCTCAGTTGCGATCAGGTTGATGAAGTTGGCTCTGACCTGCGCCTTTCAGCGCTCATAAAAATCTTGAAACGACATCAAACATCGCTCACCCCGCTCAAATCATCCCAACGGGGCGCAAACAATGCGGCACGATGTAATTCTTTCTTTATATGCACAAGCTCGTTGTGGTTGGCAAGATTAGTGATTAAGTAGGATCTGGTGCCGGGCGCATTAGCACTGAGTGAGCCGCCGCAGTAGGGTGAAATGTTTAGGGGAATTTCGATATACGTAAACCCCTTATCCATTAGGTCAGTCGGGTTTTGAAGCAACGGACAGTAGGGCTCATTCAAGAGAAATACGCTGCCAGCACTAGAGGTCCAAATAGACGCATGGTCAACAGAGCAGTATTTGCGTATGTCCGATTCCCATTGACGTGTTTTATCACTCGAGTGTTTTACTGGTTGTAAGCCCGTAACGTCTGCAAATAATACACAACGTCTTGCTCGCAGCAGCCATTCTGCATAGGACCCATAAGTTTTACGCCATGACCAAGGGAAACCTTCTTTAGCCAAAGAGCAGTGAGTACCAAAATAATCGTATGACCTGTAGTAGTCGGTTGGTTGTGTAGCACTAAAAGTGATCATCTGTTGTGCCTGGTGACCCTGAGGTGTTACGTATACGCGAGAGTATAGGGTGATCATGTCGACAACCCACGGATTACTTGTTCGATCTGATCGTCGGTCCATCTTCGCGACCGTTTACCGAGTTTCAGCCCTTGTGGATAGATTCCAGCTTTTATACCGGCGTACCACGCTGAGCGACTTATCCCCAGTCTCTCCATGACCACTGGGAGAGCGTTCAAAGAGCTATTTTTTGTGTTGCTGTTAGATCCGTCCATTTTGGACTCCATAGTTTTCTAGAGGAGTTTGTATTATTTCGGACAGATTTTTCGTAACAGGCGACTAATTTTTCCGGTTGACAGCAACCACCTAATAGTTGTTTTTTAGCAACAGTTGGTGGTCAGCGCCGGCGTGGTTCGCTAGCTGCGTCGCGTTTTTTCCCTCGCAGAGCAGAGTTTTCTTTGACGAGCTGTTCATGCTTTTTGATTATGGATGCATGTGTCCGTGCTAGCTCGATGTATTGCTGGGTTAACTCCTCTGAACTTGTTGGTATGTCAATTGCAAAGTCGTCGATAGCAACGCCTTCAGAAACTGAGGTGTGGAAGTCTGCGGGTAAGTTATGTCCGGCCAACTCCTTCGGGAATATCTCTCGCGCCCATGCGTTCACAATTCTTTCGGGCAGCGATCTAGGTAACACTTTTATTTTGACTGCGTAATTTATTCGGGAAAGAAAGTTTTTTTGACTCCCCTGCTTACCAGCCTTTGGGTAACAAAGTTCAGCAAGGCGGTTTGAATGGTAGAGAGCTGTGTCTTTTGCGGGATTATTTTTTTTAAACTTTGGCATTATCTGTTTCCATATCGATCATTGTTAGGCTGTCAAGCGCCTTAGCGGCATGGTCTAGGCGTAGATGGCCATAATGTTTTTCTATCATGATGATGCTTGTCCCGCTTAACTGCGCGACTGTGAGCAAGTCCAGCCTTGCTTCAACAATTAAGTCCGTAATTACTGAATGTCGAAGGGTGTACGCTGTAACTGAATCGTTAAGTCGAGATATCTTTGCGGCTTGTTTGATGGGTTTCTTCCATGCATCCTTGTTCCATGCAGAGCCATCAGCCCGCCTAAATATTGCTGCACTGCCCTTCCCGTTAGCAAGCCTACCGCTTGAAGTCAACGAATCTACGAATTTTGCCGTGTTGGCAGGTAATCGTATTTGTCGCCCACCCCCATGTTTGTCACGCCCGATGGTTAAGACTTTTAGTTTGGGATCATAATCTTCAGTTTTAAGATTAGCGAGAGCCCCCGGTCTTAAAGGAAGTAGGGCTAATCCACGTAAGAATAAGCTGATATCAGGTGCGGCTGAGGCTATTAGGCGCCTGCGATCATCTTTATCGAGGTAATCAGTCCTGCGTCGATCAGCGTTTTTGATGGGTTTTAAGGCCGTGCGCCAAGCGTTGTTTGCGGCAACGAGCCGTTCGTCATGTGCGAAGTTAAGAGCAGCACGTAATGCAGTCATATCGCGATTTATTGTTGATGGACTACGAACCGTCTCCAGACGTTCTTTCGAGTGAATGCTTCTTATAACGGGCTTCATCGTTAGCTCGTTTCGCCATTGCGCAACATGGTGATGTGTCAACTTCTCGAGCGCTAATTCTGCAATCTTCGAGGAGAAAACATGGCGTGTAAATCGAGCGTTTAATTCTTGGCCATGTTTAACCTGTTTCGCATTATTTTTGGATTCAACATACCTTTCGCAGACTGCTCTTACCGTAACGATTTCTGCTGAACCACCACTGGCTAGGTGCGCAAACTTGCTTTCTGCTAAGCGTTTTGCTTCGTCAAACTGTCGGTGTCCCGGGAACTCAGCAAGGCTGCCAATAGATTCGCGCCGTTGACTCTGCGTTGCGGGGTCGTAACTCTGGAGTAGCCAAGAGCCTATTGAGGACGTTGATAAGCGACGGAAACCAACATGGCAGCCCATACTTATCCTTTGCCAGTAGGGCGCACGCCTAGGCTTTAACTTCGCGCGTGCTGCAACTGTATCAATCCTGTTTGACATGAGTATCCTAATAGTGTCCTAAACAATAGTAGATATTTTAGGATACTAATGGACTTTTACTAGGCAATACCATATACATTAAGGTGCTATTATGTCTATAACCCCCGCCTTCACACGGCAGGGGTCACAAGTTCGAACCTTGTACCGCCCACCAAAACTTCATATATAAATCAAACGGCACTATCCACTTAGGCTCTACAGAATCGGCCTTCGGTCCGACATTTTCTCTCGCTTGCAGTCGAGCAAGTTTACAGTCTGGTGTTCTACAAAATACACACCATTATTTGGCCTGCGAGCATACACTTACGGCACGAAAACCTGAATTTATTTCCCATATCCTTTATTTGGCTGTCAAAGGAGGGACCGGTAAATATCTCGATGCTTTTGGTGCAGTCACAACAAAGAAGCGCGAAGACAACATATTTGAGCATAAACTGCGCATGTACAAACCCCTCCTACCCCAGCGAGACTTGCTTAGCGATACGGGGCATTTAACCAAAGAGCAAACAGGGCGGCGCTATTTTGCTGCGGCTAAAGAAATGGGTGTCGCTTAAACTCCAACAGATTTTGTCTTAACGACAGGGCCAATCTTAAAATGCTGTCCGAACAAGCAGGGTCTGGTTTACCACTCCTAAGAGACCCATGGATTACTTTTTATCTAAGGATTTTGATATGAAAAAATTATTGGTTTGCTTGGTCGGTTTGATTTCTTGTTCATTTGGAACATCTGTCCTAGCCGATAAATCGTCGTCTGTATCGTTAGTTCCCCAATCAGCATTTTTTATCGGTTTTGGTGGCAGTGCAAACTCAACAAGTTTTGATAACCAAAGCACGTGGGGCAAGGGTACAAGCTATTCCCCCCCCTACACTCCGCCCATTGGTGCGCCCAAAGATTCTATTACTGGTTCAGCTCAAGGGGGAACCGATGTGCAGATGCCATCACAAAACAATTTCTCACCATCAATTCACGCTGGTTACTTTAAACATTTTCCACAAAGCAACTGGTTATGGGGAGCAAGGTTTTCCTACAACAATTTACAGGCTACTTCGACCGTTAATAATCAGTTGATTCCTCAGTCAGGTGGCTATACACAGGGTGGTGTTTATACCGCTTTCAATGGTAATTATTTAGTGAGGTCTTACCAACAAAGCATTGAGCAGCAATTTTCATTGATGCCTTTTCTTGGTCATTCATTTAAAAGCAGCTATGTTTATGTGGGGGCTGGACCGACCTATTCGCAAATAAAAACGTCGCTAAACAGCATGACAGGTTTTGCCAACTTTGTTGGTATACCGACCGCTGTGACAGGGCTGGGTAATACGAGTAGTTATGCTGTTAAGCAGTGGGTCTGGGGTGCTGCAGCCATGGTTGGTGGCACATATTTTTTAGATAAAGACTGGTCGGTTGATTTAAATTACACGATTTCAAAAACAAGTAACCACACTACCAATTGGGGTGGGCCTTGGTCTTTTGGTGGTGATGCAATTGATGGGCCCAGAACAGGTACCAATGAAGGAACCTCATCAGGAAGTATTGTTAATCAATCGGTGACGCTTAGTTTAAATTTTGTTTTCTAACATTTTGTCCTTTTGCTGATCGACTGACGGCGCTTCCGGTGTGTTGACCATAAAGTTTATGCAGCATTCCTCGTGAGATGCATTCACTGACGATTTCAGGAACAACAATCTGCGAGCTAGCTCAAGATGTTTATATCAACCTCAAATACAAAGTTGCGCTTGAACTCATCATTAATGAGAGCGTGAAACCATTCCAACCAATGTGAGGTGTCACGATCAAGTTTAATAATTGATATGTAATAGGATCAAACACCCACAGACTATGGTCGAATCCGCCCCGGGCCACCAAGAATCAAAATAATGCCCTGCTTTATGCGGGGCATTTTCTTTAGTGCTCGTCCAAGCAGCTGTCCATTGGCTCAAGCGTTGCAACGGACAAGCGCACCACAACACTTGGGCTCTACCGGCGTTATCGGCGGTCAAGATAGCCGACATAGGCGCTGGGCCCCGTGTCAAGGGCTGCGCCAGTCTTCATCGACGATCAGTCGAGCAGTAAAACGCCGGGTATTGCTGAATAGATTTCGCATCTTTTCCGTCCAAGGCGTCTTTCGCGCTTCCAGCCCTTGGGGACTGGTAAACGCATCGCGATCCGCTAGATCGTACGCTGTGAAGTAGCGAGGGTGCGCATCGCAAGCGACGTAGCGACGTGCTCGAACCACCCCTGGAACGCCTACCAGTCGCGGCAAATGCTCCTGGTCATACCAGTCGGTGTACTCGCAAGCGACATCGTCTGGAACGTCGGTATGGACAACGTATAACCAACGCGTTTCGTCCTGGGTGTGCCCCCCATTACTGACATCCCGTTGGAGTTTAAACGCCATGCCTTCGATATTCAGGGCGTTTTCCGTCCATCCTAACGAGTCGGGCACATCGACATGTTTCTGCGATTCATAACAAGCCAGCCAAGCAAGCGTTTCTCCCTCAATTTCAAACAGTCGAGCTCGCTCCATCCCAGGCGACCTCTGCATGCTGGGCTGCAGATTTCCTTGCGTGGTGAAGCGGTGGGTGAGGAGGTGGGTTGCCCGCCCAGCGCCTTGCTCAGCCATTTGCGCCTTCCAGCGGTACACCTTTGATCATCAAACGATACAAGTAGCGTTCTTCGTTCATGTCGTAGTCACCGTTCGCTTTGTGCATCAAGCTGCGGTTATCCCACATGACAAAGTCGCCATCTTTCCAGACATGACGGTATTGATATTGCGCCTGTGTGGCGTGTTCGAGCAATTGGTCGAGCAAGGGCAAGGCCTCTTTATCGTCCATGCCAAGAATTCCCTCTATGCGAATGGGATTGATATATAAAGCCAGATGGCCGCTATTTGGGTGGCGTAGAACCAATGGCTGCAATACCGCTTCGGGCACCGATGCGCGACGCCCTTCTGCGAGTTGAGGCAGCTGTCGAACGCTGTGGCTGCTCTGGTAGACGTGGATGGCGCGTCGCCCTAGAATGCGTGCCTTGATTTCATCTGGCAGGTCTTGATAGGCTCGGACCATATCGACAAATTGGGTATCACCACCCACCGAAGGGATTTTTACCGCGCTAAGAAAGGTCGCCATGGGTGGCGCAGCAGCATTGGAATGATCGGTGTGATAACCCTCGCCAGGAATATATCGCTTGCCGTTTCCAAGGGTGTCTGCATTCGATATGTAATGCACCAAAGGATATTCAGGAACCGAAAATTTTGCATTGTGCTGGGGGAATACCTCACCAAAGATATGAACGGCCGCCAGCATTTGAGGCGCATCAAGCCATTGATCACGAAAAGCCAGCACCGAATGGTCCGTGAATGCTTTTCTCAGTTTCGAACGCGTTGGCTCCGAGATCGGCTCGCAAAGGCGTATGCCGTGCACCTGCGCCCCGATGGGGGAAAAAGGAATTATTTGAAGTCCATTTTCCTGCTGAATTGCGCTCGCAGTACTCATATTTTGCTCTAATTGTTAACTTAGAAGCTATTATGAAGTCACGCACTATGCAACGCAAGATCGAATCGCGATGGCACCATACCCTGACCGATTTATCAGCAAAATCATTGACTATCAGAACGCAAGACAAGCTCCGAAATCAAACAAGAAACATGCTGCTTGGCCTATGGGTTTTGAACCAGCGGGTACAGTTGACGAACCAGGGAGCAAAGTGGCCCAGCGGCCCAGCGGCTCAGTGCAAGAAAGTCAAACAGTCAGAACGTGAACTGCACGGCAGGGGGAAGGCGTTCGTGGAGACTGCCGCCTCGCTGACGCTATCAAAGCAAGCAAGGGCTTCATCTGCATACCTACCTTTTGGCTGACTGAACAATCAAGGAGGCGGTGTAGCAGGTGGCTGGTACGGGTGGTGGCGAGAAAAAGTTAAGTCAATTCACTTGAAAAATCAGACAAAACGGTTTTGTATAAGAACAACCCCGCAGCTTGCGTTTTGAAATCCAACTGAGGCCCACAAAATAGTCGGCCAAAACGGTATGATTCGGCCAATAGAAAAATAAAACACAGAGACGAGAGGCGGCCCAGGTCGGTGCTTAGATACTTACCCCGTACTTTTTATGCCTTGCTTTCAGTGGCGTTTCTCATCAGTTTCCTGGTGACGCTTTGGATGGTTTTCTACTTTCCAGTGAATCCAGACGAGATTTTTTGGAAACTCATGATCGCTCGGCTGGAGAGCGACCATGGCAAATTGGTCTATCTATTTGCACAATGCCGTCAGGGGCAGTGGATTGATGCGCCGCTGACCTGGTATCCAGCCATGGCGATCAACTCCTGGCTGTATGAAGACGCCAGCCACCCTTGGGAGCTGCGAATCCATGGCTGGATCCTATTTTTAGTCTTGCTGGGACTTTGGAGTTGGCTGCTCAATCATCGAGCAGGTCTGGGATGGTCAGATTCGTTTCTTGCGGTTAGTGCGTTCCTTTCGGCTGGTGTGTTGCCGTTTCTCATGGTTTATGAGCGACCTGAGCAACCCCTGTTGCTTTTGGTGACACTGGCATTGGTGGTGACTTTATTTCAAGCACCCGAGCGGCGCTTGAGCTGGGGTGCTGGTCTTTTAATGGCATTGGGTTTTGTGTTGGTGGCCACGCTCTTGTCAGCATTGCACCCCAAAGGGATGTTTCTATTGCCCGTGCTACTGGTGTTGGCTTGGCGTCAGTTGAAGTCACTGCCTTTGATGGCTGTGCTTGTTTTACTGATGGGATGGACTGCTTACGACACCTTGCAGGTCTGGCAGCTGCGCACGACCTGCCCAGAGTTTCCCGGGCTGATGAAGGTTTTGCAAAACCTCACCCTGCGTCCGAGCTTGCTCATATCTGACCCTTTTTTCTTTATTCGAACAGTCTGGAGCAATTTTCTTGGGTTTGGTGCCTATGTCACTAGCCTGGAGTTTCGGGGAAATTACGTCTCGAATTGGTTGCCTGCAGTCGACGGTGCCCTGATCAGCGCACAGGTTTTCAGGGTGGCGAATGCGCTTTTGTGGGTGCCCCCTGGCATCGCGGTGTTAGTGATGGCGGCAAACTGGTTTTCTGACCGGCGACCCCGAGGCTGGATTGATGGTTTGCTGTGGCTGTCACTTTTGCTCGCGCTGAGTGCGATTGTTGTGTTGCAAACCCAAAAGAACTTCTACGAGGTCTCGTTTATTTGGCCGCTCGTTTTGCTGGTTGCTATCTTCAGCTTTGGGCAGCCTGTCAGGCGTGCTGGTCTTGGGAGCGTTCGCTTTGTGATTGGCGCCTTGATGCTGGTGGCGCTTTTGTCAGGGGGGCTTCGCCTCGAAAGGTTTGGTGAGTTTGTGCCAGTTTGGCGCCAAGCCCGCGTCGAGCAAACCGCGCGGGCCGACCTTCAAAACGAAGCACTTCGCCAGTTTGCACGATTGCAATGTCAGATTAACGATAGTGCGCCCAGATTGGTCTTGGATAAAAACACCTATCAGGCCTTTTGGAATCACGAGCAACCGATTTTTCTCGACTACGCTTCAGGCTGGTGGGCCACTGAGTCAAATATTGAGCAGACCTTTCGCCAGCGCCGCGCGCAAGGGCTGGTTGCCCATTGCGAGAATGTGCCTGAGCCGCTTCGTTCAAAGACCGTTGAGTTTGATGGCTACTGCTGTATTTCGGCAGATTCCCTGCGTTAAGGGTGAGGGCGTCGCAATACGGTAAACAAAGAACTGCCAAACGGGGCGGCACCTAGGCATCGCAGCTCAAGGCGAGTCAAGCGGTAGAGCAAGGTATTTAGCGCGCCGCTGTGGGCCTTGAGATCAGAGGCGGGTTTGACTGAGCTGGTTGAGTTGTTTGTCAGACGCTGCCAAGCCCGAACAAAAAAAATGACAGGTGAAAGGCCTAGCGGCCAGTATCGCAGTGTGCGTGTTTCAAAGCCCGTAAGTTGCACGAGTTGTTCGATTTCACGCCGATCAAAACGATGCAGGATTCCGACAGCACGGTCATGCGTGCCGCGAAATGCAGCCAGCGCCGGCATGTTCATGATCAGCAGCCCACCGGGGTTTAGGCGAGCGTAAGCAGTATGGAAGAATACGACGCGTTGCTCGGCAGTCAGATGATAGAGCGTGTCATTGCTGATGATGACATCAAATGTGTAGGGGGTCTGAATGTTTGCAAGCTCACGCAGGTCGCTCACTTGAACCTCAAGTTCGTTTCTTTGACAGATTGCCACTGCTTTGGCGGAGAGATCAAATCCCTTCACGTGTGAATACCCGGCTGCTTTGAGGCTTTGCATCAGTCCGCCGGTCCCACAGCCTGCGTCCAGCACATGGATACCAGAGGAGGGCAATTCGCGAGCCATGCTTTCCAACACAAGACCGTGCAACACGCGATACCACCAGTGACTGGCCTCGACATCAGCCATCACGTCGTACTCATGGGGGTTGTCGATCATGACTTAAACACCCAAGTGCGTTGAACCACGAAACTGATTATTGTCACCAAGACCAGTGAAATTGCTTGACCAATCAAGGGATCAAGGCCAGCCAACTCGCTAAATCCAATCAGCAGTCCGGCGTTCAGACCATAGATCAGAAGGTAGGTCATCACAAATCGTGTGAAGGCTTGACGATGCGAAGAGGTGCTTTTAAAAGTCACGCGCCGATGATTCCCATAGCCAATCAGCACGCCGAGTGTGTAGGCAATCAGCAACGCAATGTTGTAGTTCAAGCCCAGGGCTTTATACGCCAGCCCGAAGATCCCGTAACCGATTAGGGTGTTGGCCGATCCTACCAGCAGGAATACCCAGATTCTGGACTTTCTTAAGTGCTCAATCCAGGATTTCATGCAATGTTTCTAGCACCCGTTGGGCACTTTGGATCGGTAATTCGGGATAAAGGGGCAGTGAGACGATCTCATTGGCCAAGGCTTCTGTGACGGGCAGGCTATGGTCTTGATAGTCCAGAAATGCATAACCCCTCATTCGATGGATCGCAAACGGATAGTGAATACCCGTTTGTATGTTTTGGTTTGCCAGCGACGCTCTTAGGGCGTCTCGCTTTTTTGTGCGCACGACAAACAGGTGGTAGGCATGATCAATACCGGAGAGTGGTGCGAAGTGCTTTAAGGCGCTTGGCAGGCCCGCTTGGTATACCTTCGCCAGCGCGCGGCGTTTTTGCAATTGCACAGACAAGTGGCCCAGTTTGATATTTAGGATTGCCGCTTGGATTTCGTCGAGTCGACTGTTGATGCCCTCACGCTCCGCGTAGTAAAGGTCATCAAACCCGTACTTCCGTATGCGTCGCATTTCTTTGGCAAGTGCTGCATCTGAGGTTGCGCATAGGCCAGCGTCACCGTAGGCACCCAGATTTTTTGTCGGATAAAAAGAAAATGCCGCCGCATGACCAAATGTGCCCGCTGCGCGTCCATCGATCCTGGTGCCGTGCGCTTGTGCACAATCCTCAATGACGGCAATCCCGCGACCGTGAGCAATCTCTAAAAGCGCGGGCATATTGACCGCATTACCAAACAAATGAACGGGGATGATTGCGCGCGTTTTTGAGGTAATCAACCCAGCAAGCAGATTTAAGTCCATAAGCGCTGTCTCAGGGTCAACGTCAACGAAAACTGGAATCGCTTTCACCATCCGGATCGCGCTGACCGTTGGGACAGCCGTGTTGGCTACTGTGATGACCTCATCTCCCGGTCCCACGCCAAGCGCCATCAAGCAAACAACCAAGGCGTCTGTGCCATTTGCCACGCCCAAACTGTGCATGCCTTGACCCAAGAAAGTTGAAAATCCCGTTTCAAAACGCTGAACTTCTGACCCTAGGATCAGCTCGCCTGAGCGCATGACGCGTCGTACGGCGTCGAGCACTTGGTCTTCCAGATCAAGGTACTGATCCCGGTAGTCAAACATCTTGATGGTTTGTGTGTTCATGGGTTGAGGTAGTTGGTGCGATGGGTTTGATAAAACGCGAGGGTCTTGGCCAAGCCTTCTGCAAGATGGGTCTTGGGCTGCCACCCGGTGACGGCGCAAAATGCAGCGTAATCGCCATAGTAGTCGCCTATGTCGATCAGCTTCTTGTCGGCTGGAAAAGGAACCAATTTGTAGGTGACATCAGTCAGCGTTGCAAGTGTCTGCACAAAGTCTAAAAGACCATAGCGGTCTGTGGATCCAAGGTTAAAGACTTGCCCAAAACATTCATCATGCAGCAGCGACAGCAGCAGCGCTTGCACCACGTCATCCACGTAGTTGAAGTCTCGCACCTGCATGCCATCGCCAAAGATCTGAATTTCCTTGCCGCTGAGGCACCGTTTAAGAAATACCCCGATGAAACCTTGGCGATCGTTTTGGATTTGCAGCCTCGGCCCATAGGTATTTGTTAAGCGCAGCACCGTTGATTTGACGTCATAGACGCGGTGGTAAAGCAGGTGGTAGTACTCAGCGGCTAGTTTGTTGATGCCGTTCACGTCAACCGGCATCACCGGGTGGTCTTCCTTGACGGGAAGCATTTGAGGGGTGCCGTAGACTTGCCGGGTCGAGGTGTAGACAATGCGAACATCAGGATTGTGTATGCGGCAAGCCTCGACCAGATTCATGGTCGACACACAGTTCACGCCCAAGTCTGTCAGAGGCTCACGCATGCTGTCGCCATGGCTGACTTGTCCCGCCAGATGGAATATGGCGTCTTGTCCTTTAACGATTTGAGTCAGTGCGTGAAAGTTACGCATGTCATCTTGGAAGAGTCGTACTTGCTCCCGAATGGGTTCGATGTTTTTCCAGTTCCCACCAAACTCTGGAATCATGGCATCCAAAAGGGTGACTTTTGCACCCAAAGCGACCATCCGAATGGCCAGTGAGCTGCCGATGAATCCAAGCCCCCCTGTGATCAGAACGGCACGTCCTGAATACCAGCTTTCGTCATCCACCAATTAGGTTTGCTCCTTGTCGCGGATGGTTCGTCGCACCACAAACTGCGGTATCTGATTCAGTTTGAGAAGCACTCGACCAACGTATTCGCCCATTAATCCGATGGCCAAAAGCTGCACGCTAGACATGAATAAGATCGCCACAAAAACCGACGCCCATCCGGCAGGAAGCGCTGGATTGATGATTTTTTCGATGATGACGGCAATGCCTGCGACGCCACTTAAGGTGGCGAGTACCAATCCGATCACGCTAGCGATGCGCAGCGGGAGGATAGAAAAATTGGTGAACATACTTAACCAAAGGCTCACGAGTTTGGTGAGTGAATAGCCTGAACGCCCGACCTCCCTGCTATCGTGCGCCACCTCAAGCCGGCCATAGCGTGTTGTGCTTCGAAGGATCAGACCATCGATGTAAGGGGAAGGGCCATCATATTTGACGATTTGTTTCACGACAGACCGGCGTATGGCTTTGAAGGATGAAAGATAGAGGTCTCTGGGCTTCTTAAGGACATAACTGGCGATCAGGTTATTAAAGGCACTACCTAAATTGCGATCAAACCGATGTTGTTTTTTCTTGTAGTACGAGAAAACCACGTCGTAATCGCCTCTATCGAGTTCATCAGCAAGACGAATGACCTCTTGGGGTGGGTTTTGTAGGTCATCGTCCATGATCACGACACAGTCGCCCGTGCAGTGATTCAGCCCGGCCATGACAGCGTTGTGTTCACCGAAATTTTTTGAAAGCTCTAGATAAACAATCCAGTCGTTGTGTTTGGCAGCGGTCTCGCAAACCTCATCGGAGTTATCTCGCGTGCTACCGTCATTGACCAAGATAAGCTCGAGGTCGTTTTGCGGTCGTAGGTGCTTGTCGAGCTGTTCGATGAGTTTGGGGACTGTGGCCGCGCCGTTATAGACAGGCACAACGACTGATATGCGACGCATACTGGGCATAATATTGGGTCAACTTGGCGTAATCTGACAGCAATGTCCGTTGATATTCGCACCCAAACCCGTCCAGTAAAACCAAAGCGCACTCAGCGTCCAGGTGGTGTGTTCGTTTTTTAGTTTTTAATATTTTTGATTGTAAACGACCCAATCTTAAGTCTGTCTCTACGTGCAATCAAGTGTCTTTTTGATCTGTTGTTTTTTGGAAAAATGGGCAGTGACAAGGTGCTGGTGGCCCAAGGGGTGCGTTTTGGTTCGGTGCCACGATTGTCAATCGCTTTGGTTCAGAAGTCAGTAAAAACCCTTGCCAATCGCGATGGCAGGATTTTAGGCTGGGTTTTAGGCCAAGCCGCTTTGGGCTTTCCTTGGGTCTAGGACGATCCGGAATAAGGTGCTAACAGCCTTATCGATGGCACAAACCCTATGCTTACGACTTTTTCAGCGGTAAAACCCACGCCGACTAACCCACAAAGCCTCGCGCGGGGCTGGTAAGCCATACGAATTAAGACGCTGCGCCATGAACGTTTGAGCCGCGTTTCAGATCCATGGTTTTCTGGGCATTGACTGAGGCGGGGCTCGGTGGACGCGAAGACGCTCAGGCTGGCTTGGCGTGTATTGTGGGGTTCGATCAGTTCGCTCGCCATCCCTATCGTGATCGTGCATCGGCCTTTGCCAGTGAAACGCAAGTGCGGTCGCTGTGTGCTACTCACACGGAAAAAGCACCTTGCGCGATGCGCAGCGGCACAGGGAGATTATCAAGCGATTTGAGTGATTTCCCCACCGTAATCAACTGCCGAACCGTCAGAGCACGATCGAGGACATCAACTTTCTCAAGATGCCAGGGTCTCCATTCTGAGTGTATTAGGCGTGTGCTAACTTTAGGTTCAAGTTTTTGCTGGCTTGGCGTTGGCTAAGGTAACTCTGCGTGCTTAATAATGCAGTGCTAGCGCGTCAGTTGATCGGCTTTTTAACAGGAGGCAATATGATGCAAACTTATACCGAATCGCAGCAAGCGGTCATTGATTTGTTTGAAAAGCACGTAAAGGCTGAGTTGGCGGGGGATTTGGAAACCACCATGGCAACGATGACTGAAACGCCGCATTTGCATAACGTGCCCAGCCACGTTGGTGGTTATGGTGCTGATGGGGTGTTGGCTTTTTATACCAACCACCTAGTGGGCAAGTTCTTCCCACCCGATGTGCAGATGACGCGTATTTCGCTGACGGTTGGCGAGCATCAGTTGGTTGAAGAGCACGTGATTCGCTTCACTCACACGGCGGTGATCGATTGGATGTTGCCTGGGGTAGCGCCCACCGGCAAGTTTGTCGAAGTGGGATTTGTGGTGATTGTTGGCGTCAAAAACGGTAAAGTATCCCACGAGCATATCTATTGGGATCAGGCCTGTGTCTTGGTGCAGCTAGGCCTGCTCGAACGCGAAGGGCTGCCAGTGTGCGGGGCAGAAAGCGCTCAGCGATTGCTTGATCCGACTCGCCCGACAAGGGTTATGGCGTAGAGGGACCTGCCGCTTGAGGCACCGTTTGCTGCGCAGCACCCGTTGATTGCACGAGCTGTATGGGAAACCCCCGTGGGTTAACAAACGCCGCCCGCTGCCTATCGAACAGGCCAAGGCGGTGGGCCAAGACCCGCAAGCGGTCATTCTCAAAGTTTTTAAATCTGATTGCTCGACGGGACATCGTCTCTACTCACTGTGTTGTCATGCGCGGCCATAAGGGTACTTGATGTACTGTATATTTATACAGTACATTTAGGGTATGACAACCACTGACTCTTCAACCCCACAACCGTTACATGTGCCTGAGGCCAAGACTTGGCTAGAGATGTGCACTTGGCCAGTATGGGCTGGTTTTCCGTCGCCGGCGGCGGATCACACGCGCAAACGCCTAGACCTCAATGAGCACCTCATTCGCAACAAAGAGGCCACCTTTATCTTTAGGGTCAAGGGTGACTCGATGAATGGTATTGGCATATACGAGGGTGATGAGTTGATCGTGGATCGTTCGATCGAGGCGAGGCACGGAAACATTGTGCTGGCTGTGTTGAACGACGATTACACCGTCAAACGTTTGCATCGCCGTGGTGGTGTGGTGAAGTTGATCGCAGAAAATCCACTGTACCCACCGACTGTGGTCAGAGACGGTGAGGAACTGGTGATTTGGGGTGTGGTCACGCACAACCTGCACAGGCTGTATTAAGGCCATGTTGTCAACGCGTCAACAAGCCTTGGCCCTGGCCCTAGTGGATTGCAACAACTTCTACGTTTCGTGTGAGCGGATTTTTCGGCCGGACTTGGCGCGGGTGCCGATTGTTATCTTGTCAAACAACGATGGTTGTGTGGTCGCACGCTCGAACGAAGTCAAAGCACTCGGCATCAAAATGGGGCAACCCTGGTTTGAGTGCAAGGCGCTGGCTGAAGAGCA
>Ga0209390_10006573_pt1 | contig 15474 bp, 15 predicted proteins | sample BON01_FD_187212 | JGI IMG/M metagenome (GOLD analysis project Ga0209390, IMG submission 187212) | Freshwater microbial communities from Lake Bonney liftoff mats and glacier meltwater in Antarctica - BON-01 (SPAdes) (version 2) | ecosystem: Environmental > Aquatic > Freshwater > Ice > Glacier... | reverse complement strand
TCGTAAAGCGTACGTGCCATGGTGTGAGTCCTGTGCGTTGCGGGCCAGCGTCTACTAGTGTGCAGCCTGTTATTTTATGTCGTTGTAAACAGGCTGCTGCATGCACAGTTTTAAATGTGACTTGTCTAGCCGTTGGTATGTCCGCATGCCTGCATCTATTTGTAAATAATTTAACGCAACTGTGGAATTGTCAAATATCAGGTGCTAGAATATGAGGCTCAGCGGCTGTAGCTCAGTTGGATAGAGTACTTGGCTACGAACCAAGGGGTCGTGGGTTCGAATCCTGCCAGCCGCACCATATGAATCAAGGACTTACGCTCGAAAGGGTGTAAGTCCTTTCTTCTTTCTGGTGTTGAACATCGCTCTGGTTGCCGTTCGGTTGCCGTTTCTCGAAACCTTCTTTGATTGCCGAACCTGCGGGTTTGATGGCTGAACTGACCCCGAATGGCTGCTCGCCATGGATGATGTCGGTATCTCTGATGTTCCACGCTTGATGACTTGCTATTAAGTTTATAGCTGCTTGCGCAAGTTCTACGAGGGCTAGCGGCCTATTTGGTATTTGGATGGTGCTGCGCAGGTGCTCAATCAGCTGCCGCGAAGGCGGCAGACAATGACGATCCTTCGGCGCGCCAGCGTTGCGATCACCTCCACCAGCGCGGTCATGCCGGGCGCGTTGCCCGCTGAATGGCGCTTTGCGCTGATGGCAACGCACCCAACATCACCGCTTTCCTATCGCGTGAGTCCTGTAGCGTCAGTCAGTGGCAACGGCGGAGTACCGCCATTGCCAGGAACCACCAAGCTGTCGCGCAGCTTCGGCGAACAGCGCGGTCATGCAGTGCGGCCTGACTTTTTGATGGAGCTGCGCTGCGCGCTGTGGGTCAGTCCACCCAGCATCACCGCTTTCGGTTTGCCAGCGTTGTAGTGTTGGTCAGTGCGCGCGGCTCGGCTTCGCCCCGCGCAGGTGCTGGGGAGTTACATCGCCAGTGCTTCGCAAGTGTCAGTCAGTGCGCTGTGGCGCAGATATGAAAGGTCTCGGCTCGCTTGCGCATCGTCTGGAAGGGCCATCGCTGCGCTCGGCATTGCAGCCAGTTCCGCCGCCTTTGGCACACGCCCGCTACGGCCACCCGCTTCGCTTTTACATAACGCCGCATCGCCCTCAGTGGCCGCCAGTCACTACGCAGGCTCCGTTTGGTGTCAGCCACCGCTTGCGCGCCCTGCGGGTGAAGGCGACGGGCGTTATGCAAAGTGGCCTTCGCTGGAGACGGTCGCACAGCCGTCGGCGCTTCCCGGTCGCTGGCGCGCCCTACACGCCGCCGTCTGCGCGCCCTTATGGGTGTGCCTGCACCGTGGCATCAGTCAGGCGCTGCGCGCTGTGTAGTTGGTTAGTGGCCTGCGGCCAGTCATGTGGTGTGTGCCCCCGCCCACCCTTGTGCTTCGCCGCTGCGCGGCATCAGCCCTGCGCGCTGGTCTGCCCGTCCGCCCCCCATGGGGGCTCCCTCAGCCCGCGCGCCTTCGTTGTTGGGTTTTGCTACTAGGTGGCCGAGCATGAGGCCAATGCCCGTACGGCGGGGGCGCAGCAAAATCAACCGACTTCTTACTCTGTCATATTGTCAGTCGCCACGATATTAATAGTCATGGAGTTGTAGGGGTGAAACTTCGGTACGACACTTTTGATTTCACCATCCTCAAACCAATGGTGGGCAATTGACGGAAAGGCGTCGGGAGGCACTGGGTGTTTGGCATTTGGGTTGTGGTACATCGACACGCCTTCAGCCCACGTTTCAGAACATAAACCGGGCTCGATGCGATTGACAAATGGCCGGGGCACAGACGCGTTGTGGCTATGTTCATGACAAACACCGCGTCGAATCAAGGTGCTGTTTGCCACGCCAAATCCTGCGAGTCTCCCCATGCGATTGAATTTTGACAACGTTCCTGAAGCAGTGAAAAGCACTGCGCTTACGTTTTCGGCATCAGGCAGGAAGAAGAAGCCCGATGGGATTTTCTTTCCGTTGTGTTCATGCGTTTCTAGGTTCAACGTGCTTATGACAAGTTGACCGCTCTCGTCGTGGAAAAAGTCATGACTAACCGCATACAAGTACTGAAACAGCGCGGACGAGCTCCACGTCATGGACTGTGGTTCGTGGAAGTCCGCTATTGCAAAAACCAACGGACTCCCTGCGACATGGGGAAGATTCCAATACGGCGTTTTCCGATTGAGTTTGGAGAACAAGGCGCTTCCAAACTTGATTGGCATCTTTCCTTTGAGTAATTCGGCGACTTCATTGGGGTCGCGAAAAAATGGGCCTTTGTTCAATGCGGCCTTGGTGATCTCGCCGTCTGTTGGGTTCACGGTAACAGCTTCGATGAATATCTTTTTCCTCCCGTACCTTACAGAGAAATCAGGTGCAGGCTCTGGCCTTTCAACGAATAGCCCCTCTTCTAGCAAAAAGGCATAAAGGTAAAGCTCCCATAGGCGTGCATCAAATCCGCTTGTTTGAAACTGCTCTACAAAGTTGCCATCAATGTCCACAAAATGCCGCATCATTTCAGACAACATGGATCGTGCCGAATACCAATGATCTCCAGTTGCAACCAGTTTAAAAATATCATTCAGCTTGGTCGTCGCAACAATGGGAGTAAACAGGTCAACACCTGCTTTGTCAGTGTCACCTTGTGGAAAGACAGTACTACCAGCCTGAGCCTGTTGCTTCATTGAGATGAACAGGTGACGACGAGCTTCGTTCAAAGACTGATAGCTTGCGTTCACATCTATGCAGCGAAAGCGGCCTTTTTCGTCTCGACCCAAAACAACGTAAGCAAAGTCGCGATCAGTTCGATCTAGGGCGGCAAGCCCCAGGACATGTTCATTTTCGTCAGCAAACCACTCCAGTTCCTTTGAAACACCGGTTGCAATAGGTGACCGGGTCCACGATACGAACGCATTGAATCTTTCACGCGACATCGGCCGCACGCCAAACTCCTCATGTAACTTTTTGATGCGCTCTTCGCGTGTCCCGCGTGATTTTGTTTGGCCCAATTTGCCACTCCTGGAAAGTGAATTTCACCGATGCGTTGCGATTTTCTCGCCGGTACGGCTTCGCACGTCGTTAGAGTCTAATCCCCAGAGTAGCCCCTGTTTCCGTGACCAGCCTACCGGCGGTGTGCCTACGCTCAGCTAGCCCACGCAAGGCATTTTTGCGAAACAGATTACTCGCCCAGCAGTTTGTGCAGGAAACCCAGCTTTCGGCCAATGTCTTGGAGGCTGACTTGCACCAGGGCATCATGGTGACTTTTGATCCGCTGGTAGGTCTTCCAGTGCATGCCATTGGGTTTGCCACCATCGCCATTCAAAATGCCAGCCTCCCAACCCAGGCGCTTTCGCAGCTTGTCCGCACGGCTGGATGCCCGGTCCCCTGCACCTTCTTTCTGAGTGGCATAACCCATCCCACCGCAGCCGCGACAGGCAAAGTACCGGCCCGGCGCGTAGAGCACCGCTACCCGCTTGCTGCACCGGATGCAGGTGAACCAGTGCCGCTGCCCGCCCAAGTGGCAGGACGAGGTTTGCGTTTGCACCCGTTGCTCTATAACTTCGCCGGTACTCTTGATGCGGTAGGACAGCACCATGCTCTGAAAGTCCACCCGGATGCTGATGCCCGCCACTTGACGGTCGTTGACCAGCCATTGCCAGCTAAAGCTGCTCCCCGGCACCAGCAAGCCCTTGCGGGTAATCTTGCGAATGTCCAGTGGCATGGAATCACTGGTCTCCGGTTTGCCGCTGTAGCTGCTGCGCCGCCCACTGCCACGTCCGCCCATTTTTATTCTCCGGTTTTTGTCGAAATCAATTGGCAAGTTGAGTGGGTTTTGTGGCCTGAAAACCCATGAATCGGGCGGCAACCCGCATGGATACTGGGCTCTTGCTGTTTTGCGCAGTGCCGAAAATGACGCATGTTTTTACGCTGTGCGGCTGCTTCTGAGGTCTTTCAGCTTGATCAGCATGGCCAAAGTGCGCTCAAATTTGCGGTCCAGGTGCGTTTCGTACCGGGAAAGCTTCTCCAGCTTGTAGGCTTGAAGCCCCTCGCCGATGGTTTGGTTCACGATGGCGTCGTGGTGGCGGGCTTCTTTTTCTTGTTGGTAGACAAAGGGCGTGATGTGTTCGGTGATGAACGCCGCCAACCCCGTGGCATCGGCGGTGTATTCCTCGTCATCCACATAGTTTTGCCACCACTCGCGGGTTTCGGGCAGCAGGGCACGCAGGGCCTTTTCATAAGCACGGTCGCCGCCTTTGCGCAGGATGGCGCTGGCTTTGTCGGTGGCAGCAATGTCATGTTTTGCGCTTTGATGGCTTTCGGTCACATCTTCCGGTTTCAAGTCCATCAGATCGCGTATGTCGGTGTTCTCGCCAGATAGCCCCATCTCGAACGGTGCCGCCGCCGGAATGACGGTCTTGGCACTGCGTGCGGATTCCTTCAATCCCTTATTGATGGTGGCACCCTCGGCTTGCAGCACGCGGCGCTTGCGCCAGATCACACTGGCCAGTTCCTCAATCAAATGCTGCTCGGTGGCCCCAGCGGGAAGGTGTTCGTCCATCAGTGAATTGACCAGGCTTTCATAGTCCGCATGGCTTTCGTGGCTAAGCACGGTATAGCGGCTCAGGATGCCGTGCTTGAGAGCGTTGAAGCGGACGACTTCATAGGGTTGGGTGCTGGTGTCAGCCGTGGGTATCAGGGGAGAAGTGTTGGTGGTGGTGTTCATGGTGGACTTTCAAAAAATGGGGTACATGTCAATCGCAATACGTGCGCCACAGTGCCATGCCAACGCCACACCGCTGTCCGTAACGGCTGCCACGGCCAGCAGCGATGCAGGTTGGGCAGTTGAAGTGGTGGGCGTGGTAGGCCGCAGCCAACTCTTTCCAGTCCAACGGGTTTTCGGGTGGATCGGGTGAATGGCACGTCGCTTGGCTTGTTGCATCGTTCGCCGCCGTCAACCAGTTGATCAACAGCGCCTTGCTGCTTCGGATGAGGTCACGCAGGTCGGTCGTCAAATGGCTGCGCGGTGCCACCGCCAAGCCGCCTGCGGGAGCCAGGGAGAGGTTCAGGCCAGCGTTGGATAGTTGGGCCACCACGGTTTCTACGGCTAGCGTGGTCATCAGAAAATCTCCACATCATCAAGCTGACTCGCACTGATACTTGAACCGGCACTGTCGTCAACGTCCTGAATCTCGCAACTCGGCGCAACTCTCGCAACTACTGGGCTTGCGTTGTCCGTTGCGGCACGCTCCACCGTGCGAACTACCGTCCAGCGCTTCAGGCCATTGGTCTTGTTGGCAAGCACCAGGCGCAGCCCGGTGCAAAGCTGCCCTGCGTGGCGCTCCAGCCAGCGGCCCAAAATCCGCACATTGAGCTTGCCGTTTTGCCCTGCAATTTCATCGAGCGCATCGAACAGTACAGACTGCGCGCCAAAGTGTTCGGTCGCTTTGGTAATGGCCTGCGCGGGTGACGTTGGGGTGGTGTCAAAGGTCGTGATCCAGGCATTCAACAATGCGGCCAACTTCGACGTTTCCGGGTTCTCGGACGCAGCACGGTCGATTGAATCCGCCGGGTCTACAAACAGGGGCAAGTCCGTCAAGTCGCGCCCCGATTCCAACATGCGTTCCCTGAGCCAGCACAGGGGCTGGCGCACCAGGTCATCCCACAGCTCAAATGAAGCAATGCGTCCCGTCGCCACCTTGGGCCTTCCTGCGGCGATGTAGGCCCGCACAACAGTCAGCGCAGCCACCACCAACGCTTGTCGGTTGTTGCAGACCTCGGTGAGCGGGTCGAACTCGAACTCGCGTTTGAAAGGCGTTTCAATCTGCGCATCCAGGCGCGCCAGCAATATCCGGCGGTGGGTGTCGCCCGTTAAGACGAGGTTGTTGCCGGACACCAGAAACAGCGCGCGGTTTGGCAACTCCACATTCTCCGAGACACCCAACACGCGGTCGGCAAACAAAGACGATGTTAGAAAAGAGTCGATCACCGAATTGCCCAACGGTTCGCGCACGTTGTCCCACAGCAGAACCTTGGAGCCACCGCGCAGGGCAGCAAACAGGCGCTTGCGGCATTCGTCCTCTTCATTGGTGGGTGGCAGCACGGCAACATCACCGCCCGTGGCCAACGCGCCAATGCATTTGGCCAACAGGGTTTTGCCGGTGCCTGCCGCTGGGGCATCAAAGCCGGTAGCCGGGCAGGTGGGCAGTGCGGGGCGCAAACAGGCGGACAACATGGCGGCCAATGTCACGCCGACGGCTACTTCGTCGGCAAAGGGGAACAAGCGGATCGGGTGCCAGAGCTTGGCCAATGCGTCGAGGGCTTGATCCACTGTGGGTGCCGACGGCACTGCCAGCGGATACGCTTCGGTGGTGACGTACATCAACCCGGTCGCTGTGTCATGGCCTGGCTCGTCCAACACGCTGCCGTCGGGTCGCAAAGTGGGTGCCGTGGTGACCGCCGTTAGCTTGCGAAAATTGCGGCTGCCGTGTTTGGCAATGATGGCGTTGGCAATGTAGGCGGGGGCGTCTTCTGGGATTTCTCGCGTGGAGGTGATGTTGCCGTCGTCATCGCGCTCAGTCTTGACGCTGTAGAACTCGGCCACCCGGCCCGCATGGTCCACCAGCCAGTCCCGGCTGACCGGGGTGGCCTTGCCGTCCGCGACAAACGCAATGGCATTGGTGCCAAAGTCAAACAGCTCACTGCGATCGCGCAAGACATGCAGCACGGCATCGGTAGAGTCCACCCGCATACCCCGCCCCAACTGAACCCGTGCCGATTGGCGGCGCAACTCGTAGCGCATACCGCCGTGCCGGTGTGAAAACAAGTCCGGGCGGGTGCCGTTCAGCAGGCGAGCCACCGCCACACGCTTGTCAGCGTCCGGGTCCAGTGGGTCGGCAAACCGGGCGTTGTGCCAGCGGTGTGGGTTGTCCAGAAGCTGGGCCACATTCACCACCTGGCCGTCGGCGCAAGTCAGCTCATAGTCACCCATCAGCACTTGGTGTACCGCAGCGCGCTCCAGCACGTTGGTGGCCTGTGCCAGCTTGATGCCACGGCGCTGCGCCAGAGCGGGAGCTTTGTCTGCCACCCAGTTGCGCCGGGCGGTGTCGCATTTTTCAGATACCGCTGCGCGTGCCGCCTTTTGTCCGGCCTGAGCCTGTTTCTTGATCGAGGGCGTGGCGCTGTCGATGAGTAGGCGCAGGTTGAATTGGGCCGCCGCGTTGCCATAGATCACACCGTCCACCCCGGCGCGGGTCACGCCGTCCACCAACACCGATGGTCCGGCAAAGTCCAGTCGCTCGGGCTGCCATACCGACACATCCACCAAGCAACGCGGCAAGCGTTGGCCCGCCACACCAATGTCGCACCAGCCCGCGCCCGGCGTGGCCCACAGCAGGGCCTCCAGCGCCTTACCGGCCTCCGGGATCAGTGTGGCGTCCACCACGGGGATATACAGGCGGTGCCGGGTCAAGCCGGACAGAGTGCGACCATCCGGGCCAATGCAACCCGCCGACGCGCTAGGCCGCCAGAGCATGGGGGCATCGGCCAAGGTGGGTGCCGCTGCAATCAATCGGTCCCTGAACTGCAGTGGCGAGAGTTCGCCGTCCGGCAACCCGTCGTGGTCCAACATCATCACACCCGGCGCCGCCCTGAACTTGAAGTTCTCGCGGGTGCGGGCGATGGCACCTGCTTCTTGCGCCTCGGTGTCCACTTGGGTGCAAACGGCCACCGAATCATCTTTGGTTACACCCCATGTGACCGCTTGCGCGCTGGTCAGAGTGTCCAACTGGGCCTTGAGGTCGTGCAGATCGGCCACGACCACACGCTGGGCCTGGCCCCGGCTGAGCATGGCAGATGTCTCCTTGCGCATGCTGCCATCGGCGTTGATGCCAATGATTTTGGTCAGGCGGGTTGGCTTGATGCTGGTGATCACTGTGAATGCCAGCGGCAGAGCAGGCAACTCCGCGCAGTTGTGAGAGTTGTCTGGAGTTGCGAGATTTGGGGTGGCTTCGTTCGGGTCGTCCTGGGCCTTGAAAGCGTCTTTCATGGCTGCAGCCCCACCATGGTCATCAACGCTTTGCGCTTGATGTGCAGCGCCAGCACCAACTCACGGATTTCGGCGTCGGTCTTGCCGGAAATGCGGGCTGCGTTGAGTGATTCGATTTCAATGGCAGGCCAGCCCACGGCGCGTGGCCCCAGGCTGACGGGCTTGGTCCACAGCCCTTGCGCAATGCGCAGGTAGATGGTGGAGCGGGAGTAGCCAGATTGGGATTTGGCAGCCGGGATTCGCAGGATGGTGTGCGTCATGTTGGGTCCTCTTTGACGGGTATGGAACAAACTCAGACGCAAGCGTATTTGGGCGTTTTGGGCGATAAAAGGCCCGCCCGGCTGCGTGCAGCGAGTTGTGTTTCAGAGGAGAAGTTGGCTGGACAGCCTGGAACGAAACTGCGCAGAACAACGCTTTGCCATAGGAGAAAACTGGGCGAAAACTTTCCGCCCAACTTTCTTTGCAAAATCTTTAGGTTGTTGGCATAATTGCCAACATGCCAGCCGAACTGATTACCCGTTTCAAGAACATCACGCCCGATGGTGCGATTCTGGAACTGGTGGTGTGGAAAGTGCCCGCGCCGGTGCCGCCCACGGAGCACGGCTACAAGTACCGCGCCGTGTATGCGGTGAATGGCGTGCGGGTGGTGGGCTTTGACAATGAGCGCGGCAAGGGCGACCACTGCCATTTGGATGGCACCGAGGTGCCCTACACCTTTGTCAGTGTGGAGCAGTTGGTGGAAGACTTTATTGCGGCAGTTGCCGCGAGGAGAGCACTATGAGCGAACGATTTTTGACGATTACTTTGCAACCCGACTGGAGGGGCGCGCTGCGTGCCGCAGGTAAGGCGGCTACTGCGGCTACTTACCAGGGCGAGGTGCTGAACTTTGAGAGCCCCGGCCACTTCTTTGGCCAACTGTCCGAAAAGCGCTGGGAAATTGTGCGGGCAGCGCAGGGCAAGGGTGAACTATCGGTGCGCGAGCTGGCGCGTGTGGTGGGGCGCGATGTCAAGCGTGTGCACGAGGATGTGGGCATTCTGGCTGAGCTGGGCCTATTGGAGCGCACCGAAGGCGGCGGCGTGCTGTGCCCCTATACGTCCATGCACATCGATATGTATTTGAAAGGGGCTTGAATCGGGGACTGCGTGGCCCTCAGGCCAGCATGTGTTTTTTGATGGTGCTGGCGTCGCGGTCTTTGGCAATGGGCTTCTTGGCAATCTGCTCCGAATACCAAACGTCGGACTCACCGGGGCGGCGTTTTTTAAGTGCCCGGTATTCCTTTTGCCATGCGGCGTACATGGCCTGGGTGTCGAGCTTTCGGGCTTCGCGCTTAACGGTGCTGGGCGTATGGCGAGGGTCTGCGGTAGTAGTTGCATCCACCAATTGGTGAATGGCTGCGGCATCCAGCGTGAAGTTGCCATCCTCAAAGCGGATGACATCCGCCAGCGGCAACACCGCCGCGCCCACCACCAGCGTCATGTGGCCCTGCACGCGCAGACACAACATTTGGGTGCGTTTGACGCCGCGCGCCATACCAACCGGTAACAAACCGGAATCAGAAGGTTGTACGGTGGTTTGCATTAGCCCGAGACTGGCGGCGACAAATCCACAGACCATTTGCGCATCACACCGCCATTGCGCCAGCCGTGCAGGTGGGATCGCCACGCGGTTGATGTCGCTGCGCTTGTCACACACCACGAACGAAGTGGCGGGGGCGTTCGCTCGCGACACCGTGTGCACGGGCATGCTGCAGTCCTGCTCGCAGCCGGGGCAAACCACGCTTTGGGCTGGACGTGCTTTCAAAAGCAGACCTTGCGACTTCAAGGCTGCCACGGCCGCTGCGGGCCACTGATTCAGCTCTTCGGTGCTGACGAGGACCGCCGCACCATCGCGCGCGCCGATGCGGGCCAGCAACTCAATCAAAGCAGCTTGCGGTGTCATTCCACGGTTAGGGGTGCCAAAGCCATAGCCGTAGCGGGTGCGGTGGCGGTGGCGGTGGCGGATGTGGCCAATTCGGCCAAGTCAGTGGGTTCGCGGGGCTCGATGCCCGAGGCGCTGAGCATGTCGCGCAGCTTCAACCCAACCTCGTCGTATTTGAGGGAGCAGGAGTTGGGGTAGGTGATGTGGATGTTTACCGTCTTGGGTGGCCGGTCGGCTTCGACCACCATAGACACGGCCAAGTCCACTTTGGTGACGCTGTACTGGGCCATGGGCATCGCGGCTTGGATGCGATCCAGCAAAGCGTAAACGGCTTGGGGGTCCCGGCTGGTGTCGGCTTCGAGCGAGATGCGCTCGCCCTTGGTGGCCCGCGATGACAAACGCAGTTTTTTGACGACGATACTTTCAATACCACTGCCCAGGTCGTAGGTGAAGTCAAAATTGCGTTGCATCAGCGGCCCCAGGTCATATACCCGCGAATCTTTGGGGTCAGGCGGCAGCTCAGGCAATTGGAGAATGGCCGTGGCAAACATGGCTTGCAGTGGCTCTAGCGCCTTTTTTGACCCCCGATAGTTCAGGTCAAGCGACCCCTCAAGCTGCGAGTAAACAAAAATCACCTCAAAAGCCGGGTTGTGCGGGCGAATACCAAACTGCCCATTCACCCACTCGGGGCTTTGCTGTGAATAGTCTTCGGGGTAGGCAAAGAAGTAATCCAGATCGCCACGACGAAATGGCTCCACCACGCAGTTGTTGCCCCGGCCCTCGGTGTGGTGAAAGTAGGTGCGGATGCTGTTGGCCAGCGTCTGGATGCTGGCGGCATCCACTTGAGCGGCGTTGTGCGGCAGGTTCTTGCGCTTGCGCCAGTGCGACAGGGTATCAGCATGGTAGAAATGCGTGGCACCGCGCCAAAACAGGTTGTGGTCCAGATATGTGACCATGGCGCGCTCAAAATGGTTGACCAGTGCGGCCAGCTTTTCAGTGAAAGCAACGGCGGCGTTGGGGTCGGCGTCTTGCGCCAAGTGCCATTGCGCTTCGTCCAATATGGCCCGACAACCTTTCTCGCAACTCAGCTCGAAGATCGCGCGAAAGTCGGCATCCATGGCGTTGCGGCTGGCTTCCGGGAGTGCCAGCCAGGCGGCAAATAATTCGTCGTGCCGCGTCTCGGACATGGTGGCAAAGTCGAACTCGCCAAACACTGCGCGCCCCTCAAAGTAGCGGGCCAGCAATGCGTTGGGCATTTGCCTGAAAAAGTCTCTGGTCGAGTAGTGCCGGGTCATTGTTTTTCTCCCTGGGATGGGGTGGTACCAACGTGGTGCTTACGCCATCGGATGGTCGTGACAACTTGACTGCCAGTACCCTCAAAGCCTGCGAAAGCCGACGTAGCCTGGGGGCCGGAAGCGGGGGTTATGCGCGATTGAGTGAATTAAGGGGCTTCCTCAGATATCTAACATAGTCCGTCGCTCGCTGGTTAAGCAGCGAAGGTCTGAGTTTGTGATCATTTAACACCACGAAATATGCGATTGCATATATATTGCCAAAGCGTAGGATGAGACCAGAGCCGCGACGGTGGGTCGCCTTTGATTGGTTGAATACAACGGTTACTAATATCGCTGAGCGCTCGACGCATGAGGGGCAATGCCGCAGCAATCTGGTGCAGCGGGTATGTGTTGAAATTGTCGGCAGGGTAGACCGAAATGGTCGCTTGATAAAGCACGTCACCAGTGTCGATACCTGTATCCACAAGATGAACCGTGACACCACAGTGTTCGGTGTCACCACTTGCTAGTGCCCAATACCCGCCGTGGACCCCTCGATAACGGGGTGTTATGCCTGCATGGGTATTTAAGAACCGAGCGGTCGTACAGTCAAGCACGCGCTTACCAATAATACGGGTTCCGTTAACAACGATCGCATCGGGCGCAACCTGTTCAATGATCGTTACAACCTCTGGGCTGTTAACACTTTTTACTCGCTGTACCAACTCCTCCGGGAAAGCTGCAACAGAGGTACCAAAGCGCGCATGCAACTGGGCGATTTGCTTGCGATCAAGACGCGCAGTGAGTTTGGTCCATGCCATGAATGCGACTTGTCCAACCACAATCAGCGCGCCAAGCTTTCGAACCCGCCGCGTGAGAAGTTGATGAGTTGGAATGCCGTCCTCGACGACCACAGCGACAATATCCACGGTGTCAACGATACCGTGGAACATAATCCGTGAGGAGTCGCCATCGCCGCAAAGCAAGAGTACGCGAAGCTTGGCAGTAGGTTTGTTGGATTCAGTGTGCATGAGTTGCGTCAACAAGGTCACAGAGCTCACTCATATTTAGGGATCGCATTTCATAGCGCGCTTTCAGCACGTCGAAATGGGCAAGTATTTTCGCTAGAAACGCCATATTTTCGATAAGATTCGTTCCAAAGTTGTGTGGATGCCACCAAAGGTGGAACACTCGCCCCTTCTGAGCTGCATCAGTCATACCGCCGAGGATTCTTTTCAATCGAAAACTGTCAAGCAGCGCAAGTCGGCGCGACCACGGCCGCAAGAAGCGACTACCAGGAAAGTCATACGGCCCGCCCAATGCCGGATCAGGCAAGGCAAACGTGTGGTGGCCAGTGATATTCACGTATGCATCAAGTAGACGCAAACCCCGCTGAAGATACGATTGGCCTACATCGTCCGATGCGCTGTAAATACTGGACATTGGATTGCCGCGAAAACAGCGAATACCACACAAATTCAGCAGATCAAGATAGTCGGGGTTCCACTGGTTTCGTGGAAAAACAAGGCTACAGATCTTTAGATCGTTGCGTTTCCCTATTGCCACTGCGGCCTCAAGGTCGGCAAGAAACGCGGGCTTCGTCTGACCTGCTTCAAGGCAGTAGTAGTGCGAGAACGTATGGGTACCGATCTCCTGTCCCTGCTCGCAATTGATTTGATCAACAACGTCTGGGGCGAAATGAACCGCAGACTCGAGCCGCTCGGTGGTATCCACATATCGATATGGCGAAAAAATAGAATTTGAATAATCTGGGAGAACTTTTGGGCAGCTAGTCAATAAATCGTCGCGATCTTTGCAAAATAGGAATCCAACCGTGGCCCAGGTTGCATGAACTTTGTGCCGCTAAAGGTTTGCAGCATCTGGGTTACTGCGGAACGTACACCAGACAAGTTGCTTCGATATTGATCGATGGTGCGCTTATCCCGAACGCCCCAATAGAGTTCAAAGTCAAGGCTTATGGTAAAGATGCCTGGAGTGCGGACGACGGGGGTAAGGTCAGTTTTCATGCATGCAAAAAGGATGGAAAAATAGACTGGGACTATGCAGGCTAACACCAGGAGGCATGCATGTCCAGATGATGCAACCACGCCGAGCATAAACCATTGGTGTTAGCGCCCAAGCTGCATGGCACGACATTGATGACGCTGCCATCAGCCATGCCTTGCAGCAGCGCTAGGCGGGTGCCCAGCAGTCGCCATGCTTCGCGCATCGGGCCTTCGTACTGCGCACGTTGGTAGATGCGTTTGACCTTTCCCACTTCTTCGGTGTGGTTCAGGCACTTCCCAACCACGTTTGGGAGGGCGCCAAGTTCGGCCATGGTGGTGGCCGCTGATGTGTACCGGTGGAAGTGACGGTGTCGTGAACAGCGGATTATCACGATAGCAGGGTGGCCAGCCTTTGCCCCAGCGCATCGAACGCCTTGACTTGTTCAGCCTCGCGGCGGTCCTGGATGTAGACACCGCTCATGCCCTGCTTTATGTGGTTCTCACATTCGTTGATCACGTCGTTCGAGATGCCCAATTGACTCATCAGAGTGGACGCGGTGCGGCGCAGGTCGTGCGCGGTCCAGCGGCCACCTTCTAGCACCAGCGCATCAACAGACTTGGTTCTGTTTTGCAGGCGCGCGCTTTCGCTGCTCTGGCGGTCCGCCAGTTGCTTACCAAAAGACTTGATACACACCGGCCCGGTGCCACGGCTGTCGGGAAAGACCCAGGCCAGGGGCTTGCCGGTGACGCGATCCGCTTCGCGCAGGGTGGCCAACTCGGTGAACTGCTTTACGGCGAAGTCGCTCAGGTGGATCAGGTGATCGCGTTGATTTTTGGTGGTGGGCAAGTACCAGGTGCGGGCTTGCAGATCAACCAGGCCGAACTGCACCGCGCCAGACTTTTGCGCCAAGTTGTGCGAGTCCACAGTGGCCTGCAATGCTTGCTGCTGGGGTTTGGAATCGGCCCATGCCGCGCCCATCAGTTCGCCGATACGGCAGCCGGTTGCCAGAATCAACCAAAGCCCAAGGACGGTGCGCCTGCTGAGGTTGGCGTTTGGCAGTTGCTTGACGAGTGCGGCCAACTCGTCGTTTGACAGCACCCGGTCGCGCTTGATGTCTTTGCCGCCGACCTTGCGCTTGCTGATCAACTCAATCGGGCTGTGCTCGATGATTTCACGCTCGGCGGCGAAGCGAAACATCTGTTTGAGGTCGGCCAACAGCATATTGGCGGTGCGCAGCTTGCCCTCGGCCTTGACGGCATCCAGGATGGCGAGGATGTCGGCCTTGCGCACGTCCACCACGGCGATTTCGCCCAAAGTGGCAAAAACCCGCCGGTCAAACTGCTCACGTACATACTGGCCGCCATCTTTGCGCCCGATGCGCTTGCCGTCACCGCCGATGTGCGGGGCCAGCTCTGTAGCAGCCCAGCGCTCGAACACCTGTTTGACGGTTAGGCGACGTTGCCGGTCCAGTTCAGCTTGTTGCTCAGCCGTTGCCGCAGCGCGTTTGTCTTTGTCCGCTTGCTGGCGCGCATCTTCGCTGGCTTGCAACCGGTCGGCCTCGACTTTTGCAAAGTGCTGGCGCAGATCGCGTGCACCGTCTTTGTATTGCTTCGACCAGCTCGCAGCCTTTTCGCGAGCAGCAGCAAGGGTCAGATAGCCGTCTCGGCCTTTGGGATCGTAGGCTCCCACCGCAAGGGTGTCGCGCTGGCCGGTGCTGGCGGTGTAGCGAAAATAGAATGATCGATCACCACCCGGTGTTATCCTGCCCAGGAAACGACCTGCACCTCGCGGAGCAGGGTCTGTGAACCACTGGTCTGCACCGTTCGGTTTGGACCCCATTTCTTTGTCTGTGATGATGCCCATGATCTGCCTTCCAGTTGCCGTTCGGTTGCCGTTTCTCCCGGCTGGTTGCCGTTCGGTTGCCGTTTCTCGCTGGCAGTCATTGTACATCTTGGGATGACATTGGACGCTAAAATGTTGTAAGTTATTGATTTGTAACGATTTTGTTAAATAATATGAACGCGGTTGAATCTAATAAAGCTATGTTTGTATTGACTACGAACCAAGGGGTAGTGGGTTCGAATCCTGCCAGCCGCACCAACTCATTAGAGTTCAAAAGAAGGGTCACAAAGCAATTTGTGACCCTTTTTGCGTTGCATTTTCAGTGCGCAACTGAAATGTCTGCAGCACAAGCCTGTA
>Ga0209390_10006571_pt1 | contig 15480 bp, 14 predicted proteins | sample BON01_FD_187212 | JGI IMG/M metagenome (GOLD analysis project Ga0209390, IMG submission 187212) | Freshwater microbial communities from Lake Bonney liftoff mats and glacier meltwater in Antarctica - BON-01 (SPAdes) (version 2) | ecosystem: Environmental > Aquatic > Freshwater > Ice > Glacier... | reverse complement strand
GGATAGGTGATAGAGCATGTTATGTATTTTTCTGAATACTTGCTTTCTCTACTTCCATTCACTTCTACCTCTCCTTCCTTCCCTCCTTCCCCCCCTCCTACAGAATCACCCCCTACGGCGGCGAGACAGCGGGAGGACGCGCAGTGTTCATGTCCGATGGCCCCATGCTGACGGGTCGGCCGGTCTGGTCGTCGATGTGGCTCTGGCACGAGGCGTTTCACATCATGGAGGTAGGTGGGGAGGGAGGGAGGGAGGGAGGGAGGGAGGGAGGGATAGGTGTAAGATCTTTACTACCACTTCCAAGATTACGAGAGCTCACCTTCTCTCCCTCCCTTCCTTCCTTCACGAATTTTAAAAATATACAGCACATCTTCCCCGAAGCGCCTTTTGCCGAAGCTTCTACTATCTGCGGGCATCCTTGTTTTTTGCGTGACCAATGGCCAGACCACTACGAAGGGCAGGGTTACGAGTGGGACTATTACTTCAATTCTTATCGTGCTCATATTTTGGATGGGAGCGTGCAACCCTCTTTGGCGACAAGACTCGCGAGTCTGTCGGACTTGCCGAGGACGAGGGTGTTTGATTTGGGAAGGAGGGAGACAGCGACGATTATTGAGAGGTTGGCCCATAGGGGGGATAGGGTTGTGTTGCGTGGGAGCCCCTGCAGTGGCTACAGCAGCAGCAGCAGCAGTAGCAGCAATAGTAGTAGTGGTGGGTTGGCGTTCAAGTCGGGGGCGGTAAGGGAAGGGCTTACCTTCGCGAGTGCTGTCAATGAGGAAAGGAAGGCACAAAAACAGGCACGTGCCCAAGCAAAGGAGGACGAGGGCGGGAGGGAGGAAGACAAGGAGGAGGTAGAGGAGGAGGAGGAGCCGGCGTTGATGGCTTTTTGGGTGCGCCTGCCTCCGTGTTGTATTATTACTATGGTCCAGGGGGGGGATCGAGCGGCGCACGAATCGCTGTTGGAAAGCATGCTGGCCGGGGAGAGTGGGAGCAGTGCCCCCTCTCCTCGTCAGCAGCAGCAGCACCAGCATCATGATTCCGTTTTGCCTCCCTCCTCTCCTTCGTCGGGGGGGGGGAATGGTTGGAGGGTGCGGGCGTCGAGTGAGTGGGTGGCTTTGATGGAGGGACCGAGGAGCAGTTTGACGACTGATGCTATTGTGGGGTACGCGAAGCAGCAGCTGCAGCAGTGCGTGGAGCAGGGGTTATGTACGTATCGCGCGACGGGGAGTAGTTGGATGAGGCAGCGGTATTATGCTTGTTTGACATGTCGGGAGTTTAGTGTGTTGCAAGGGAATGTGGGCTGTTGTCTGTCGTGTTCCGAGCGGTGCCACAAGGGACATGAGTTGGTCTTGAGGGAGGAGGGGCCTTTCTATTGTGATTGTGCCATTGGCGGGTTTTCGAATTTGAAGTGCTCGTGTTTGGGGCAGGGACAGGGGGAGGAGGAGGGGTGGAGGGGGGGAGGGGGGGGGCATGCAGGGAGGAATGGGCATGGGTTGGATGCGATTAGGGCGGCGCCGCACGAGCGGAAGCAGCAGTTGCTGCAGCAGTACCAGCACCAGCAGCATCATGGCCACCATCATCATCATCATTAGAAATATTTTAGCAGTAGGTCGGTGAAGACCATGGCCACCATCATCATCATCATAAGAAATATTTTAGCAGTAGGTCGGTGAAGACAGGATGGCAGTTTGAAAGGGCGCATGCAAGCATGCCTTGTGTGACGGGGGACAAACGCAACAGCAGCAGCAGCAGCAGCCATCTTTTTGAGGGGATAGAGCAGTTATATTGTGGGCGCCAAAGAGTGGGGGTTGGCCTTGGGTTTGTAAGTGGCGGGAGGGATGACGTGAGATTTAGTAGTTTAGGGGTTTGGCCTGGCACCAGGGCATGGGTTGATAGATAAGCGAGGAGAGGGAGGGAGGCGAAGAGAGTAGCTAGAAGAAAGGCTTGTTGTTTTCATTTATGTAGATAGAGCTGTTAAACATCTCTTGAGCAACCTGTTTTTTAAGATGCCAGCCTGTTAGCATGTTGGTTAGGAAAAACAACAACAACAAAAGAAGGGAAACAACACCAGGAAAATACCATACAAGCGGCTCGCGCAAAGCAAATTTGCCTTGCTTGCGTTGCTTCTCACCACCCTCCCCCCTTTTGCTTTGAATTTGCTTGGGACAATGAAAACACAACACAAGCACAAGTCTCCTGAACAGGATATACGCCCGCCTACCTCGAGCGTGGTTGCAAGACGTGGTAGATGGCCAAAGTTGTTGCCCAAATTGGAAAGGGTGAGCGAGGCGAAGCCTACATGTATCGGTTACCACGCAGTACTCTTCTTCACCACCCAGCCATGGTGTGGACGCCCCAGTCAGGGCTATCTCTCCCTCATGAACAACACAGCACGCCACACAGGTGGTTGTGGTGGTGGAGGAGGCAGCGGCGGGCAACGACGGGTCCACCAGTGGCTGACCTTGGGCAATAAGAGTCTTCCAACACGCTCCCCCACGAACACGCAGAGAGAGAAACCAGAACAAAAATCCCATTGGAATGCCGGCACGCTCGAACTCTAACCCTACAACCCCCCCCCATCCCACCACAGAGTCCGTGGCGGCAGCAAGCCCAAGTGCCAGCGACTAACCTAATCGCCCGCAGCCCCCAGCGTCAGCCCCTCGACTGGCCCTTGCGAGTCTCAGCATCACAAACCCACGTCGGGCGCGGCTGAGCGCACAGCGACAGTGAGGGCGCACGGCATCCACTAGCAACAAAAGCACCAACCAGCACCAGCAGCAGCAGCAGCAGCAGCAGCAGCTTCCTGACCATGGCGTTGTTTCAGTCTTTCGGGCAGGGGGATTTTTGGGGGAAAGGCTTTGCGTTTGCGAGGTACGTTGTGTGTGTGTGTGCTGGGACTAGGAAGTCGTGTTGATCACGACCACCACACCGAAAGCTCTCAGACCCTTACTCATTTCAATTTCTTACTACACACTTTGACAGCCCCGTGAACGATTTGTTGGACCGGGGCGACTACACGCTGACGGAGATTTTTGACGAGGACGACGTGCTGCAAGAGATCAAGTCCATGAACACCCGCCTCATCGATTTGTACGTATTACTGCGGGGAGAAGAGGGGGGAGGAGGAGATGAAGAGGAAGGGGAGCAGTGATGGTGTGGATGTTTGTTTCTGTCTTTGTGGCTCAACAGTTTTCGCTTTTTTTGTGGGTTAGGTGCGTCGATTTGCCATGCCAGCCCATGGCCTTACCCTCCCTCCCTCCCTCCGCCCTTTCTTACCCCACAGCCTCGCACAAGACAACACCCTAGAGGAAATGGTCTCCTTCCTCGTCGAGCCCCCTCCCCCTACAGCAGACGACAAACGCGTACACAAATACCCTTACATGACCTGTGAAGTCATCTGTTGCGAGAACGACCACGTGTTAGACGCCTTAATCTCCATGAGGGAAGGGATGATGTCCGAGCGGATTTTCTCCTTGCTTGACACCGAGGGGGAGCTCGACGATCGCCTGTCAGGGTATTTTGAGAAGGTGGTTTTTGTTCTTTTGCGGAGGAAATGTCTTCAGTTGATGGCTTTTTTGAACGGTGGGGGGTTACCTTTATTTCGGAAATTTGTGCGGCATCTAAACAATTATAGTATTATGCAGGTGGTGGAGAGGTTGTTTTTGTTTCAGCCTGGGTGGGATGGGCAGTGTGGAGGGGGGGCAGGAGGGGGACAGCAGCAGGTGGGGTTGGATATTGGGGAGGGAGGGGGGGAGGACGCGTCGGGGAGTGGCCCGGGGATGGATTTGAGTTTGTTGAGGTGTCACTGGAGTAGCATGCCGGAGGTGGTTGATATTTTGGTGGATCAATTAGTAGAAGGAGGAGAAACACAAGCGAAGGAGGGAGGGAGGGAGGGAGGGCAGGGGGCAGCGGCGACTCATACGCATGTGGCGAGTTTGTTGTTGGAGGTGATTGAGCATGCGAGCCCGGACAGTATTTTTATTCGGCATTTGACGGATAAAATTGCGCGGCTTGCCGAGGTTGCGATTCCTTCGCTTGACCTTACCCAGCCTCCTGACGTAGTAGCGGCGCAGGCCCTGGCGGTGGTGAAAGAGGAAAGGTCGAGCATGTTGTCAGCCTTGACGATTGTGGAGGCGCTCTTGTCTCGTCCGCAGGCAATCAAAATGCAGTGGGACATGGGGCAACAACAAGCGGGGATGCTTCCTCCCCCCCCTCCTCCTCCACCTCCTCCTCCCCCTGCCCCTGTAGAAGACTCAATGTCCGCCACAGAAGGCGAGGGAGAAGCAGCAGCATCAACTCCAGCAGCAGCACTAGAGAAGGAATCTACCCCTCCCTCCTCCTCCTCCTCCTCCTCCTCCTCCTCCTCTCCCGAGCAACCACCACAAGAAGGAGAAGCAGCAGCAGCAGACGCCATGCTTCTCTCCTCTACCTCCGACGACGACAACACCCCCATCACACTAGCAGCAGCACCACCAGCAGAAGGAGCAGCAGCAGCAGCAGCAGAAGACGAAGGACTAGACGGCCAAGGAGGAGGAGCCTTCCCCTTCGGGAACAGCAGCGGGGTCGCCACCCTCTCAGAAGAAGTCGTCGAAAAACTAATTGCCTCCCTCCCGCTTATCCGGATCTATCTTCAAACCCACGAAGCGGACACCCGGACCGTCCCTTCTCAAATTAAAGAGCCTGCCCCCAAGCTCGGTTTGACAAGGCTAAAGCTCGTCCGGCACGTGGAGGCATTAGTGAAACTGTGCTCGGCGAGGGTGGATAGGCCTTTGGAGGACGGGGGGGTGCTGAAGGTGTGTTTGGATATGTTGTTTAAGTATGAATGGACGTCGGTGTTGCATCAGAGTATCACGAGAATTGTCACTTGGATTATGGATGCTGGCCCCTCGAGGGTGGGGCTGCAGACGTACCTGGTGAAGGAGGGAGGGATCTTAGAGAGAATTCTCGAGGCGAATGAATACAATGACCGGATGGAGACACAGGACGTAGTAGTAGTAGGAAGGCAGGAGGAAGGGAGGGAGGGAGGGGTGGGGGTGGGGGGGGATGCGATGGAGGAGGATAAGGAGGACGAGGCGGGGGCGACGGCTGCTGCGGTGGCGGCTGCTGTGGTGGCTGCAGCTGCTGCACATGCTGCTGCCGCTACTGTTGAAGTGGAGGGCGAGGAGCCGGTGCCGATGAAGGTGGAGGGAGGGGAGGAAGGAGGGGAGGAAGGGGAGGGGTGTCCTAGGGCGATCCATCCCGTCCCGTCCGCGGAAAGCACACCAACAGCAGCAGCAGTGGATGTGACCCCCCTCACCACCGCCTTCCCCTCCCTCTCCATGGCCCGGGTCAACAGCATCAACAGCATCTGCAGCTCTGCTGCTGCTGCTGCTGCTGGGAACAGAGGTCCTCCTCGGTGTCGACGTGGGTATATGGGTCATCTATTCATCATGTCTCAAGCAATCATGGAAGCAGCCCGGCACCAGCCCTCCCTGCTCGAGGAAGGGGGGGAGGAAGGGGTGGTCGACGTGGACATAGACGACCCCATCGTCGCGGGCCTCTTGCTAGCAGCTGCCGAGGGGCGCGGTCCCTCTCTCTCCCTCACCTCCTCCTCCGATCATCATCATCAGCAGCAGCTTCTCCTCGGCGGCCACCACCATCCCTCCTTTTCCGGGACAAGACAAGGTCGTCCTTCCTTTGCTCAAGTGATGGAGAACGAAGTAGACCCCTCCTTGAGAGAACGTTGGTTTAATTTCACTCAGGGAAGGCTCGCGCAAGTCACAGCAACACAAGGCCATCCTCTAGGGGGGTACCCGATCCCCTCTCGTGCAGACGAGAACAAACTGACCACGAAATTCGAGGATGATAATAATGGAGGAGGGGGAGGGATGGAGGGAGGGCCGGATTTTGATGTGATTTCAGATCATTTGGCCCAGAGGTTGTCGGGGGTGGAGGTGGGGACGGAGGGAGGGGGGGAAGAGGGGGGGGAGGAGCAGCAGCTGCAGCAGGAGGGGCGAGGAGGGGGGATGTGGAGGAGGGGGGAGATGCATCAGATGCAGTCGGAGGAGGAGGAGGAGGACGAAGGGGAGGAGGAGAGGCGGTTGACTATGGAAGGGTTGCAGCAGCAGCAGTTGCAGCAGCGGCATGGGGAGGTGGGGTTGGCTTTCCAGGCGGGTCGGGATCCGTTTGAGAACGACGAGAGCATCTTTTCGAATGAGAAGGAGAGGTTTGAAGGGAATAGCAGCAGTGGCAGCAGCAGCAGCAGCAGTAGCAGCAGCGGTGGTAGCAGCAGTAGCAGCAGTAGTGGGGAGAGCAATGGTCATGAAGGAGGAGGGTTGATGAGGGTGAGGCAGGATAGTGTGCCGGGCTTGGTTGCTGGTGGGTGGGCAGCGAAGGCCTTTGCGGAGGGAGCGCCGTCGGGGGGGACGTTTGGCGAGGGGTGGGCTGATTTTTCAAGTGTTTCGTTCCCTTCCTTAGATACGTTGACGATGCCACTGGGGAGTGCTGGTGCTAGTAGTAATAGTGTTAGTAGTGGTGGATTTGGGAGTGGGAGTGGAGGGGGGACGCCGGCAGCAAGTGCTTTGGATGATGTGGCGGGTTTTATGGCTATGCAGGCGGGGACGGGAGGGGAGGGAGGAGGGAAGGTGAAGAAGGAGGAGGAGGGCGAGGAGGAGGAAGAAGAGGAGGATGACGACGACGAGGAGGAGGACGATTTCTTTTCGTCTTCGACCACGGTGCATCTGAGGCGTGGCGCGGGTGCGGGAGCTGGGGCGGTGGCGGCTGCGGCGGCGGCTGCTGTGGTGGACGATAGCAACAATAACAACGACGAGAAGAATAATCAGGGCGATGGTGAGGATGGGGATAAGATGAATGTGTCTTCGAACCTGACGGCCGCGGCCACGAGCAACAGTGTACAGCAGGAGGGAGGCGGAGGAGGGGGAGGAGGAGGAGCCTCTACTTAGAGAGAGGCGACAGCTGAAGTGAAGTGAAAAGGGGACGACGAGTTCATCATTGAGAAAACAGGCTAATTTTTTCATGCAAAGCGAGTGACGGCAATCGATATATGTATAGATATACTTAGCGCCGAAAGAGAGAGAAATTGAGAGAAGTAGACAGACAGAGAGAAGTGTACGCATTTTGGACGACGACGACTTAAAATATGAGCCCCCCATCCAACCAACCCATTTTGTTTCCCCCCTCCTTTTGAGAGAGGGAGTGAGTGAGAGTAGTGTGATATGACGAAAGGCTAGTGTGAGTATATAGAAGTCTCATTTTATGGAAACCTGCATCGTGTCTCATTTTTATTCTAGGGAAAAGGAAGACGAAGAAGAAGAATTGGAAAGGAAAACATAAAGTTAACAAAAAAGGGGCCGAGAGCATGTCCATCAATCGACATAACATTGGAAAGAGAAGGACAAGGAAAAGGACACACAGACCCCTGCCCGACGAAAGAGAGGAAATCTTAAAAACGAAAGAAAATACCCCACCATATATGCAATCAAGCCAAACATGCTAGCAAACAATTACGCATTTACTTTGCATTTCAACCTCCCCTAACACGAAGAACAACACGCACGACGTTGCCGCGTCCGCCTGAAGCGGAAGTATCATGGGTGGACGGCATGCTGTGCCCCAGATTTTGTGCGTGTGGCACCACCCTGACGTCTCACACCACTTCGTACATGTACATCGACAGGCCAAGGACCTATTACCATGTTCCGCTCGTCGACCGTGGCCTTCCTGCGCCGCGCCGCAGCCTCTACCGCGCCCCAACAGCAACATCACATGGCGGCCAGCCTCATGCTCCGCAGCAGTGCGAGCGCCATGGCTGGAGCCGTCCGCCAGCAGCTGGCGGCGCCGTCGTCCTTGCTGATGACGACGCGCAGCATGGGCACACACGCCGGCGGCGACGCGATGCCGAATGGGGGCATGCCTGTCGGGACGGGGGCGGGAGGACGCTCAAGCACAAGCGCGGCGTTGGCTGATTTGCTAGGCCGAGAGTTGCAGGAGGAGAAGGAGCTGATGGAGAACGAGGACCGGGCGCCGGAGCTGGAAGAGGTGTCGGATAAGATCCACAAGCGGTTCCACATGAAGGAGACCCCAGGGAGCAGGTGCGTCTGATTAGAGGGTGTGATGCGTGCGGTGGTGGGAGAGGGGGTAGGAGGTTGGGAGGCTTGCCGTGCGATTCATCGATGGTATAATATATTTACCACCCTTTCTCTTTACCCACTATAACAGCATTATCAAGATGCACACAAAGCATGACCTGGAGAAGATTTTGGTGCAATTCGACGTGCAGGACACGACGGAGGACGAGCTGGACCCGCAGGAGCTGGATGGGGAGAACATCGAGGATTACACCGTGGGGGTGCGGGGGGTGGTGAGCATTGCCAAGGCCCACCACAAGCTGATGTTCTCGCTGGTGTTCACGAACACGGTATGGGTGGAGAAGGTGGCGTTTGATTCGCAGGGCCGGGAGTGGGATGATGAGACGTTGTTTTGGTCCGATTTCTCGGAGTACCCTGAGGATGTCCAGGATGCCTTTACTCGTTACTTGGCTGCGCGGCACATTAATGACGAGCTCGCGGTGTTTGTCTCGTACCTGGCCAATGAGAAGGAGAAGGAGCACTATGTGGATTTCCTGGAGGAGGTGACGGGGTTTGTGGGTGCGAAGTAAGAGAGTGGAGGGAGGGAGGGAAGGAGGGAGGGCTTTCCTGCTCGCTGCAGTGTGTGTGAGAGTGTAAGCTGGGGGTTCTCGGATTTGCTCAACTGTAAGCAGGGGGTTCTCGGATTTGCTCAACTAAGACGATGAGAGAGCGCAACACAACCAAACAGCCATCGAAAAAAAACAAATGCATGCATGCTGGTGACGCGTAGAAAAAAAAGTGATCGGTTTCTCCTTCTCTCCTTTCGTTGATTTCTTTTCTTTCTTTTTTCTTTCTGTGAGTGTCTTTCCGCTCGCTTTTTTCTTCGCTCTTTCCGGCATTTATATAAATATAAATAAATATAAAAATACACGCAACTTTGTTTCGTTCCCCAAGTTTACAACTTTCTTGCTTTCGTCCATTCCTCCTCTTCCATGCCATCCTCGTCCTCATCTCCTCTTTCTCGCCTCGCCTTTTACTTTCTGTGCGGCCCTTTCATCCAAAGCACCCTTTCTTCCTTTTTTAGTTGATTTGATATAGTACCCCTTTTCACATCCTCTCTGTCCCCTGTGTGCTCCCCACCATCACACACACACATCCTCCCTCCCCCCCCCTCCCCTCCACCCCCTTAAAATCCGCAAATATGCAAACACTCCAAAAACCGATCCGTCGACACCGTCTCCTCCCCCTGCCGTGCCATCTCCGTGACCATCAACAACTGCTTAATCCCAATCGGCTTACTGATCGCCGAGGCAATATCATCCATCTCCTTCTGAGACAACCCCGCCACCACCTCCCTCAGCACCGCTTTGATCTCCTCCCCCCCCGTCAATTGCGGCACATTCAACATGACATTAAACCCCTGCACCAACTGCAAATCCTCCAAATGCGCCGCCACCGACGTCGTACCAATCACCAACAACCGCTTATCCGCGCTGGCCGGCGGCTTCTTCAAGAGCACCAACAGCGTCTGTACCACCGTATTAGAGAACCGGGGGCCAATGGGGGAGTAATCAATCAACCGCTCCAAGTCATCCAAAATTACCACCGACAAGGGCGAGCGCGAACTATCCTGAAAGGCCTTCAGAATCGCTGCACATTTAGCCGCCTCCGAGAACCCCACCATGGCATCCGCCGACACCACCCGCACAAACGGAAATTCACTCTGCACACCCAACGAAGCCGCAATCGCCGTCTTCCCCGTGCTTGGCGCCCCCTCCAACAAAATGGACAACAGCGGGGTACGTGCCGACACGCGCACCTGCTGCACGAACCTCCGCAACGTCATCATGATCGACTCAAATGCCGGGCCGTAGGGCACGATGCCATTGCGGAACAACACCTCAAGCTCCTCTGAATTCGCCCCCAAGCGCGGCTGGACCTCCTGCTGCGCCAATTGAAAATCAGACCATTGCACAATCAAATCCGCCTCATTCAGCTTCGATAGATCCTTGACATTCACATTCCGCTGAAACGCAAAAGACGCCGCCGACTTAATCAATCCCTCGATCTCTGCCCCCGAAAAATTCTTCGTCTGCCGGGCGAGCTCCGCCAGCTTGTCTAGCGCCTCGGGCGCAATCCTCTTATGTTCCCGCATGCTCTTAGTATGAATCGAAATAATCTGCAACCGCCCCGCCTCGTCCGGCAGGCCAATCTCCACGTGCACCTCCAAACGACCCGGGCGCATGATAGCCTCGTCGATCATATCCTTCCTGTTCGTCATCCCAATCACCAAAATATTATTCAGCGAATTCACCCCATCAATCTTCGACAACAGCTGATTGACAATCGAGTCCGACACCCCCGTATTATCCCGGCTCGACCCCCGACTCTTACAAATCGCGTCGATCTCATCAAAAATAATCACGTGCAACCCACTCCCATCCCCCATCTCCAACTGCTCCTTCTCCGCATCCGCAAACAACGCCCGGATCTTCTCCTCAGACCCCCCCACATACTTATCAAGCACCTCCGGCCCATTCACAATCTTCGGCTCGCGCGCATTCAAAATCTTGCCAATCGTGCGGGCAATCAACGTCTTACCACACCCAGGCGGCCCCCAAAGCAACATCCCCCTCACGTGGTTGATCCCCAGCTGCTTCACAATATGCCCGGGAAACACGCGCGACGCAAACGCCCTTCGAAAAATCTGATTAAACTCATTCCCCAACCCCCCAATCCCCAGCTTCCCAAAGTCAAAGTCCGGATTAATGATATTATCACGAGGCGCCCCCGAGTTCGCCCCCGACAAGGCCACCATCGCCCCCTTCTCCTTCGTAAACACCACATCGGTCGGCTGCAGCAACTGACCGGCATTCGGACTATCCTCGCCGGGCACCAGCTTCTGGAAGCTCTCCACTGTCAGCTCCAACTTGGTGCCGTTAAAATCCCACGCCAAAGGCTGCTGCGTCTGCAGGACTTGCGAGAGGTAGGCGGCTTTGAACACGCCTGCCATTTCTTCCGTGGCCAGTTGCACAGGTGCCTTGACCTTCCCCTTGGCAAGCAAGTCCACGCGCACCACCACCGAGGTCAGTGCCAAGCCGGCGTTGCTCTCAAACACGTCCACCTTGACCCGCTGCGTCAGGGTAAAGACCCCGAAGCGTCGCTGCAACGAGTTGAGACCCAAATTGCCGGTGTCGATGCCCTTGTTGGGGCTAGCCGTGAACACCAGCCCATTCACGCTCACCAGCAATGCATCCTCCCCCGTCTTGCTTGCCTCTGGGTTCGTCACGCGTGCCTGCAGGGCGTCCCAGTCGGCCAGGCTCACATACACGCTGTGGAGGACGGGACGGGAGAGGGGGGGAGGGCAGGGCGTGAAAATGAGGATCGGCTTCCTTTCTTTGGATGCCCGACATGTCAACGTACGTACCGATTCGTGTAGGCCAGGCCATTGCTCGGCTGCTGGCCAATGGCGAGCTCCATCTTGTCGTGGTCGTGGTGCTGTGGTATGTGACGGGTGTGGGTGGGTGGGTGGGCGTGAGCGCATCGAAGAAAGAACAAGGAGTTGAGCTTGGCGTCATCGAGGTCGAGAGGAGGACAGACGACGTTGAGATTAATGCAGGCGAGGTTTGTGCGGCACCACGACGACACCACAGCACGGCATTCCTTCTCCGACACCACAGAAAGGGCCGTCCACATGTCCAGGTGTTTGTATGCCGGGCCGGTTGCGCTGTGGGTGGGTTGGGGGGGGGGGTTGGGGACGTGGGGACGTGAGAAGGAGGCAACGGCGAGTCTCGAAACCGCTTTTTCTATTATATCAATAGTAAGGCCCATCATCACCGCCTCCCTCTGCCTAAAACCCCCTCCCAATTCTCCCAGCAGACCTTCGGAAGCCCCACAGGCACAACCAGCAGCAGCCAGTGCTCTATCAGCCTCTCTGGCCGGCGCAACTCGGGCTGAAATGGAGGACACAGGCCGCTGCCGTGCTCAAAACACGATGCCCATGCCTCCATCATCAACACGGAACACGGCACCTAACCATTACAACTCCACCCAAACAAAACCACAGGCCCTGGCATCCACCGCACGAGCACCGCTTCCTTGTCCATCCGCCGCTGCTCTCGCCTCGTCCCTCCCTGTCGCGTCCACCGCGCGTCGTAGTAGCTATGGACCTTCTATTCAAGGACATGAAGCGTGCGGACATGCTCAAGTACGGGGCGCTCTTGGTCCTGGTCGTGCAAAACTCCACGTTGGCCTTGACGATGCGATACTCCCGGAGCACGGGCGACGTGATGTACATCTCCAGCACAGCCGTGGTCATGTCAGAGCTCGTCAAGCTCGTGGCGGCCTCGTTTCTGATCAGCATCGAGGAAGGAAGCGTCGGAGAGCTCTGGTCCAAGCTCTACCATGAAGTCATCCTCATGCCCGCGGACTTTGCCAAGCTCCTCATCCCGGCCTGCCTCTACACGCTGCAAAACAACCTGGCCTACATTGCGGTCTCCAACTTGGACGCCGCCAGTTACCAGGTCCTGTACCAGCTCAAAATTTTGACCACGGCCATCTTTTCCGTTGTCCTCCTCCGTCGGCACCTGGACCTCTCCAAGTGGCTTTCCTTGCTCGTATTGGTGGGGGGCGTCTCCCTTGTCCAGGTCTCGGGTTTGAAGAGCGGGAGTGCTGCCAGCGAGGAGGCTGTGCAGGGAAACATGACCATTGGCCTCGTCTCGGTCATCTTGGCGTGTTGCTCCAGTGGCTTCGCCGGCGTGTATTTCGAAAAGGTTTTGAAGGGCTCTGAGGTTTCTGTGTGGGTGCGTAATGTGGAGTTGGCCTTGATTGGGATTGTGGTGGGCACGGCGGGGGTGTGGTACACGGACTCGGCAATGGTGAGTGAACATGGGTTTTTCCATGGCTATACTCCTATCGTCTGGGCCGTGATTGCGCTGCAGGCCTTGGGAGGGATCGTCGTGGCGTTGGTCGTGAAGCACGCTGATAGCTTGTTGAAGGGCTTTTCGACTGCAATTTCGATTGTGGTGTCGTGTTTGGTGTCTTATATGTTCTTTGGGGAGGTCCAGCTGTCGCCTATGTTCGTGATGGGGGTCAGTCTCGTTATCATCTCCACGCTCATGTATAGCACCAACCCCGTTGAACTCTGCTGTTCCTCTAATGGTGGGATTCTGGCCAGCAGCAGTAGCAGTAGCATAGGGGGGATGGTGAAGGGTGGGGGAGGGAGGGGGGGGTTGCCGAGTGTGTATGGTGGGGGGGTGGGAGGGAGGAAGGAGGATGGGGGGCATCATGAGCGGATTCCTCTGACGGAGGTGCTGGATGGCGGGAATGATGATGATATTGAGTTGCATAGTACGTCATCGGGGGAGGAGGAGGAGCAGATCGCGGAGGGGGCGGTGGGGGGGGGGAGCAGAAGTGGGAGTGGGGGTTCTTTGTGGGGCCAGCCTGTTCGACGGTCTTTGCCTGTTTAAGTAGGGGAAATAAGAATACCAGTAGACAACAAAATGATAGGAAGGAGGGGATAAAGGAAAGCACACAAAACAAAAGCATCGTCCACCTCCCACAAAAAATCAAATGGAGAGAGAGAGAGAGAGATGTGAAAAGAAGGAGAGGAGAAGCAACACTCAATAAATTTAGACAGACATCTCAACCAAAAAGAAATTGTACCAACAACCAGCCACCTGGCGGGTGGGGCGTACAGGGTGTAAGTAGGAAAAAGAAGGCGTGTGCGCGGGGGAGGTAGTGGTAGGTAGGTGCACCAGCCATCAGAGAAAAATACAAATTTGTTTCGAAAAAATGCGTGTGTGTGGAAGTGGGAAAACCAAAAGTGAATTATTGGATTTTTGGACCCTTGTCATAGATATTGAATCGAAGATGGATCTAGATATTTATTGCTTTTCACCAAGAAACGTGTTCTTCATTCCAAAAATCTAGTCCTTCTTTCTTTGTGGATTTCCTTTGCTTTCTTTTCTTGTGCTTTTGATTTGATTTTGCTTCTCTAAAAATTCACGACGCCGCCCGTACTCTTCACAGCAGGGGGCTTCTCCGTCTTCTTCTTCTGTTGTTGATGATGCTTCTTCTTCTCAAACTTCTTCTTGTTGCCGTTGGACGCCTGCGCCGGACGACCTCCACTGCTGCTTGGCTCTTGCTGCTGTTGCTGCTGCTGCTGCTGTGGTTTCTTGCCCTTCTTACCGCTGCCGCCATCCCCTGCACCCACAGACTGTGCTTGCTGCTGCTTGTGAGGCGAGCCCCCACTCGATCCCTGGCTGGCCCTGTCCTCCTTCTGCAGCTTCTTCAACTTCTTCTTCTCATGCCTCAGCATCCCCATATCCTGCCCCACCACCGCCTCCCCCTCCTTCTCCCCCTCCTCCTCCGCCTGCCGACGCTTCCTCTTCTTCTTCTTCTTGTTTGCCTGTGCAAGCCCCAACGCCGCCGCCGCTGCTGCTGCTGCCTCCCCCCCCTCAGAAGAAGCATAGGCGGCTAGACAGGTGATACGTACGCCCTCCCCCAGGTTAGTGCTGGGACCAGGCTGCAGAACGGTCCCTGCCGCGTTGATGGACCAAATGATGACCTTACCGTTCGAGGACGCCGTCACTAATTCCCTTTCCCCCTCTTCGCTGCTGCTGCTGCTGCTGCTGTGCAAGAGCACGGCTTCCTTGATTCGTCCACAGAAGGGGGTGACGCCTGTAGTGGAGATAATGTCCCCACTCGCTCCATCCACCACCCGAAGCTGCCCGTCATCGCACGCCGTCAGCACATGCTGCTCCTTCTTCCTTCCTTCCTTCCCTCCCTCCTCCTCATCATCTTCATCCGAAGAAGAAGAAGAAGACGAAGAAGGAAGGAAGGCCAGAGCAGTGATTCGCAAGGGGTGGGTCAGGATAGCCGTAGGTTTGTTATCAGCCGTCCGTCTCACTTCCAACCGTCGATCCCCCAACAACAACGCATACGCCTCCCCGTCCTCCGACCACTTCACACTCTCCGCCACTGCCTCCAGCTTGGTAATATACGCACAACGCCCTTTCACTAAATCCCACAAACGCAAACTCCTATCTCTGCCCGTTGACAAGGCCAACTTCCCCGAAGGGTGCAACGCCACGGCTGTCACGGCTCCCTTGTGCCCTCCTAGAATATGGAGTAAGCTCCAATCATACACCCGCCAAATGCAAACCAAGCCATCCTCGCTCCCACTCAGCAGGTGGGAAGACCCTACGAAGCCCAGGGCGGTGATGGTGCCCTTGTGGTGGAGCAGCTCGCCGACTTCGGCTCGTTTTCGCAGGTCGTACATGCGGATGTGTTCGTCCATTCCGCCCGATACGAGGAGGAGCCCGGCTTTGGCGCCTTCCCGGGGAATGGCGAGGGAACGGATGCTGCCTTGGTGGGGGGTGTAGGCGAAGGTCTGGTGGTGGGGGGGGGGAGG
>Ga0209390_10006568_pt1 | contig 15485 bp, 11 predicted proteins | sample BON01_FD_187212 | JGI IMG/M metagenome (GOLD analysis project Ga0209390, IMG submission 187212) | Freshwater microbial communities from Lake Bonney liftoff mats and glacier meltwater in Antarctica - BON-01 (SPAdes) (version 2) | ecosystem: Environmental > Aquatic > Freshwater > Ice > Glacier... | reverse complement strand
TGGTAAAGTGCGTCACGCCACCCTCAACAAAACAGCGACTATCTGGGGTTCGACTCCCGGTAGGCCGCAAGTGGTTAACTCTGCGGCAATCGGGTGAGCGCCTTCCAGAAAGCCGATGTTTTGTTGATGGTGGCGTGACGCACTTTACCAGTTGCGCCACCTTTCCTCAAAGCGCTTAGAGGAAAAGTGGCACAACTGGTACAGTACGTCACCTTTCCTCTACAAAACATCGGCTTTCTGGAAGGCGCTCGCCCGATTGCCGCAGAGTTAACCACTTGCGGCCTACCGGGAGTCGAACCCCAGATAGTCGCTTTGTGCCACTTTTCCTCTAAGCGCTTTGAGGAAGATAGTCGCTTTGTGCCACTTTTCCTCTAAGCGCTTTGAGGAAAGGAAGCGCAACTGGTAAAGTGCGTCACGCCACCCTCAACAGCCAGTCGCCCTTGGAAGGTCCAGTGCCGCTCGCCGGTCGGCCGCAGGTTCACCTTAAATCGGAAGCCGAAGAGGATTGACTCGAAGGGCGGGTCGACTGCGAACTTGAGCATGCGGAAGAAGTTTGCAGTGGGCGCGGGGGAGTCGAGGCCAAGCAGCACGGCCGCGGCCTTGGTCTGGTCCAGGAAGAGGTCTGGGCTGGCCGGGTTGTAGACGGGCATCGCATCGCGCCCGGCGGCGGGGGAAGCGGGGTGGAGGTTGGGCAGCTGGACCGACAACGCGGGCGGGCCGGGCTCGGCTGCGTTGGGCTCGTCGGGCTCGTCGGGCTCGTCCTCCTCGGCCTCGGGCACGTTGGGGTCGACGGTGCAACCTGCTTGCTCGCCGTCCTCGGACTCGTCGGACTCGTATGCCTCGCCCTCTTCGGACTCGGGCGCCTTGGGGTCGACGGTGCCATCTGCTAGCTCGTCGCCCATTGGGAGTGCGTGGGGCGGCTCGGCGCTCGGCGGGGGCGGCTCGGCGCTCGGCGAGGGCGGCTCGGCGCTCGGCGGGGGCGGCTCGGCGCTTGGCGGGGGCGGCTCGGCGCTCGGCAGGGGCAGCTCGCCCTGGGTGGTCGGCTCGTCGCCGCTCGGAGGGAGCAGCTCGAGGTGTCCGCTCTCCTGGTGCTCGGGCTCGGGCTCGGACTCGCCCGCCGGGTCGGTTGAATCGGCCGCGGTTGAGGACTCGGATTCGGTGTCGCTGTCGGTCTCGGGCTCGGACTCGGATTCGGTGTCGCTGTCGGTCTCGGGCTCGGACTCGGGCTCGGGCTCGGGCTCGGGCGAGTCGAATCCGGAGCCCCCCTCCGAAGTAGAGTTGTCCGACTCGGCCTCAGAATCGGGCTCGTCGACCCCGGAGCCACCCTCCGACGTAGAGTTGTCCGACTCGGCCTCTGAATCGCCCCCCTCCGACGTAGAGTGGTCCAACTCGGCCTCCGCCCCGGAGCCCCCCTCCGAACTCGAGTTGGCCGACTTGGCCTCGGACTCGGCCTCGGGATCCGTCTCGGACTCGGACCTGAACGCGCGCGAGGACACGGGCGAGGACACGGGCGCGGGCAGGAGCCCGGCCTTGCACTCGGGTTGAGGAACCCCACTGGATGGCGGCAGCTCGTCTCCACGCTCGGCCGACGCGGCGCTCCGAGGAGGGGGGACGAACGGCGTAAAGTGCAAGCCAATGCGATCGTAGTTGACCACCGAGTAGTCGCCTGGGTGGGTGGTCAGCAAGTGGAGCGCCTCGGCCATGTCACGGTGGTACAGGTTGTCGATCGAGGTGCCGCCCTTCGTGCGGCGCAGCGCGCTGGTGGCGTCGCGCTCTCCGTACAGGGCGGCCTTGGACAGATACCCCCCCCCCTTGGCCTCGAGAACCATGACGGTGCGCCCGAGCTGGAGGGCGACGGCAAACATGAACGCGGTCGGCAATGGCTCCTCCCCCTCCGCGGACCTCCAGCTGCCGAGTTCGCGCCAGCGCGCCATCGCGCGCCTCGCGTGCGCTGGTGCGCCCGGCAGGCGTTGCAGCGTGTGGACGATCCTCGCGTCCACCACGCCAATTGGGGCGCTCCCTGTGATGGTGTCCACCGCATCGTTTCGCAGCTGGCGCACCTTGGTGTGGGTCTCGTCGTCTGGGGCCACAGCTTGTTGTGCAGAGATTTTGTGGCCCGCCATTGCCGATAGCGGGAAACAATCGCCATTGGGCGCTGCCTCCGTGAGCATGAGGCCGATGCTTGCCAAGTAGCGGATCACCTCTGCCCTGGACGTGCCAGAGGTGACGGTGGAGGTCAACTTGCGCCTCTTGAAGCCGCGAGTGTTTGCGCGTGGCATTCAGCGTCCTGCGACAAGGAACGTGGGGTGGGGGAGGGATGGGCGGGTGCAGGGCGGGAGGCAGGGCGGGAGGCAGGGTGGGTGGAAAGGAGGCAGCGGCGGGCAAGGGGGTCGCGGTGGGGGCGACCGACAAGCCGACCGCCACCCGACAATGGGGGCGAGGGAAGCCCCCCAGTGCGCCGACCGACTGACCGGGTGGATCAGACGCGGTGCGGCGCGGCGCGGTATGGCGCGGTGCGGCGCGGCGCGGCGCGGTGCGGGGCGGCGCGGTGTGGCGCAGTGTGGCGCGGCGCGGCGCGGTGCGGGGCGGGGCGGCGCGGTGTGGCACGGTGTGGCGCGGTGCGGCGCGGCGCGGCGCGGTGCGGGGCGGGGCGGTGCGGCGCGGCGCGGCGCGGTGCGGGGCGGGGCGGGGCGGTGTGGCGCGGTGTGGCGCGGTGCGGCGCGGCGCGGCGCGGTGCGGTGCGGCGCGAACCTGGCGCCGACGGGTCGCGGGGTTGGGGGTCCCTTTTTAGAATTGTAGTTTTTTAACGGTCTGTCCGTAACCGATTCCACCCGATTCCATGGCACCGCTGCACCTGTGCAGGTGCGCACCGCTGCACCTGTGCAGGTGCGCACTGCTGCACCTGTGCAGGTGCACCAGGTGCGTGTGCGGCCAGGAGCTAGAGGTGTGGACTCGACGCGAGGGGGGCGCGCCAAGGACTGGCCGAGCGCCGAGCACCAAGCGCCGAGCGCAGCGAGCGCAGCGAGCGCAGCGAGCGAAGCCAGATGCAACCCGAGGCACGGGCGCGCCCAGGGCTGGCCGAGCGCAGCGAGCGCAGCGAGCGCAGCCAGAAACAAGCCATGCGCCTGGGCCCAAGCGGCCAGGGGTGGGGGTGCACGACCCAGTGGCACGGGTGCGTATGCGGCCAGGAGCTAGCGTTGTGGACTAGCGCCGAGCGCAGCGAGCGCAGCCAGGCGCAGCCAGGCGCAACCAGGCGCAACCAAAGGCACGGGCGTGCGCGCCTGGGCCCAAGCGGCCAGGGGTGCGTGCACGGCCCATGGGCACTGGTGCGTGTGCGGCCAGGAGCTAGAGTTGTGGACCAGACTCGAGTGCAGCGCGTCCGGACTGGCCGAGCGCCAAGCGGAGCGAGCGCAGCGAGTGCAGTCAGGCACAACCCCAGGCACGGTTGCGCGCGCCTAGGCGACCAGGGGCGCGCAGTGCAGTGCCGAGCATAGCAAGCGCAGCGAGCGAAGCCAGGCGCAAGCCCAGGCACGGGTGTGCGCGCCTGGGCGACCAGTGTGCACGCGCGCCCCAGGGGCACGGGCGCGTGTGCGGCCAGGAGCTCCTCTAGTTGCGTTCAGTACGCTCCCCCGCGACTTGAACCTTGGCCTTGCCCCCAGCACCCTCGCGTGCGACAGCACGGCGCGTGCAAGGGCCGTCGGCCGGCGCCCGCCCGCGAGGCCACGCGCGCCGCGCCCAAGCCCCCCAAGCACAGCCAGTCTCCAGCCGGGCCAGACGGAGCCCCGGTCCACCGCGCGCATGCGCGCACGCGCGCAGACGCGTGGCCCGGGCACCGCGCCAGCAGCGCACACGAGCACAGCGCGCCTCGACGCGTGCTCGACCCCCCCCCCCCTTTGGCCATCCGCATGGGGGGGGGGGGGGCGCCTCCGGCGCCTCCGCCATGGCGACACAGTACACGCGCGCGGGGTGTGCCGTCACCGGCGCCGTGTGCCGACGGCAATGGTCCTCTGCCACACCACCTGCGAGCAAAGAGCGCGATGTTCCAACGGTGTCGGCACCGACCAAGGTCCGAGCTCGACCAAGGTGTGCGCACCGACCAAGCTCCGAGCTCGACCAAGGTTTGCGCACCGACCAAGCTCCGAGCTCGACCAAGTTCCGAGTTCGACCAAGGTGTGCGCACCGACCAAGGTCCGAGCTCAACCGTGCGCACCGACCAAGGTCCGAGCTCGACCAAGTTCCGAGTTCGACCAAGGTGTACACACCGACCAAGGTCCGAGCTCAACCGTGCGCACCGACCAAGGTCCGAGCTCGACCAAGGTCCGAGCCGGACCGTGCGCACCATCCAAGGTCCGAGCTCGACCAAGTTCCGAGTTCGACCAAGGTGTGCACCCCGACCAAGGTCCCAGCTCGACCAAGGTCCGAGCTGGACCGTGCGCACCGACCAAGGTCCGAACTCGACCAAGGTCCGAGTTCGACCAAGGTGTGCACCCCGACCAAGGTCCGAGCTCGACCAAGGTCCGAGCTGGACCGTGCGCACCGTCCCAGGTCCGAGCTCGACCAAGGTCACCGACCAAGGTCCGAGGTGCACTCGCCTTGGTCGAGCTCGGACCTTGGTCGGTGTGCACACCTTGGTCGGTGCGCACACATTGGTCGAGCTCGGACCGTGGTCGGTCGCACACCTTGGTCGAGCTCGGACATTGGTCGGTGCGCACACAGTGATCGAGCTCGGACCTTGGTCGCTGCGCACACCGTGGTCGACACCGGACCTTGGTCGGTGCGCACTGGTCGAGCTCGGACATTGGTCGGTGCGCACACTTTGGTCGAGCTCGGACCTTGATCGAGCTCAGACCACAGTCGGTGCTCGCGCCTTGGTCGAGCTCGGACCTTGTTCGGTGCGCACTGGTCGAGCACAGACCTTGGTCGGTGCGCACACCTTGGTCGAGCTCGGACCTTGGTCGGTACTCGAGTACAGCGCGCCAGCCCCCCCCGCCGCACCCTTGGGCCAGCACCCTTGGGCCAGCACCCTGGTGCCACCGGCCATGGAGCGGGTGGTTGCGCTGCGCTACCCGGGCACAGTGGCGTTTTATGAGCGGTTGGGGTTTGAGCAGAGGGTGGAGCGCGGCCATCCTGGCTACACGCTGCTGGTGCAACCCGGCTCGGCGCGAGGGGTTCGCCTTGGGGGTGGCAGGGTTGCCCCTCGAACGGAGCGCGCTGTGGCGGGCGCACGGGGACGTTGCCCCGAATGTCATTGTCTTGTGAGGCGGTGACTCGCTGCGGCTGGCGCTCGCTTCGCTCGCTGCGGCTGCGCGCTCGCTTCGCTCGCTGCGGCTGCGCGCTCACTTCGCTCGCTGCAGCTGGCGCTCACTTCACTCTCTTCGCTCGCTGCGGCTGGCGCTCGCTTCGCTCGCTGCGGCTGCGCTCGCTTCGCTCGCTGCAGCTCACTGCGGCTGGCGCTCGCTTCGCTCGCTGCAGCTGGCGCTCGCGTCGCTCGCTGCGGCTAGCGCTCGCGTCGCTCGCTGCGGCTAGCGCTCGCGTCGCTCGCTGCGGCTGCGCTCGCTTTGCTCGCTGCGCTCGGCCCCGGGCGACTTCCACAGCGAGGTCGGCAATGAGTCCAGCATCCGCGCCACCATGCTCACGCCGCAAGTTGTCCCTCCTGGTTGCGTCCTCGGACGCACCCTCGATGGAACTTGAGTACAGAAACCGCAATCCTGGCGGTACGGGTGCGGAGTGTGTGTGCACCGACCCAGGGGCGCGGGTGTGGCTGCGGCCAGTAGCTACGGGGTTCGGGTCAACCCTAGCCCGAGCGTAGCGAGCGCAGCCAGGCGCAACCGAAGGCACGGATGCGCGCACCTGGGCTCCAGCGAGCAGGGACCCGGAGTGTGCACGCGCGTCCCAGGGGCACGGGCGCGTGTGCGGCCAGGGGTTCGAGCTGCAAACTAGACTCTAGTGGGGCGCGCCCAGGACTGGCCCTGAAGGGAGCGCCGAGCGCAGCGAGTGCAGCCAGGCGCAACCCAAGGCACAGGTGCGCGCGCGTGGGTGGCCAGGGGCGCGGAGTGTGCACGCGCGCCCCAGGGGCACGGGCGCGTGTGCGGCCAGTGGCTCGAGCTGAACACAGGGCTGAGCGCCGAGCGCAGCGAGCGCAGCGAGCGCAGCGAGCGCAGCCAGGTGCAACACAAGGCACGGGTGCGCGCGCCTGGGTGACCAGAGGGAGTGTGCACGCGCGCCCCAGGGCCGATGACTGGCCGAGCGCCGAGCGCAGCGGGCGCAGCAAGCGCAGCCAGGTGCAACCCAAGGCACGGGCGCGCGCGCCTGGATGACCAGAGGGAGTGTGCACGCGCGCCCCAGGGCCGATGACTGGCCGAGCGCCGAGCGCAGCGAGCGCAGCCAGCGCAGCCAGGAGCAACCCCAAGCCCAGGTGCGCGCGCGTGGGTGGCCAGGGGCGCGGAGTGTGCACGTGCGCCCCATGGGCACGGGCGCGTGTGCGGCCAGTGGCTCGAGCTCAACCCCGGGCTGGCCCTGAAGGGAGCGCCAGCGTAGCAAGCGCAGCGAGCGCAGCCAGGTGCAACCCAAGGCATGGGCGCGCGCGCCTGGGTGGCCAGGGGGAGTGTGCACGCGCGCCCCAGGTCACACGACTGGCCGAGCGCCGAGCGTAGCGAGCGTAGCGAGCGTAGCGAGCGCAGCGAGCGCAGCGAGCGCAGCCAGGCGCAACCCAGTGCACGGGTGCGCGCCCAGGCGCCTGGGCCCAAGCGGCCAGGAGCTAGAGTTATGGGCTAGAATCGAGTGGGGTGCGCCACGGACTGCCCCCGAAGGGGGTGCCGAGCGCAACCAGCGCAGCCAGCGCAGCCGAGCGAGCGCAGCCAGCGCAGCCAGGTGCACCCCCCAGGGCACGGGGCGCGCCTGGGCCCAAGCGGCTAGGCTCACACACCTCGGCCACACCTCGGTCACGGCACTCCTCACACAACTCGGCCACACCTCGGTCGCGACCCCCCCCCCTGAAGGGGACAGCTCGGCCCACACCCTCGGTCACAGCAACCCTCACCCACATCGGTCACAGCACTCCTCCCACACCTCGGCCACACCTCGGTCACGACACACCTCCTGAAGGGCACACATCGGCCACAACGCTGTCACGGCACATCTTGGTCATCGGCCACGCCTCAGTCCCACCGCACCCCGGCGAGCCGAGAGCGAACGCAGCGAGCCGTCTCGAGTGCCCAGTCGCATCGCCCGAACCACCCCAGTCAAGAGAGGTACTCGACGGTGGGAGTGTACCCGCGAGCGACGGGCGCACACCCCATGGGGCAGGTTGCCGCCGCGTGCCGCGACCGGGATGGCGTGCGACGTGGGAATCTCCGCCGACGAGGCCAGCGAGTCACGGACTCGCCGCGGGGCCGGGCTACACAACCCGATCAAACCACAGCGCTCTGCCCTGGGCATGGGCCCATTGGAGGACGTGCAGGTGGCCCTTGAATGCGGCGAGGCGCAGCGAGTAGTGCATCGCTGGGGAGTGCGCGAACAGCCACTGGAGCACGGGCAACTGGCCGGCAGAGGCGGCCTCGCTGCCGAGGTCCGGGTCCCAGGGAGCGTCCGTGTCCTGCGTGTACATCCATTGGAGCACCTCGAGGTGGCCGCCCGTGACCGCGGCGTGGATGCCGCGTGCGCTCCAGCGGGCGCCATTGCCGTGCAGCACACCGAGCAACCCGAGGTTCCCGATGCCCGCCGCGCGGTCGCACACCTCAGGGTACCGGGAGTGCGCACGCGTGGCCATCCACAGGACCACCTCGTCGGTGCTGCAAACCGCGGCCTGGCTGCAAAACCAGTTCCAGACTCGGGGCTGCTCGATGGCTCACAGCCACTGGAGTACCCCGAGGTGCCCCGCTCGGATCGCGGCGGCATACGCCGTGGTGTCGCAGGCGCAGGGCGCGTCGCGGTCCGGCGAGCGCGCCCACTGCAGCAGGGCGAGGTGCCCCCCCGCCGCGGTGAGGCGGCAGAGCCGTGCGTCCCAGTGGCAGGCTGGCCAGTGGCCAGCGCCCACTGCACCATGGACAAGTGGCCCCGGCGGGCGGCCTCGGCGCTCCGGTCCACGGTCCACTCGGCGCCGGCGACGCGGAGCAGCGCCTGCGCCACTTGGACGAAGCCATTGCTGGCGGCGCAGTCCAGGCAGGCGATGAGCATGGCCGGGGTGAGCGCCTCGTTGCCCGAGTGCATGGATGGCTCAGGGAAGACGAGACGGTGCACCTCGGCAACCTGGACAAAGAGGGTTGGGTGCAGCACACGGCTGCCCTTGTACAAGATGGCCCACGCGCGCAGTTGCTGCCAGTCCATGGACAGCACCAGGCGACTGAGGATGTCGTCCTGCAGCGCGAGCAAGGCGCACCCCGCTTGCGCCGCTGGCGCCGATGGCGCCGCTGGCGCGGGTGCCACGGTGGAGGCGTCCATGGCCCTGAGGGCGAGGGGCGGGGGTGGAGGAGACGCCAATGGCCACCACGCGCCGCAGATTGGCCCCGGCGACCTGCACGCGGGTGGCGCGCGCGCAGGGGGGGGGGGGGGGGCGGGCAGCGGCGCGGGTTCATCTGCGGCGCGGCGGCGGCGCGGGGCGGGGCGCGGTCGCGTTCAGGGGGACGAACATCAGAGGCATGGCAGAATGAGTGAGAACGTCCCAGCACACCTCAGGGGTCTGGCCAACCAGAATTGCCAAAAATAGACATCGTACTAATGAAACAAGTGGCGCGTAACCTTTGGGGTTTGCAACATCGGCGGTAATTACACATGTGCGTCGCGCTGCGCCGCCGCGCCGTCGCGCCGCAGCGCCGCCGCGCCGCCGCGCCGCCGAGTCGCCGCGCCAATGCGACGCCGCGCCGCCCATGCGCCGCCGCCCGCTCTGCTCAGGATGCAGCGGATCGACGCGCAGTGCCCCGAGCTCTCCTGCATCAACGCAAAGGTGGCCGCGCGCGCCGGGCACCTCGAGGCCCTGCAGTTAATGCACGCCCACGGCCTCGTGTTTGACGAGGCCACCTGCGCCGCCGCTGCCAACGCGCCGGCCGAGCGGGCCCTCGTCGCGCTGCAGTGGCTGCGCCAGGTCGGCTGCCCGTGGGACCAGCGCACCTGCGAGGCCGCCGCCCCTTCAGGGGCGGGGCGACCTGCCCCTCCTCAAGTGGCTCCGCGACCCGGAGCGCGCGCACCCCTGCGCCTGGGACAGCGAGTCTGGACCCCCCCTTCAGGGAGCACCCCGCGAATCCGAGGCCTGCCAAACCGCCGCCGAGGAAGGGCACGACGAGGTGCTCCAGTGGCTCTGCTCCGCCGAACACCCCATGCCGTGCCCGTGGGACGACGAGGACGTCACACGCGCCCTCCTGCGCCGCGCCCGAGGCGGCGACTTTGACCCGGCCGTGCTGGGCTGGATGCGCGGCCAGGTCGAGTCGCCCAACGCCCTCCACTGGCTCACCTCGTTCTGTGACCAGGCCGAACCCGAGTGAGTGGGCAGTGGGGGTGCGTGTGTGGCCAGGAATTAGAGTCGTGGACTAGGCTCGACTGGGGCGCGCCAAGGACTGGCCCTGAAGGGAGCGCCGAGCGCAATGAGTGCAGCGAGTGCAGCCAAGCGCGGCCAGAGGCACGCGGGCACGCGTGGCCAGTGGTGCGGGTGCGACCAGGAGTGCGCGTGCGCGACCCAGGGGCACGCGTGCGTGTGCGGCCAGGAGCTAGAGTTGTGGGCTAGAATCGGGGTAACTCCAGTGGGGCGCGCCAAGGACTGGCCGAGCACCGAGCGCATCGAGCGCAGCGAGCGCAGCCAGGCGCAACCCCAGACACGGGTGCGCGCCCAGGCGCCTGGGCCCCCGTGACCAGGGGTGCGGAGTGCGCGTGCACGACCCAGTGGCACGTTGCGTGTGCGGCCAGCGGCTAGAGCTGTGGATCTGTTGCTTCTGCGGGTGTGCATGTGTCCCCTTGGTATTATAAACCCGTCTGTGGACTAGACTCGAGTGGGGCGCGCCAAGGACCGGCCGAGCGCAGCGAGCGCAGCCAGGTGCGAACCAGGGCATGGGCGCGCGCCCAGGCGCCTGGGCCCAAGCGGCCAGGGGTGCGGGTGCGACCAAGCGTGTGTGCATGACCCAGGGGCACAGGTGCGTGTGCGGCCGGGAACTAGAGTGGCGCGCGCCCAGGACTGGCCGAGCGCCGAGCGCAGTGAGTGCAGCAAGTGCAGCCAGGGGCAACCCAAGGCACGTGTGCACGCGTGGCCAGTGGTGCGAGTGCGGCCGGGAGTGCGTGTGTACGGGGCACGGGTGCATGTGCGGCCAGTAGCCAGAGTTGTGGGCTAGGCTCGAGTGGGGCGCGCCAAGGACTGGCCCTGAAGGGAGCGCCAATCAGATCGATGAGCCCAATGGGTCGCGTGCAATCGGGGAGGGCCCTGGTGCCCATGGCGGCGCATTGCACTCAAGGCGTGCCACACCTGGCGCCATTGCGCCCACGTGGGCTTCAACGCAGCCTCTGCCGCGCGACAGTCCGTGGGGGTGGGACTGCGGTTGGGACTGGGGCTGCGGTCTGCGGGCTGGCTGGGGCTGCGCGTGGCGCGCCACGCGTGCAATGCGCCGCCAGGAGCACCAGGACTCGAGCACGGCTCCTCGCGTTGCCGGCCATGCCCAGGTGAGCCGAAAGCTGCGCCACGTTGATTTTTTTGAGCATGTCGGGTGCAATGGCGCAAATGTCAACCTTGTTGAGAGCCGCGGCGTCGCGTATCAGCTGTATCAAGTGCGCCCGGTGGACTGGGCCCTGTGGCAGGGACTCGCCCGCGCCCACCAGGAGGGCCCGCAGCTCATTCGCGGTCAATGATCCCCATGGGAACTCGGTCGGACCCGCGGCGGCCGCCGCGGCGGCGGGGGCCGCCACTGCGGGGTGAATGGTGGCATCGGGCAACCCGAGGAGCAGCGCTTTGGTTTGAACCAAGGTGTTGCCCTTCGCACCCGGACCCAGCAACCCGACCGCCAAGCTGACCACGGCCGCCTCGGGCAATCCATCCAGGCTCGTGGAGGCTACGCCAACCCCCGAGCCCGGACCGGGGCGGCCCGGGGCGGCTCCCAGCCCGTTCTCGGACACAAAGTCGTCCACCTCGGACCTGAACGTGGTGCGAATGTGATGTGCGAGGAGCACCGTATCGATGGCATAGGTGGCGGCGGCAAGGGCCTTCCAGATCAAAGACATCACAAACTTCCAGAGAAATTGCACAGGCGGGGTGTTGACCACCGCCGCACCCACCGCCACACGTGGCATCCATTGCATCACTCCGATCCCCGCGTTCCAGAGCGCTCGGGTGTCTCCCCCACTAGTGTACAGTACAAACAAGAACCGCAACAGTGGTACCATGCAGCTCATCACCCACTCCAACGGTGGCCCCACCGCATTGCGGATCTGTGGTATAGCGTACTTGTCACCGTTAGCGGCCAGTATCACTTGAATGCCGATTGCAAACATATAATACTGATCGGACTGGCACATGAGGGTGGCGGGGTCGACGCCCTTGTAGGCGGCCAGGAGCTCGGGATAGTGGCGTCGGACCCGCCGTTTGCACCCGCTGATAAACAACCCGGACACGGACCCGGACCCGGACCCGGACCCGGACCCGGACCCGGACTCGGACACAGACCCGGACGACCCGTACACCGGAGAATCAAGCGACCCAGTCGCACCCGCTCGACTCCCGCGGGGCACGGAGGGCGGCCGGTGTCTCCCCGAGGGGGAGCGGCGGGGGGACCCGACCGCAGCCGCAGCCGCAGCCGCAGCCGCAGCCGCAGCCGCAGCCCCAGTCGCAGCCGCAGCCCCAGTCGCAGCCTCAGCCCCACCCGCGTCCACGCCCACCACTGCAGGCAGCGGAGCAGATGCAGAGTCAGTCTCAGGACCAACTGCGGTCGCGGTCGCCACCCTAGCCACGGTCACGGTGTCACCGCCGACTCCAGCCCGAGTCCCAATCGCACCCGCGCCACCCGCATCCGGGGCGGCCGCACCCGCAGCAGCGGCACCCGCAAAAGCCGCACCCGCAACAGCCGCACCCGCAACAGCCGCACCTCCAGTCGCCGCGCCCGAGGCAGCCGCACCTACAGTCGCATCACGAGGCCACGCCCCAGTGGCCGCGGCGCCCGGTGCCGACCCAGCTTCCAATTCCTGTGCGACGTGCACAAAGCTCGCTGCAATTGTCGTCATGTCGCGCATGTCGAGTCGAATCAACCCGCGAGCGATCGACTTGGCCATGTCATTGACAGCCGGATTCCGGTTGGCGCTCGCGAGGAACCGCGCCACCACATTGGTTTGCAGAGTGACGAGCCGCGCCGCTGAACGAGTGGCGTCCAGTGGGGGCAATGCTGCCAGTAGTTGGGCTGCGTCGGCGGGCGACATGCCTCGGGACACATCGAGTGCCGTGAACTGGGCGCTGCCATTGTTGGCACCCGTCACGGGGGGCAGCACATAGAACTCGACCACCGGGAACAGGTAGGCAAGCAGGCGCCTCCCATCTGGAAGCACGCACGACGCCATCCCCTGCACACGGTCCTGCCGCGCCAAGGCGTCGCACACGGTCTGCACAAAGCTCCGAAACTCGGCTCCGTCCAACAGGGTCGCGGCCATGTGGTCGCCCATCAGTGGCACCAGCTTGTGGTCAAACATTGCCATGCGATACATACGCCGACCAATGTCCCCCAGTTGGGAGAACACCATCGGCCGCCCAAGGCCATTGCGCAACTTGAAACACACCAAGGCAGTAAAACACACCACACACCCCACGGTCAATGCGTCCAGGTTCATCAGGTTTGTGCCGAGTCGCACCGTGAGATTCTTGAGAACCGCGCTAACGTTGTAGATGGTCTGATACCCCTCTTGGGATTGGAACTCCAAGCGTTCCTCGCCGGTCAGGTGGGGCTGTGTGATATTCTCGTAGGCATTGGTCAACCCGTGGTGCACGGCGACCGCCGAGCTGGCCGTGTTGGGAAAGACCCGGGTCACCACCGCGACCATTTCGTGCACTCTCTCATTGCGCTCGTTGGATTGAAAGTCCAGGCGTTCCCCGTGGGTCATGCCGGGCTGAGTGATTTCATTCGAGGCAACGAGCACTTCGCGGTACACGTCGCCAGCCATTTGGAGCATGTTCGGGGACACCCTGTGCAGCAACGATGTCGACCCTTCCACCAACCAGGTTCGCGCACCCCAATACGGGCGATCGGCATCCGCGCCACTGGGCTCCTCTTGGCAAGCCACATATATCGTGTGGCGCAAGGCGAGGCGTTTCAAGAAGAGCCCATCGTCATCCGTCACATAGGGGGCGTCGAGTGGCACAACCGCGGGGTTCACCCGCGTCGGGGTGGGAGTTGCCTTGGAAGGCGGGTCCACTGCACGCAGTGGGCGTTGCTTCTCGGGGGTGCGCGGTCGGCGCGGTCGCAGGTCTGTGTCTGGCGCACGGTCGCATTTCATGGAGACCATCGCTACCCGTATGGTGCTATTTTTGTCGGTGACGCGGTGCCCAGTGTAACCGATTGGCCCCTCCCCGGGGTACCTGGCCTTGGCCGAGGGTTGCATGCGCCCGTTGCCATGCACCCCCCACTTGGCGTCCAGGTGGCTGACACTCGGCACCCACGCTGACACTCGGCGCCCACGGCGCCCACGTTGACACTCGACGCCGATGGGACCGATACCCGAGTTGGACAGCGATGTGCGCATGGACAAGGTGGATGGGGTGAACCCGGTGTCAATGGATGTGGGCTCAAGGAGTGCACCATCGACCGATTCTGTCCTGTCCAAGTGGGTGACCCAATGGATGTGGGCTCAAGGGGTGCACCATCGACCGATTCTGTCATGTCCAAGTGGGTGGCCATGGTCTTCCCGGTGGACATCCAAGGTGGATTGGGCTGTGGCGTTGGCCGCGTAGCTTCGGGTCCATGTTGACGGACCCATCGCCGATGGGTCCGGCGATGGGGACGGCGACGGGTTCGGTGATGGCGACGGCGACGGGTGCGTGTGCGGAGCGTAGCGAGCGCAGCGAGCGCCGCTAGGCGCGACCCAAGGCACGGGTGCGCGCCCAGGCGCCTGGGCCCAAGTGGCCAGGGGCGCGGAGTGTGCGTGCGCGCCCCAGGGGCACGGGCGCGTGTGCGGCCAGGGGCTAGAGTTGTGGACTACACTCGAGTGGGGCGCAAAAAGCCGAGCGCCGAATGTAGCGAGCGCAGCCAGGCGCAGCCAGGCGCAACCCAAGGCACGGGTGCACGCCCAGGCGCCTGGGCCCAAGCGGCCAGGGGTGCGGAGTGCGCGGGCGCGCCCCAGCGGCACGGGCGCGCGCGGACACCTCGGCCACGCCTCGGTCAACACACGCGGACGCATCGGCCACCCCTCGGCACCTACCGCGTGTTCGTACCCCGGGTGCCCTTCCGGGGCGCCCGGGCCGCGTCAGGCTCGAATGAAGACCAGACCGGCTGCAACCACGTCATGGAGACGGAAGCCAGCCTTTGAGAAGGCGGCAATCCAGTGAGAACGACTCATCACGGAGGCGTGCAGCGAACCACCGCGTATGACGTTGCCTTTCTTCTTGAGCCGGTTGATGTGCATCACCACCCGCTCTTTGACGTATGCAATCTTCAAGAAGAGGTACCGCCGCGTGACACGGGCAAACTCGGCGCAAACCGAATGGACCGCATCCGGCTGAATGTGTTCCAAGACGTCAGTCAACAAGATTGCGTCGAACGAGCCGCGCGCGAAGGGCAACTGGGCGGCGTCCGCCTGCTGGAAACAGGGGTGGTAGGCGCACCTGCGACCACGCGTCCGGGTCCGGTTGGCCAGCTCAGCCGCCACCCCGGAAACGTCCACTCCATTGCTCGACACCCCTCCGCGCCACAGGCTCTGCACCGCGAACCCGTGCGAACAACCCACGTCGAGAACCGACCCAATCTCACCCTTCATGCGCAAGATCATGGCGACCAACGGCTTCGCGTGGGTCAAGGTGACATTGTCGTGATAGCCAATCTGGTACAGGGCGTCATACAGCTTCTGGCCACCCAGCTCCGCCGCCGCCCCGGCGGCCGCAACCGTGAGCCCGATCCGCCGCCCCGGCGGCCGCAACCGCGAGCCCGAGGACGAACATTCGCCTGTCGGATCTGCTCCCCTTCAATTGCTACTCTGAACTCTTCACGAGTCGCGTCAACGCGAGGGTGCGAATGGCAAGCCTGGGCGCGGCGAGCAAGTACCCTGGCGCCGCGTCCGCCAGCGCCCCTCGGGGACACACCTCGGTCGCAACACACCTCCAGGTGACCCGGGACCCCTGAGGCGGTCCCCGCTCACGTGCCGAGTCAGTTCTGCAACGCGGCACCCAGCTCGCCCGCGTGCACCCTGGAGGGCCATGGGCGGTGTAGGCGACCCCTGGGCCTGGGGTCGCTGCCCCCAGCCGCCAAGCTCGCCCGTGCGCCCTACACTGGCGTGCTCGGCCGGTGGGGAGTGCCAGAGGGGGGGGGGGGGCAGGGGGG
>Ga0209390_10006561_pt1 | contig 15508 bp, 15 predicted proteins | sample BON01_FD_187212 | JGI IMG/M metagenome (GOLD analysis project Ga0209390, IMG submission 187212) | Freshwater microbial communities from Lake Bonney liftoff mats and glacier meltwater in Antarctica - BON-01 (SPAdes) (version 2) | ecosystem: Environmental > Aquatic > Freshwater > Ice > Glacier... | reverse complement strand
TCCGTCCATAGAATACACGGGAGCAGCAGCTATAAATATTAGTTTTAATCGGGTAGGGGGTAATATTCAGCTAGCTACTAACCCATCTAATAACGGCGCCAATACAACAACAGTCACCGCTGATGCAGAACTATAAGGACAAAAAATGACTATAACGACAGTAAAGCTACAAGAAAGCGGCTATCTGGTAAATGGCAGTATGTCAGTGCCGATAGCAGAAGGTAATAGGCACTATCAGGAGGTTCAAGAATGGATATCAGAAGGCAATACACCTGAGCCTGAGTTTACACAAGCTGAGATAGATGCTAATGCTCAAGGACAAATAAACCAAGAAGCACTAACCTACCTAACCTCAACAGACTGGCAATTACGCAGGCACAGCGATGAACAGTTGGCAGGTAGCGCTCCCTCATTAAGTAACGAAGAGATAACAGAATTACTGCGGTTGAGACAAGAAGCTAGGGACTCAATTAAGTGAAATTCATCCCGCTACCCTTTTATCAGCTAAACAGACTACGAGGCACTTATTCTATATTTGCCAAAGTCAATGCAGTCATCATTGGGTTAATCTTTGGCTATGTGACTAAAAACCCTTACGTAGGCTCAGCGATGGCAATAGGCTACCTAGCGGGTGAAAGTAGGGGCTGGGGAGAATGGATAGGCGGTATCTTACGACAAGGCGCTGCTTATATAATCACTAAACGAAACGGGGATACGAACGGCATACAGTGGCTAGCAACTCGATTTACTGAGCTAGATAGCCAGAATTACTTTAGGGTAGCGTTATTCATCCGGGGCATCTACTGGTGGCTTCCTGCACTTATCCCACTCGCCTTCGTCATTAATCCGTTTGTCGTAGTTTCATCTATATTGGTGTTGGCGCTAGGCTTCCCCGCTAGTGTCTTATTAGCTAACCACTTCAAGCCGGAGTTTAATACTACTGAACGGTGGAGTTTAGCTGAGAATTATTATGGTGGGTTGCAGGATGTTATTTTGATTGGATTGATTGGGGTTTATTATGTCACTAATTGAAGATACTAAAATTGAAGAAGGGTTTAGGGGGTCGCCGTATCAAGATCACTTAGGATTTGATACGATAGCGTTTGGAACAAAACTGCCTCTGACGCGTGAGGAAGGCGAGTTGTTACTGGTTCATCGGATGAACATAGTAAAAGGCGAGGTTGTTAGCAATCTCCATTTTTTAACTGCCAAGCCAGAAGTATGGGAAATTCTATACGCTATGGCTTATCAGATGGGCGTACAGGGATTATTAAAGTTTAAACGTATGCTTGTGGCTTTACGTTCCCATGATTACGATGAAGCAGCGAATCAGATGCTTGATTCGCTATGGGCAAGACAAACCCCTGAAAGAGCTAAGAGAATGGCAGATAAAATGAGGGCAATATAATGTTTGCAGCATTAATACCAGCAATATCAGGGATCATTAACAAGCTGATCCCTGACAAAGAAGCAGCGGCACAAGCCCAGATTAAATTAATGGAACTGTCTCAGGCGGGACAGTTGAAAGAGCTAGAATCAGCGATGACGATTATCGCTGCTGAGGCTAATTCAGATCATTGGATAGTAGCTGCATGGCGACCAATCACGATGCTTACTTTCGTGGCTATAATAGCGAATAACTACTTGCTATATCCGTACCTCTCCTTGTTTTGGACTGAAGCGCCTATGTTGCAATTACCACCAGACTTATGGTCTCTTTTTAAAATAGGACTTGGTGGTTATGTGGTTGGGCGCTCAGTTGAAAAAGCAACTAAAAATTTCAAAGGCGTAGAAGGATAGCGTGGCCGCCACGGTAGCCGCTGCGGTAATAGATCTGAACATATTGCTGGGTAAACTTAAAGTAGCGGGATTAATGACGCCAGATTAAACCGGCCTATCGCTAGGGGGCCTAGGCTCCCTTTTCGCCGTATGTAAAGGGGGCCAACACGGGTGAATAATTTAGGTCATCTGAGGAGGGTGATCCGAGACATAAAACCACGAAAAAAGGCGTACAAAGATGACGGAAGAAGAAGAGATAGCAATGAGTAAACGTATATCAGACATCGATAAACACGTACATCATCACCTCCGCGCATTGAGTTCTAAGCTGGACGATCATCATGACGTCTTGATTGAACACATGGAAAGATTTGACAGACATGAATTAGAGGACATTAAACGTCAGGGACAAATTATCGAATCGCAGACTTTAAATACCAAAGCCCTTACTGACCTGACGGCTAGTGTTTCCGGTGTTGTTGAGGTGTACAACACCACACATAGTGTGGGGAAATTTATTAAGTGGATATCCGGGGTCGTAGCAGCGATAGTTGGACTCTGGATGTACTATACTAAGTTTTAAGTGATCTATATATTAAACAACGACAGGAAGGAGAAGCCCTTTAGTGAGTGAGTTAGCCGAAAAGCTATTATCCCTACCTCAGAAAGAGTTAGATAAACTCCCTCCGGAGATCCGCCAGCAGATAGAACTTATCCGCGGCCAGGTTTTCGCTGCGCGTCGTTTAAAGACAATTCAAACAGCACACGACAGCTTGTTAGACTTTACCGAAATGTCCATGCCAGATCCGTTGCACCCAGAGGACACCAGTAAGTCCAGGTACCAACGACATAAGATCCATGAGCTAATGGCCAAAGAATTGGAGGACGTCGTTAAGGGCGTAAATCTACGGCTCATTATCAGCGTTCAGCCTCGGGTGGGTAAGTCTGAGTTAGTATCTCGTAAGCTACCGGCTTGGGCTATTGGACGTGATCCATATAAACAAGTTATCACTACTTCGTATGGTGAGGATCTCGCTAAGGATTTTGGTAGAGAAGTGCGGGAGGTAATGAAATCTCCTTTCTATAACCAAGTATTCCCCAATACCTTACTAAGACGAAACTCACAGGCCGCAGATAGATTGCAAACAACGGCAGGCGGTACGCTTATCTTCGCGGGTGCTGGTGGAACGATAACCGGTCGTGGTGCGGATATTCTTATAGTAGATGATCCCATTAAAGATGCCGAAGAAGCCCGGTCCCGCGCGCGTAAGGACTCAATATGGGAATGGTATCTAAGGGTAGCTCTCTCGCGTGTTATGGGTAGGGGCGGCGCGATTATCGTAACGATGACACGCTGGGCCGAAGATGATCTAGTAGGTAGGTTGACCGATCCAGAATTAGGCTACACTACAGAAGAAGACGCGGCTCAATGGCGTGTAATCAATATCCCTGCATTTGCTGAGGAAAATGATCCGTTAGGTCGGGAGATAGGGGAAGTGCTTTGGGAAGACCGGACGCCCAAAGCTTTTTTAGAGTCTTTTCGTCGTATGGACCCCGCCGGTTTTGCTGCGCTATTTATGGGCAAACCGGCACCACCAGAGGGTAACTTCTTCAAACGAGAAGGGATCCGGTCCTATCAGATGAAAGATCTCCCAACGAACCTACGCTATTATGCTGCATCGGATCATGCCGTATCTCAACTCCAAGGAAGGGATAGTACCTGTATGGGCGTAGTAGGTGTGGACGAAGAAGACAACATATATGTATTGCCTGACTTGATATGGGCTCAGTTAGACGCAGAAGACCAGGTTAGCAGTATGATGGAACTAATGACAACCTACCGGCCTTTGGTCTGGTGGGCAGAAAAAGGACACATATCTCAGTCTATAGGTCCTTTCCTACGTAAGCGCATGCAGGAAGAAAAGGTCTACGTCACTATATCGGAGCGTACACCGGTTAAAGATAAACAAACCAGAGCACAGCCTATTCAAGGCCGTATGAGCATGGGTAAAGTGTTCTTACCTATGTATGCCCCCTGGTATGCCAATGCGGTAGAGCAATTACTGAACTTTCCCAACGGCGCCCATGACGACTTTTGTGTAGTAGGAGACACCCAGGTATCTATGGGAGACGGAAGTAGGAAGGAGATACGAGACGTGGGCGTAGGAGAATATGTACAGACGCCAACAGGATCACGAAGAGTGGAAGCCTCAGCCAAAACCGCAGATTCCGCAGAGGTATACTTAGTTAAATTCTCCGATGGGACAGAGATAGAGGCTACGGGGAAACACCCGATAGCGACAACTTTAGGTTTTGTCAATGTGGATAGGCTAACGGAGGCGAGTGTGGTACTATGTGAGAACACTTCACAGGAGGCACCAGCATGGCTAAGAGAGGAACGTCTACAGCAGAGGTCATCGAATACCGGGGACATAGGTATAGAAGATACCCAAATAGCAAACACGCGCAGCATAGAAAATATTTTCACGCAACGGAACCTAGAAGGGGTTTCCTTCATAGGCACGTGTGGGAGGACAACTATGGATATATACAGGAAGGTCACGACGTCCATCATAGGAACCATGACACTTTGGACAATCGGATCGACAATTTGCAGAGCCTTCCTTTGGGGGAACACAGAGCACACCACATGCGGATCCGGTCTACTACGCCCGAGCATAAAGCACACTTGGATGAAATACGACCAAAGGCGTCTGCTTGGCACCGATCTAAAGAAGGAAGGGCTTGGCACGCTAAAATGGTTAAGGAAACTTGGCACAAGCGTAAGCGAAGCGAGGTTACGTGCGTGGAGTGCAACGCTACCTTTGAGACTCCTTTCCCTGATAGGTCCCAATTTTGCTCGACAGCCTGTGGTAATCGGAGCTGGCATAAACGTCAGTACCAACGACTTGTCCCCAAAGAGGCACGACGGGACTGCGACAGATGCGGAGCAGAGTATACCTACACGCAGAGATCACAAAAACACTGTGGGGTTACATGTAGGGACAAAGATCGTAATGAGCGTAGACAGGCTAAGAAAAAGGAAGCCCGTTTACAATCTGACAGTTGAGGGGGCGCATGTATACTACGCTAACGGAACGCTAACACATAACTGTGATTATATAGCCTGGATAGGAATTGGATTAAATAATATGATTCCCGCACAACGCGCCACCGCCTACAAAAAAGAAGAACCTCGCAGCGGATCACTAGAGTGGATCTTAAAAAGTAGTGACAGGATCCGTAAACAGCACGATACTACAGAGAAAACTTTAAGGTACTTTCACTAATGGAAATTAAGAACGAAGCGATAGAAGGCGAATCTTCCGTAGAGGAAAACCCCGCGGAGGAAGCCCAAGAAAAGCTAACAAAGGTGCAAGTCGCCTGGTGGCAAGGTCAAATTGAAAAAGCGAAGCTACACTGGAAAGATCAGTTTGATGCGATGAAATCTGATATGGCTTTCGCCCGAGGCACACAATGGCCAGGCCAAAAGAACGCGCGCGATCAGAATAAAGGCTATGTTGCCAATATTGTTCACCGTCACCTACGCCAACAGGAAGCTTCTTTGTATGCTAAAAACCCAACTGCGGTAGCCAGCAGGCGCAACACGTTAGATTTTATGATGTGGTCAGGCGACATGCGAGAAGTCCAGATGGCCCAGCAAACTATGATGCAGCTACAGCAAATGGGTCCGGAGGCTATGCAAGATCCTAATATCATGCAGATGGCGCAGCAAGCCCAAGCCCTTTTAGAAGATTATAAAACAGGTAGTGAATACCGTAAGCGTGTAGACCGCATGGGGGAAACGCTAGAAATTGTGTGGGAGCACCAGATAGGGGAGCAGCAACCACCATTCAAAAAAAGCATGAAACACTTGGTACGCAGAACGCTAACGACGTCCATCGCGTATGTTAAGTTAGGCTACCACCGGTTTAATGAAATGCGCCCGGAAGATGTTGCCCGCGTAACGGACTTAACCGAGCAGGTATCCTCACTGGAAGCTGGCCTAGAAGATATGAAGGAAGGGGACACGGAATACGACGAAACCAGTGTAGAGCTAGCAGAACTCAACGACTTGTTGGCCAAGGTAAAAAGCGATCAGGAAGCCTTCATGCGGGAGGGCCTTGATTTTGACTATCCTAGATCTACCAGCATTATTGTAGATCCAGCTTGTTACCAGTTAGATGGATTTTTAGGCGCACGATATGTAGTGCAAGAATTTGTATTAACACCTAAACAGGTAAGCCAAGTATATAAAGTAGATATAGACGGGGGCTTTACCCCCTACACGGATGAAGGATCTAAAGTAGAACAAACCGCAGTAGATAGCTTATCCAAAGCTGAAATGGAAGATCACAACGCCTTAGTATGGGAAATATGGGATAAGCACCAGGGGCAAACCCTGACTATATGCCAAGGGCATGACGAGTTTTTAATAGCACCACAGACTCCCGATGTACACCTTGAACGTTTTTGGCCCTTTTTTACTTTGATATTCAACGGCGTTGAAGATGAGAATGACCTATACCCGCCTTCTGACGTAGAGCTATTACGCCCTATGCAGATGGAGCGTAACCTAATGCGCCAACGCGTCAGAGAGCACAGGGACGCGGCGCTACCAGGACACGTAGTACCTAAAGGGAGACTAGATCAGGAGGATAAAGATAAGTTAGGCAACCGTGTTGCGCATGATGTGATTGAACTTAACGGGTTAACTGAAACCGACGATATCCGTCGTATACTACAGCCTGTCCCGACTAACCCGATTGATCCTAATCAGTATGAAACGTCTTCCTTAGACGAAGACGTGTACCGCTCGGTAGGCTCACAAGAAGCCGTGCTAGGTGGAACCAGCGGCGCGTCTGCTACAGAAACGTCGATAGGAGAATCAGCACGGTTAACAGCCACAGGTAGCTTTATAGATGAATTAGACGACTTCTTAACCGAGTTAACTAAATCGGCCTCTCATCTTATGCTTACCCAGATGAGCGCCGAACTGGTTAAAGAGATAGCCGGTCGTGGGGCAGAATGGCCAGAACTTACCGGGGCAGAAGTAGCCCGTGACTTATGGCTGGAAATCCGCGCAGGTAGCTCAGGCCGCCCTAATAAATCCGCGGAAATTCAAAATGTTGAGCGAGTTATGCCTTTCTTATTGCAGATCCCAGGGATCAAACCTAAGAAGCTAGCTGAAATGTTACTTGACCGCATGGATGACAAGTTAGACGTGGACGATCTGTATGATGAGAATATCCCGTCAGTCATAGCACAGAACAGTCAGAGCCAGGTTAGCACAGGCGATCCCAGCAGTGATCCAAATCAGCAAGGCGCCCAAGGGGGGAACAAAGCCAGGGCACAACAGGGGGACACCAATCTAGGTCCACGCCCACCAGAAGCACCTAGAGTAATGGATCCTAATAGATGATAGTTGAAGTAATGTCAATAATGGCATACAATTTTTATAAAGATTAAGGAGGCGTATCATGGCCGTAAAAAATACGGTGCAGTCTGCAACGCCAGCAGACACACAACAAGAAGATGACGTAACCAGTAGTGCGGCCGCGTCAACCGCAGTAGATGATAAGGATCCGGAATCATCACCAGAGAACGATCAGGACTCGGAAACATTATCTGACGCCATTGAAAAGGCCTTATCTAGCGAAAGCGAAAATACGGATGCTGGACAAGAAGCGGAAGAAGACGAGTCAACCGACGAGGAAACCGACGACGAGGGTGTACCCGACGAGAAGGCGGATAAGCCGGAAACTGATGGCAAAAAAGAAGCGGACAAAGAGGAAGAGGACGACCAAGGTGATGATCTTACCGAAGGCCAGAAAGTCCCCTATGCCCGGTTCAAGAAGATCATCGACGAGCGCAATAGATTTAAGGAACAGATAGAGCAAGCTTCCACGCAAGCCGGTGAGTACAAACAAGGGCATGAGCAGTATCAGGCTATTACAGGATTTATGCAGCAAAATGAGCTATCTCATGGTGATGTAGCAGAAGCCTTGCATATAGCGGCCTTGATGAACTCAGACCCGATAGAGGCGGCGAAGTTATTAGCCCCTAAAATGAGTATGCTACAACAGTATACCGGTGAGATTTTGCCTAACGACCTACAAGAAAAAGTAGATTTAGGCGAGCTAGACTCACAGGCAGCGCAAGAAATTGTAAGAACACGCAATGAAAACGCGCGGTTGAAGCGGACTCAAGACAAGGGCGACGCGTCTCGAAAAGAACAGGATCGAGCAGCGCGGTATTCCAACGCGCGGAACGCTATGGCTGATGCCGCAGATACCGTGAATAAAGAAATCGTCGCGGCTGATCCGGAATATGGACTAAAAGCGTCTCTTGTTAGAGATAGGCTTTCAGTTTTGATTAACGAGACTAAGCCCACTACGCCTGAGCAGGCGGGGAACCTCGTTAGACGGGCTCACAAAGAAGTTTCAGACCAGCTTCAAAAAGCCCTACCTCGTAAAGAGATCAAACCTGGGCCGAACTCGACGGAGACAAAAACGACTACAAAGACGACGGAGGAGGGTCCCGCTTCTATGGCAGAAGCTATCCAACTCGCGGCGTCTCAATCTACATAGAGGACTAACGTCATGGCCGCACTATCCGCAGCAGTATTAAACAACGTAGCAAATGCCGCGTTTGATTTTTACGAAAAGAAAAAACTATATAACCAGCATATCTCAGAGAAGCCTTTGCTACGTGAATTACGCGCTAAGCAAAAATCTTTCCCTGGTGGTAAAGGTGATATTGTTTCTAACCCAGTTTTCGAAACGCAATCAAGCCTACAAGGTTTTGAAGGCGACGACACACTGACTTTTACTAACCCAACGCCCATCAAAGAAGTGCGCTACCCTTGGAAAATGCAACACTTGGGTATCAGCATGACTACAGAAGAATTATTGAAAGATGGTATTTCTCTGACTGATACAAATGGTGCGGGTACAAGTAACCACAGCCAACGTGATTTAACCGTTATTCAGAATATCTTAGAAGCTAAATTAGAAGATATGTCCGAAGGTTACGCGGCTGGTATGAACACTATGTTATGGGCGGATGGTACAGCGGACACGAAAGACGTCCCCGGTATTCAATATCTTATAGCTAAAAATCCAGCAGTAGGTGTGGTCGGTGGTATTGACCGCGCTACGCAAGCGTTATGGCGCAACGTCGCTTTGACTACAGCTAACGGCACTACGCAGGTTACACCGGCAGTAGCAACATCTGCGCTGATCCGCACGTTACAGAAACAGGTCCGTAACTTACGTCGTTATGGTAGCCCTGACTTTTTGATCTTATGTGGCTCTGCATTTATGGATGCTATCGAAGATGAAGCTTACGGCAAAGGTACATTAACCCAAACTGGTTTTAGTGATGATACTGAGCTAGGTATCGGTAAAGTATCGGTACGTGGATTAGGTACGTTCCTATATGATCCGACTTTGGATGATATGGGCGATTCTAAATTTGCTTACTTCATTGATCGCAAAGCTATCCAGTTGCGTCCTATTGAAGGTGAAGACATGAAACGTCATAACCCAGCACGTCCGCATGATAAAATGGTCGTATACAAATCAATGACTTGGGCGGGGGGCTTGTGCATGAAGCAAGCTAACACAAACATGGTTGTCGAAATCGCGTAGACCATAATAAACATGCCCCTTAGGAAACTAGGGGGTATTTTTTAATCCGCCGAACTAACGGCGTTAAATAAGGAAGTATCATGAGATTTTATACAGTAAATGTTAACTTAGCGGGTGATCGTAATCACGTCGTAGTTAAGCCAGGCGTAACCGCAGCGGAGATCCTTGTATTACAAGCTATCCATGGTGGTGCCAGCGTCACAAATATTAAGCTAGATAAAGCAGAGGGGATAGACTCTACTCCCCATGCGGATATAATTACCATAATCGGTAACAAGTATGGCCGCGCGCGTGATCGTAATTCTGAACCACCAGTAGCCGTACTACCCCGCCTGTTTCCAGGTTGGCCAAATGTTAAGATACCCGCGGATGTAAAAGCCGCAAATATTTCAGCAGACTATATGGCCGGAAATAAGTCAGAAAGTGAAGCAGAGGCTATAGCAGCCGCGTCTACTCAAGCCGAGCTATTAGCAGCAGCTAACGCCCGAGCGGAAGCAGCCGAAGAAAAAGTAAGACTAGCGGAAGAAGCTGCCGTAAAGAAAGTAGCTGACGACCAAAAGGCAGAAAAAGAAAAGCCTGAACCCGCTACGCCAGCGAAAGCAAAAGCAGCAAAAGCAAGCGTCGATAACGACGATACTTTTCTTAAGTAAGGAGTGAAACCGCATGCCTCGTGGAAGCCAATTAGGCGAATTAATAAACGCGTTCAGAGAAGAGACGGGGCATGCTAACTCCCGATCACTAGGTAAAAACGAGTTACCCGGAGTGATATCTCTACTCAGGAGAACTTACCGTAGACTCCATGCGGATTTTAGCTGGCCTCATTTAGTTATCCAACGAGACAAAACCCTAGTAGCCGGAGGCAGATACTATAGTTTCCCTGCCGATATCGACTTCACCCGCTTGACTAAGCGCGTTAAGATATTGGAGCAAGGACATACCTACTGGCGTAATCTGGACTACGGAATAGGAATAGAACAGTACAATATTGTCGCCTCTGATGAAGACGCGCGAGAAGACTTCCCTTATTTTTGGGACCAATACGAAGACAATCAATTTGAAGTATGGCCTATCCCGGCCAGCAATGGGCATACCATGCGCTTTGAAGGGATCAGCAAACCCCAGCCTTTAATCGCCGAAAATGAGATAGTTGATTTAGACGACGATCTCATCGTGCTTTACGCAGCAGCGGAACAACTCGCCCGTGACGGCGCGCGTGATGCTGAGATAAAACTAGCCTTGGCCAAACAGCACTACAATCGTCTCAAAGGTAATTCCCAGAACGATAGCGGTAATATCAGTATGAGAGCAGGAACAGACCGGGGGCCTATATACACAGGTATTCAAATCCCCTATGCCATACGAGGTAGATAATAGTGCCTTATCTATATATCGAGAACTTTGAAACCGGACTAGACACCAGGAAGACGCGGTTTACTGCGCCAGCCGGGTCTTTACGTGTTCTCCAAAATGCACACATTAATCGCGGTAAAGAGATAGAACGCCGCAAGGCCTTCGTATCCGTAGCCTCACTACCAGCAGGAACGCTGGGGCTTCATGCGGTACAAGATCAGAACTATGTTTTCGGTAGCACAACTACCCCCGCAGGTCTACCCGCCTTAATCCAGTACCAACAGCTAGTGTCCCCGCATGGCGGTACTTTAAATAGAATTTTTGCCGCGGACAACTTTGCAGGGAAAATTTACGCTGTAGCGGGCTTCACCGGCGGAGCTATACATCATTTTTACGATGGCACGGTAATCGATGACTGGGAAACCTTGTCAGCAGCTATAGGAAGTACGGTCACAATAGCTAACGCACTATCGCTACTTCTAGATGAAGATGGCGCGGTGAGCGTTATCATAGTGGGCAATAAGATAGTGCTAACTGGAGTAACAGCCGGTACGGGATTTGGCCTCACGGTTAGCGCGGGTATGACGGCTACTGAATTACAGGCCGCCGTTGCCGAAGTAGCCGAAGTGAAGGCGACCGCCTCTTTTATCATAACCGGCGGAACAGAGGGGACTACATTTAACACCATAGCCGCCGTGACTATAGATAATGCCGAATTAATAGGCGGTCCTATTGATTATACTTCCACAGTAGATGCAACCGCAGCCGCCGTGGCTAACGCGATTAACATAGGCTTAACCTCGTATACGGCTACGTCTACGGGTGGCCAGGTAGACATAAGTGCAACCGCGGGACTGGGCGCGTCGGCTAATGGCCGCGTATTGGGCGTTATCCCTACGGGGGACGTGACAGTAGGCAGCCTAGTCGATATGGCCGGAGGCGCTAATGTGGTGCCCGCTATCCCCGAAATATCTAGCATCGTCGTGGACAGTTACACCGCGGCGACCTTGTACACGGTTACGCTGGACTCAGTGGATCATGAGATAAGGGGGGACTCCTCGGCTATGCCCCAAGCAGTGCGGACCATACAGCAAAAAGTATATGCCGTAGTAGGATCCCTTTTGTACTTCTCGGGTCTTGCCGGCGCCCCCGCCCAAGCAGATCCAACTAAATGGATCAACGATGCGACAGGCCCCCCGGTAGTGGTAGGTGCGGGGTTTATCGACTTATCTACTCAAGATGGTGGATCGGAGATACTAACAGGCATTGGCGTATATGAAGGCAAGGTAGCGGTATTCTCCCGCAGATCTATCCAAATATGGACAGTAGATCCCGATCCAAATCTGAACGTATTAAACCAGGTGTTACAAAACGTGGGCGCTATCGCCTCAGAAAGCATTTTAGAATATGGAGACGTAGACGTATTTTTCTTGGCAACGTCAGGATTAAGATCATTACGTGCCAGAAACATAACAAGCCTAGCCTCTGCTAGCGACGTAGGGGTGAGCATAGATGCCCAACTCACGGACTACATGAACACATTATCCAGGCAACAAGTCAGACAAGCTAAAGCTGTGGTGGAGCCTATAGACAGTAGGTACATGATAGCAATAGGAAACACTATATACGTATTCAGCAACTTTACCGGTAGTCAGGTATCAGCTTGGTCAACGTATGTTATGGACGGCGCAGTAAGCGGGGACGTAAGTAGCTGGTCTATCGCTGATGGCGTGCTACACGCCCGAGTAGGGGATGAAGTGTTGCGCTATGGCGGGTTTTCCGGGGATGAGTACGACAACTCCCTAACGGAAGTTATCCTACCTTTCCTAGACGCGAATAACCCCGCGATGATGAAAGTTTTACAGGGCATCGATGCGGGGGTGGAAGGTACTTGGGCCGTGTCGCTGGCAACAGAGCCTAACGATCCCGATGTATGGGAAGAGATAGCCGACTTTACTGAGAGTACATACGGTAGCGTTCAGCAAGTAGGCGCGGTAGGACGGTCTACCCATTTTTCCCTTAAGATAACGACTACTGCGGCGCAAGCTTGCGTGATAGGCAATCTACTTCTACACTATGATGAAACGAAGGCTAACTAGGAAACTATGCTACTTATAAGAAAAGCTAAGATAGAAGATATAGAGGACCTCATAGTAATGGGGGCTAGTATGGTAGCTGAGTCCAATTTTGACCACGTAGGGTATAATCATAGATACTTTGGTGAGTACCTATGGCAGATGATATGCAGCGATAATTGCTGTATCTTAATAGCCGTTAGGGGTGAAGAGACTCTGGGGGCTATTTTATGTAGTGTTTCCCCTGCGGCAACATGCCCTAGTTTGATTGCGAATGAACATGCTTTTTACGTTCGACCCGAGCGCAGGTCGTTAATAGTCGCGCAGCAGCTTTTAAAATCTTATGTCGAATGGGCCACAGAGCAGGGGGCCGTGCGGATCAACGCAGGCAACAGTGCAGGCGCACCCGATGAGGGTTATCAAAAGTTACTGAGTAGGTCTGGATTTAGTAAAGCCGGATCTATTATGTATATGAATAAATAAATACAGGAGCGCGGCTATGTGTGGTGGCGGTGGAGGCGGAGGCGGCGGAGATCCCGCAGCGTATCAAAGAGCGGATGACGCGGCGCGTAAACGCCGTATCGATAGTGGTAAGGCTCAGCTAGAGCAGATTTTTGGCGGGCTAGAGGGCAAAGACGGCACTGCCCCTATCTGGGACCAGCAGGAACAGGCATACCTAGACTTTGCTAATCCGCAGTTAAACCGTGAGTATGGCGATGCACAAAAAGGCTTGGCCTTCGCGTTATCCAGACAAGGCCAGCTTAACGGATCGGTAGCCGGGGACAATTACGCGGACTTAAATAAAGACTTTCAGATCCAACAGCAAAACGTAGGTGAGCAAGGCAAGTCTTATGGCAATCAGGCCCGCTCGGACATATCCTCGCAGAAACAATCACTGCTAAATATGCTATCGGCAAGCGCGGACCCCGGTGCAACAGCCATGGCCGCTCGTTCGTCTATGGATGCCATACGCTCACGCCCCGCCTTTAGCCCCCTAGGTCCGCTATTCCAAAACGCAACGGCAGGCTTAGCGTCTGGGTATTCGGGTAATCAAGCTAATCAACAAAGAAATAGGTACGATAATGTTGTGTACGGCGGGGATCCGGACAAGTCCACCGGTTCCGTGAATAGGGGGTAAGACTATGTGTACAGGAGCAGAAGTTGCTATCGTTAGCGCCCTGGCTACAGCCGGGGGTACTTACATGCAGTACAACGCCAATAATAAGGCGCAGGACAGACAGGACACCGCGGCACAAGCTGAGTCGTTACGTCAAAGTAAAAAAGACGAAGAGAAGTTCACTAACTTCCAATCCGCTTTAGCTGAGGTAGGTAGAGATAAACAGCAAACTAATATAGACGATGCGACCGCCGAGCTAGAGGGGGGTTATGCTAAAAATATAAAGGATCCCACTTCGGGGGGAACGTATCGGTCTCCCGCCGCGTCAGGTACGCCTAGCGTGGTAAGGGATTATGCTGGCAAAAAGCAAAGTCAGGCCGATGACTTCATATCACTACTAGGCAATGCCCGAGCTAAACAAAATGCCTGGGGGGAGAATAGCTTTGACTTTGGCGAAATGATGCTAGATAAACAATTTGACCAGAGACAATTACAAACTGATATGGAGAGGTCCGCTCAAATAGGTAACTATGAAGCGCAAGTAGCCGGTCGTCCGGGTTCTGGTGCTGCTATAGGGAACGGTCTGGTAGGTTTAGGTGTTGCCGGGCTTGGCGCCGCAGGGGGTATGGGGGCATACGACGGAATGTTTGACGGACGCTTTAGCGGGTCCGGCATAGCAGGCCCCGTAGTGGGCAGTGGCGCTACTACAACGGCATACCCTGACATTTGGAAATCAGCAAAAGGAGTGAATATCTAATGGCCCAACGGTTTAGCCCTTACTACGCGAACGAGGGCCGATATGGCGGCGTAGGCAAAGCAGTTGGCAACTTAGGTCAGGTCTTTGCAGATATGAATGATCCCAGCGCGGGAATCGCTACAGACCGCGCGGCATGGGATACCCGAAAGAATATGGAGGACGTGACAGATACAACTATGGCCCGATCTGGCCGAGGTAAAGCCGCCGAGCTGATACTATCTGGGGACCCTGGCGGGGATGATATGAGACAGCTGTTTGCTTCCGTGATAGAGGGGGGCTCGTATACCCCTAGTGAAACAGCAAAGCTACTCCAAGCTATCCAAGGTAATATCAAGGGTGCTACTGATGAAGAACGCGCAGGCGCCTACGTTGGTGGCGGCGGTACTATCTCACCTGATGATGCGTTTAGCATAGATGGACGTAACGAAGTAGCCGGACGAAACGCAGGCTACGCACAAGAATTAGAAGCCCTTAAAGGTGCCAACTCTCAAGCTGAAACGATGATGGGTAAACGCTTTGACTTGAATAATCCCACAGGTAGAGACGACACCGTAGGGAGCGTATTCCGTAGCCAAGGTGCGGAGGCGGGTAATGAGGCCTACCGCGCTATGTATGGTAAAGGATCTGGTGGGACTGGTGCGGGTGTGGGTGTGGGAGGAGGCCCTGTAGGGGTAACTCCTGATCAGGGCCGTTTCCTTGACGCGCAAGGTAAAATACGGGAAGAGCTTAGTGCGATGCTAGCGTCATACGGAGTACCTGTCGATAAGAAAGGGAATAC
>Ga0209390_10006559_pt1 | contig 15511 bp, 10 predicted proteins | sample BON01_FD_187212 | JGI IMG/M metagenome (GOLD analysis project Ga0209390, IMG submission 187212) | Freshwater microbial communities from Lake Bonney liftoff mats and glacier meltwater in Antarctica - BON-01 (SPAdes) (version 2) | ecosystem: Environmental > Aquatic > Freshwater > Ice > Glacier... | reverse complement strand
CCGCGACGACGTGCCACGGAACTGGACCACATACTGCGATGAGGTAACCGACAATTTTCGTGTCATCGACCCAACGGAGTTCCGGATTATCGCGTGAACGGGGTATACCGTCATCATCATGATGAATGCACCAGAAAGGCATCCCGACGCGTCGCGCACGTGAAGTTTAGATGACCCTGGCGAGATCGGGTGCGTGGGCCAAATGTCATGGTCGTGACGCGGCCGTGTAATCGTTGCTTCATTGCTGTAGGCGCATGAGAGGCGATTCCCGGCAGCGCCTTGTCGCCGGATTCGCAAGCCGGCCTCACCAGGGTTGCACCGCCATGATCGTCGTTTACAACCCCACTGCGGGCCGGCGGCGTTCCCGGCTGCTGTGGCGGGTACTGGACATACTGGTTTCCAACGGCGTGCGGCTGGAGTTGGCCGAGACGCGCCGTGCCGGCCATGCGGTGGATCTGGCGCGCCAGGCGACGCGGGCGGGCGGGCAGCTGGTGGTGGCGGCGGGCGGCGACGGCACCGTGGCCGAGGTGGCGAACGGCCTGGCGCAAGGGATGCGCGACCTGGCCGGTGGTGGCGGCCATGCCGCGGGGGGGCGACCGCGCCTGGGCATCATCCCGCTCGGGACCGCCAACGTGCTCGCCCACGAGCTGGGCCTGCCGTTCGCCCCGCGCGAGGTTGCCGCGGCGCTGGCGATGAGTCGCACTCGGCTGATCTGGCCCGGCCACATCGCCGGCCTGGAAGCGGATGGCGGCCAGACGCGGGTATTCGTGCAGATGCTGGGCGTGGGCTTTGACGCCCAGGTGGTACACCGGCTGTCCCTGCCGCTGAAGCGGATGTTCGGTCGCGGCGCCTATGTGCTGCAGACCCTGCGCGAACTGGGCCGCTACCGTTTCGCGCCCATCAGCGTGCGGCTGGACGGGGTGCGAACCCAGGCCGCCAGCGTGATCGTCACCAAGGGGCATTTCTACGCCGGCCGCTATTTGCTGGCGCCGGGCGCCTCGCCGGTGGAGCCCGGGTTCACGGTGGCGCTGTTCAACGGCTACGGCCCCTTCGCGACGATGATGTACGGCGCGGCGCTGCCGCTGAACCTGCTGCCGCGCATGCCGGGAGTTCGCCTGGTGCGCGCCAGCCATATCGAGTTCGATGGGCGCGGCGCGCCGGCGCAGAGCGATGGCGACGATGTGGGTGCTGCGCCGATGACGGTGACCGACGCGCCCGGCCCGATCGCGGTTGTGGTGGGCTGAGTTCCGTCATATCGCCCGCCCCAGGGCGGCCGCGGCGCTCAGGTCGGCGGCCGGGGCCTGGAAGCCGCCGCCGCGCACGAAAAATCCGCCCGGGCGGTGGCACCCGGGCGGATCGGCAGACGCGAGACGTAAGCCGCCGGAGCGTCAGCCGCCCTGCTGGATCGCCGAGAGCACCCACGGCTCGCCGGGCACGCGCATGAAGGTCCAGATCTCGGTGGTCATGCTGCGGACGGCGGCATCCCCCTCGACCACGCGGCCGGTGGCGTCGCGGGTGACGTCCAGGTTGGAGAATCGCATGGCCACGGTGGCGTATTCATGGCCCTGCTCGGCCCAGGCCTCGGCGAGATCGCCTTGCTCCAGCTTCACGTCCGTCACCTGGTTGCGCAGGCCCTGGCTTGCCATCTCGGAAAGCTGCTCGCCGAAATAGGAGGCCATCTCGGGCGTGGTGAACGCGCGCAGTTCGCCCTCGTTGCCGGCCGACCAGGCGGCCTGGACCGACTGCAGCAGGCGCTCGAACTGTTCGTAGTCGGCGGCCTCGATCGCCACCGGCGCCGTGGCGGCGATCGGGGCGCCACCGCCGCCGCCCATCGTGCGGGCCATTGGCTGCATGTTGGGGTCGTTCATGGTGCGCTCGGCCATCGCCGGCCCACCGACCATGGCCGGCTGGCTGCGGCGGCGGCGGAAGAAGCGCACCGCGAACACCACCAGCATGCCGATCAGGGCGATCTGCAGCATCATTCCCAGGAAGCCCATGAACCCGCCGGCGAACAGGCTGCCGCCCAGCATCATGCCAATCAGGCCAGCGCCGAGCAGGCCCCCCATGAACCCACCCATCATGCCGCCGCCGAACATACCGGCCCGCGCCGGCTGGCCGGCCGCACCGGCTGCCGGGGTACCGGGCTGGGTGGTGCTGCGCTGCATCGGTGCCGCGGTACCGGGTGCCGTGGTGGTGGCTGGCGGCGCGGTGTAGGTCCGGCTGCCGCGGCTGCCGATGGAGCCGCCCCGTCCGGCCTTGGCATCCGCCAGTGCCGGGACGAGCACCAGGGCCAGGGCGGCAAAGGCTGCAAAAAAGATGGAGCGGCGCATCGGCGTGATTTCTCCCGAGGGTTTATTCTTCAAGTGGAGCATATAGCGCACCGAGACCTACTTTCGAGGGCAGATCAGCTGCCGGCAAGTGTCATCTCTGTAACCCGCAGCGTGGGCGCGTCCACCCCGCGGCGCAGCTTCAGGTCGTTGGCGGCCGCCAGCCCCGCGAACATCGCCTGCAAGGTGCCGGCGATGGTGATCTCGGCTACCGGCTCGGCCAGCTTGCCGTCGCGGATCATGAAGCCGGCGGCACCCCGGCTGTAGTCGCCGGTCACCCCGTTCACGCCCATGCCGATCATCTCGGTGACGTACAGCCCCTCCTTGATGTCGGCCATCAGCGCGGCGGGGGAGAGGGAGCCGGGCGCCAGATAGAGGTTGGTCGGGCCGGGCGACGGCGGGCCGCCGGTGCCGCGCCCGGCATGGCCGGTGCTTTTCAGCCCGAGCTGGCGGGCGCTGCGGCTGTCGAGCAGCCAGGTGGTCAGAATGCCGTCCGCCACCAGTTCGCGCCGCTGGCCGGGCACGCCCTCGCCATCAAACAGGCGCGAGCGCAGGCCGCGGTGGCGGTGCGGGTCGTCGATGATGGTGATGCCGGCGGGGAATAACCGCTGGCCCATGCTGTCCTTCAGGAAACTCGTGCCGCGCGCCACGCCCGCGCCGTTGATGGCGCCGGCGAGGTGGCCGAGCAGGCTGGAGGCCACGCGCGGGTCGAACACCACCGGCAGCTTCGTGGTTTTTGGCCGGGTGGGGTTCATCCGCGCCACCGCCCGTTCGCCGGCGCTGCGCCCGATCGCGGCGGCGTCCTCCAGGTCGGCCAGATGGACGGCGGAGGAATAGTCGTAGTCGCGCTGCATCGCCGTGCCGCTGCCGGCGAGTGCGGTGGCCGAGATGGAATGGCCGGTGCGCACCGTACGCCCGGCGAAGCCCGCCGAGGTGACCAGTACGACCTCGGTGCGGCTGTAGCCGGCCGAGCCGCCCTCGGAGTTGGTGACGCCGGCCACCGCCATTGCCGCTTCCTCGGCCGCATTGGCGGCGGCGATCAGGTGCGCTGCGTCGGGTTCGGCGGCATCCACCAGGTCGAGGTCGAGGGCCGGTACGGGGCCTGCCTCGTCGGCCAGCCCGCCATGGGGGTCTTCGGGGACGACGCGGGCCATGTCCACCGCGCGTTCGGCCAGGGCCGCGAAGCCGGCCGGATCGACGGCGGTGGAGGAGACGATGGCCGAGCGCCGACCGACGAATACCCGCAGCCCAACATCGCGGCCCTCGCTGCGCTCCAGCTGCTCGGTCTGGCCCATGCGGCGCTGCACCGACAGCGAGGTGCCGGCGATCAGCACCGCATCGGCCGCGTCGGCGCCGGCGGCGCGGGCGCGGGCGATCAGGTCGCCGATCAGGTCGAGGGCATCGGCGCTCATGCGGCCAGCCGCTGGCTGATCTTGGCCAGGTCGGGCACCCGCCCCGCCGGGCCCATGGCGGCCAGGGTGGGGGCGGCGCGGAACACCCGGGCGGCGGCGCGCTGCACGTCGGCGATGCCCACCGCCTCGATGCGCGCCACCGTCTCGGCGGTGGGGATGACGCGGCCGAACACCTGGATCTGGCGAGCCAGCTGTTCGCAGCGGCTGCCTGTGCTCTCCAGCGACATCAGCAGCCCGGCCTTCACCTGGGCGCGCGCCCGGCCCAGTTCGGCCGGGTTCACGGAATGCTGGACCTTGTGCAGTTCATCGAGCGTCACCGGGATCAACTCCGCCGCCTCGCTCTCCCCGGTGCCGGCATAGATGCCGAACATGCCGCCGTCCATGCACGGGGCGGTGAACGAGTAGATGGAATAGACCAGCCCGCGCTTCTCCCGCACCTCCTGGAACAGGCGCGACGACATGCCGCCGCCGAGCAGGGTGGAAAGCAGCATGGTCGGGTAGAAGTCGGCGTCGCCGTAGGCCACCGACGGGAAGCCGAGCACGATGTGCACCTGGTCGAGGTCGCGGGCCTCGCGGAACTCGCCGCCGGTATAGATGCCGGGAAGGGCGGGTGGCGCCCGGTCGGTCGGCAGGTCGGCGAAATGCTGCTGCACCAGGTCGACGAAGCGGTCGTGCTCCAGGTTGCCGGCGGCGGCCACCACGGTGTTGCCGGCGGTGTAGTGGTGACGCATGTAGCCCATCAGAGCGTCGCGCTTCATCCCGCGGATACGCGCCTCGGTGCCCAGCACTGGGCGGCCCATCGGCTGGCCGGGATAGGCGGTTTCCTGGAAGTGGTCGAACACGATGTCGTCGGGCGTGTCGTTGGCCTGGCCGATCTCCTGCAGGATCACGCCGCGCTCGCGCTCCAGCTCGTCGGGGTCGAAGGTGGAGTGGGTGAGGATGTCGCCGATCAGGTCGGTGCCCAGCGCCATGTCCTCCTTCAGCACCTTCACGTAGAACGCGGTCTGCTCGCGCGCGGTGTAGGCGTTGATGTGCCCGCCCACCGCCTCGATCTCCTCGGCGATGCCCGAGGCGCTGCGTCGCTCGGTACCCTTGAAGGCCATGTGCTCCAGGAAGTGGCTGGCGCCGTTTTCGTCGGCGGTCTCGTGGCGGGCGCCCGAGGCGACATAGGCGCCCAGTGAAACGGTCTCCACCCGGTCCATCCGTTCGGTGACGATGGTCAGGCCGGAGTCGAGGCGGGTGACGCGGATCGCCTGGTCGGCGGCGCCGGTCGGCAGGTCGGTGGTCGGCACGGGGGTGGTCTGCGCGGGGGTGGTCGGCGCGGGGGTGGTCTGGCTCATGCGGCATTCCTCAACACGGTGGCACGCACCCGCGCCTGGATGGCGGCGAGGTCGGCCGGCAGGCGGGTGTAGCGTTCGGGACGGTCGTACAGGTCGGCGAGCGATGGCGGCAGGGCGGGGCGCTGGCCGGTCGCCTGTTCCATGGCATCGGGGAACTTGGCCGGGTGGGCGGTGGCCATCGCCACCATCGGGATGCCATGTCCGGGCATATGGGCACGCGCGGCGGCGATGCCCACCGCGGTGTGCGGGTCGGCGAGGTAGCCGCATTGCGCGTGCAGGCGACGGATCTCGGCCAGGGTACCCGCGTCGTCCAGCGCGAAGCCGTGGAACAGGGTGCGGGCATGATGCCACGCCGCGTCGGGCACTTCCATGCGGCCACTGGCGCGGAACCCGGCCATTGCCGCCGCCGTCGGCCCCGGGTCGCGGCCCAGCAGTTCGAACAGCAGCCGCTCGAAATTGGAGCTGACCTGGATGTCCATGCTCGGCGACAGGCTTGGTTCCACCTGGTGCATCGACATGTCGTTGGCGGCGAGGAAGCGCGACAGGATGTCGTTGCGGTTCGACCCGATCACCAGCCGGGCGACCGGCAGCCCCATGCGCCGCGCCGCCCAGGCGGCCAGCACGTTGCCGAAATTACCGGTGGGCACGGCAAACGCGACCTCACGGTCCGGCGCGCCCAGGGCCAGGGCGGCGGCGACGTAATAGGGGATTTGGGCGGCGATGCGCGCCCAGTTGATCGAGTTCACCGCCGACAGCGCCACCTCCTGGCGGAACGGCGCATCGGCAAACATTGCCTTCACCAGGTCCTGGCAGTCGTCGAAGCTGCCGGCCACGGCGATGTTGCCGACATTGGGGGCCATCACCGTGGTCATCTGCCGGCGCTGCACCTCGCTGGTGCGGCCCTCGGGGTGCAGGATGACGATGTCCACCCGCGCCCGCCCGGCGCAGGCCTCGATGGCCGCCGATCCCGTGTCGCCGGAGGTGGCGCCCACGATGGTCACCCGCTGGTCGCGCTCGGCCAGCACATGGTCGAACAGCCGGCCGAGCAGTTGCATCGCCATGTCCTTGAAGGCGAGCGTCGGGCCGTGGAACAGCTCCTGCGTCCATAGATGCGATTCAAGCTGCACCATCGGCACCACGGCGGGGTGGCCGAACCCGGCATAGGATTCGGCACACAGGCGCTGGAGGGTGGCGGCCGGCAGGCAGTCGCCCATGAAGGGCTGCATCACCCGTGCCGCCAGTTGCGGATAGGACAGGGCACGCATCGCCCGCCAGTCCGCCGGGCCGAAATGCGGCCAGGCCTCGGGCACGTACAGCCCGCCATCCTCCGCCAGCCCCGCCAGCAGCACGCCGGCGAAGTCGCGAACGGGGGCCTGCCCACGGGTGGAGATGTATTTCATCGTACTGTCGCCTGCGCGTGTCGTCCGCCGCGTTAGATGGGCCAGTACCGCGATGCGATCAATGGCAGCCAGCGGCACGGCGCTTCGTGCCGCCCCCGCCTGCCCCCACCCTGGTTGCCATTGCCGTGCGTGATCCATACCGGAAAGCCGAACATGAAGCAGCCCGATCCCGCCGCCTTGCGCGATGCCGTCCGTGAAATCCGCCGCGAGGTGGCCGAAGGGGGGCTGGCCATCTACCAGGACTGGCGACCGCGCCTGGCCCATCGCGCCTTCGCCGCCGGCGCGCGCAACCTGGCCAACTACCTGGCCCTGCGCGCCATCGACATGACCGTGCTGCAGGCCGCATTGGCCGCACACGGTCTGTCGTCGCTCGGCCGCAGCGAGGCCCATGTGCTGCCGAGCCTGGATGCGCTGCTGGCCAGCCTGGCGCGGATCACCGGCGATCCGACGCCGCCGCCCTATCCGCCGCGTGCCAGCTTCGCCACCGGCCAGCGTGCGCTGGACCGGGCCCAGCATAGCCTGTTCGCCGGCACGCCGGGCGACCGCCAGACCCGCGTGATGGTCACCCTCCCGTCGGAGGCGGCGACCGACGCGGCGCTGGTGCGGGGGCTGGTCGAGGCCGGCATGTCGTGCGCGCGCATCAACTGCGCTCATGACGACGCCGAGGCCTGGCGCGCCATGGCCGCCCTGGTGCGCGCTGCCGCCGACGCCGCGGGGCGTGAGGTGCGCATCCTGATGGATATCGGCGGCCCCAAATGCCGCATCGCCACGGTGCATGCTGCCGGCCATGGGCGGTTGTTCCGCGGCGACCGATTCGTGCTGGTGAAGTCGATGGCCGATGCCCGCGACAGCGACACGCTGATCGCCACCATCGCCTTTCCGCAGGTGATCGATCGGCTGGAGGAAGGCGCGGAGGTGTGGGTCAACGACGGCCGCATCGGCACGGTCGTGGTGGCGCGCGCGGGCGGGCGGGCGGAACTGGAGGTCACCCTCACCCGCGCCAAGGGCGAGCGGCTGCGCCCCGAGAAGGGGCTGAACTTCCCCGGCACCGAGCTGGACCTCGATCCGCTCGGGCCGCGCGACCTCGCCGATCTCGACGTGGTGGCCGGGCTGGCCGACCTGGTGGGCTTCTCCTTCGTCCAGCGGCCCGACGATATCGTGCGGCTCGATACCGAACTGGCCCGCCGCCGCCCGGGCCTGCCGCCGTTGCCGCTGATGCTGAAGATCGAGACTCGGCTGGCGGTGCGCAACCTGCCGCGGCTCATCGTGGCCGCCGGCGCGCGCGGGAAGCTGGCGGTGATGATCGCGCGCGGCGACCTGGCGGTGGAACTCGGCTTCGCCCGGATGTCGGAGATGCAGGAGGAGATCATATGGCTGTGCGAGGCAGCACAGGTGCCGGTGGTGTGGGCCACCCAGGTACTGGACCATCTGGTGAGCGACGGCCTGCCGACGCGCGCGGAGGCAACCGATGCGGCGATGGCCCAGCGCGCCGAATGCGTGATGCTGAACAAAGGCCCCTATGTGGTGCAGGCGGTGCATTTCCTGGTCGACGTGCTGGGCCGTATGACCCGCCACCAGCACAAGAAATCGCCGCGCTTCAGCCGGCTGGGGTCCTGGCCACCCGATCAGCTGGCGTTGTGAGCGACTACCAGCGCGACCGCGGTGCGGCCGGCGGCGGGAAATTTGCCCGCCAGTGGCGCGCGATGTCGGCGCGCGTCGCTACCCACACGCGCTCGTGGCCGGCGACGTGGTCGAGGAAGCGTTCCAGTGCCGCGGTGCGGCCGGGCCGGCCGGCGATGCGGCCGTGCAGGCCCAGGCTCATCATGCGCGGCCGGCCTTCCAGCCCGTCGCGGTACAGCACGTCGAAGGTGTCGCGCAGATAGGTGAAGAAGGCCTCGCCGTCGGGGAAGCCGCCCGCCACCGCGAAGCGCATGTCGTTGGCTTCCAGCGTGTAGGGCACGAAAAGCTCCGGCTTGCCGGCAACGTCCGCCCAGAACGGCAACTCGTCGGCGTAGTTGTCGGCGAAATACAGCATGCCGCCGATCTCGCTCAGCAGGCGGTAGGTGGTGGCGCTGGAGCGGTTGTACCAGCCGACGGCCGGGGCGCCGCATATCTCGGCGTGCAGGGCCAGGGTGTGCTCGATTTCGGCACGCTCGCCGGCGGGGTCGGTCGGCGGGTCGATATTCCAGCGCAGACCGTGGCTGGCGATCTCCCATCCCGCCTCGTTCATCGCCGCTACCGCTTCAGGGTTGCGCGCCATGGCCATTGTCACGCCGAAGCAGGTGACCGGCAGGGCGCGACCGGACAGCAGCCGCCACAGGCGCCAGAAGCCCACCCGGCTGCCGAACTCCCACAGGCTCTCGGCGGTCAGGGCGCGCACGCCCACCTGGGCGGTGGTGATGTGTTCGGTCAGGAAGGCGACGCTCTGCGGGTCGCCATGCAGCACGCTGCTCTCGCCGCCCTCCTCGTAGTTGACGACAATGTTGAGTGCCAGCAGGGCCCCGCCCGGCCATTGCGGGTCGGGCGGGTTGCGGCCGTAGCCCACCATGTCGCGCGGATAGCCGCACGTCGCGGGATCGAACGGGTTTGCCATCCCCGCATCAGACCATATAGGCCGGCCCCATGCCAGGATGTCGGCGCGTCAAGTGAAGGCGGCAGGCTCAGCCGGTGGCGGACTTCTTGGCCGGCGCCTCGCCAGAGGCCTTGCGCGCCGTGGTCTGCGCCTCGGCCATGATGCTGCGCAGGTCGCGCAGGAAGGCGGTGCCCTTCAGGGTCCGCTGCACCAGGACGCTGCGGCGGTCCATCGGGTCCACCTTGCGGCGCGCGAGGTCAAGCTCGCCCAGCCGGTCGAGCGCGCGGGTGATGGCGGGCTTGGACACGTTCAGCTCGGCCGCGAGGCCACGCACGGTGTGCGCGCCTTCCTGGAGGTAGCAGGTGAGGAACACGCCAAGCTGGCGCGCGGAGAGGTCGGGTCCGTCGCGGCGCACGAGGGAGACAATGGTATCGCGCAACACGCCCACCAGATTTTCGGAAGTCGGGTTGGTAGCCATCTAGAGGATCCTTTTGCTGATTGAGGTCGCCGCGCGTCGGCGGCCGGGGTCTTGCTGTACGAGGGCCGCCGCGCGTCGGCGGCCGGGATTTACTGCACGAGGGCCGCCGTGGGTCGGCGGCCGGGTCAGGCTGCGAGCAGCTTTGCCTCGATGGCGGCGCACACGGCTCGCATCGCCTGCGCCTCTCCCCCTTCGGGGCGTCCGGGTCGTGACGTGTCGTTCCATGCATAAAGATCGAAATGGACCCAAGTGGTTCCGGGTGCCACGAAGCGGCGCATGAACAATGCGGCAATGATGGCGCCGGCCATCGGCTTGCTGCCCACGTTGTTGAGGTCGGCGATGGGGCTGTCGAGCCAGGAATCGTAGCCATCCCACAACGGCAGGCGCCAGGAGGGATCGTGCGTTGCGGCCCCGGCGACCTGCAGCGCCTCGGCCCAGCCATCGTCGTTGGTGAAGAAGGCCGGCAGGTCGGGCCCCACAGCCACGCGCGCGGCGCCGGTCAGGGTGGCGCAATCCACCAGCACTGCCGGCCGCTCGTCGGAGGCCTCGGCCAGCAGGTCGCACAGTACCAGGCGACCTTCGGCGTCGGTGTTGCCGACCTCCACCGACAGGCCGCGGCGGGTGGACAGCACGTCCAGCGGGCGCATGGCGGTGCCGGATACCGAGTTCTCCACGCAGCCGATGCGCACCGCCAGGCGGATCGGCAGGTCGGCGTCCATCAGCATGGCGGCCAGGCCCAGCACGGTCGCCGCGCCGCCCATGTCCTTTTTCATACGTAACATGGCGCTGCTGGGCTTGAGGTCGTAGCCGCCGGTGTCGAAGCACACGCCCTTGCCGCACAGCGAGACCAGCGGCGCGTCGGCCGCCGCCCGGCTGCCTTGCCAGCGGAAGGTCGCCACCAATGGCGGGCGTTCCGAGCCGCGGCCGACGGCGGCGATGGTGGGGTATTCGCGGGCGAGATCGGCGCCTTCGGTCAGCGTCCAGGCCGCCTTGTGTTCGGCGGCCAGGGCCACGGCGGCGGCGGCGAGTTCAGCCGGACCCAGCAGGTTGGCCGGGGTGTTGATCAGGTCGCGCACCAGCCATGTTGCGCGAACCTGGGACAGCGCCCGCGTGGCACGGCCGTCGGTGACCAGGCGGGCGGCCGGGCGCCGCGGCTTGCGGAACTGGACGTAGCGGTAGGCGCCGAGGCCGAATCCAAGCACGGCGGTCGAAAAATCGTAATCTCCGTCTACCAGTTTCCACGCACCTTCGGGAAGTGAGAAGGCCAAACCGCCAAATGCAAAGGGGGAACGATCCTTTCCAATTCCCAGCACGGCCGCAGCCACGCCGTCTGGCCCGGGCAGCAACCGCAGTTCCTGGGGCAGGGCGCCAAATCCGGAGTCGCGCAGGAAGGCCGCCTGGGGCGCGGGGAGGCCGGCGAGGAACGCCTCGAGCCCCCCTGGCCGCACGGCGTGCAGCGGGCGCGATTGTTGTGTTTCCAGAACGAACGGCATTTCGTGGTCGGACACGACCGCACCTTTCATGAAAGAATCCAGACACACGGTATAGATTCAACGCTGCAATCAGATGGCACCCAGGGCGCTATAATACAACCTCGTTACGGAAACGAATTCCGGAATGTTTCTAAAAAATCCGTAACCCTTGCGTGAGATAACAGTTTGGTGAGAGGGCGCCATAGACCGGAGCGACGGCGCCTGGAAGCCTCCGGCGCGGCCTGCTTCGGGCGGACCCGCGGGCTTCCCAAGGGGTGGCTGCCCCCAGGGTGGCCGCCCTCAGGGGCCGGCGACCACCGCCTCCTGCAGGCTGCGCTCCACCTGCCGGGCGAAGGCGGCAGGGTCGCGCGGGGGGTCGCCGTCCTGGATGCGTGCAAGGTCGAGCAGCATGCCGGCCGGCCCCTCGATCGCCACCCCGGCCGCCACCTGTGCCGCCAGCGCCGAGATCAGCGGATGGCGGGCGTTCAGTTCCAGCACCGGTGCCGTGGCCATGGCCCCGCGCCCGGCCCGCTTGAGCAGGCGCTGCATCTGCAGGTCCGCCCCCGCCCCGCCGGCGGCCAGCACCACGGCGCTGTCCACCAACCGCTCGGTGGTGCGCACGTCCGACACCGCCTCGCCCAGGGCGGCCTTCAGGGCGGTGACCAAGGCATCGGTCTCCGCCGCTTCGCCCAGCGGCGCCTCCAGCGGGGCGATGGCGGCCAGGTCGGCGGCGCCATGGGTCACGCTGCGGATCGGCTTGCCGTCGAAGCTGTCCATCCGGTCGGGCCAGAAGGCGTCGATCGCGTCGGTCATCAGCAGCACTTCCACCCCGCGGGCGCGGAAGCCCTCCAGCTGCGACGAGCGCCGGAGCGTCTCGATGTTGTCGCCGGCCAGGAAATAGATCGCCTCCTGCCCCTCCTTCATGCGCCCGACATACTCGGGCAGCGACACCAGCCCTTCCTCGGCCGACGAATGGAAGCGCAGCAGCGGCGCGATCTCGGCGCGGTGCTCGCTGTCCTCCCACACCCCCTCCTTCACCACGGCGCCGAAATTCTCCCAGAAGGCGCGGTAGGCGTCGGCGTCGCGGGCCTGGTTCTTCAGTTCGCTCAGCACCCGGTTGGTCACCGCGCGGCGGATGCGGGCCAGCACCGGCGTGGATTGCAGCATCTCGCGCGAGACGTTCAGCGGCAGGTCCTCGGTGTCCACCACCCCCTGCACGAAGCGCAGCCACGGCGGCAGCAGTTCGGCCCGGTCGGTGATGAACATGCGCCGCACATGCAGGCGCAGGCGCGACACCCGCTCCTGCTCCCCGGCCGGCTCGAACGGCTTCATGCCGGGGATGAACAGCAGGGCATGGAACTCCACCGTCCCCTCGGCGCGCCAATGGATGGTGGCCGAGGGCGTGTCGAAGAACAGGCCGAGATGGCGGTAGAAGCCGTGGTAGTCCTGCTCGGACACTTCGGCGCGCGGCTTGCGCCACAGGGCGGTGCCCTCGTTGGCCGCGACATCCTTGCCGTCGCGCGCGATCATGACCGGGATGGTCACGTGGTCGGCCCATTTGCGCACCACGGTCTCCAGGCGCATCGGGTCGAGGTATTCCTCGGCATCGGCCTTCATGTGCAACACGATTTCCGTGCCGGCCTGCTCGCGCTCGGCCGCGGCCAGGGTGAAGGCGCCGCGCCCGTCGCTGCTCCAGGTCCAGGCGTTCTCGGTGCCCGCCTTGCGCGAGGTCACGTCCACCCGGTCGGCCACCATGAAGGCGGAATAGAAGCCCACGCCGAACTGGCCGATCAGGTTCACCCGCTGGTCGGGCGCCGCCTCGGCCAGCTTCTCGCCGAAGGCACGGGTGCCCGAGCGCGCGATGGTGCCGAGATGGGAGATCAGTTCGTCGCGGTCCATGCCGATGCCGACGTCGCTGATGGTCAGCGTGCGGGCCGGCTTGTCGGGCACGATGCGCACCGCGGCCCCTTCGGGCGGCGTCAGCGCCGGATTGGTCAGGCCCTCGAAGCGGCGCCGGTCGGTTGCATCGGCGGCGTTCGCCACCAGTTCGCGCAGGAAGATTTCCCGCTCCGAGTAGAGCGAGTGCACCACCAGGTCGAGCAGCCGCCCCACCTCCGCGCCGAAATCGTGCCGTTCGACCGTGCCGTCCTGTGCCGTCATCACCAAGCCCCTATCCGCAAGCCAACCGTGCGCCGGGAATATGTAGCCTATGCAGTCGGTTTCAACGGGTTCATCCGCTGGTCATCATGCATCGCTTGCATTTCGCAGCGCAGCATCGGACCATCGCGCCATGTCGGGATTCGCTCCCCGGGTGAAGGCGGTGCTCGGCCCCACCAACACGGGAAAGACGCACCTCGCGATCGAGCGCATGCTGGCGCACGCGTCCGGCATCATCGGCTTTCCGCTGCGCCTGCTGGCCCGTGAGAACTACGACCGCATGGTCGCCCGCAAGGGCGCTCGCCACGTGGCGCTGATCACCGGCGAGGAGAAGATCGTGCCCCCCGAGGCGCGCTGGTTCTCCTGCACCGTGGAGGCGATGCCGCTCGACCGCCGGGCCGAGTTCCTCGCCGTCGACGAGATCCAGCTTTGCGCCGACCCCGACCGCGGCCACGTCTTCACCGACCGGGTGCTGCATGCGCGCGGCCTCGTGGAAACGATGTTCCTCGGCGCCGAGACGGTGCGCCCGCTGTTGCAGCGCCTGGTGCCCGGCCTGCGCGTGGAAACCCGCCCGCGCCTGTCGCAACTCAGCCATGCCGGCCCGGCCAAGCTGGTGCGCCTGCCACCGCGCAGTGCGGTAGTCGCCTTCAGCGCCGCCGAGGTCTACGCCATCGCCGAGCAGATCCGCCGGCGCCGCGGCGGCTGTGCGGTGGTGATGGGACGCCTCAGCCCACGCACCCGCAATGCCCAGGTGGCGCTGTACCAGGAGAAGGAGGTCGATTTCCTCGTTGCCACCGATGCCATCGGCATGGGGCTGAACATGGACGTGGACCACGTCGCCTTCGCCCGCCTGTCCAAGTTCGACGGCCACCGCCCGCGCCGCCTGATGGCGACCGAGGTGGCGCAGATCGCCGGGCGGGCCGGGCGCGGCATGCGCGACGGCACCTTCGGCAGCACCGCCGACTGCCCGCCGCTGGACGACGAGTTGGTGCGCGCAGTGGAAGGCCACAGCTTCGAGCCGCTGGAACAGCTGTGCTGGCGCAACAGCGCGCTCGACTTCTCCCATATCGACGCGCTGCTCGCCGGGCTGCTCGCGCCGCCGCCCGGCCCTGGCCTGGTGCGCGGCAACGACGCCACCGACATGGAGACGCTGGCCACCCTGGCGCGTGACCCCGAGATCCGCGCGCTGGCACGCGGCCGTTCGCGCGTGCGTCTGCTGTGGGAGGCCTGCCAGGTGCCCGATTTCCGCAAGATCGCCGATGACAGCCATGCAAGGCTGTGCGCGCGCATCTTCGGCCACGTGGTGCGCGACGGCCACATTCCCACCGACTGGATCGCCGGGCAGGTCGCCGCCCTGACCCGCGCCGATGGCGATATCGACACGCTGATGCAGCGCCTGTCCGGCGTGCGCGTGTGGTCCTATATCGCCGCCCGGGCGGACTGGGTGGCCGACGCCGCGCACTGGCAGGGCCGCGCGCGCGAAGCCGAGGACCTGCTGTCGGACGCGCTGCACGAGAAGCTCATCGCCCGTTTCGTCGACCGCCGCGCCGCCATGCTGATGCGCCGGCTGGAGCCGGGTTCCACCGAGGCGTTGCTGTCGGCGGTGACTCGGCGCGGCGAGGTGGTGGTGGAGGGCCATCCGGTCGGCCACCTGGAAGCCTTCGCCTTTGTGCCCGACCCGATGACCGAGGGCGACGCCCGCAAGCTGGTGCTGCGCGCCGCCCGCCGTGCCCTGGGGGCGGAGATCCCGCGCCGGGTTGCGCGGCTGGAGGCGGTGGAGGATGAGGGCCTCGCGTTGCTGCTGCCGCCGGCCGTGCCAATCCCGTCGATCGGCTGGGAAGGCCATCCAGTCGCCACCCTGCGCGGCGGCGCGAGCCGGTTGCGCCCGCTGGTGGAGGTGCGCGATTTCCCGCTGATCGACGGTGCCCAGCGCGAGCGCATCCGCTTCCGCCTGCAGCGTTTCCTCGACGCTCATTTGCGCGCCGTCCTGCCGGCCCTGTTCGCCGCCGCCGATGCCGCGCGCACGGCACCCGCCCTGCGCGGCGCCCTGCACCGCGTGGCCGAAGGGCTGGGCGTGACCACTGCCCTGGAGCCGGACAGCGAGATGCCGGCCGGCCCGCGACGCCAGCTCAAGGCCCTGGGCGTGCGGGTGGGCCGCCACGCGCTGTACATGCCGGCGATGCTCAAGCCGCACCCCACCCGGCTGCGGGCCATGCTTTGGTGGCTTGGCCAAGGGGGGGCGGGCCAAGTGGGAGCGGGCCAAGTAGGGGCGGGCCCCGCCCTGCCGCCGCCGGGGAGCGTGTCGCTCGCTCCGCCGGCGGACTGGCCGGATGGGTTTGCTGCCGCGCTGGGC
>Ga0209390_10006551_pt1 | contig 15533 bp, 13 predicted proteins | sample BON01_FD_187212 | JGI IMG/M metagenome (GOLD analysis project Ga0209390, IMG submission 187212) | Freshwater microbial communities from Lake Bonney liftoff mats and glacier meltwater in Antarctica - BON-01 (SPAdes) (version 2) | ecosystem: Environmental > Aquatic > Freshwater > Ice > Glacier... | reverse complement strand
CCAGAGCGCATAATCATGTTGAAACTCCTCTCGGTATCGCTCCGGATCGGAAACATCAAAATGGTCTTTTGGGGTCCCCGAAAGATCGAGCCCACGTTCCAGAAAAGAAGGACTAAACTCCTGACGTCGGGGGGCGATCGCAATCGTCTTTTTTCCCGGAACATTCTCACCGATTTCTCCGGGGGAAAACCAACGCACCCCTTGGTCCTCAAGATATTGATAAACGCCATAAAGCACTGCCATTTCTGTGTTGCCCGCAATGGTCACTCCAACCCACGGGCTCCCCGCTTTGGGAATGGCGGTTTCCTCGATGACAAAGGCTTGGGCGGACTCCTTGCCCTTCCACTCCTTCTCGTCCCGAACCACCAAGCGGATGCCAACATCATCCTTCTGCAAAGCCTTCGCCGCCCGATCAGATACAGGTAATTCCTGCCCTGTCATTTTTTGAAAATACGCACGCAATTCCTCTTGTGCCAATTCAAGCGGCCCCCCAAGGGTCTCGGGTAAAAACAGCCGGGCACGGACCTGTCCGTCTTCCACCAGATTCACCGCCCCGGTAGCCGGGTCTGCCGAGGCTGTTATCGGCGAGGCGATTCCGAAGAATATCACCATGCAAACGGCCATCCATTGACCTAGCTTGGAACGAAAAATAAAAGAGGGGAAAAATTTCATATTGAGAGGGCGAATGTGAGTTGAGGCGAGGTTCATATTTCTAAGAGTGCGGGAGTGTGAAGATCATTCAGTCCGTCTGAATGCAGCAGCGACCGGTCCAAGGGATCCAGCGACCGGAGATCGGCGACGTCGAGCAAGAAGAGTTGCTGCCGGAAATGTTCGTCACCCGCCGTAAAGAGAATCCATTCGCCTCCCGAAAGAAGCTGGGGATGAAAATGCGGACGCTGACCTAGGCCCTCGACCGGCCAATGGCCCGCCAAAGGTTTGAGCACCGCTTGCTCCCCCGGTATCAGTTGTTCCAAATAAGTCATCGTATGCCCCTCAAGGTGTGACCCGACCGAAACGCCCGATCCCGTACGATTGCGGGGCACATTACATTGTTCCCAAAACCACAAGCGTCCTTCGGGATCCCAGCCGGTATAGGTATATCCGAAATGTGCGAGAAGGCAGAACTCCAGACGTTTCCGTTCGAAGGGATCATACAGCCCGCTGACGGCTCCGGCAGGATGATTAAACCTGCGACGAAAACGGTGGGAAATTTGCATAGATTAGGATTGCCTTCTCACCTTACGGGAGGGAATGACCCCGGCGTGTCCTCTCAGAGCCACAGAGTCCCGCGACACCAATCGCGGACTGACTTCAACTTTCTTCCTTGCACCCGATGCTCCATTGAGACGCGAAGTCATGGCCGAAACCGCCGCATTGACGATTTCCTCGACCTGCAGATCAACCGAAGTCAGACGCGGGCTGGAAAACTCAGAGGCGGTAATGTTATCAATGCCAACCATACTCAGATCGTCAGGCAGCGAAAATCCGGCGCGGCGCAGTTTGTTTTGAAGGTACAATGCCTGCATGTCCCCTAAAATCAAAGCGGTAGGGCCAGAGGGGGATCTCGCGACCAAAAGATCCACGATTTTATCCAAGTCTTTTTCGTTCACCCACTCCTCATAGCCAGGTCCTTGATACTGCCGCATGCAGGCAAGATAGGCTCGAGCACGCTCATGACCCGTCGTGTCGGTACGCCCCTGAGAGACCAGGGCAATACGGTCATGACCGTTTAGACGAAGATGGTTGATGGCCTGCATCATAATTTCTTCTTGATTCGGCAGGACCGCGTCGGCTGCAATTTTCAAGTGCCGATTGATTTGCACGGTAGGATAACGATCAGCTACCCAACCAGCCAGAGAGAGATCATTGGAGTGCCAAAAAACTCCCTCGACCCCCCATTCGATGAGCCAATGCGTCACTTCGACCGGACGCGTATAGGGTCGCACGATCATTTCAAAATCCGCCATGTAGGCTTTTTCGACCAAGTAGTTTTGGATTTGATTATAAAATTGATCATACGAATCGAGAACCCTGCCATCGAAGGCGCGTTCCCGATCAACTGACGGACGGATGTAAGCCAACAGCCTACGTCCACGTGAAATTTTTCGTCCGCCACGGAGTGGATATCCAAGCTTCCGGGCAGCTTCCAAGATCTGCTCCCGGGTTTCGTCCGCTACCGGGGCCACTGATTCGCTCAGCACCAGAGAGACAAGAGACTGGGAAACGCCTGCCAGTTTGGCAACGTCGTTTTGAGTCGCTTTATGAGTGTTCATCCGGATGCAAGCGGAGCCAAAATCGCTAGTTAACGTGGATGCTGTTTTGAAGCCCGCTTCAACCAATGTTGAATGATCACTACGACCGCGGCCGAGTTTTGTTTTGCGCGGATTTCCAAGAACATAATTTATTAATAATTGTATTGTTTTCGCGGCGCAAGCTTTTTAAAACTCTCTTTTCAGCTCTGCTCGCCCATACAAAATGGGACAAAAACTGCCCGATTTCGGGGATCCACCCTCCTTTTTTTCATTTTTGATCGTTCTTGATTTTTAGTATTGCCTATTTTCCTTGATTTTATTAATAATCAAATCGACTGCGATCGTATCCAAGAACCAAGACCATCAACCCAATATTCAATTCCCTGAATACTTATTTGCCCCCCCCCGGAAACTCCGGAGCAGGTCTGTTTGAATTCATCCCCGCTACGGCAGAGAACCTTCCTTTATATCACGTGATTCTCGAAGAATTGCGCAAGACGAGATCTAGCAAGTGTAAAGTGTAAACTGCTAACAAACCCACCGACTCCAAAACACAGACCGATATCTATGAAATCACCAATAATCAGACTCACTCGTTTGTTGTCTTCCACCCTCGCCCTTGGGATGGTTCTCACACCTCCCATCTACGCCGCGGATGTCATTTGGAAGTCCGATTTTTCCGCTCTTCCTTTGGGGCAGGTGGAGGGATTCGGGCCTGAATCCTTCATCGTCGAGGAAGGGGGATCGCGTTTCCTCTCCAAAAGATGGATGGAGTCACAAGCGATTTTTCGAGAGGCCACCGACGGGGTCCCCTATTTGATCGATTACCGGACCACTGTTCGCTTTCGTTACGATCAAGAATGCAACATGATCATCGCAGTAAAAAATCGCGGGGGCGGGCGGGACGAAGCACACTATCTTTGGTATTATGTCGGCGTCACCAAGACCGAGATTAAAACAAGCACCTGCCACCTTGACCCTGCGGACAGGCAAACCTATTTAGGTGATCCCCGCGTGGGCTTCACCGTCGATCTGCCAACAAACGGATTTATGAGTCTCCCCCAGGGAGAATGGATCACCTTTTCCGTGGATGTCGGCGAGAAGGTGCTGAAAGTTCGTTTGGCATTGGAAACAGGAGAGACCGAAGAGTGGGAAATCCCAGTCTTTGCGGGATGGGGCGGCAGCTACATCGTGGCACGCACGGCTGTAGACATCAGTGAGTTCGTGATCGAACAACTGCCTGAGCCGGTCCTGCCGACGGAATAATTGCCGCAGAAATATGCTGTCCAAAAACCAACTGACAACCGCGTTCCGGCACGCGGGTCTGGCCAAGGGCGACTTGATCCTTGTGCACAGTTCCCTCCGCAAGCTCGGACCAGTGGAGGGCGGTGCGGACGCTGTTCTCGACGCTTTGTTGGAAGCGATTGGCCCGGAGGGCACTTTGGCGCTTCCTACCCACACCTTTAGCGTGGTGACGGCCCGGCAACCGGTCTTTCATCAAATTCTCACACCATCGAATGTGGGGACGTTGTCCAATGTCTTTCTCAAACGAGCTGGAGTTTTGCGTGGACTTCACCCCACGCACAGCATTGCCGCCATCGGCCCACTGGCGGCAAAACTCATGGAAGGGCATGAAAAAGAATTAACCCCTTGCTCGGCAAACAGCCCCTATGCACGCCTGCGGGAATGGAACGGCAAGGTCTTAATAATCGGCGAGGGGTTGAAGTGTTGCACGCTTTTCCATGCTTGCGAAGAGCTTGCGGGAATGCAATGCGTGAGTTCCCCCTCTGTGCTCGAACTTTTCAGCATCACGGAGAGCAACGAGGTTATGCCCGTCGCGACGCGGTCCCATGTCATCAATACGTGGGATCAATACCCCCTGCTTGAGCCTCATCTTCTTGCGAATGGCGCTTTAAGGATTTCTTTCGTACGCGAGTGCGCCCTGAGACTTCTGGATGCCAAGTCGGCCTCCGACTGGTTGATCCTTGAGCTCAAAAAAGACCCAAGCATCATTCTTCCCAAACCTTCACCAACCACCCAATGAGCACACCAACCGATCCCTATTCCTTGGCCAAACACCCATTTTTCGAACGCTGGCAGGATCCGGTCTCCGGGGTTGTCAGCTACATCCTCAAGGAGCGCGTGGCTCCCTTGCAGCAATCGTTTTATTTCACGAATTCCAGCGTTTCCCCGGATGAGAAATGGCTCTGGTTTTACACCAGCTTCCCTCCGAATCAAACCCCCACGCTGGGATGCGTTTCCTTGGATCCAGAGAATCCGGTGATCAAACACTTTCCGCAAGCGGGCTTCACCAGTGGGTCTCCAATGGTCGCACCGGAAGGCGATGCGGTGTATTTCTGCATGGGATCGAGCGTTTACAAACTCAATCTCGACGGACAGGTGGAGGTGGTCTGTGCCCTTAGCAAAGAGCAGATCGGTAGACGCCATTTTGGGCGGATTGTCACGCATCTCACAATGTCCGCCGATGGAAGACACTTCCTGCTGGATGGGGATTTTGGCAACTTCTGGTGGGTCGGAATCGGCGACATCCAAACCGGCGAGGTCACGATTCTCAGAACCTTCGCCAACCATCACGACCACGCGCAGTTTTCGCCCGTGGATCCGAACCTCTTTTCTATCTCGCAAGACCATTGGAGCGACAAAATCACCGGCCAGCGCTTCGCCCTCAACCACCGGCTCTGGTTGATGGATGTCCAGCAAACCCGATTTGAGGCGGTGAGCACCAAGGACTGGTATGCCCACAACTCCGATTGCACCCACGAGTGGTGGGCGAAAGACGGGATGCTGTGCTGGGTGGATTACAGCAAGGGCACGTTTGAGGCCGATCCCCGCACCTTGGAGACGACGCATGTGTGGAACCGCTCGATGTGTCATGCCCACTGCTCGGCGGATCGACGCTACTGGTGTGCCGACGAAAACCCCTACAAGTGGGCGACTGAGCCCGTGCAGATTCTTTTCTACGATCGGGTTGAGAAAAAGGAACAACACATCGTGACGGCGATGCCCCAACCCAAAGTTCCAGAAAATCTGTATCGTCTGACTCCACCCGCTTGCTCAAGGGATACCAACCATCTGGACCCGCACCCGCATTTCTCCCCCAAGGGGACGTGGATCACCTACACGACCATGGTGCGGGGAGAGGTGGATGTGGCGCTATGCCCATGTGAGCCTTTGAAATAGGTGGACGCCCCAGAGCCCCAAACATTTTTATACTAAGATGATCTATCAGTCCGGTGGTCTTGAAAGCTCTGATCAGGGCGCCTATTTCCCGCAGAGGCCTTACTACTGCCTGCCGAACGTCTTCATTACCTACTGCATAGGTGTCAGAAAATTCGGTTTTCATAGTCGCGGCAGGATAGCCGTTTCCAATCCATGAAAAAATTTATCTCGGTCCTCCTTCTCGGAATTCTTTTTAACCTTATGAATCCCCATTCGATCATCGCAAACGCGGAATCCCCGGCCTCCAAGTCTCCCGAGCAGATTCAAATCGGTTGGGCGTCCTGCGACATCACCCCGCCCAAGTTGCCAGTGATCATGGCCGGTCAGTTTCATGTGCGTCTTTCCGAAGGAGTTGAAAATCCGCTCACCGCGACGGCCTTAGCGTTGAGTTCCGGAAAAGAGGATGTCGTTTTTCTTAGCGTCGATCTGATCAATATCTCCAATGAACTACGTGAGGAATTTCGGGAAAAACTTTCAAAACTCCTCCCGGATTTGAATCCTCAAGCGGTGATTTTGAATGCCACGCATTCGCACTCGGCCCCGGAGGCCAGAAATGAGGCAACCATGGCTGGAGGGACGCCTCAGGGCGAATCTGCCGTCGAAGGCTTTCCGACACCAGCCATGACCGTGCCGGAATACCGGACGTTTGTGGCAGAAACGCTCGCGCAATGTGTCAAGAAAGCTCGGGCGGCGCGCAAGCCGGGGCGCGTGGCCTACGGCATGGATTACGCCGTGGTGGCTTGGAATCGCCGCTGGGTGGGCAGCACGGGAAAATCTTACATGTATGGACTCAAAACACCCGAGTCCAAGGAGATTTTCCGCAATATTGAAGGCCACGAGGATCACAGTGTCAATCTCTTGGCAACTTACGATTCCAGCGGAGCCCTCACAGGGGTGGTCGTGAATCTTCCGTGTTCCTCCCAGGAGAGCGAACAATCTTACCTGCTTTCTTCTGATTTTTGGCATGAAACCAGGCAGGAGCTGTCCCGCAGGTTGGGGGACAAAGTTTTTCTCCTGCCCCAGTGCAGTGCGGCGGGGGATCTCACATCGCATTTGATCCATGGGAATGCCGCCCACAACCGCATGCTCGAACTCCGCGGCCAAACCCAGAAAGAGGATATCGGTCGAAAAATCGCCGATGCTGTCGAAAAAATCCTGCCGGCCATCGCCAAAACGGCTGTGCCCAATCCCATTCTTCACCATGAGGTTGAAACGCTGAACCTTCCCACAGCGGTCATCTCCGCCGAGCAGGCCGCAGATGCTGATGTCCAGTCCGGCGCACTCCTGAAGACCTACCAGGCGGAACTACAGAAACTTGCGGAAAATCCCGCCCTGAAAAACGAGCCGCGCTGGTATGTCGAGACGACGAAGGTGTTTCGCCGTGCCGCATGGCATGCCGGAGTCAAAAAACGCTTCGACGAGCAGCAGGCCGGACGGGGCATGACGATGCCCGCCGAATGCCACTTCGTTCGCCTGGGGGATATTGCCTTTGCCAGCAATCCCTTCGAATATTTTCTTGATTACGGCGTTCAGATCAAACTGCGGAGCCCCTTCGTTCAGACCTTTTTGATTCAGTTGGCAGGCGGCGGCACTTATGTCCCGAGTCCGCGCGCGGCAGCCGGAGGAGGATACGGTGCGGTGCTTGCCAGCAGCCCCGTGGGGCCGGAGGGCGGGCAGGTCCTGGCCGATATCACTGTGGAAAAGCTAAGAAGTCTTTCAAGCGACCCCTGAACATGCGCAACGGTCCGGCGATTCGGAATCCGCCGATCCACTACGGAGCCTTTTATTGGCCCTTGGTGATCGTCGGGTTCTTTACCGTGCTCTCGGAGCTCTTTCGAAGCGGTGTCCTGGCGCGAACTCCGGGAGCCGAACGCGAACTGGCGGCATTTGCCATCGCCTCAAGCATTGTCGGGGTGCTCCAGTCCACGCTGATTCTTGCGCCGCAGTTGCCTAACGTCTTTTCGCGTTCTCCCGCAGGCAACCGGGTTTGCCGGGGATTCCTCCTTTGGCTCTGTGGATTGCTCACGCTTCCGATCATTTTTTTGGGATTCTTCCCGGCAGGGAAAGCACTCATTGGCATGTTCTATGAGGTGGATTCCTCGACCTTGGAGGACATCGTTCTCTACCTCCGCCTCACAGCGCCGGTCATCTTGCTGACGGGCACTTTGTGCTACTGGACCGGCCTGCTGATGCAATGCAACCGCACGGCTTTTATTACCATTCTCAACATCGCCCAGTTCGCGTCCGTGGTCTTCACTCTCTTCATCGGAGAACTTACCGGTTTGCGTCCGGTCGTTTATGCCTCGCTTTCACAGGCCATCCCAATGGCCATGGCCGCGCTGCTTGGATTCGGCATCGTGTGCTGGAAATATCGTGCCCCCGAATTGCAGCAGCATCATCAACTCTCCTACGGGGAAGTCTTCGCGTTTTTCTGGCCGGCAGCCCTCAGCACCCTCCTTTTCGTCCTAAACCGCCCGCTGATTTTCTCCTTTCTCAGCTCGACGGCGGGAGCCATCGCCGCCGTAGCCGCCTTGAGGGTGGCGCTGGATGTCTGCATGGTTTTTTTCCATTCCATGAACCAATTTCGAAATGTTTACGTTTCTTTTGGGGAGCGGGATCTCGCAGGCGTTCGGAAGTTTCTTCTGCAGGTTAGCGTGCTCATGGTCGCAACGATGGCGTTCCTCGTTTTCACCCCGATGAATGAAGTCATTTTCGGCGGATGGCTAGGGCTGCGCAATCCAGTAAAATCGATGGCAATCCAGGCCTTCAGCATACTCTGCCTCATTCCGTTAGTCATTGCCCTCCGCAGCGAGTTTCACGGACGGGCCTTACTGGCCCGTTCGACCCGGCTGATGGGCGTGGCAAGCTTGATAAGCCTCATGGCAGTGGTTCTGGCTTGTTGGATCCTGAGCGCGATCAATGCGCTTAACCACGCTACGGCGGCTGCGGTCCTGGTTTTCGGGTTCGTGACCGAGGTCGCGGTAATCGCAATCTTCGGACGCAAATCGATGGCCGGATTCGTCCGCCACCGGATGAGCCCGGATTGCGGGAGGTAGCGCCATCGGAAAAACTTCGTTAAAAGTTCGAATTGACGAGACTCGTGAGAATAATATTATCAATAAATTATTGTGAAAATTAGCGCCCGCCCTGTGAGTCAAAACTGGGCAGACGATTCCCCGAACGGCATTGGATTTAAATCCGGCTCGGTCCTCACACCACTTTTATGTCAACACAGTCAGAACAGCTCTCTCAGCCAATCATCCAACTGCCGGAATGCGGCCTATTTTTTGGCTCGGGAGTCTACAATGGCTATCCGGGTTATCTTGTGCGTTCAGGACGCATGCACACCGCATGGATTCCAGCCTGCCCCTCCCCGCTGGAAACGCTGGACAAAATTGTAGAAGAGAATCAGGGGAATTTGGCCCAATTTTGGGGTTTGAAAGGCGGCTGGGGTTTCAACGGCGAACGAGCTCCGGTGGCTATGGGGCGTTATCTGGCCCTCGAAGACTTGGGAATTGCCGTACCCGAACCGAACTGGAAAGACGGACAGAACCTCACCATCGAAGACTCGAACGCTTATCTGGGACACCCTGAACGTTACGGAGCCGGCCTGCTGAAGTTCATACAAGCTGCCGCCGAGAAACAGATCTACACGATGTGCATTTATTGCAATGCTCTTCCCGAATGGTCGCAGCGCTTTAAAGAAGCCGGAAAATACTATTTAGGCTATGACTTCGGCGAACGCTACAGCTTCGTTCTGGAGGAAAACCATCTTGAAGGTCATTCGGATGAAATCACCCTTCAGTCTCTTGCCGACAACCTGATGAGAAAGGTTCGAACGCATGTCGAGGAACGGAAAAGTGCCGGTTGGGGATTAGTCATGGCAACTAGCGCCAGCTTTCATATCGACTATGAGATCGCCGCCGGGACGGACGTGCCACTGATCGAGGACTTTGCTTTTTCCCATCTCAACATGGCTTCCTCACTGGGTCGGGGCCTCTATCGGCAATATCACCTGCCCATCTGGGGTTCGCATATCGCCCATGAACACTACTCATGGACCCCGTATAGCGATCCCAAAAAATTCCCCCTTTTGACCGCCGGCTTCCTCCAAAAATACATGGCCGGAGCCAAAATCATTCTAAATGAAAGCGGGAATTGGTTTCTTCAGACGGTTAAAAGTACGGATTCGCCCTTGTTTGATTTACCACGAGTAGAACTGGGTCACGTCAAGAACACGGATCCTACCTTAGCCGCACCCTATGTTGAAAAGGCACAGGAGCAGTTTGAAAAAATCGGGTATCATTCTCAAATTGCAACCAGCTTTCGTCGCAGGATTTCCGATTTCTACGATTTCGTCAAAACCCATGGAACTCCCGAGGGCCAGCCGGAAGTCACCCTCGCGGTCATCAAGGGAAACAATGATCTCTGCGGACACGAGTTCTCTCCCAATGGAGCCGTTGCCGGCATGTATGATCTGGCAGAAAAAAATCCTCGCTGGTTCGAAGGGCAACCCGAGCGAGGTTGGAATATTGTTAAGCAGGTCTTCTATCCCCGTCCTCCCGTCCTGGCACCCTACCGCAATCGATTCCTCTCCGGAACACCCCACGGGATGGTCGATATTATCAGTTTTGCGGCGGATCAGGTAGATGCGGACTTTCTCAAAAACTACCGGGCACTGGTCTTTTCAGGATGGAATACGACTTCACTCCATCAATACCGCGAGCTGATTCGATTTGTACAAGGGGGAGGCACGCTATTTTTATCCATCCCCCATCTCTCCACAGACATTCGGCGGAACTATATCTCATATACAACGGACGATCTGGTGCTAAAAGGCGATTTTTCTGAACTTTGCGGAGTAAAAATCCACGGCAAAGGCGCCCGCTTTTATTGGGCCACCGCCCCGGACCGGAAAGGTGAACTCGGCTTCGAGTTTCCGCGACGTTTCGGAATTTTCACCACCCGGCTTGGTGAGATGGAAATCACCGATCCGACCGTTGAAATTCTCGCGGTGGATGATGAAGAAATGCGCCCTCTCCTCGTGCGTCGGCGTTGCGGCAAGGGAAAGGTTTACTTCCTCAACTCTTGGTCGTACCCCGGAGCCCTTGACGTCGACGAGGGCCCAGGAAGCACGCTAGGATCGCCCGGACTCATCGGCCACATCTACCGCCACATCGCCATGGAATCTCGTGGCTCGGTTTGGATTGAAAAAGCCGATTCGAATTCCGAGGAGGATCTGGATTATATTTCCTATTCGTATTTTCCGGAAGCCAACACGATCTGCCTGCAAAACATCGACTTCGAATCACCGCGCGCCGCGACTCTTCACGAGAATGGCAAGGCTACGCCATTGAAACTCGACGCCGGCGAGTTTCGGATGATCCGGGGAGCTGATGTTGTGAAGGTGGGAATGTCCTAATTTTAAAAAATGAACCCATCAATCCTCCAACAGCCCGTTCTGGTCGTCGATCCACAGACCCCGCTCGGTCCGATGAAGCCGATCAACGGCGTCAACAATGGCCCTTTTTGCCTCGATGGTCTTCTCGACTTTTCCGATGAGTTTCGAGCGGCAGCCTTTGCGGACGTTCGCACGCACGACCCGAATTATCCATGCCGGAATGTCTGTGATATCAATGCCGTTTTTCCGAGAGCGGATGCGGACCCCGCAGATCCGGCGAGTTACGACTTCACCCTTACGGATCACTATCTGAAGACAATCCGGGATACGGGGGCCACGATCACTTACCGGCTCGGTTACACGATCGACCATCACCCGATCAAACGGTATTCTCATCCGCCCAAAGATTTTCAGCATTGGGCGCAGGTCTGCCTGGGGATTGCCCGGCATTACAATGAGGGCTGGGCTCATGGATTCGAAAACTGGGTCGCACGGTGGGAAATCTGGAACGAGCCAGACAATGCCCCTGGTCCCAATTCGCCGTGTTGGACCGGGAAGTTTGAAGAGTTTATTAAACTCTACGAAATCACCTCGAAAGTTCTCAAGTCGCACAATGCGGAATGGCTGGTTGGGGGACCGGGTGCCGCCGCCGGCGGCGGATGCTTTGGCACACCGGCGATCCAGGAGTTTTTGGAGCATTGCGCAAAAACGAAATGTCCTTTGGATTTCTATTCTTGGCACAGCTACGAAAGCCGACCAAAAGAAATCCAGCGCTTGAGCAATCAAGTGAGGGACGGCTTGGCGAAATTCGGTTTCGCTACCACGGAAAACATCCTGAACGAATGGCGGTACGGTCCCAATGACGAATGGGATGTGATTTTCCGCTGCCGCGATCCAAGAAGGAAAAAAGAAAAGACACGGGAGATGAACGGCAGGGCGGCAGCTTCCTTTGCAGCGGCGGTTTTACTCGATATGCAGAATGGCCCAGTGTCGCTCGCCAATTACTATACCGGGGACACGATTCCCTATTTTGGCATGTTCGATATTTATGGTACGCCTTTGGATCCGTATCAGGCTTTTCTCTGCTTTGCGGCTCTGGCCAAGGGACGCCAACAGGTGGCTGTTCTCCCGCATAATTCCATCGAATCCCTCCATTGCGTCGCAACCCTCGACGACGAGGGGCGGGTTCGTATGATGGTGGTCAATGATTCACCACGACCGGTTAGGCTCACCCTCTCGCTAGCGAATCAAACGCTGCCATGGACGATTGAGCACGCCGCATTCTGGCCTGAACTCATTCAGGACCAGCTGAACCTGCCGGCACACGCCTTTGCTTGCTTGGGTGCCGGGGTTTGATCCCGAAAATCCCTGTCATGAGCAAGCCCGATTTACCGAACGATGATGCAGCCGCCCGGGCCTATTGGACCCGAAAAATGGACGAGGCGCTGGAGTTTCAGGAAACCATGCGGGCCTATCCGATCGAGGATTGCGGTGAGCCGCTGGTTGCCCTTCGAGAGGCGGCTGACGGGTTGGACGTGGAGTTTTCCACGAGCCTCATCAATGACTGCCATCCCCGCGTGTATTTTTGCCGGGAAGGACTTATCGCCCCGTTCCAGGCGGTGGCACGGGCCATGAACGACCGCGGCTGGGTGCTCAAGGTGGAGGATGGCTATCGCTCGCCGACCATGCAGCGTGCCCAATCGCACAACCCGCGGCATTTTGATTTGGTTCTGAAAAATGCCATGTGGGAATTAGGGGGGAAGGTGCCCGAGCCGGCCTTCCTTCTGCGGCGGATGAGCGCGGTCATTGCGACCCGCTGCCGGGTGGGAACCCATGTGTCCGGCTCGGCCATTGATGTGTCGGTGCTGGATCGAGCCACTCGCCGGGAGTTTCCCCGGGGAGGCCGCGGCCCGACCTATGTGGAGATCTCCGTGCGCACCCCGATGGATTCGCCGTTCATTACGACCGAAGAACGGGAGAATCGCAAAAAAATCACGGCGATTTTTCAGGTGCACGGATGGAAGGAATATCCTTGGGAGTTCTGGCACTACTCGCAGGGGGATTGTTACGCCGAATACCTCACAAATTCGGGAAAACCGTCCCGATATGGGCCGGTGGACTTCGATGGCGCGACTTCGACCCCGATGGATCCAGTCGATGCAGATCGATTGCTGGAGCCGCTGGAGTTTTACGAAAAGCAGATGGTGGCTGCTCTGAAACGACTGGCTACAGCGCAATAAATTTGGCCGTCCTATCCAAGATTGTGCGGGTTCACGAGGGAGAACCATCGTGTCGTCAGACCGCGATAACAACCATCCCAAGGGCGATTCCCTTTGGCTACCAATCACCGAAGTGATTGGGGGGAACTCACCCAAAGAGCTTGGGTAGCTCTGGGAGACAGTCCCCTGAAAACCCCAGTCCCCAAAAACATCCAAGCAGCCACAACCCCAAATCCCCACGAACTAGCCGCAAGGGAGGGGAAGCGCCGAAGGGGGGAGGATGAGGGCAAATGACTCTGCCGCCCCCGTTCAGCCACGCCGGCTCTTCAGGAAAAAGTGTGGGAAAAAGATGAGGGTTTTGGAAGATTGAGGAGTGAAAGACACCGAATTTTTTGAAGCAGCATTGGGGCTCACAGAGCCATGGCGGGTAGAGGAAATCAAAATGGACCTTGGTAGCGGGACGGTGGAGGTAATCATTGAGTGCAAAGCCGGGACGATGTGGGCCGAAGAGGGGGAGCGCTTGCACATTCACAGCTGGGAAGAGAGGGAATGGAGACATCTGGACACGATGCAGTTGGCCACGCGGCTTCGGGCGAAGGTTCCAAGGGTGAAGTATGCCGACGGCAGCACGCAAATGGTGAAGGTTCCGTGGGCCGGAGAGCGTTCGCGTTGGACCCTTGCCTTCGAGGCACTGGCCGTCACCGTGCTGCGCAACGCGCGGAGTGCCACGCAAGCCGCTGAGTTTCTGAGTCTGGACTGGAGCAGCGTACAGACGATCATGAAGCGTGCGGTGGAGCGCGGACTCTTGCGTCGCAGCCTGGAGGGGATCAAGCATGTGAGTCTGGACGAGAAGAGCTTCGGCAAGGGACAGGACTACATCAGTGTGATGAGTGAGCCCGGGGGCAAGCGGGTTCTCGAAGTAGTCGCGGGCCGCAGGCAAGCCGACGCCGAAAAGCTTTTGGAGACCCTGCCTGAAGACCAGTGCGCCAGGATTGAGGCTGTGGCCATGGATATGAGTGCCGCTTACGAGGCAGCCACCAGAAAGATTCTGCCAAAATCCGAAGTGGTTTTCGACCGCTTTCACATCTCCGCATTGATGGGCAAGGCCGTCGACGAGGTTCGGCGCAAGGAGCATCGCCGCCTCATGGAAAGCGGGGACGACACGCTTAAAAATAGCAAATACCTCTGGCTGTTCCATCCCGACAACCTCAAGGACGAGCATCTTCTGCGCTTTGAAGAACTCGCCGAACTCAACCTGCTCACCGTGGAGGCCTACTACCACCGGCTTATGCTTCTAGAGTTCTGGGAACAGCCCGACGAAAAGCATGCCCTCGAGTATTTCGAGAAATGGTTCACATCGGCGGCCAACTGCACCCTTGAACCCGTTGCCCGAACCGCCAGAACTCTCAAAGAAAAGCTCTTCGGTCTCCTCTCTTGGTTCAAGCATCGGATCACCAACGCTTCAGCCGAGGCCCTCAACGGCAGGATCCAGGCCATCAAAGCCAACGCCAGAGGCTTCCGCTCCTTCGAAAACTACCGCACTACCATCCTCTTCCATCTCGGAAAGCTTGACCTCATGCCCGCTTGACCATGCTACAAATCCCACACTTTTTCCCGAAGAACCATTTGAATTCAAGTCACGGTTTAAGGCATGTATCCTGGCCGATCTGTTGTGTCTCAGCTTCTCGATTTGATCCACCGCAAGTCTCTCGACCGTTTGGTGGACCACTACGACGTGGATTCGCGGGGGCGGTATCTTGGCTGCCGTCAGCAACTCAACTGCATGGCCTTTGCTCAATTGACGTGGCGCGACGGATTGCGGGACATCGCCGGTTGTTTGAATGCGCGACCCGAAGCTTGCTACCATCTGGGCTTCTTGGAGCCGATTGCCAAGTCCACTTTGGCAGACGCGAACGAGTAGCTTGACTGGCAGCTCTGGGCGGATTTTCCCAAGAGTCTTATGCAGAAAGCCAAGCCTCTTTATGCCGGGGAGGAACTCGGACCCGACATCGAAATCACTCTTTACGCCCTCGACGCCATGACCATCGATTTGTCGCTGACTCTGTTCCCTTGGGCCGATTTTCGCGGGACCAAAGTGGGAATCAAAATGCACACTCAACTCGATCTGCGAGGATCGATTTCGACCCGCCTTCATGTCGCTGATGTACTAACATACGATGTTCTTTAGCTCGACAAGCTGCATTTCGAGCCGGCAGCTTTTTACATCGCGGATCGAGGCTATATGGATTTCAAACGCCTGAAATCATTGCTCGTGATGCCGCATTTTTTGTGACTCGCGCCAAGGAGAATCTGCACTTTTTCCGCTAATATTCCCAAGCAGTGGATTCGCAGACTGTCCTATGCAGCGTTCAGATTGGGCGGCCGACTCTGCCCAAAGCGCGGCGTCGTTTTCCTCGCCAA
>Ga0209390_10006550_pt1 | contig 15534 bp, 6 predicted proteins | sample BON01_FD_187212 | JGI IMG/M metagenome (GOLD analysis project Ga0209390, IMG submission 187212) | Freshwater microbial communities from Lake Bonney liftoff mats and glacier meltwater in Antarctica - BON-01 (SPAdes) (version 2) | ecosystem: Environmental > Aquatic > Freshwater > Ice > Glacier... | reverse complement strand
GGTTGCAGAGGTCTGCCAGACATCACATTGATCTCGAATTTCATGAGGTTAGGGAAGTCCCATTGGCCTACTCCTGTTTGCTCATGGATCCATCGCGGCATATCTCCCGTGGCCTCCTTGTCCCGTATCCAACCCCGTGGGCAAATTATGTCGAGGAGCCCAAGACTCCGGTATATTACGTCCTCTGTAGCCGTCGGTTGTCTGCTCACCCGGGACAGCGCCTGTGTATGTCCTTCCAGGACGGTCGCCATGCCGACAACAGCGTTGCCATCTATTTCTTGGAGTTGAGCGCATATGAAATGAGCATATAGCTCGGATATTTCTTCCCTTCCCAAGAGAAGCCAGGCGTTTACCCGCTGTTGGGTAGTCAGATGGAATTCGATCGTTAGGAGGTGGTGGAGGGTGCGAAGCCCTGCAGCGTAGTTAATATTTGTTCTATGCGGACGCTGTTGGGCGGATATAGATTTCAGGGCCAGCATGGTTTGGAGAATCCATTGCCATGTAATCTCGACCGACCAGCCCCTGAGGGGCGCTCTGGTGTTCCCTGGTGGGGGGTCCGCCTGTGGTCTCGTTGCTGTCGTGCGGTTAACGCATTCAATGATGGTTAGTTGGATGTCTAGGGCTCGGCTCCGGATGGGGTCATGCTCGTTGGGTCGAGACATTTGCATCCTTCGGGCCCTGTCCGCCGTTTGCAAAAGCCGATGGGTTCCAATCTCGAGAATATCCTTACAGAAGCTTAAATCCTGGCACAAGAGGCATAGGACTTCGACTGCCCGTAGGCAACTGTTCATGTCCGAGAGCTTGTGGGTCTGATGGCAGGTGGAGTCCAAACGGCTAATCAGTAAGGGAACTGTTTTAGCCTGGCCTACCGTGGGCCACATCCAGTGAAATTCAGGGAGCGCGTCCTCTAACCAGCCAAGAAGAAGGTCGAGGGTGTGTACATCCCCTTCTACGCTGAGTGTGTATACGGCCTGGCTCAACTCCATCTGAATCCTGGCCTCTCCCGTGTTTGCCCTCAGGCTGAGAGTTAATAAAAGGAGGGCTGCGTCGGTATAAGGCTGAGACTCTTGGCTTTGGCACTGCCGGCGTGTCTTAATCAGCACATGCGACAGCAGGCCTTCGGAGGTGATCAGATTGATCATGGTGAGCACTTCCGATTCCTCCGGCGTCCATGGTTTCGCTTCCAATTCCGTATATAGACTCTCTATACCCTGGAGGCTCACTGTGACAAGGTTGTCCGTCAGTGGGTGGGCGATAGCATGGGTGAGGGAGGCAAGCAGGTCTCTAGAGAAGGACATAGCTAACACAAACTCTCTCCAGTGATTGTCGTGTGTCGGGTTGGCTTCAGGGGTCGTGCTTAGAAGGTTCAAAAATGAGAAACCCAACCGTTGACTGTCCCGGTCCCACTGCTCAAGGCGCTCCGGGTCAGCCAGACCCTCGCACGTCTCCACCTGATCTTCCCGATGCCCAAATTGGTTGGCCAATGTTCCATGTGGGTGGATCCAGATACTCAGTGTGTCCGCCCAATCGGCCGCCATAGTGGGTTGCCTAGTGCGGCCCGGGACTGGAATGAGCCATAGGTGAGTAAAGTGTTGTACGTGGATCGGGTCTGGGCGGGCAGCGGCCCGGGAACGCCGAAGGGAAAGGAGTTCAACCAAGAGGGCTCTGCCCACCCGGCCTAATTCGGCTCGGTAGGGTCGTTGTTGGTGGGTCAAGAATAGGATTGGGAGAAGCTCACGGAGATCATGGATGAGACTTCTGTGGTGATGCTGGAAGTCCCAGATTGCGCCATTTGATAGGGAGAGGTGGTCGGGAACATTCTCAGTGGGGTTGCCTAAGTCAAGAAGAGCATGGAGGATTTGGAGAATATCAAGTCCACGGTGTTGAGCCTCGGTCCTTGCCAAGGGCGGGTCCTGGAATATCGGGAGAATGGTTTGTGTCAGGCTAGCCACCCTGGGGGGGACCGGGTCTGGGTATTCCGTGAGACGTGGGAGAGTGTCGGGGTATGTGTCGGAGAACCCTGGCGGGATTGTGCCGGGTCCCGTTCTGCTAGAGTGCCAGGGTGTCGGTGCCAGCCCATGCCGCGATAAACCTGCAGAGAGAAGTGATTGAAGTGCATGGCGTTCCTGTATGCACGGGTAAACGTTGGCCCAGTTAATGTTTGGTCCCAGGGTTACAAAGAATGGCTCGTTGGGTCTTGTTAATATAGATATGATCAAGGCCACCCCTCCCACAAAGGCCCTGCTGAAACCGAACCGTTTTAAGGCCTCACCCAGGTCGCGGGAGAGAAGGTTGAGTGCGGGGTATGGTCCGACATTCATTAACTCGACGTCCTTATGCTGTACCAGGGCAATTGCCCAACGGTATAGAGACAGCCATAAATCCTGGAGCTCCTTCCTGAGATGGCGTTGCCAGTGACCCTCGGGTTGTATATATGAGTCGATGTGGAGTTGCCATCTTTGGCAGACCTGTCTCCATTTCCGCAGTTGCCACATGTTGTCTTCCGTGACTAGGAGAGTATCAATAATATTGCTGAGGGTTTCAGGGGGTTGATCGTGGAAGTGGTTGTAGCCTCGTCGGAGCATCTTATGCCGGTGGAATGTGAGGCGACCATCGTTGGCTCTAGTGGCAGCCCCATGCCCCCATTGTATCAGGCCTCGGCTGAACTCCGACAGCCCTTGTAGCTGTAAGGCATCGCCCCGTGTATATACCGGGATTTCTCCCATCTGTACCGTTCTGTCCTCTGGTTCTTTGCCGCGTCTCATGTGGTAGCCAAGCGAGGCAGAGATATATATCTTATGGTTAGGTGCGAGGATGACCACATTGCCCGGGGGGTCAAGAACAAGATTGAATACCCTTGTGACTGGGGTAGTGTGTGGCTGTCTAGTGCGGGTGGGGTGTCTGGTAAAATCTGCGGCAACCTTCCATTGTGTGTCAGCCTCTTGAGCGGCAAGCTGCCATCTGCCGTGCTTATCAAGGCGGATATAACCAAAATTCCGAATGTGGTGGTGTCTGGTGAGTGTGACGCCCAGTCCCGTTGACAGGGTAGTGTCTTGAAGAACCCTGTTGGCCGTCGAGTCGGCTGCTTGGGGAACCTCAAAAGTAATTACACATGTGACCCTGGCCACAAAGAATTTGTCATGTTTCTCAGCAAGGACAGTGTCTCCCTTTTTTAGGGAAGCGATGGGGCGGGTGAGCGTGTCGACAGGTACATGTGTAGCCCAGCTGAGGGGATCTTGGCCCAGAAGGGCTGTATTTGGTCCGAAACATGCAGCCCCCTCTGTCGCCATCCAATCCGCGGGGGTTGAGCCCAGCATCGTATCCGTATGCTGGCAAGGAGAAAGGAGGATGCCATCGCTGCCCGTTAGGGTGGGTTCGTCTCCTCCCTGTGTCTGTGTAGTCGTCGTAGGGTTGGGTGCATTCAAGGCCTCGTCAATCCTGTCCCGTTGGTTTCGCCGTCTATTTCTTTTCCTTCCCCCCAGGCGCTGCCTAACTGTGCTCGTCAAGCCGCGGGGCAAAGGTCGTACAGTCGGGTCGATTTTGGATTTGGACTTGCCGTTCCTATAGAAGAGGTTGTGGTCGTACAAGGTGGCCTCGTTCGCAATGAGGGCAGGTCCCTGGGACATAGAGAGTACCTCGAGATTGGCATCGGGTTGTCCTTGTATATGACTGGGCCTAGGCGCAGTGGCTTTGTCCCTGAGAATCTTCATAGCACTATTCATTAACTGCTCCATCACACTATTTATGATCTGCTCCTTTTTCTCGATGTCCCGTACCTTTCGCTGGACTGCGTAACGATCCCGTCTCTTAATGGTTCTGCTGGTACCCCGTGGAAGTAGTGGTTCCGGAGTGGGACCGTTGCCCCCTTGAGAAGACAGACTCGAGGTAATGCTGGCCTCCCAGCTGAGAGGATCTTGGCCAAGAAGGGCTGTATTTGGTCCGAAGCATGCAGCCCCCTCTGTCGCCATCCGTTCCGCAGGGGTTGAGCCCAGTATCGTATCCGTGTGCTGGCAAGGAGAAGGGAAGATAACATCACTTCCGGTTAGGGTGGGTTCGTCTCCTCCCTGTGTCTTTTCAGTCATCGTAGAGTTGGGTGCCTTCGAGACCTCGTTAGATGGCCTGCCCCGTTTGTTTCGCCGTCTGTTGCTTTTCCTTCCCCTCCGGCGCTTCCTTTCTTTGCTCGTCAAACCGCGGGGTAAAGGTCGTGCAGTCGGGTCGATTTTGGGTTTGGGGTTGCCGTTCCTATAATAATAGAAATTATGGTCGTACAGGGTGGCCCCGCCCGCAATGAGGGGAGGTACCTGAGACATAAAAGGTACCCCGAGATCGGTGTCGGGTCGTCCTAGTTTATGACTGGGGCTAGGCGCAGTGGCTTTGTTCCTGAGAATAGTCATAACACTATTCATTAACTCCTTCATCACACTGTTTATTATCTGTTCCTTTTCCTCGGCGACCCGTACTAGTCTTTGAGCTGCGTAACGTTCCCGTCTCTTGATCGTTCTACCGTGACCCCGTGGAAATAGTGGTTCCGGAGTGAGACCGTTACCCCCTTGAGATGGCAGACTGGAGGTAGTGCTGGCCTCCTCTATAGGGGGGAATTTGTAGAACTGCGAGCGGAGGTCGGACTCGGCCAAGTTGCAGAGATTTACCGCAAAGAAATTGGCTTGAAAGAGATAATGACCAGGCACGACCTCAAGGAGTAGTAGGTTGTCGCCCCCATCCCTGGTGTGTGGGTTGGGTTCCCAGCGTACTTCGTGTTCGGGCACATTCTGCCCTCCTGGGGTTTGGATAAGAATATCCGGGGACGAGTCTGGGATCCCGGTTCCTTCCAGCTGAGGGTTAGGTACGCCATCACTGTTTGCAAGAGTGAGGATTGCCGGGGTAACATGGCGAGTTGTGTTTGTCGTGTCTTCGAGAGGTAGGACCTCTAGTTCGATAAGGGCATTCATTGCAGGGCTTGGGGGTGTGATTGGTGGACTTGGCCCAGCCCTGTGATTGGTAAAGGAAGCCGGCATGTTGACCCTATCGAAGTGGCCCGCCCAGATGGCTTGCACCTGTAGTTGTTTGTCCTGGTGCGAGAGGCCTGCGTCGCGCATAATGTGCCTAATGAGCTGTTGGTCAGTCAACGCCTGGTCTACTCCAGCACCCGAGGATGCTGGGGCCCGTGGGAGCATTGGGCCCGGAATCCTCAGATGAGATTGCACCTCTACAGCATGTCCAATGCCCCCCTCTCGAGTGTCCTGTACCCGGCGGACTGCCTCATGACCCTCATGGACAATCTCCGGGCCGTCCCTCTGAACACCCTCCCGACGACCGTGCTGGATTCCCGTAGGACTAGTCCTCTGGGACCCCGTCCTAGCTGTGTCAAGGCCGCCGCTGTTCTCCTCCGGAGTTCGCCGTGTTGTCTTGGCATCCAGATGGGCTGTGGCGGAGATGTCAGTCATAGGCTTCCTTTTATGTTCCTTTGCCGTCTTCTCACTATCGTCCATGACCTTGGGTGATGCGTGCTTCTCGGGGATGAGGAGTGTAGGTGGCAGGAATGGCCTCGTCGATATTCCCTTGTAGTGGAGTGTGGTGACCTGGGAATAACTTGGTTTGGTCGGGGTCTTACAGTCGTCGCGAGGGCCAGTCCTCTGCAACGCGTAGATGGGGAAGCTCCCGTTGAGAGGTTCGGAAGGTGGTGAAAAGCAGTATCCCATAGTAGCAACCTCGATGTATACGGGGGCCAGGTCTTGGGATATAGAGATGTTAATGAGGATGTTTCCACCAGTGGCTAGTTGGAGGCCACAGAGTTGAAAATATTCCCTGTCGAGAAGTTGCCCATGGCCTTTTGGTGCAGCCTGGCTGGCTAGAATCCATCCATCATCTGTGAGGACGGGATGGTTCGCGGTGATACAGGCCATACCAATCCGAATCATGTCGATGTCTTCTCCCCCTTCCTTAAAAAACCACACCTGTTCGAGGATCGCCGACTGGGCTCCTTTCAATTCCCCGATGTTTCCGGAGGGGAGGGATTGTATCACAGTGTCGCCGCGCCTTGCCTTCCCTATCGGGATCCAGCTGGCCACTCCGGCCATCAGAATCAAGATGTGTGTGTCGCTGGTGAAGTGAGGTGTGAGCCGATACTCCTGTACTACATCTTGACCCGGTGGGGGCTCTGCCGTCGGGTAAGAAGGGATGGTGGTGTCTGGGTGAGGATTCTTTTGGGGTGGTAGGTTCCAGGTGGGAATTGCAGGGCTGGGCTCCAGTTCCTTTGTGTCATGTTCCGTGTACGACTTGGGTGGAGATTTCTCCAGGATTTTTGACAGAGGGCCAAGCAAAGTGGCACCCGAGGGTACTAAACTGACTTTTCCCCGGTGACCCTGGTCGGGTACGCCACTGGTCTGCGTTCTGTTCAAGATGGTCATCGAGTGGGGGACAGATTGTCTTGGTCCATTAGCACCCGGGCTGTGATCGAGTAAAAGTGTTCGGGGCTTTTCTTGGGGCATGTCGCCTGTGACGTTGTCAAATAGGAGTGTTCCGTTAGGAAGAGTCACCACCGCCCCGACCCGGAAGTGTGCGTGTCCATAACTCAAGTCCTGTCTTGAACCCAGCTGAGTTTGGATATCTGCGGGGTATGAAAGGGCACTGTACTGTTGGGAGCCCGATGCCGGTAGAAAGAGGTAGCCCATCGTTGCTGCCGGTGTGAATATCATTACTCCCGGCTGGGGTGAGGTGTTGATGAGAATATTGCCCCCTTCCCTCCAGGCAAAGGTTGAACACCCTCGCGAGTATGGATCTGCGGATTGTACCCTGGCCATCGTCCACGGCCTGGGAGGCCGTCATCCAGCCCTCAGCCATGTGGATATGATGATTTGGTGTAATGGTAGACGTGCCCAGGTACACCATGTCATTTCCCCCCTCTTTGGTATCGAAGTAGCAGAGGGTCTTGACTGGGGTTGTGAGGGCGCCAGAGAGGTCCATGATGTGGCCCGAGGGAAGCGACTGGACCACTAATTCCCCCCGTGTCACCTTATGGATCATTTTCCAGCATGCGTATCCCTGAGAAACTACCAAGATAGATGTGTCGAAGCTGAAGCAGGCCGTGCTAGATACGGCAGGTCTGTTTCTTCTCGCTGACCGCTTGCGTCCGGTCAGGGTAGGGCTCGCAGGCATGGATTGACCAGCCTTCGGTGCATTGGTCTCGGCATCAGAGGTAATAGGTTGAGGGACCCCATTGGCCAAGCCTATTCCCTCACTAGAGCTTGTGGCTTGTTCCGTGCTGTGATCTGTTTCTGGTTGTGTTTGTGCTTGCTGAGTATCCATAGGGGGGGCCGTTGGAGAGTCGGCAGGGCTAGCCCGGGACAGCGCAAAAGATTGCAGAGTAGGACCATGTTGGTCCTGGGCGCCTAGCCTGGGGAGTAGTGGCCATACCTTTAAGTCTAAGATAGTGGTTGGTGAGTTAAAGCCAGCGTCCGGGAGCGGATCAGTCCGACAGATAGGTTTGCTGTTTATGGGGTCCTTCTTCAGCCTACCTTTATCAGAACCATCGGCGATGTGTCCCTCCCTTTCAGGAGACCCCCAGTCGTGGTTGTCGATAGGAGTAGTCGTGCCCTCCCCTTCCGGCTGGGTTGGGGGCTCCATAGAAGCCTCCAATGGGACTGGGGATGTGTTCCCCACAACCTTTGCGAGCTCCAGTCCCAGGAAGCCATACATAGATGAAGGAGAGTCGATTGTGGCTTTGGGCTCAAGCAGGGGTAGTGCGCCCTGAGGGGTTGAGGGAACTCGATTGAACTGGTCCGGGTAACCCGTCGACGGGCCCGGAGTAGTTTCTCCTGCAGGCTCTAATCTAGTACCCGATAGGGGTTCTGTCCCTATCGGGTTCCAGGGTACTTCAGTCGTATGGTGGTGGTCTAATGCGCCCTGGAGGGTTGAGGAAACTTGATTGGGCTGATCCTCGGATGCCTTGAGCCTAACCTCTGGCAGTCTATCCTGATCTGCAGCAAGAGGAGGGGGGCCAGAATCCAAGACAGTATAGGAGGATTCACAACGCTCCTGACAGAGTCTGGCCGTGTGGGTATGGAAGGCATCCATCCTAGCCATGGTGAGGCCGAGGAGGCTGATATCGTCCATGTCGTCCAGTGACTGCGTGTGGAGTACCGTGGGTCTTTTGGAGTCGGGCCGAAGTCCTCGACCTCGTCCTTTTGCAACCTTGTCTAGAGGTGGACGGCTGTTCTCCATCGTAGTCTGTCCCCCACCCATGCCTTGCGAACTCCCTGCCGAAGCCCGTTGCCCCCCTCGACCTTTGCCCCTGGAGCTGCTAGTGACTCCCTTGTTCATGCCTCCTCTGCACCGGAGCGTAATCGTCAAATGCGGCTCGGAGTGGAGACCGTTATCGAGCTCTGTGTATTCGATCTTAAGGATTTTTCCACCGGCTAGGATGTATATTTCCTCCAAGGGTGGTAGAGAGAGCTTGAGGGAACATCGAAGCAGGTTTGTGGCAATAGAATCGGTAGACAGGAAGGGTACAACATGGGTGCGCCCCCTTAGGTCTTGGACAAAGGTTTGGGAGGGGCTGAGCGACCGAGTCGACCATGAGTCGTCTAGGCCATGGGTCAGTGTCTGAGTTCGCAGCTGGGGATCCTGTCACGGGTGGCAAGGAGGTCTTCGTTACCCCTGGGACATTTCCGGCTGTTGGGGCTGACTCGGTCAAGACTGGTTCTTGGTGAGATTGGTCATCCAGATGGCTCCTAAAGCGCACTTGGAGGGAAGGTTCCTGGGGAAGATCGCATTCCTGGACCTGCAGGTTGGGGTCCAAGGGAGAGCCCTCATGGTAAACCTCAAGCTCAGAGAGCAGAAGGTTAGGTGAAACATGCTGTATGGCTTCAATAAAGCCCTGAATCTTGTCCTCAGACTGGTATGCGATATAGTGTTGGCTGCCATGCGGGTCGAGGACCTTAGCATAACGTGTCATGAGGGTCACAACTGCGCCTGCGGAGATGCCTTGTGAGCAGAGGGTGGCATGCAGGTGGAGTGTGGCGGACAGATTATTCGGGAGAGTAAGTGTTGATTTAGCCAGGGTGTCTTGGCCAACCAGTGGGCTGAGACGGATAGCATCGATCAGCATAGCTGGGGTCAGCCGGTCCGTATATTTGCACGGTATGGTGAAGTTACGCCATCGTACTAGGATTAAAGGGATGGGTATCCCTCCAGTTCGGCGCTTCTTGGTGATGACCACCGTACTGTCGTGTTCAGGCGAAGGGGCTCGCTCAGACTCAAGTTTGGCCCGCCCCCTTTTAGCCCTTGGGGCCTTATGCGGGTGCGAGCTCCCCGCTGACGTGAGATGAAAGGGGGCCGACAGTTTCGGCGACTTCTGGCTAGGAACTGTCTCCGTGATCATCGCCCGAGGACCAGCTTCAATAGGGGTTTGGTCACGACTCCTTTGTGGTCTCGGATTCTTGTTCCAATTCGTGCTAAACATTGGCGTGGAGTCGAAAGGGGTCAATGGTTTCTGAGAATCCTGGCTAGGGGCTATGTCCATAATAACAGCCCCAGGACCCGTGGTTTGTTCTCGGCTCATTTCGGCCTGAGGGGTAAGTTCTAGGAGCTTGGCCGAGTCGTGTCGAATCCGGGCATGAAGTGGGTCCAAAGCAGGTGTCTCGCTCAACTGAAAAAGGCGGTGGCATGAAATGGTTTGAAAAATGTCCCGAGATAGTTGGCCATCAGGGGTAAGGACCAGGCGGATTGTATCGAAAAAACCCGGCCTGTTGAGCCTGATAACAGTCACCTTGGTCAGCTCTTCAAAATTGTTGAAAAAGTAGGCCACCTCGCCATCAGCCGGCTGCAATGCGGTGGGCTTAATGCGGTAGGAGTTGTCTCCGGGCATCAACTCTTTCCTGTATAAGAGAGAGTGGAGGATCGAGGGAAGCCGGTACACATCTTCCCTCCATATCAGATACACCCACTCCTCCGGCCAGTGTTTCTTTTCAATGGCAATTACCGTGACCTCACAGTGCTTCCCAACCAAAGTCACCCTGGAGCCGATGCCCGGCCTCCATGTAGGGTAATGAGGCGAAGAGGCGGTGCTTATTGGAGCCGAGGGGTGGTGGGGGTTATTAATCCCAATCCAGATGCCTTGCGGTGTCATGATCCCATCAATATTGGGAAGGTGCAGATTGCCATCGAAAATTACAAACCCTTCCGGACGAGTTTTGAACAGGAAGATCTTGTTAATACCGCCTAGTAGACCCAACGTCTGGTGGAGAGTGGCTCGTTGCAAGCGGGGATCTGTGAGATTTTCCGGGAGCGCCACCTGGATCCATGTGACCGTCAGCTTCAAGTCGAGGAAATGCACACACTGTGGCAGATGGGTGGCTGTGGACGCCCCCTCCGGATTATACAGGTTCTCGCATACCTCCACCAGGGTCGCCCTAGTCGAAATTATAAAATCTAGACGTCGTGCTTCAAACTCTGCCAATTCACCCAGAAGACAGTCGACTCTCATTGTGGTTGCCCGCCGCAGCCGCTCACCCGGCCATATCTCCAGTATAATGTGCTGGGAGATTTTGGAGAGCAAGCCGAGAGTGTGTCTTTCAGAGGCAGGTATGTCCGTGCGTAGCAGCATTGCCGTCAGCCTCTCGACAAGATGGCCGCAGGTGTTATTATGTAGGCGCAGATGGTGCTCCGTGCCTTCTGGTGTAAGGGAGAGCCCGGACCGGGTTTCGGTCACGAAGTCTTGTGCCAAAAAATCTGCGATGTCGATGCAGTCTTGATGTGGAGGCATATAACCGACGGTTGCCGTGGCAGCCTGCTGGGGGGAGAGCATGGCATGAGTCGTAAGCATGGCATGGGTCATAGGTTGCTGCGCTTGGGAAGGGTTTTGTCTGTCGCAAATGAGGATGGCGCTAGAGACATCGTCACCGTTCAGTGCATGCTCTCCGGGATGGTTGCTCACAGGCTTGAGAGTTGGGATCTTGAACCGTGCACCTCCGGATTTCTGCGGTGCGGATGAGAGCACTGCAGGGAAAGTTCCTCCTAATGGTGATTGTCCCATTTCAAGCACCACTGTGCCGGCCTTGGGCTGCTCGTGTCCTGCCCCGGGGGGAGGGTCTCGTGCAGCCCGAGACCTGGCCGAGACGCTGGGCGTGGCGCTTGTTGTGGGGTCGTGCGTTTGCTGCATAGGCGCAGCTGCTTTTGCATGCCGCCGCACGCCAAAAAATCCTGCCGGGTTTTTTTTTTGCAGATCTCCCTTGTCATGGCTCGACTGATGTTGGCCCATTCCTTCCTTGGCCGGCATGTTGGTTGGCACATGTTTACGTGGGAGCCTGGGCTTGGCGTGTGTAGTGTGCTGTGTCGACTGCAGTGTGTTTTGTCCCAAAGTGGCATGGGACATGGATTCGCCTCGCAGCTGTAGGCCGCTGCTGCCAGCCTGCACGTAGCCATCAGCACGGGGCAGATGTGGCGCATTCCGAGTCAAACGCTGAAGTTTGATCAATGTGTTTCCCCCATGGGCCTTTAATTGCTGCCGAGCCTCAGGTGCTTGTGCGCATTTCTGCAGCTTTTCGCGATCGTCCGAATTTATTTGCTTGTTGGTGGCTGGCATTGGGTTAATCGCAAGCTTGGCCTGCTCGTGTCCCGCCCCAAAGGGAAGGTCTTGTGCAGGCCTGTGCATGTGCGTGGTTCTGTGCTTGAGCAGCTGTCGAGCCTCAGGTGTTTGTGCGCGTGCCTGCAGCTTTCCGCGATCGTCCAAAATTATTTGCTTGTTGTTGGCTGACTGTGGGTCCATCGCAAGCTTGGCCTGCTCGTGTCCCGCCCCGAAGGGAAGGTCTCGTGCCTGCCTGTGCATGTGCGGGGTCCCGAGCGTTGCCGGGCTGGTCGGCTGCAAAGTGCATCGAACTGCAGCAGGCGTAGCTGCAGCTGGCGTAGATCCGCCTCCCAGCTGCAGGCTGCTGCTGCCGGCTTGCTCTTTGCCTTTCTTGACGGAATGATGTGGTGCCTGCTGGGCCCTGCGCTCCTGTTGTGCTTCTCCAATTGTGGTGGGTGCAGCTTGCTGCGGTAGGGCCATGGCGGGATGGGTTTTAGAGCTCAATGGCGATGGCGATGGAGGTCCGCCGGGGATCAGGCTGGTGCATGTTGTGCTGCTGATTCCGGCCGATCCCTCTGCCGCCGTTGTGGCGCCGGGTTGGTTTGGCTTGAGCTGGGGGGTCAAGTGCCCATTTGCATAGGTTTGTGCCCGTGGTAGTTGGTGGAACGCCTGTGGCGCCGGCGGCCGGTGGCCGGGTCGTTGTTGCGCCGCGTTCCTGGAAAGCATCTCGTGCTGAATGTTAGGATAGGATCCCAAGGGCTTGCCAAGCCCTGTGTTAGAAGAGTTATCTGTTTCAGAGCTGGACGAGTATTCTCGTGCGAACATCGAAAGTGCAAAAAGGTGGTTTTCCTGGCCGCGATTCGTGAGAAATCGTTGCGCGGGGTCGCCCTTCCTTGGGATGCACACGTGATGTCCGCCAGTTCAGGTGAAATACGGCAGCCGTGCACCGAGTCGCTGGGCGAATCAGTCTCGTGCGAAACTTTTTTTTCAAGTTAGCATTTTTGCGCGGGAAACTCAAGTCGAGGAAATGCACACGCTGTGGTAGATGGGTGGTTGTGGTCGCCCCCTCCGGATTGTATAGGATCTCGCATACCTCCAGCAGGGTCGCCCTAGTCGCAATCAAGAAATCTAGACGTCGTGCTTGAAACTCTGCCAATTCGCCCAGGAGACCGTCGACTCTCATTGTGGTTGCCCGCCGTCGCAGCCGCTCGCCCGGTCATGTCTCCAGTATATTGTGTTGAGAGATATTGGAGAGCAATCCGAGTGTGTGTCTTTCAGAGGCGGGTATGTCCGTGCGTAGCAGCATTGTCGTCAGCATCTCGACAAGATGGCCGCAGGTGTTATTATGTAGGCGCAGATGGTGCTCCGTGACCTCTGCGGTAAGGGGGAGCCCGGACCGGGTTTCGGTCACGTAGTCTTGTGCCAAAAAATCTGCAATGTCGATGCAGTCTTGATGTGGGTGCATATAACCTACTGTTGCCGTGGCAGCCTGTTGAGGGGAGAGCATGGCATGGGTCGTAAGCAGGGCATGGGTTGTAAGTTGCTGTGCTCGGGGAGGATTCTGTCTGTCGCAAATGAGGATGGCGCTGGAGACATCGTCTCCGCTCAGTGCACGCTCTCCAGGATTGTTGCTCATAGGCTTGAGAGTTGGGATCTTGAACCGTGCACCTCCGGATGTCTGCGGTGCGGATGAGAGCACTGCAGGGAAAGTTCCTCCTAATGGTGATTGTCCCATTTCAGGCTCCCCTGTGCCGGCCTTGGGCTGCTCATGTCCTGCCCCGAGGGGAGGGTCTCTTGCAGCCCGGGACCTGGCCGAGAAGCTGGGCATGGCGCTTGTTGTGGGGTCGTGCGTTTGCTGCATAGGCGCAGCTGCTTTTGCATGCCGCCGCGCGCCAAAAAAACCTGCCGGATTTTTTTTTTGCAGATCTCCCTTGTCATGTCTCAACTGATGTTGGCCCATTCCTTCCTTGGCCGGCATGTTGGTTGGCACATGTTTACGTGGGAGCCTGGGCCTGGCGTGTGTGTTGTACTGTGTCGACTGCAGTATGTTTGGTCCCAAAACCAGAGTGGCATGGGACATGGATTCGCCTCGCAGCTGTAGGCCGCTGCTGCCAGCCTGCACGTAGCCATCAGCACGGGGCAGATGTGGCGCATGCCGAGCCAAACGCTGAAGTTGGATCAATGTGTCTCCCCCATGGGCATTTAATTGCTGTCGAGCCTCAGGTGCTTTTGCGCATTTCTGCAGCTTTTCGCGATCGTCCGAATTTATTTGCTTATTGTTGGCTGGTCTTGGGTTCATCGCAAGCTTGGCCTGCTCGTGTCCCGCCCCAAAGGGAAGGTCTAGTGCAGGCCCGTGCATGTGCGTGGTCCTGTGCTTGAGCAGCTGTCGAGCCTCAGGTGCATGTGTGCGTGCCTGCAGCTTTCCGCGATCGTCCAAAATTATTTGCTGGTTGTTGGCTGGTGTTGGGTCCATCGCAAGCTTGGCCTGCTCGTGTCCCGCCCCGAAGGGAAGGTCTCGTGCCTGCCTGTGCATATGCGGGGTCCCGAGCTTAGCCGGACTTGTCGGCTGCAAAGTGCATTGAACTGCAGCAGGCGTACCTGCAGCAGGCGTAGATCCGCCTCCCAGCTGCAGGCTGCTGCTGCCGGCTTGCTCGTTGCCTTTCTTGATGGAACAATGTGGTGCCTGGTGGGCCCTGCGCTCCTGTTGTGCTTCTCCAATTGTGGTGGGTGCACCTGGCTGCGGTGTAGGCACAGCGTGATGGGTCGTAGAGCTCAAAGGCGATGGCGATGGAGGTCTGCCGGGGATCAGGCTGGTGCATGTTGTGCAGCTGATTCCGACCGATCCCTCTGCCGTCGTTGTGGCGCCGGGTTGGTTTTGCTTGAGCTGGGGGGTCATGCACCCATTTGCATAGGTTTGTGTCCGTGGTAGTTGATGGAACGCCTGTGGCGCCGGCGGCCGGTGGCCGGGTCGTTGTTGCGCCGCGTTCCTGGAAAGCATCTCGTGCTGAATGTTAGGATAGGATCCCAAAGGCTTGCCAAGCCCCGTGTTAGAAGAGTTATCTGTTTCAGAGCTGGACGAGTATTCTCGTGCGAACATCGAAAGTGCAAAAAGATGGTTTTCCTGGCCGCGATTCGTGAGAAATCGTTGCGCAGGGTCGCCCTTCCTTGGGATGCACACGTGATGTCCGCCAGTTCAGGTGAAATACGGCAGCCGTTTACCGAGTCGCTGGGCGAATCGGCTTATGCGAGAACGTTTTTTAATCGAACTGCATTTTTGCGCGGGAAACTCCTCCCTACTCCTAGATACGGGACTCATCAAAACTCCTCCAATTACGAGGGGGGAAATCGGAGACACCGACACCGCTAGGACCACTCACCTGGCCCAACGACGCTCATACCGGGTTTGCGGTAGTTGCCATAAGCCGGATGCCAGACTGAAGTGCACATGTCTCTCTGTATACTACTGTGACACAAAATGCCAGCGAGAAGACCTGCCGGTTCACAGGAAAAGATGTACAGACATGATCCTTAAAGAAATCACCCTCATCCAACGACAAATTCAAAAACATAAAGCTGACCACGGACAGTTCACCATAGAGGTAGCAAGACTGGAACTAGTACACATAGAGACACATGTCAAACTCGGAGATCTCCTCCGTACTTCGGGGCGAGGCACCAACCAGCAAGGTTCGAAAGAACACTATTTCCAGGCCCTCAAAGATATAACCAGGCTGAAGCAACATGCTTTTCTGGTCGCAAGACCATCTCTTATGTGAAAGATGTTTATTAATAACAGAAAGTCCTAAAAACCCCAGTCACTATAGGTACCTAATATGGGTCCTCTGCTACATCCCTTATACGGGATTGGCGGTGTTCAGTTATGCGATTTCTCGTGTTCCTGTGTATACTGCGATTTCGATTCCTTGCGAATTCGTGTTCTCAACGCTTTAAAGTAGAAGTTGCTGGCAACT
>Ga0209390_10006549_pt1 | contig 15539 bp, 12 predicted proteins | sample BON01_FD_187212 | JGI IMG/M metagenome (GOLD analysis project Ga0209390, IMG submission 187212) | Freshwater microbial communities from Lake Bonney liftoff mats and glacier meltwater in Antarctica - BON-01 (SPAdes) (version 2) | ecosystem: Environmental > Aquatic > Freshwater > Ice > Glacier... | reverse complement strand
AACAGGCCGAAGTGCCAGCGACAACCATCACCGACAACCAAAACGAAGGAGAGACCTAACCCAGAAAACCGAAAAACACGCCAACCTCAGCGGCCTGAAAAACGGCCAAGGTGGTTGTCGCGCGCGGACAAGGTGGTTGACGCTCTACAGTCAGCAGGGCTTCTGCTGGCGTCATTGTCGGAAAAGTCAAAGACCGCACGATGTCGGGGTTGGTTCGTGCGGCGTCGGAAATTTTCTCCGCCGCAGCCGCGTCGACGTTGAAGTCCAAGGAGGCGCCATGTGTAGTATCGATTTCGATATGAGCCAGCAGTTCCGCGTCATCACAGTAGTTGGCCGCAGCCAGCCGGGACAACCAACCTGACAACAACTCGTCTGGCAAAGGCGCGACAGTCTTCGGGAGCGGGCGCGGCGTCACACCCCGGACTTCTCGAGCCGCCGCCCAGCGGACGCGTGACGCGACCAAACCGGCGTCCATCTGGCGATTGCGTCATCGGTGATGCATTCCTCGCCTGTGACGATGGCGTCAATGGAAAGATCCTTGACCAGAGCGAAGATGCGCGAGGTCACGCCACCGGTCAGTGCCAAGACCTGCTTGAGAGATTTGACCTTCAGGTTGGATTTCTTTTCGAGTGGCATGGCAGCAATAAGTGTCTGAATCATGTCTGAGAATTCGGCGTCGTCGCGCCAGTTTGGCAGGTGATGTTCGTCCAGCCGTCGAGCTAGCTGGATATCGCCGCGAATGGCATCTACGGCCTCGCTGACCCCGAGGCAGACCAGCGACACCTCGAGTTCATTGCTGAGATACCGAAGAACATTGAGAAAGCGGCGCTGTTCGCGATGGGTCCCGGCCAAGAGGTTGTGGACCTCGTCGATCATGATCATCCGCAAGCCAAGGTCGCGCAAGAGCGCGACGACACGGACTTCGAGGGAGGCCACATTTTGAGCGCGCGCGCTCAGTGCCGTGGCCGGTGCCCCGACGGTCGCAAGGATGTGCAGATAGAACCGCCGTTCGTCGGGAGCTGGCGGTGCTTGTAACAGCAAGAGCGGCGTTCGCGTAATTCCCGATGCTGGATCATATTCCGGTGCATATCTGCGCGACAGGTTGCGGGCTATCATCGTCTTTCCGATCCCCGACGCGCCATGCACAAGAAGGCCAGGCATACGGGTTTGCCTTGGCGCTTCGATCATATCCTGCAAACGGTCCAGAACTTGTTCAGCCCGCGGAAAGCCAATCCAGATGTCCGATTGAATGAGGGCGATCCGACCGTCTTCCTCAGTTGTCCCTGCCCTCAATTCACCATCTCTCCACCTTGAACAATGGCCGCGATGTATCACCCGTGTCGATCGGGCGCAGCCCTTCGGTTGTCGCGACAGCCGAGTTAGAGCCCTTAATTGCAGTTTTTCGTTCACGCGACCGGCGTTCAGCCTTGGTAAGTCCCCGGCTTTCAGCCTCGATCTGGCGTTGCTGTCGGATCAGCTCAGCGAGAACCAGTTCATTCGACTCCGACTTTCCAAGGGCACGTGCCTTCCTCATGGCTTCGCGGTATTCCCAGAGAGACACGGGTGGGATTTCCAGGTTTCGGTACCGAGCCTCGACGTATCGGCCGCCATCCAGTTCGACCCAGATCACCGAGAGGTCGCGAGGGTCGTAGCGAACGACCACCCTTCCATCCCCGCGCCCAATATGGCCTGCAAGGGCATCGGACCAGTACCGTATCTGGAACAGATGGATGCCATCACGCCTGACCTTGCGCAGTTCGCTTGGCAGGAAACTCACCCAAAAGGCTTCCATCTCAAAGGGGATGTCGCCCATCATCTCCGCTGAGAGCGCCTCCCATTTGGCGACGGGCGTACAGCCAAGACTTGAATGAATGCTGTTGTTGTAGCGGCAGATTTCCAACACGAACCAGCGATCGAATTCGCTTAACGTCATGGTGGCCATGCCTTCGGCATCGTAGTCGCCCTTGGCCAAGACCGAGGATTGCGTTGTTCCCGGCAACAGATGTACGGCCCCCATCATCGTACCGATCAACCGTTCGATGTGCCCTCCAAAATGAGGACTTCCCGGCGGCCTATAGACCAGATTGATCCCCCATTCCGCACATGCCGACCGAAAGGCATGCGACCGGAAATCGCGGCCGTTGTCGACGTGGATGCTGTGCGGTTTACCCTGTGCGGGCCAAGAAACACTGCACTCCAATTCCGCCAGAATCTCCGCCTTAGGGGTCACCGCCTGCGTCAGGCAAAGCGCCACTGACAGCCGAGAAGGTGCCTCGAGAGCGACGTAGTATCCGGTCACCATCCGCGTGGCGATATCGATCGCCAGAGTGACCCAAGGTCGGCCAATTGGGTGGCGATCAAAACTGTCGACAAGAATGATGTCCGCAGGCGTGTGGTCGATTTGAACGACCTCCAGTGGCTGCTTTGCTTTGTTCTCGCCTGTGACGGGCGCAAATTTCTGGCGGGCTGCCTTTGCGCCCACTCGTGCCTTGGCAACTTCGCGGGCATCCATTGCATCCAGCCTGCGCTGAACCGTCCGCCGCGTCGGGGGTTGCAAGCCCTGTTGCCAGCATGCGCTGCGGATTTCTGTCGCGACGCGCGACAGGCTCGGACGTTCACGCCGCAAGAAATAACGGCGAAGATACTCTTCGATCACCGCTTCTACCTTACCGGATATCAAAGTCGTACCAGTCGGGCGGCCCCGTTTTCGCGAAGCCAGAGCGCTGGTACGCCCACCCTCCTCGGCCAACCGCTTTATCCATCGCCAGACTGTCGCTCGGCTTACACCGAGTTCCCAAACGGCATCATTGATGCCACTTTCCAGACTGCCAGTACCTTTGAGATATGCCTGGACAAGAGGACGCAGCACGACCGCCCTGCGCACCTCTTCCGCACCAACGGCAACGGTGCCTTCGCCATCTTTGTCCATCGATATTTGCCGCACACGCCTGTGAACCCTGTCTCAGGTTTAAGGGCAAAAATATCGGAGTTAAAGGCAAAATCTCACATTTAAGGGCAAAGCACAGCCGTTGATTTCGTTGAATTTCTCATCTCACAATTAAGGGCTACGCGACAGCTCATGATCGCTCCGGCGTCCCCGATCATTCGCGCAGGACGTGCATACACCCTCGGGGCTCTTGCTCATTCAATTGCGTGCGCAGTTTTCAATTGCCTCAGCAACCTCACCTTCGGTTGCTGCAATCGCTGTGGGACGTTGCGCATTCACGGTAGAAGATGAGGGACACCCCCTCAAAAGGTGCTTTTCGTCAATCATGCGCGTGACGGTTTCCGCGAATTTGATGGGATGAGCCGTTGCAAGAACGACCGTTTCGCGGTCGGCATGCGGGCGGATGCTGGCGGCTTCAAGCGCAAGGGCGGTATGTGGATCCACAATGTGGTGCGTCTGATCAAAGACCGTTTTGATGCGCGCGAGTGTCTGACCCTGACTAACACGCTGCACATCGAAAAACGCGGCTAGGTTTTCGGCCGCGAGAGATCTGACGGACGCGGGCTTTCGTTCAGACAGCGCCTGCACCATCGTGCGAACGGCGTCCGGGGCCAGATCATGCACGAGACGTTCCAGATTTGACGCAAGCTGAATGTCGATGGCCGGCGTGTTTGTCTTGACAGTTGACGCGGGTGTCAGAGCGCCGTGATGAAACGCACCGTGGAGGCTGTCGTTCTCGTTTACGGCCATTGTCAGTCTTCCTATTGGGAACCCCATGCGGCGGGCGATCCATCCGGCGTAGATATTGCCGAAATTCCCGGTGGGCACGACGAAATCCACTTGTCTGTCTGGTGTTCCGAGGATCAGGGCCGTGCGCGCATAATAGCCGCTTTGGGCCAGGATACGCCCCCAGTTGACCGAGTTGACTGCTGTCAGCCCAAGGCGTTCGCGCAGATCCGGGCGCGCGACCAGTGATTTCACGATGCGCTGGCAATCGTCAAAGCTGCCACTGACGGGGATGGCGCGCTGCGTCGGGCCAGACAGACCCAGCATCTGCGCCTCTTGGAACGGAGACACGCCGCCATCGGGATACAGAAACAGCGAACGGACGCCCGCAACGCCCGCGAACGCAGCCATCGCCGCCCCGCCAGTATCCCCGGAGGTTGCCCCAAGGATGAACGCCGTGCGTCCTTGTTGCGTCAGGAAATGCGCCATCAGGGGGGCAAGCACCTGCATCGCCACATCCTTGAAGGCCAGCGTCGGGCCGTGAAACAGCTCCAACAGCCAGCTTTGGGGCGCGAGTTCTACCAGGGGCGTGGCGGCGGGATGGGTGAAGCCTGCGAAGGCGTGGCTCAGGATGGTATCGACCTGCCGGGGATCGAGGCATCCTGCGGCGAATTTGGCGGTGATCGCGCAGGTGATGCGGCTCAGATCTGCACCACGCAGGGCCGCCATTTCGGTGGCGTCGAACGTGGGCAGCGTTTTGGGCACGTAAAGCCCGCCATCGGGGGCCAGCCCGTCGAGGATAACAGTGGCAAAATCTGACTCGGGGGCGCCGCCGCGTGTGCTTTGATAGATCAAGGGTGCGCTCCTGTTTGCCAGTCGAGGACAACCTTTCCGGCATGTCCGGTTTGCATGGCGGCAAAGCCCTCGGCAAACGCGGCGGCGGGCAGGCGGTGGGTGATCACGCCCCGCACATCGAGGCCGTTTTCAATCATCGCCAGCATCTTGTACCACGTCTCAAAAATTTCACGACCATAGACGCCCTTGATGGTCAGGGCCTTGAACACGATGCGGCTCCAATCGAGGCGGATTTGCCGGGGGGGAATGCCAAGCATCGCGATGCGGCCGCCCATGACCATGGCCTCGACCATCTGATCGAACGCGGCGGCGTTACCCGACATCTCCAGCCCGACATCAAAACCTTGGCGCAGGTTCAAGGCGGCCGCGACCTCGGGCAGGGTTTCGCAGGTCACGTTCACCGGGCGCAGATCGCAGACCCGTGCGGCCAAGTCTAGACGATCTTGATTAACATCGGTGATGACCACATGGCGCGCGCCGACATGGCGCGCCACCGCCGCCGCCATGATCCCAATGGGACCGGCACCGGTAATCAGAACATCCTCGCCCACCAGATCGAAGCTGAGCGCGGTGTGCACGGCATTGCCTAGCGGGTCGAGGATCGCGCCAATTTCGTCATCGACAGCATCGGGAAGCGGCACAACATTGAACGCGGGAAGGCTCAGGAATTCACAAAACGCGCCGGGAACATTCACGCCGATGCCGCGGGTCTCCGGGTCGAGGTGGAATTTTCCTGACCGGGATTGCCGCGAGCGGTGCGCGATCAGATGGCCCTCGCCTGACACCCTGTCACCGACGGCAAGGCCCGATACATCGCGGCCCAGAGCCACGATCTCCCCGGCAAATTCATGCCCGACAACCATCGGCGCGGGCACGGTGCGTGCGGCCCAGTCATCCCACATCCAGATATGCAAGTCGGTGCCGCAGATGCCGGTCTTGTGGATCCGGATCAGCACTTCATCAGGGCCGATCTGCGGGATTGGCACATCGAAGAGGATCAGGCCGGGGGCGGCGGTTGGTTTGATCAAGGCGCGCATGGTTGAGGGCATGTCAGAGCGTTCCGGTCTCGTGAGCGGCGGCAACGAAAGCGGCGGCTGCGTGGTCAAGATCATCGGGCGACAGGGCGGCGGACATCTGAGTGCGGATCCGCGCGGCATCTTGCGGCACTACCGGGTAGGAGAACGCCACCGCATGGACCCCGCGACGGGCGAGTGATGCGGCCATCGCCTGCGCCTGCGCCGCCCCGCCGATATGCACCGGAACGATGGGGTGGCTGCCGGGGCCGATTGCAAAGCCTGCCTCCGTCAGGGCCTTGCGCCAAGTGGCGGTGCGGCAGTTCAGCGTGGCGCGCAGGCCGTTCCCCGCCTCAATCAGATCAAGGGCGCAGAGCGCTGCGGCGGCGATCGCGGGGGGCAGAGAGTTGGAAAAGAGATAGGGCCGCGCGCGTTGGCGCAACAGCGCAATCACCGGCCCCGCGCCCGCGATATAGCCGCCCATGGCCCCGCCAAGCGCCTTGCCGAGTGTGCCTGTCAACAGATCGACGGTGCAGCCAAACTGCGCCGGGGTGCCGCGCCCTTGCGGGCCGACGAAGCCGGTGGCGTGGCAATCATCCACCATGACCGAGGCGTCATATTGCGCCGCCAACGCCGTAATCTCAGGCAGGGGCGCGAAAGTGCCGTCCATGGAAAACACGCCATCGGTGGCGATCAGGATGCTGCGCGAGCCCTGCGCGCGAGCTTGTTTGAGCGCGTCTTCCAGTGCGTCCATGTCGCGGTTGGCATAGCGATAGCGGCGCGCCCGGCATAGCCGAATCCCGTCGATGATCGACGCGTGGTTGAGGGCGTCGGAAATCACCGCATCCTCGGCGCCCAGAAGCGGCGCGAACAGGCCGCCATTGGCGTCGAAGCAGGCCGCGAACAAGATCGCATCTTCGCATCCCAGATAGGCGGCCAGTCGCGCCTCCAGTTGCTGATGCAGGTCTTGTGTGCCGCAGATGAACCGGACCGACGCCATGCCGAACCCATGGCTGTCCAGTGCGCCATGGGCCGCCGCGATCAGCGCCGGATGATCTGCAAGGCCAAGGTAATTGTTGGCGCACAGGTTGATCATGGATTGCCCGCTGACGGTGATCCGCGCGCGTTGTGGTGAGGTAATGGCGACTTCCGATTTCATCAGCCCGGCGGCTGCGATCTCGGCCAAAGCGGTGGTGCAACGGGCGATAAGATCAGTCATGGGCGGTCTCATTCTGGGGGGCTTCGCGTTGGTGCGTCGCCCAAGCGATGAATTCACCGAGGGAGGTATTGAACGCTTTGGGATCATTGAAGAACGGCGCGTGTTTGCCGCCGGGAATGTCATGGGGCCGCCCCGTCCAGATGTTGCCATAAGGCAGTTTGCGGATATAGGCGTGATCAAGGAATGGATCGTCAGAGCCGTTCAGAATCGCCAGCGGCACAGTGCCCGCGCGCAGCATCCGCATCTGTCGCGGCCAATCGACGACGCCCAGTTTGGTGATCATGTAAAACCGGGTGCGCCCGTCGGTTCGGTTGATGTTCTTGTGCATGAAGGCGCTCGCAGACGACAAAGGGGCGGTGGCCGAATTGGCATAGGCGCGTTGCTCGGCGGCGGTGAAATACTGCTTTCCCGCCAGCACCAGGTGGCTGGAGGCGTCGTAGCCGCGGGCAAAGTCCTCGGGCACGATGTTGAGCGGCGCGGTCCCGGTCAGGCATAGGCCTGCGAAGCCATCGGGGTTGCGCGCCGTCAATTCCAGCGCGACATAGCCGCCAAGCGACCAGCCAACCACCAGCGGGCGGTCGATGTTCAGCGCCGCCATGATATCCTCGGTCACGTCGGCATAGGCCGGCACGTTATAGGCGTTTTCGGGGTCGGCATTGTCCGATACGCCATGGCCCGGAAGATCGAGGGCGATCAGGCGGTGCCGGGCGCGCAGATCGGCAAACTGATGAAAGAACGCCTCCTTGCAGGCGGAATTTCCGTGGATCAACAGGATCGGTGGCAGATCACCTCCGGTATCGCTGACGGCCATGCGGCCATGGCGCGTTTGCACCATCCGCTCGGGCGCGGCCATCTGGACCTCGCGCGCGGCCTTGCTGTGGCGGCGGCGCAGGCGGGCGCGCAGAGCCGAGACGGTCGTCGCTACGGCTTCGCGCAGTTCCTGAATGACGCCCCAGATGCCGCCGGGGTAAAATACCATCACCGCGATGATCAGGCCGGCGATGGCAATGTTACGCCATGCGCCAAAATCAGCCATCGCCTCAGACAGCAGGATGATCACGAACGCGCCCGCCACCGGACCCCAGATCGAGCCGACGCCCCCCACCAGCAGGATCGACAGCACCATCGTCAACGTGCCGAGCCCGAAGATGTCCGGTGATGCTACGCGAACATAGGACCCATAGAGCCCGCCCGCGAACCCGGTGAACAGGCCACTGGCCGCTAGTGTCAGGGCGCGGGTGCGTGCCTCGGGCACACCGCGCGCGATGGCGGCGTATTTCGCGTCGCGCAGGGCCACAATGGCGCGACCCCATTTCGACCGCACGGTCAGGTGTAAAAACGTGCAGGCGCTGATCAGCAGAGCAAGGGCTACATAATAATACCCGATCCGCCCATCGCTGTTGAGCCGGTAGCCCGCGATCGACAGCGGTGGCAGCGTCACCATGCCCGAAGTGCCCCCCGTCACCCACGATTGGCTGATGATAATCTGATACACCAATTGTGAAAACGCGATGGTCACGAGGATCACATAGATCCCGTCCAGCCGGAGCACGGGAAGCGCCACGATCAAGGCCACTGCCACCGCAACTGGCCCCGCCGCCAGCACCGCCAGCCACGGATTGACCCCAAGCGTCTTGGCCAGGATGGCATAGGTGTAGATGCCCACCGCAAACAGCGCGACATGGGCAAAGTTCATCAGGCCGCCATAGCCAAGCGACAGATCCCAACTGGCCGCGACCACCGCAAAGATGAACACCAGAATGAAAAGATGCCGGATATAACTGCTGTCAAACACCCAAGGCAGCACCAGAAGGACACCAATGATCAGCAGGGTCGGAAGCAGGCCATTGGATTTGTGAAAGGGCGGGTCATAACGCATCACAACGTCCTTTGATGGTGGCTGAACAGGCCTGAAGGTTTGAAGAACAAGACCGCGATCATCATAACGAACAGGATGGCAGGCGTCCAATAGAGGCCGACGAAGTAGTTTGAGAACGACTCGACCATGCCCACGATAAGCGCGGCATAGATCGGGCTGGTGAACCGCGCGATGCCGCCAAAGATGACGACGATCAGGGCCGTCATCAGCGGATCTGTTCCCATAGTAGGTGTCATGAAGCGGATGCCGCCGATGAAGATTCCCGCCAGCCCCGCCATGGCCGCCGAAATCCCGAAGGCCAACGCGTAGAGGCGCGGCACATCAAGGCCCATCAACTCGGCCGCCTCGCGGTTTTGCGAGACTGCGCGCATCGACCGGCCGGTCCGGGTCCGGCCCAGAAACCACCCAAGGCTTGCCAGAATTACGATCACGCATCCGATCAGGACAAGGTCGTTGAGCGGGAAGTTGAGGAAGCCCAGATCAATCTGCCCCTCTGCGATCAGGCCCAACTGCTTGGATCGGGGCCCCCAGATCAGGTTGATCACGTTTTCAATTATCGCGGCCCCGGCCAGCGTCGTGATGACGGAGGCGATGACGATATCGTGGCGGCGTTCAAACGGGCGCACTAGGGCCAAATGGAACAGGATGCCGAACACGAACATAGCCGCCGTTGCCCCGGCCACGCCGACGACAAGTCCCAAGCCCGCCGCCTGCGCATCCACCAGTTGCCAGCCGATATAGGCCCCCAGCGCAATGAACGCGCCATGGGCGAAGTTGAAGATGCCAAGCGTCGTCCAGATCGCCGCCAGCCCCGCCGCCATCAGCGCGTAAAGCGCCCCCAGCACAAGGCCACCCGCCGCCACAGACAAGAAGGTGTCGAGCGACATGATCATGTCAGCGCCTCCCCGAACAGCAGCGCCATCAGCGCGTCATGGCCGGGAATATCGGCGTGCTCGAGGCTTTGGGCGATGCGCCCGTGATCGAACAGATGCAGGCGGTCGATCAGCCGCGTCAGAAAGCCCACATCTTGGTCAATGATGATCATTGGCACGCCCATCTCTTTGATTTTTCGAATGGAGTGTTCCAGCTCAAGCCTGAGTTTGGGGGACAGGCCCAATGTCGGCTCATCCAAGATCAACAGTTTAGGGGCCGCCAGAAGGCCCGCCGCGATCGACACCATCTGCCGCTCACCGCCCGACAGATACCGGATCTTGGAGGCGCGCCGCTCGCCCAACCGGGGAAACAGCAGGTCGATCTCAGCCAGACCGGGGCCTGCGCTGTCGGGGCGTCCGTGGGCCGCCAGCGGTGCGATGGACAGCACCTCGGCCACGGTCATTTCCGGGAAAATCAGATTGCCCTGCGGCACATGGATCAAGCCCGCGCGCGCCACGGCCTTGGGGTCCATCCGGCGTCGCGTTATGGCGGCATAGTTGAAATTGCGGAACCTGCGGCTGCCGCGCGCGGCCTCGCGGTTCATCCGAACACCCTCAAGGATCATGTCGCCCGACCACGGCTCCAGCACGCCGCTGATGGTTTTCATCAAGGTTGTTTTGCCGTGGCCGTTGGGCCCGAAAATGCCAACTGTCTGGCCGCGTTCCACGACCAGATCGACATTCTGAAAGATCTGGATCGGATCATAGCCGCCGCTGAGGCCGCGCAGTTCCAAAAGCGGTGCAGTCATTGCGATACCCCCAGATAGGCGTCCATCACCTGACGGTCGCGGACCACAGCGGCGGGCGCTCCTTGGGCGATGACCTGCCCCTGATCGAGCACCATCAGGCGGTCAGATACGCTGGTCAGAAGTTCCAGAACGTGCTCGATCAGCACGATCGCCAGCCCCATATCTTGCAGCTGCAAAATCAGCGCGCGCATCTTGTCGATTTCGGGCGGGGTCAGGCTGGAGGCGGGCTCGTCGAGCAAGACAACTTTGGGATCAAGCGCCATGGCACCTGCCAGCATCACCAGTTTGCGCAGGAAGACCGGCAGCGCATCGGCGCGCCAATTGTGCATCGTGGCGGGAAATCCCACGACATCAAGGGCCTGTTCAGCAAGGTGGATGTTGCGTGCGGCACTGCCGCCGCGGCGGGTCTGCTCGACGGCGACAAGGACGTTGTCGATGGCCGAGAGGGCGGCGAAGACAGTTTCGCGCTGAAACGTGCGCGCCACCCCGAGGCTCGCCAGGTTGTGGGCGGGCAGATCCTGCACTTCGCGTCCTTCAAACAGGACGGTGCCGCTGTCGGGGCCAAAGGGAATGCCGGTGATCGCGTTAAATAGCGTGCTCTTGCCGCTGCCGTTCGGTCCGGCAATTCCGAGGATCTCGCCGCGTCGCACCGTCAGGCTGACATCGGACACTGCGCGCAGCGCCCCGAAGGATTTGCTGATCCCTGAAACAGTGAGTACGGCATCAAGGCGGGGGGGGGCGGGGTAGGACATCGGGGCGCGACCCTTCATTCGGGGAAAGAGCCGATGCCCCTGAGAACAGGGACACCGGCGGGGTTCGTCGGGTCGATCAGCGCGTCATCCAGGGCGGCAGAAGAAAGTCGCCATTGGCATAGATGCCGGGCTCGATAAGCACGCGGGCACCACCCGATTGCAGTTGCCAGAACGACACCGGGATATGATCGTTGCTTTGCAGCGCGACATGGGTTTCGGGATCGAACACCAGGTTCCCGGCAACGGTCGGGCGTTCGATTTCGCCCACGGCGGCGGCGATGGCACGGCGGTCTGTCGGGTCGCCCACTTGCGCCAATGCCTCAAAGTAAAGGTTCGTCATCTCATAGAGTCCGACGCCGTAGACGCCTGATTCCATGCCAAAGCGTGCCTCGTAGGCGTCCATCAACTCCTGACCACGCGGCCAGCCTTCGCTGTCGAGCGGCGCGTTGATGAGATTGTAGAGCACACCGACCGAGTTTTCGCCGGTCAGCGTGACGAACTCGGGCACGGAAGGGGCGTATTGCAGGAACACCAGCGAATTGGTCGGGGCCTCCAAGAACTGATTGAGAAACAGCGCCGAGTTGCCCGGCAGGTAATCGGTGTTGACCACCAGATCGGGCTGCGCTTCACGGACCCGCGCCAGGATCGCACGCCAATCCCCGACCTCACCAAAAGGCACCAGCTCATCGACGACGATCGACCATCCCCCCGCCTCAAACGCGGATTTCATCCCTTCGGAGATTGTTCGTGAATAGGCGTTATCCGATGAGATGATCGCTACGCTGCGGTCGCGCAGGGTGATCTCTCCGCGCGCGGCCAGGGCTTCGACGGCGGGCATCACGTCGGTCTCGTAGCCCGCGAACGAGGCGGTATAGGACCAGCAGCACCAATAATTCTCGATGTCCTGCGTGGTGATCGCCGCGAAGGACGAGGACGGTCCGGCTGCGATATAGGGCATGCCCGCCTCGGCCATCAGATCGACTTCGAACATCGACAAGCTGGCATAGCCAGTCAGGATGACCTCGATCCCATCAGTGCCGATCAGGCGTTCGGCGGCACTTGCGACATTGGCGGCGGATTGATCCCGCACATCGGCCACCACCAACTCAAAGTTGTAGCCTGCGACGCCGCCATTGGCGTTCGCCTCGTCGATGGCCCATTCGACCCCGCGCACGAATTCTTCGCCGTCGGCCGCGGCAGGGCCGGTCAGGGGCGCAAGAAGCCCGATGCGAACGGTCTCGGCAAACGCGCTGCCTGCCGTCGCCAGAATGGTGGTGGAGGCCAGTACGGCCAAAAGGTTCCTCATGGTATCATCTCCCGTTGGTGGCAAAAATCACACGCCTACGGGACCACACCAAGGCCCTGTGCGGGAACTAGAAGATGTGATAGTTTCAGGGGGAGCGTTCATAAAACACCGTTGGACGACCCAAGAAGGGTATATGAGTTAGAAATTGCTGGAGGGAATTGGTGGTCGATCACGGCATTCACGAAAACCCGTTTGAGGGGGTGACGTCCTTGGATCGCGTCTGTGATGTCCTACAAGGGATTGCAGAGGACCGCTCCTTGCAGTTCTTTTCTTACCTGCATTTGCGCGGCAACGGAAAAACCGACAGATTCATCGCCAATTATCCGCTTGAATGGCGCAAGCGGTATGAAGACAAACTCTACATCCATTATGATCCGGTGGTGGCAGTTGGGCAGCAATCGCGGTTGCCGTTCTTTTGGGACAACAGCACATTCATCCGCCCCTACCGGAAAGCCCAACAGCGGGTTTTCTATGAGGCGGGAGATTTTGGCATCAATTACGGCTATTCGATTCCGATCTCGGGACGCAGTGGTGATCTTGGTTTGTTTTCTATGGTAGTGCGCAATGAACGCGATCTGATTTCAGCGATCCGCAGTTCGGGGCATGTGATCTATCTTTTGGGTATGCAATTGCACGACCACGTCTCGTCGTTGGGCGGGGGTGGTGAGGCGCAATTGGAGGGTATTGTGCTGAGTTCGCGTGAGTTGGAATGCCTGAAGTGGACGGCAGATGGTTGCACCACAGAAGACATTGCAGAGCGGATGTCGATTTCAGCCGCGACTGTGAATTACCATTTCAGCAAAATCGTGCCAAAGTTTAAAGCAATGAATCGGCATCACGCGACAATCAAGGCGGTGAAGCTTGGTTTGGTTTGACTGAACTTTAATGATGCAATCACCTTTTTTATGGATCGCCGAGGGGATATCGGGCACCTCTAAAAATTGCCCTGACCTTGGCCGTGCGATATGATCGACACGTAAACCGGCACAGGGGATGCAACGATGGTACAGATGGGTTTTTTCGATCTTTCAGACCGTTACGCGAGCCTGGACGCGAAGAAAGACCCGCTGGTCGAGATCGACGCCGTCGTGTCGTGGGATGAGTTTCGCCCGGCTCTTGAGCGGGTCTGGCGCAAGCCGGATGCGGATCGCAAGTCCCGGGCCGGGCGCAAGCCGATAGACGCAGTGCTGATGTTCAAGACGCTGGTCTTGAGCGCGCTTTACAATCTTTCCGACGACCAGATCGAGTATCAAATCCGCGACCGGCTGTCGTTCATGCGGTTTCTGGGGCTGGGCCTTGGAGACCGGGTGCTCGATGCCAAGACGGTGTGGCTTTATCGAGACGCGCTTGCGCAGGCAGGCAAGGTGGAGGAATTGTTCGGGCTGTTTGACGGGCATCTGGCACGGCAGGGCTATATCACCCGGGGCGGGCAGATCCTGGATGCCTCCATCGTGCCGGTACCGCGCAATCATAACACGCGCGACGAGAATGCGGCCATCAAGAAGGGCGAGGTGCCCGAGGATTGGGAAAACAAGCCCGCCAAGCGATGCCTGAAAGACCTGGACGCGCGCTGGACGAAGAAGCACGGCAAGAGCCATTACGGCTACAAAAACCACGTGAATGTGGACCGAATGCACAAGCTGGTGCGGCGCTACCACGTCAGCGACGCCGCCCAGGATGATAGCCAGGCAGTGGATCGCCTGCTGATGCGAGGCAACACCGGGTCCGGCGTATGGGCGGATGCGGCCTACCGGTCCGAGGAAATGGAGGCAAAGCTGCACGCTCGGAACCTGAAAAGCCACATCCACCGTAAGGGGAAGCGCCCCTCTCGTGCATGCAAGAGCATGCACTGCCGGGCAGTGGGCAAGCCGCTGACTGAACAAGCCAAGGGCAGTAACGGGACCAAATCCACCGTGAGGGTAAGGGTCGAGCACATCTTCGGCGCGCAGAGCAACGACATGGGCGGCACACTGGTGCGCACGATCGGCCTTGTGCGGGCCAAGGCCAAGATCGGGATGAAGAACCTCGCCTACAACATGCGCCGCCTCGGCCAACTGGGTCGCATCAACCCGCACCCAGCCTGAAAAACGGTCGACCACAGACGCAGATCGCCCTGCGCATCGCGAAAAACGGCCCTGAACCGAAGGTCCGCGAAACGAAATGGGCAGCACATCATCAAACCCAAGGCAACAATCGGTCAGCTGAAGGTCGCTGACGCGCTTCGGGCGGAATCTGCTATGCCGTTGCCGCGAAAACAGTCAAAAATCGAGGTGCCCTACTGCCACACGTTTTCGCTTTGTTACCAAGAGCTTCTCGTCCTCTTGCTTCCGCAGCGCTTCCGGGCAATGTGGCAACGCAAAAAGCGCCCCGAGGGGCGCTATGCAAGTAACGGATAATGCGTAGTAATTTGGTTGCGGGAGTTGGATTTGAACCAACGACCTTCAGGTTATGAGCCGTAAATGGGCCATGGTGCGAAAGCGTTTCTTATCAATGGCTAAAGAGTTAAGGTTTTGATATATAAACTCATTACTCCAATCTTGGTCGTGTTTCGCTGGGTTTCGGTGCTTCCCAAAGTGCTTAAAACCGTATTCGCGTGTTGACCAGACGTTGACAAGAGCAGTGGCGATGACATCCGGTAGATAATTGTCCAGCGCCGCAGCATGATCAGGTACGTGCGAACTTTGGGTCGGTCTCGGTGGCAAGCGGTCTTTCAAGGCAGCTCGAAAAGATGATCCTTTGGGCGCGCGCTATGCGCTTCCAACAGTAAACTTATACTTGGCAGCTTCACCTCTGTACCCGGCCATGTTCAGGTCGTTGACTGCCAAACCAAATGCGTTTGCGTAGGTTTCTCCGTGAGCAAGCGCGCGATAGAAGGCTTTTGTGAACCTGATGGCGGCATCATCGCCAATGGAAACATCGCAGCCAACAATGGCCTTCAAATGCTTTGCCGCCCCCTTCGCGACGCTGTCAGAGAAGCAAGCATTCAGGACGACGCACTCGACCCCCCTCATGTAGGATAAGAACTCAGCAAAGTCGTCGGCCTCCAGGTTCTGAGCTGTCCCTTGATCGTTCTCAAAGCAGAGGCTTCCGGGGGAGCCATGGCCGCTGAAGTGCAGAACCTTTGGTTTTGCGTTCAAGACGGATCCTTGGATGTCCTTTAT
>Ga0209390_10006545_pt1 | contig 15543 bp, 16 predicted proteins | sample BON01_FD_187212 | JGI IMG/M metagenome (GOLD analysis project Ga0209390, IMG submission 187212) | Freshwater microbial communities from Lake Bonney liftoff mats and glacier meltwater in Antarctica - BON-01 (SPAdes) (version 2) | ecosystem: Environmental > Aquatic > Freshwater > Ice > Glacier... | reverse complement strand
GGGGGGGGGGGGGGGGGCGCCCCGGCTGCCTGGTGCCCATGTTGCCACGTCACCGCGCGCGCGGAGCCATAAAGGCCCCCAGCGTCCCAGCCGCCGATGCGTCCGGAGCCGGCCCCGCGGGGGCCGTGGGCCCGGGCACGCTTGGCGGGCCGGTGCGCTGGAGGGCGCAGTAGGCTTCGTAGGGCGACGAGCCGTCGGCCACGGCCGGCGGCTCGAAGTGGACCGCCTGCGCCGGTCGCCGCAGCCCGCGCACCGTGCCTGCCGCATGCTCCGTGCGCGCGCCCTCCACCTCGACCGCGTGGCGACGCTCTTCCACCACCATGTACGAGGTGACGAATGGGGGCACCAGCAGCACCGTCTGCTTGACATTGTCGCGGAACTGCTCGATTGTGTAGGGCCCCCCGAACAGGGAGAGCGCGAAGCGCGGCGGCGCGGCGGCCACCTCTGTGAGCCCGTAGACTTCGCGGGCCATCTTGGTGAACATGCTCAAGTGGAACGGTGAGCCGAAGATGTCGCTCTCGACGAGGAAGCCCTTGGCGCAGCGCAGCGAGCAAAAGTTTCCAAACACGACAAACTTGCGCTCGTGGGTGTCGAACGAGCGCGGGAGCGGCACAGGCGGCGTGTCAAAGGGGTGGCAGCAGTGCCAGCAGGCGGACGCGGTGGGCGCGCTCCACTGCTCGCCGCCCCGGCCGTTGGTCAGGTGCGAGTGGTAGATGCACAACGAGTTGGCACGGTGCGCGATCGACGAGCTGCAGCAAATTTTCCGGCTCATGGCCTGGTCGGCATCGTTCCACAGTAACGCGCGGCCGTAGGGGGACTTGCGGATGGTGCTCGTCTCTGGCAGGGGCACCTTGGCGGCGTTCCGCGGTGGCGGTTGCATCCCAATCAGCGCCTCGTTGGAAGACATGGGCGCGGGCGGGAGTCGCGGGGTCCGGTGCACACGCACGCGGCGGACGTCAGGGGGGGAGGGGGGGCGAAATCTGACTGGCTCGGTGCAGCGGCGCCTCGGGGCCCCCCCGGCGGCGGCTTGCGTCAAGTGGCCGCGGACGGCCCGTGTTGGGCACGTCCTCGAGTTTGCATGTGCCACAGGGGCACATCTTGAAAGTCCAAAACTCGCTGGTGATGAGCGTCGGGCCGCGCATCGCGAGCTCCTGTGCAAACGTCTTCTTTGGGAACCCGCCGCTGAACATGCCGCCGCCGAGGGCGACGATGCGTTTCAACTCGGCGGGGGGCGTGGCGCACTCGGCGATGGAGGCCTTGGCGGCGGCGCGGTGGCGCCGGTGGTCGACCGCCCGCGTCCCCCAGATCGTGTCGGCCAGGCGCGCAAGCGCGCGCATCCGCGTGCGCGGATGCGCGCTCCGCGCCACCTGTGCACGGCCCGCATCGGGTTGAGGAGGCGAGATAGGAGGATATCGACACACCCGAGGGTGGCCTTGAGGTGGGTGCGGAAGCTGGCGAGGCTGGCGGTCTTCTTGCGGCCCCGGTCATCGGGCTTGCGGTAGGCCTCGTACTCCGGGTCCGTGGCGCGAGCTTGTGCCTCCCGTGTCACGCCCTCCGTTTTCCCAGACTTCTTGTCCCACTTGGCCCTGTGCACCGAGAAGAAGGCGCGCTCGTTTGTGGCCAGGTACGTGGCCAGTGTGGCCGGGTCTGGGCACCTGGACATGGGCACGGTCGCGGTCTGCACTGGAACCCAAACGCCAGGGTCGATTGCCACGAGCTCGACCTCGGCGCTGCCAGTGGGCACCTTGAGGTCGTGGCGCCCCTCCTTGTCGAGGTAGATGCCACTGGCGGCGGTGGTCGCGTCGACCCGGGCGGTGGAACCCCTTGGAGGTGAAGGCGTCGATGTTGGGGGTCTTGACGTGGGTCACGCTCGCAGAGGTGACGCAGAGCGTGACGCCATTGGTGCGGATACTCACCGGGCTCCACATCGCTGCATTCTTCTTGCCCTTGAACTTGCGCACGTCCACGATCTGGGCAAAGATCGTCGCCTCGAGATTGTGGTGCAGGGCGAGTGCCTCCTTCGCCACATCCAGCTCCGCATGCTGCCAGCGTACCTCGAGGGGCTGCCATGGCGGGATGTTACAGCCGCCGCAGTTGGAATCCAGGTACCTTTGCCTTTTTGCGGTGTGTATCGTAGCGATCGCGAGCCTTCTCCACGACCGCCTTCAATCGGCGCCCCTTGTCGAAGCACACGCGGATGGGCTCCATCGCAACGCCCAAGCCGACGTCGGCTTCTTCGTACCGCCCCCCCCCCCCCCCTGGAGTGCCCCGTCAGCCTCGGCGAGCGTTTCCATCTCTTTGGGGGAGCAAATCGGTGAAGAATGCACAGGGCGCGGTCCCCTGAAACTCCACCGAGCGCGACTGTAGGCGCTGCACGGGTAGGAGCGAGAATGCCTCGGGCACCTTGACATCGGCCGCGTAAACGCCTCACACAAAAAAACGCCTCGCCCCCAAAGTTCAGCGTGCCAACTTCTCCAGGTGGTCCGGCAGCCCGCGCCGCCCGACCCCCCCTCCGGGGGGGGGGGCGCCCGGCCGGTTGGCCCGGTTGATGAACCCGCAGCCCAAGACCCGCGGGTTGCCCCCTGCCCTGGTTTACCCGGGTCGCATGCACCCGAACCCGGCGCACGCACCTGCGCCCCCGGCCGCCCAGACGCACACGCCCGCACTTCTGGCCGCGCAGGGCTTTTTTTTGTGGCTCGGGGGGTAGCAACTGCCCATGGGCACTCGTGTATCGTTGCCTGGGGCCCTGCTCATCGGGGCCATCGTGGTCACTGTGGTGGGATTGTTGCTGTGGTTGCAAGCGTCGCGCATGGGCGCGACCAAAGACGTGGCGCCGGACCCGTCGCCGGGTGCCATGGGCGTGTTTGCCACGGCGTGGCTGCAGTGCCAGGAGTTTGCGACGCCCGGGCCCGATTCGCTCGTGGACCAGGACGTGGGCACGCTCACGGTGGCAGAGGCCGGGTACCGAGCGGCGTGGCTGCAGTGCCGAGCGGATCAGTCCTAGGGTTAACCCAGCAGGCATGGAGAGGTTCACCCCCGTGGGTTCCGGGGCGAGGGCGTTCGCCCCCTTGGCCATAAATTCACCCGCCCGGGGATAGGCCGGTGGAGCGCGCGAGCGATGGACACTTCGACCTGGGGTCCCAAGCTCTGGGACTGCCTCTTCCACTGCGCACGCAACCCCGACCCCGCCGAGGCACGCGCGGTGCTTCGCCTGGTGCGCGAGCTGATCCCATGCGCGCTCTGCCGCGCCTCTTACCGCCACTGGCACCACACCTACCCCCTGGGCGAAGGCGACGCCGTGGAGTTGCTGTGGTACATCCACGACCTCGTGAATGGCAAGCTAGGCAAACCGCGCATGCCCCTCTCGAAGCTGCTCGCGCGCCTCGCCACATTCGGGTGTGGCGTCTCGCCCTTTGACGTCCTAAACACGCTGCTCATCCTGGCCAGGCACCTGCCCGAGTCGGAGGAGTCGGCTGTCGCCCTCTACCACCTGATACCGCTCTTTGCCAAGATTAGCTGGCTGGTGAGCCTCCGGCCACGCCCGATGCCGGGAGAGCCGGTTGGGGTCACCTCGGCGGCGCTCTTCGGCCACCTCGTGCTCTGCAAGCAAGAGCTGTTGCACGAGGCGGGTCGCTCGGGGCGCGCGCTCGACTATGGGCACGAGTGGGACCTCTACGGTGGAACGCTGCCCACCCCCGTCACCCAGCCCCCCCACTACCCCCAGCGCCGCGCTCGCGGCGCCACGCCACTGGCGCGCGCCCGTCGCGGCGAGGGCGGTCGTCGCCGGGCCACGGGCGCGTGAGCCGCGCACGGGTGCCCCGGTTACCCTAGCCCCATGTGAGTGGCCCGCGGGGGAGGACCAGCGTGGGCCCGCGGGGCCCCATCGCATCCAGGTGCCACCCTTGGAGTGCGTGCAGGGCACCGGCGCGGTCGATCGTCGAATCCGCCCACAGGCACATCTGCAGTCGGTGGGTGTCGCCGTGGTCCAGGCAGATGAACAGTGAGACCTGGGACCCCGCGCCCCCGGCCTCGGACCAACCGGCGATGACAAAGGCCAATGGGTTGGTCAGCAGCACACGGGCGCTGCAGTAGGTGTATTGCACCGCCGGGTTGGAGCGCGGGTCACGCAGCCTCCAGGCCGTGGCGAGGTCGCGGGCATATGCATTGGAGAAGACGCCGTGGACCGGCGCCTGCGGCCCAACCGGGCCGCTCGGCGCCAGGCCAAGCGCGCCGAGCAAACTCAGTAGGGAAAGCTAGGCGAGGCGAGCGGGCATGTCGCGCGCTGTCCGCGGCCGGGCCACGCGGGGAACGCGGCGGCGAAATCTGAACCTCGGGCCCCATGGGGTTGGAGGCGGCGCCCCGGGCGAAGGCGTAACACACATCACCCGGTCCGTCGGTGGCCAGTGGCACGGGGCTGGCGCCGGCGCGAGAAGGGTGGGGCTGCCCCCCCCCCCTTCACACCCCGGTGCCACGGGGAGGGAGGGGCGGGTCGGTGTCGAGGTTGACCAGGTCGCCCGGCGCCCATGGAAGCGTCTCTTTTTCGAGTCAACTCGTGGCTCCGCCAGCGAGTTGACGCGCGATCCACGGATCGACCCCCCCCCCCCCGGCGCGCACGCCCTCGCACTTGCACGGGGCTGGGTGCTCCAGTTCTACCGCCCTTTCCATGGGCGCTCGCTGCGCTCGCTGCGCTCGCTGCGCTCGCTGCGCTCGCTCCGCTCGGCGCTCGGCCAGTCCTGGGGGCGCCTCTGCCCCCAGTCCGGGGTCGAGATGTGGGCGTGCGGAAGGGGGGTGCAACTGCGCGTGGGCACCGGCACCCACGGCTCGGAGCCCCTCTTGTCAGACTCCCCGACTCGGGGGGCTGGGATTGGGGTGCTGGCTCTGGGGATCCGCTCTCGGTGCAAATGGACAGTCACCTCGAGCTCTGCCTCGTTCCACGCTCGGACGACTTGAAGCCATCGCACTCCATTGTTCCCCCGGGGGTCGAGCGCGACGCCCTGCTCGCCAAGATGGGCGCCCTGTTTGGCGCCCGCGCCGGCGCGGCGCCGCGCTTCCCGGGCTCGCAGCCGATGAGCATGCGGCGCCGCGAGACGAGCCGGCTGTGCGGGGGGTACCTGGTGGCGCTGAAATCGGACGGCATACGCTTCATCCTGCTGCTCACGCAGTACATGGGCGAGCCACGTGCGGTAATGAATGACCGCCGCCTTGACGTGTATGAAGTCGAGGTCTGGGCCAACAAGTCCTTCTTCGACAACACGGCCTTCGACGGCGAGCTTGTCTGGGACCACTCCGAGCACCCGTCGCGCCTCTCGTACCTCGTGTTTGACACGGTGAGCATGCGCGGCCGCGCCTGTGGGGCGCTGCGCTACTCGGAGCGGCTGGGCATGGCGCACTCGGCCGTGCTGCGGACGGTGCCCGACGCGATGACCGGTGCCGACCTGGAGCGCTTCATGATTGACGAGGACAAGATCCTGCCGATGGGCAACCTGCATGGGATGCGCATGGCCCCCAAGCGCGTGCTGCCTGCGCAGCACGTGCTGGCCATCTGGGAGGGGCGCAGCCTGTCGCCGCACCTGAACGACGGCCTGGTGTTTACGCACGACGGGCCGCTGGGCGAGCGCGCGACGTTCAAGTGGAAGCCCGACAACACGGTCGACCTGCTGCTCCGCCTCGACGATCGGTGCGTGGAGGCCTTTGTGAACCGGGGCGCGGGGCGGGTCCGGCTGCACCACGTGCCCTTTGCCGGCGACCACCTGCGGGTGCGCGTGAGGCGGAACCACATGCTCGAGTGCACGCTGCTGGCCGCGCGCCGCGCCGGCGCCGGACGGTGGGTCGAGGCTGTGGTCGAGTGCCTGTGCACCGTCGACCCGCCTGGCGCCGGCGGCGGCGTGGAGTACACGCCCGTCAAGCACCGACCCGACAAGGGCCGTGCCAACTCGATGCACACGGTCACCGAGACGCTCTACGAAGTCGTCGAGTCGGTGAGCGTCCACGACCTGCAGCGCATCATCTGCGCGGCGTCAGACTCCCCGGAGCGGGGCCACCGGGGCGCGCCGCTGCCGCCCCCGCCGCCCCCCGTCCCCTCGCCGCCGCCCCCGCCGCCGCCCGTGCCCCCGCCCGTGCCGCGCGCCGCCCCCCGCGAGGATGTCCCAGCCTTCCGCCTCGGCGCCGTGTTTGCCAATGCGCGTGCCCTGCCCGCGGCCCCGTGACCTGGCCGCGGCGTCCGCGGCGACCGGGTTGTTGCCGTTCGTCCGCATGCGCCCCTCCGCGGGCGCCGCGGGCGCCCCCACGGGCGACCCCGCGCTGACCAGGGCCAAGCGACCGCGCTCGGCCGAGGAGGAGTTTGCGGCGCTCGGCCGCTCCTCGGGCGCCGTGGTCGGCGCCCTCTACCGCATCCCCAAGGCGGCGCTGGGCGCGCAGCTCGGGCTCCACACGCGGGCGCTGACCATGCAGCCCAAGGAGCCCTACCAAAAGGCGGGTGCCGTGGCCGCCGCGGCCGCCAGCTTCCCCGCCTACACGGAGGACGCCGAGTCGCTGTTCGTGCCGCGCTTCTACGGGCTCCGCCACTGGGGCCCCACCGCGACCGACGCGACCGACGCGGGCGTGCCGTGCGACCTGCGCTTCGCCGGGTCGCTCACCGAAGTCCAGCAGCGCGGCGTGCTCGCCTACGAGGAGCGCCTCGCCAGCGCCGCCAACCCCATGGGCGGCATCGTGGTCCTGCCGTGTGGCTACGGCAAGACGGTGTTCGCCCTCTACCTCGCGGCCCGGCTGGGCCGGCGCACGCTGGTCCTCGTGCACAAGGCCTTCCTGGTCGAGCAGTGGCAGGCGCGCGTGCGCCAGTTCCTCCCAGGCGCCTCGGTCGGCGTGGTGCAGCAAGGGCGCGTCGAGTCGGACGCCGACGTGGTGGTGGGCATGGTGCAGTCCATCGCCAAGCGCGACTACGACGAGCACGTGCTCGCCGGCTTTGGCCTCGTGGTGATTGACGAAGCGCACCACATGGCAGCGCCCGTCTTTAGACGTGCCATGCGCAAGATCCGCGCGCGGCACACCCTCGCGCTCTCGGCGACGCCCGAGCGGCGCGATGGGATGGATGACCTGCTGCGGTGGAGCCTGGGCGACTTTGTGTTCCGGGTCCAACGCGACGCCGAGCTCGTGCACGTCCAGAGCCTCGTCTACGAGGCCAGGCGGCCGGCGATCTGCCTGGGCCGCGACGGCCGACCCGTGCTCGCACGCATGCTCAACGCGCTCGCCGAGGACCCGGCCCGCAACCGCCTCATCGCGCAGCACATTGCAGACCTGGCGCGGCAAGGGCGCAAGGTGATCGTGATGAGCGACCGCGTCGCACAGCTCCACACCCTGGACCAACTGCTTGCGGACGTCGGGGGCGGCGAGGGCGAGGTCACCCGCGGATTCTACATTGGCAAGACGCCGCCGATCGAGCGCCAGGCGGCCGAGCACAAGCAGGTGCTCTTCACCACATACGCCATGAGCCGCGAGGCGCTCGACATTCCGGCCCTCGACACGCTCGTCATGGCGACCCCGGTGGAGACCGTCGAGCAGGTGGTGGGGCGCATTCTGCGCAAACACCCCGGAAAGAAGACCCCGCTCGTCCTGGACGTTGTTGACCCCTACTCGGTCTTTGACTGCATGCGCTGGAAGCGCCGCCGGTACTATGACAAGCACGGCTACGAGAGGCAGGCCGCGACCCTCGTCGGAGGCGCCGTGGCGTTCGTCTAGGCCGTCGGTGGGGCGGTGGACGGCCCGGGGGGGGGGGGGGGGGGGGGGGGGGGGGGGGGGGGGGGGGGGGGGGGGGGGGGGGGGGGGGGGGGGGGGGGGGGGGGCAGGTTGGGGGTCGGAGTGGAACGCCCCAGACGCGCGCTGGCGCAAGCAACCTGCAACAAAGGGGCGACAGGCCTGGACCGGGGTGCACCGGCGCGCTTGCAGGTCGCCCAGTGGCATGACAGCTGCGAGTGTTGGCAGCAGGCACTCGGGCGTTGCAGCTCGCGCCCCGGGTCGCCGGTTGGGTCCGTCGTCTCGGTCGGCGCCGCGGTTGCTCGTCTCCCTTGATCGACTGCCACGCCACCGTACGAGTAGCACTCCTCTTGCCGACGGATGGACTCCAACTGCACCGACCCGGAAGCGACTACTGCGGCGCGAGGCTGATGCGGCGGTGGTTGGCCGTGGGGTCGTCGTCCGACCATCGACGCTCCCGGGTTCGGACCGTCTCGATTAAAATAGTGCGGCATTTCAAAGCGCCTCCTCACCGTCATCATGGACAACCAACATGCTGTGGCCATGATTGGCACAGTTGGTACGGTCGCGATGTCAAGCTGGCCTTTTGTGGGAACCTTCTTCGGCAGGGCTGGGACCGAGGGCTGGGGCCAAGGGCCGGAGGCCATGACACGCGACCAGCTGCTGCGAGAATGTGAATATACGCGTGCAGGACTGAACCGTACAAATGCATTGCAGGAACAGCTTGAAAATCAATTGAATCAAAAATTAGCGAGGAAAGTGGCACAAGAATGCAGCAAAGTTGAAAATATAAAAGATTCCATCGTAGCTACCGTCCATACCATCGCCGTCAACGCCACATCGGACGACGTAATAGGTTGGTTAAACAACCGTGCCGTGCGACTGTTGACGACTTCGAATTCTCAAACACAATCAATGATCACACCCAAAACTCGACAGCGTCCGCACTGTTGGTGTCGGCACCCGAATACACGAATAATACGACATAGAGTCAATTGAAGGACCAGTTGGTGAAGGCATTTGTTACAATTCAATCGATAGACCCGTCAGGAGATGTCATGGCAGTTCTAGCTCTAATCTTTGTATGCCTCGTTGCTGCTCGATCAGAAATTGTGTACCGGAGGGCCAATTCTTCAGCTGACGATCGAGCCGCACATCTCACCAAGTTGGTTGAAAGGATGTTGGCCAACAATTTCAAAAAACTTGGGGCCCAACAAAAAAAGAATAGTGCAGTAGTCCGGTTGACCTTGCAACAAATAGGCGCAGTTCAAAAGAGCCAACAGCTTCATAATTCGAACCTTGTGGCAAAGAACGAAGAAATGATGGGCATCTTTCATGAAGCTTCAGCGGACTTCGTTGCAAACTTGAACGCACTTGTTGATGATTCGAGAAGAATGGATCCCGATGACTGTCTCAGTTTGGCTGGGCTAATGGACCCACCCGCGCATATGAGACGGCAACGGGAATCAATCCGAGCTATGATTAGAACGTACAACGGTATGGTGCATGCGATGAATATGGCCAGCGTATCCGTAGGTGCTCATGGTGAAGGGTCACGATGAACGCGACTCTATGGCAATTGATCAGACACCAGAGAGGTCGTTCCTATGAACCCCCCCCCCTCACAGGGAGGGGGGCAATGTGGACCGACCCACACAGAAGGGGCAAGAAATGAGGGAGCCCGACACTACGAGGGGCGGCCCACACAGTGGCAATGGGCGCGCTGGCATGGAGCGACCCGCAACTCTCAGCGTTGTGCAAGTAGGAGCAGCCACTGCTCCCTTTTTTTTCTACGCAGATTCTATAGGACTGTCGTGGCCACTCCCATAAATGCTAAAGCACGTCTCACTTCCGGCCGCTGTCGTGATGGGTCTCATTCTTGTGGTATCCGAATTTGCGAAAACGTTCAAGTCACATCACCCGGTCGGGTCGAATGACCGGTTTATTGACTTTCTAAGTGGAGCGACGGATGCAGCGTTCCATGCTCAACTGGCCACCGATCACAACCACGGCGCGTGGAAACCCAGTGTGAGTTTGGTTGGCCCCCTAAAAGGCTCGAACTGGGATCTCAAAGCGGCCATGAGGAGCTTGAGGGCTTTGTTGAACTCTTTGGTGGATTCAATTGTCTCCGCCCAAGCAAGTGTTGGGTTGTCGCAACAAATGGCCGCGACAATTGGGCAGATGGTCAACCTGTCCAAAATGCAAATCACAATTGTGGTTGTATCGTGCGCCATCTGTGTGATGGTGGCTGTTACAATTGGTAGGACAGGATACGCATGGATTAAAAAAATAATAAAAACCATAAAAATTCAACTCAGCGCCGGTGCAACGTTCCAACTGGAGGCCGAGCATCGTGTTACCATAGATACTCTTCGTGAAACATTGAATGCCGTTGCTGTCAAGCTGGAGGGCGCCGAACGGGAGAGGGGTTCAGCAGAACGGGAGCTGCAGTCCGCCAAAGATAAAAATAATAAAAGTAAGGAGACCATTCTTAGTATGAGATCACGTCAGTTTGCGCAGGGGTTCAGACTGCTGCAGGCTCAGAGGCATTATCTCGAATTGCTGATTAAAACGACCGAACTCCGGAATCTACAAGCCACCTACGACGTCGAGCTCAAGGATGCAAACCGATCGATAGCTTTTATAAAGACATGTCTTGGTCAACTTACGCAGACGGATGATCGACATGTAGTGTGTTTTCATAAAGCCTTACAAGTTGAGACGGAAGCACGCAAAAACATTGAATGTCTGCGCCAATCGGTGACAGATGCCTTGAACGCAGACCAACAAAAATTTGAGTTGGCGGTTGAGCAGGTCTGTCAAGAAGCGGGCCCAGCTAACAAGCAAGTATTCCAGTTGCTGGATCAGCGCACAGCACAATTGAGCAATGAGTTGGACCGGAAAATTTCAGTTGCGCAAAATTCATGGGCGACGGCTGTGCCTGAGGCCTTCGACCCGGAGGCGTCGCGGGCGACGGCTGTGCCCTAGGCCTCCACCTCAACCGATAACGATCTGTGACGAGCTTGATCGACCTCTTCGACGTCGGGTTGGCCAGCACCAGTGCCGACCGCCACGCCGGACAAGCCAGCCAGTCCGTCACCCGGCCCACTTGCATGTGCATTCACAGCGGGGTCTGCAGACGGCCTCTACCCCTTTGCGCTTGAGCTCAACCATGTGCACCGCGGCGAGTTGGTTGCGTTGGAGCCACTGGAGTGCGTCGGCAATTGCACCCGCGACCACCCGCCGCCAATGGCATCTACCTCGACAAGGAGGGGCGCCACGACCTCAAGGTGCCGGAAGGCAGCGCCGAGGTCGAGCTCGTGGCGATCGACCCCCCTCTGGGGCGTGCTGGTTCCTGTGCAGGCCGCGACGGTGCCCCCGTCCACGTGCCAAGACCCAGGCACATTGGCCACGTACCTGGCCACACACGAGCGCGCCTTCTTCTCGGCCGCCAAGGCCAGGTGGAGCAAAGCGTCTGCGCGAACGGGAGGGGCGGCGCGGGGGGCACACGCACGCGCCACGGACGCAGAGTACACGGCCCATTGCGAGGCCGACGGCCGGGGCCGCAAGAAGACCGCCAACCTCGCCAGCTTCCGCACCTACCTTGCCGCCACGCTCGGGCGTGCCAATCTCCTCTTGCCGCGCCTCCTCTACCCGATGCAGGCTGTGCACCGGTGGCGCGATGCGCGCACGCGAATGCGCGCGCTTGCGCGCCTGGCCGACAAGATCTGGGCGACACGGGCGGTCGACAACCGGCGCCACCGCGCCGCCACCAAGGCCTCCATTGCCGAGTGCGTCGCGCCCCCCGCCAAGTTGAAACGAATCATCGTCCTCGGCGACGGCATGTTCAGCAGCGGGTTGCCTCAAAGACGTTTGCACGGGAGCTCGCGATGCGCGGCCCGACGCCCATTGTCAGCGGGTTCTATACTTCAAAGATGTGCCCCTGTGGCACGTGCGAACTCGAGGGCGCCACACGGGCCGTCCGCAGCCACTGGGTGTGTATAACCCTATCCGGGTGGATCGTAGCGCGACGGTGTGACCCGCACAACATGCTCCATCCGTGAAACGGGCGCTTGCCGGCCGATTCAACCCGGATGCGGTGCCAGCGGCTGCGACACTCGCGCCACCCCCGGTGCCAGCGCCGACCGGGCCAGCAGCAACCCGATCCCGAACCCGAACCCCAACGGGCGCACTCCGCCCGCGCGCGAAGCCGCCGTTCGCGGCACACGCCCGCATCAACTCGCGCACCGACCCGCAGCCCTCGATGCATCGCACCCGCAGGGTGCCGCGGGGGCCGGTGCGGTGGGCCGCCGCGTCGAGCTGGCCGGGCGGCGCCGAACCCAGCCGACGCCGACCGAGACTAGGCCAAGCAGCACGCCGGCGCCCATCAGGGACGGGACAAGCCCGAGCCACCGGCCGGCCAGCCTCCCGTCGCGCCTGCCCCCGCGGCCCCCTGGGCTGCCCTCCGAGTTGCCCCCCGGCCAGGGCCAGCACACAAGCGGCGCACGAGGCCCCACGGCCCCGTCCGCCGGGAAGGCGCCGTGGGCCCGGTTGTGCGGATGGACGACCCGGAGCGCCAGCAGGGCCGTGAGCGTCGCCGATAGGAGCACTCCAAACTCGCACGCCGGCTGCATGGCGCAGGTGACTAGCGAGCAGGGCGCGCACCCGCGGCTGTCCCTCTGCGCCCTCTTTCGGCTCGCGGGCCAGGCCGCGGCAGGCCATGCCCCCCGGGGCCCACCCCCCTTGGGCTTGGGGAGGAGAGTGCGACACGCGCCCCCCCGGGGGGGTGGGGGTCGCGCGCTCGCTGCGGTGGCGCCACAGCATCTCGAGGTAGTAGAGGTCGATCGGGTGCCCATGCGTCCGCGCCCCAGAGGCGTGGTGGTACCAGCCCGACTCGGTGCACAGGACCCACCCTGGCCAGTCGGGCTCCCACCGCGCGCGGGACCGAGCGAGAGCGCGAGGGGAACTACGCTGGTTCGCCCTCAGCCCCTGGGGCCAGGCACCCACGGGGGGTGGGGGTAGGTCAGATCACAAGGCGATGGATTCAAACCCGAGTTAACCCGACGGACAACCCATTATATCTACAGGGTCTACAAGGGAACTCGGCCGGCCACAGCGATGCCCACCCCACCGGAGCGCCCGCGCACCTTTATCCGCCGGGCGCGCGAGCGGCTGCTGTCGCAAGCGGACTTCTACGCAGGCCCAGTGGAGCTGCTCGAGCCCGACACCCGCTGCGTCTTCACCTCGGACGTGGTGGTCGACTTCCGCCACCTGACCCCGCCGGCCCGCAGCCCGACGCACCTGGGCTTCTTCGCGGCGGTTGTGGTCGGCGTGTCGCGGATCGAGCTCGACCTGGGCGGCCACACGCTGCGCATGTCGGACGAGTACGCCGCGGCGCAGCGCTTCTTCGCCCTAGTGTCGCTGGACGTGACGCCGTTCCCCATGGGCACCGGGCTCTTCGACACCACGCCGTTCCGGCCGACCGACGTCACAATCCACAACGGGACCTTGGGCCTGGCGTCGCACTTTGCGGTGCACAGCGCCACGGGTGGCCGCCGCGTGCTGCTGCACCACCTGACACTCGCGTCGTTCGAGGTTGGCGCAGTCGCCCTCTCCGGGTTTGACGACGTGTGGCTGCGCAACCTGCACATCGGGCCGCCGCGGCCGCCGCTCACCACCGGGCGCTTCGTGGCGCTGCGCGACTTGCACCGCAGCCTGCTGGCCCTGCCGGCGGGCGACGCCGCCGCGGCGGCCGAGGCGGCGCGCCTGGCGGCGGTGATGGCGCGGCTGCGCGACCGCGAGCACGCCGCCGCCCCAGCGGCCTCAGACGCGCTCGTGCGCGGGGTGGTGCTCGTGCCGTCCTTCAACGTCGGCCGGGTGCCCGAGAGCTTCTCGACCCCCGTGCGCCGGGTGCGCCTCGAGCGGCTGCGCTTCTCGGACATTGCCGCCGCCCCGCGCGCGGTCACCGCCATGTGCCGCGTCGGCCAGCCCGACGCCGAGATCGGGTTAACCCCAGGTCCTGGTGACCCCGGGCCTGCCACCCGAGCTGGCCGAGCTGCTGGCCGCGCACTCGGCGGGCGGCCGCGGCGCCGGCCTGCGCCGGGTGGCCATCGTGGACTCGCGCGGCCACGACCTGCGCGGCAAGGCGAGCTGCGCCATCCGCGTCGACGGGACGGTAGGCCTCACGGTGCTCGATGTCCGGATCGTAGCCGTGCGCAGCGAGGGCGATCGCGCGGCGGCCGCGTGCCTGATGGTCAACGGCTGCCGCGATGTGCGGATCGAGGAGCTGGTCGTGCTCGGCGGGGCGTACGCCAGCGGCGCCGGCGGCGCGTCAATGATCGACGCGCAGCGCCCTCAGGGCGGCGTCTACCTGCGCGGCTGCCAGGCCCTGCACCTCGACCGGCTCCGGCTGGAGGGGCGCGAGCACTGCGGCATGCTGCTGTAGGACTGCAGCGGCGTCCGCCTCGGCGGGCTGGTCCTCGCCGCGCCCCTCGTCTGCACGCCCTCGTGCCGCGACGTGCAGCTGGTCGAGCTGACCGGCCCTTCAGTTTAGCGCCCCTCTCGCCGCACCGAACGAGCACTCGCGCACCCCCCCCCCTCCCATGCAGACCCCGCGCGCCCAGCGACCGGAGGCTGCCGCCGGCGCCGGCGGCGCCGCCGGCGCCGCCTACGCCGCCGCCGCCGACGCCTACGCCGACTCCGCCGACGCCTACGCCGACGCCGCCGACGCCGCCGACGCCGCCGACGCCGCCGACGCCGCCGACGCCGCCTACGCCGCCTACGCCGCCTACGCCGCCTACGCCCCGCCCGCTCGGCGCCAGCCCAAGGAGCCGGCCGACGGCGCCGGGTCGCTGGTGGCGCCGAGGACCCACCGCTCCTGCGCGGGCGCGCGGCTGCCGCCGCCGATGCAGCCGCCCAGTCGGCACGAGGAGCCCCAGCGGCCTCAGGGGTGGACGGTGCTCCGCCCCGCCGCCGGCCATGGCGCGGGCCACGCCCGGCCGGTGGCCGCGCCACCCCTCGAGTGCCCTGCCGCAGGGCCGGCCCCTGAATGATGTGGCGCAAAAGGGTAGGCGACGCACCATGAGCGGGGACGGCGCCGCCGCGGCCAACATATGGGTGCCATGGAACGCGCTCCTCGCCGAGCCTGGCCCGCCCGGCGCGTCGCTCGCACTCGCGGCCGAGTGGCCCCAGCCCTAGCCCCAGCCCCAGCCCCAGCCCCAGCCCCAGCGCACACTTGCGCCTGCGCCTGCGCCCGCGCCGCACGCGGCACCAGCGCCCGCGCCGCGTGCGGCACCTGCGCCCGGGTGGGCGCCGCACCCCGCGGCCGCCTGGGGGCCGCCCGCGGCCCAGGCCAGCGCCCACGCCGCGCCTGGTGCATGGGCGGCGCCCCCGGCGCCTCCGGTGCATTGGCACCAGGCGGCCGCCCATCGGTGGCCGGTGGTGGCACTGGACCCCGCCTGCGACGCTGTGCTCGTGCTCGACCGCCGCGTGGCGCTCGCGATCGCGCGCGCTGTGGCTGTGCTGGCTGTGTTTGTGACCCTGGTGTACATCGCGCCGCCCTTTGTGACATCGCACCCATCGACGCGCTTTGAAAGCCCGCGGCTGTCCTGGGCGTGGGTGGTGCTGTGGACCAGCGCCGCGGCAGCCTGCATTGTCGCAGTGCCGTGGGTGGCACAGGGGTGGCTGCGGTGACTCCGCGCCCCTCCCTCCCCAAGCGGATGGCGGCCGATACCCACCATCCACGCGGCGCACAGGCGCGGGTGGCCGCACGGGCACGGTGGTCGTTGAGGGGGG